>Ga0207691_10002581_pt1 | contig 17703 bp, 13 predicted proteins | sample KBSM13metaG_FD_184327 | JGI IMG/M metagenome (GOLD analysis project Ga0207691, IMG submission 184327) | Miscanthus rhizosphere microbial communities from Kellogg Biological Station, Michigan, USA - KBS M1-3 metaG (SPAdes) (version 2) | ecosystem: Host-associated > Plants > Roots > Rhizosphere >... | reverse complement strand
AACGGATGAGCGGGTAATCTTGCGAAGTCCTAGGTCCCCCGACGAATGGGATGCTTACTTTGATCTCCGGTGGCGAATTTTGTGCCAGCCGTGGGGTCAGCCACGCGGGAGTGAGCGTGATTCAATGGATGATTCAGCGTTTCATCTCTTCCTTCTTGATTCTGCGCGGAAGCCACTGGCCTGCGGACGTTTGCATTTTAACGCCCCTGACGAGGCCCAGGTAAGATTTATGGCGGTTCACGAGGACGCGCGTGGTCGCGGCTACGGGAGTCGCATTCTCGAGGGATTGGAGGGCGTGACAACGTAACGGAATTCTATGCCAAGCACGATTATGCGGTGGTTGGTGAGGCCGAAACGCTCTTCGGCGCGATTAGCCATGTGCGAATGGAGGAGCCGCTGTCATAATGATTCTAGGTATAACGATTTGTATTATTATTTACGCTACCTTAGTAACTGTGGTTTAGCAGCTGATTTGGAGGTGTTATTCGCGTTTGGAATGACGGACTACCTTTCAGGAGCACGCGGGATCGCAGCATGGCGACTCTTGGGAGCGCGGGCTGCTTGCGGCTGCATTTCGCCGTGGTCACAAGCCATTAAAAGGTAGTCTCGGCAAGCTGCCGAGACCAACAGGCTAGCAGCCTGTGCTCCCCAGAAATTGCACGCGTGACTGCCACATTTTGCGGTAGCACGCGAGCCCGGTGCGCTACCCAGAGTTATACACTCAGCGGCTTGACCGGAGTCGGCGCGCAGCTAGCCTCGCCACATCATTATGAAAAACTCATTCGTGGCCCCCGCGTTGTTTTGCGCTCTTGTCTTTTTTGCCGTCCCGCATCTTCATGCCCAGAACGAGGCCAGTATCAAGCAGGCAATGTCCCCGGAGGAGTTTCACAAAGCCGGCCTGGACAAACTTTCTGATGAAGAACTGCGAAACCTTGATCGCTGGCTACGGGGCGATCGCGAGAAGACGGCTAAGAAAGAGGCGACGAAGGCGGCGAAAACTTCCAAAGCGAAAATGGATCTGATTGTTAGCCGGGTGAATGGTAGCTTTGGCGGTTTGGGCGGTGCAACAGTCATCGAGCTGGAAGACGGAACGAAGTGGAAGCAAGCCAACGCCGATGATCGTTTTCGCGGCTCGCCCGTTGATCACCCCGGCGCTGCCGTCCTCCGCGGCGTTTTTGGTTATAAGATGCGGATTGAAGGCGTGCCGGAGTTTTACGTCGATCCGGTCAAACGTTGAAACATGACGTGGCGGTGAGGCCATCGGCAAAGATTCAATTTGAGCCGCGGCCGGCGACCGCGGCTACAGCTTCAAATTGCGGTCACGACCGGTCCAAGTCGAGTCAGACCGAATGCTTCATGCGCTAATCGCGCAGCTTGATCGGCCTCGGCTTCATTAATAACGACCGCGATTTTTATTTCGGAAGTCGAGATCAACTGAATATTAATTCCGCCGCGGCCGAGACAGTCGAAAAATTTCGCGGCCACGCCCGAATGCGAACGCATCCCGATCCCGACTACGCTGAGCTTGGCGACACCGCTTTTGGCGATTAGCTGCGCTGCTCTAAGTTCGGCCACGATCGGTGTGAGTAATTTTTTTGCGAGATCGAGATCGTTTTCGTGAATCGTGAAGGAGATATCGGTCGTTCCGTATTCAGAAACGCTTTGCACAATCATGTCGACGACGATGTTTGCTTCCGAAATCGTCGAGAAAATCCGTGCGGCGATCCCAGGTTCGTCGCACACATCATCGACGGTAAGCTTGGCCTGTTTACGGTCGATGCTGACTCCGCGCACGACTACATCTTCCATGTTGGCCGTCTCCTCTTTCGCCAGCGTTCCAGCGGCATCGTGAAAGCTGGAGCGGACCTCAAACGGAACAGAGAATTTCTTCGCGAATTCGACGGCGCGCGATTGCATCACTTTGGAACCAGCGCCCGCCATTTCCAGCAACTCGTCGTAGGAAATTTCGTCGATTTTTTTTGCGTCGCCGATCAGGCGCGGATCGCAGGTAAATACCCCGTCCACATCAGTGAAAATCTGGCAGGCATCGGCGTTCAGTGCTCCAGCCAGCGCGATGGCAGTCAAATCCGAGCCGCCGCGACCAAGGGTCGTCGTTTCGCCTTCGTTCGTTTGTCCCTGAAATCCGGCGACGACGACGATGTAATCCTCATTCAAAAGATAATGGATTTGCCTCGGACTAATGTTCGCGATTTTCGCTTTGCTGTGCACGCGGTCGGTAAGGATGCCTGCTTCCGCGCCGGTCAGAGAAATGGCGCGGCCACCGAGGGCGTTGACTGCCATTGCGATCAGCGCGCTCGCCGCGCATTCGCCAGTGGCGAGCAAAAGATCGAGTTCGCGTGGGGTCGGTTGCGGGGAAACTTCGCGCGCCAGCTTGATCAGATTGTCGGTTACGCCGGCCATTGCTGAAATGACTGCGACGACGCGGCAACCGTCGCGCTGCGTTTCCAAAAGGCGTCGCGCTACATTGCAAATTTTGGCGGTGTCGCCGACCGAAGTGCCGCCGTATTTTTGAACGATCAGGCGCATCGTGAAATCGCGGTGTTTGATAAAAGCTGGAGCGGCACGCCAGACGAGGCTTTGCGATGTTGTCGGCTTCCTGTCAACTGCGTGTGATTGCTTCGCGCACGGCCTCGATGTTCGGCGCCACCGGCGCGGTTTCGGAAAATTTAGCTGACACGATCTCTGGGTCCTTCAAGCCGTGGCCGGTACAAGTGCAAACAACGGTCGCGTCCTTTGGAATCAAATCGCGCCGCTTTTCGCGCGCAAATCTAAACAATCCGGCAATGGGAGCAGCGCTCGCCGGCTCAACAAAAATTCCTTCTGTTTGCGCCAGCCATGATTGCGCTTCCAGAATTTCGCGATCCGTCACGATCTCAACCGTGCCCCCTGAGTCGTCAATTGCGCGCTGCGCCGCTTCCCAACTCGCGGGATTCCCGATGCGAATGGCGGACGCAATTGTTTCAGGTTTCTCAATCACGCGTCGATGAAATATCGGCGCGGCATGCTCCGCTTGAATTCCAATCATCCGCGGGAGCCCACCCGATTTGCCAAGTTTTTTGTATTCGGAATATCCAGCGGCGTAGGCAGTAAGATTTCCGGCGTTCCCGAGTGGAAGAATGTGAATATTCGGCGCATCCCCGAGTTCATCGATGGTTTCGAACGCAGCAGTTTTTTGTCCAGCGATCCGATTTGGGTTAATTGAATTTACAATTGCGAACTCACCGTTCTTTGCGAGTTCGCGAACGATCTGCAAGGCGTCATCAAAATTACCGTTGATCGATACGATTCGCGCGCCATGGGCGATTGCCTGCACCAGTTTGCCACTGGCGATTTTGCCGGCCGGTAAAACGACCGCACAAGGAATGCCCGCGCGCGCCGCGTAGGCCGCAGCGGAGGCGGAAGTGTTCCCAGTCGAAGCGCAAATCAAAGCCTGTGCTCCGCATTCAACCGCCTTGGAAACCGCAACAGTCATGCCGCGATCCTTAAATGAGCCAGTTGGATTTAAGCCTTCGCATTTGATGAGCACCCGACAGTCGATCCGCTCACTCAATCGCGGCGCAAAAACCAGCGGAGTCGAGCCTTCGCCGAGACTGACGATTGGTGTGGCCTCGCTCACCGGCAAATAAGTGCGATAGCGATCAATTACTCCCCTGCCCCAGGATTTTTTCGATTCGTTTTGCATCGGCCGACAGCGTAACTTGCCGAAATGCATTGCAAAAAGCACGTGCTCGTTTTCGTTTAAAGTTGGTCTATGCCTGAACTAACCAGGGAAGAGAAACGGCGGCTTTTAACCATTCTGCTCGAGAGCAGGCATGGTGATCTGCGCGAGCAAAATCTCAATCGCCAGGGCAAAGGGCACTTTCATGTTTCAGGGATGGGGCACGAAGCGCTCGCCGCCATTTCCATTCAAATGCAGGAGGATGATTACATTGTCCCCTTCTATCGCGATCGCGCACTGGTGCTCGGTCGTGGCGTCAGCTCGCGGCAGCTGGCCATCGATTATTTCGCGAAGGCCAAGGGCGAAAGTCACGGGCGACAAATGCCGTCGCATTACAGTTGCGCAGAAAAACACATCTGGAGTGTGCCCACTCCGACTGGTTCACAACTTCTGCCGGCGTGCGGGATAGCGTGGGGAATCAAGCTGGATGCAAAAAAAGCTGTTGTGGTCGCGACGGTTGGCGATGCCGCCACCCGGCAAGGCGATTTTTACGAAGCCATTTGTTTCGCGAAGGAAAAGAAATTACCGATCTTGTTTGTTGTCGAGGACAACGGTTACGGCATCAGTAGTCCCACCCGCAAAATCAATCCCCGCGCCCTTGATGTGGTTCAGCCGAATGATTGGCAGGAACTCGACGGCTCGAACGTTGGCGAAATGTATTGGCAGGCCGCGAAAGCATTCGCTCACATACGGGCTGGAGAAGGCCCGGTTTTTTTCTGGGTGATGATGGAACGACTATCCAGTCACACCAGCTCCGACGATCAAAAACTTTATCGCAGTGCGGAAGAACTGAAAAGATGTGCGGAGTGCGATCCGCTAAAGAAATGGAAGGAACAGTTGATCGCGGAAGGAGTGATCAGCGAATCCGACTACACCAATCTGGAAAACGAAATCAAAGAGCGGATTCGCCGCGAATTTTCCGACGCGGAAAAAGAAGAGGACCCGTCAGCCGACGAGCTCTTCCTCGAGGTCACAGGAAAATTTCCGCAATTGAACGACGAAGTTTTGCCGCCGGGCAAATATCGGATTGGCGATACCGTTAACAAAACGCTGCGGCTCGGGCTCGAGCGCGACAAACGACGCATCATCTTCGGCGAAGACATTGAGGATCCGAAAGGGGGCGTCTTTCGGCTGACGCAAAAACTTTCCACTGAATTCCCGAATCAGGTCTTCAATTCCCCGCTGGCGGAATCAACCATTCTTGGTGTCGCGTGCGGCCTTGGTTCTTACGGCAAGCGTCCGGTTTTCGAATTGCAGTTCATCGACTTCATCGGGCCCGGTTGGAACCAGCTGGTGACCAACATCTGCTGTCTGCGCTGGCGTTCGTTCGGCCAATGGAAATGTCCGATGGTAATTTATGCGCCTTATGGGGCGTATCTGCCGGGCGGAAGTTTGTGGCATAGCCAGGCGAACGAAGCAGCGCTGGCGCATTACCCGGGGCTTTCGGTGGTCATTCCCTCAACGCCGGAAGATGCCGCGGGCCTGTTGTGGACCGCGATGCACTGCGAGGACCCGGTTCTGTTTTTGATTCCGAAACACATGTTCTGGGCGGAACGCGAAAGCGCGGAGCCGATTCGGGCAATTCCGCTTGGGAAAGCACGCAAACGCCAGGCTGGTTCGGACGTGACGCTAATTGCCTGGGGCAACACGGTGGAGAAAGCGCTCGAGGCGATTCAACAGATTGAAAACGAAGCGAGCATCGAGCTGATTGATCTGCGCTCGATTTCGCCATGGGACCGCGACACGATTGAAGAATCTGTGCGAAAAACCGGACGGGTCGTCATCGTTCAGGAAGACACGGAGAACTGTAGCGTCGGGCAGATGATCATTACGCATCTGACGTCGGAAACCGATCTTTGGAATAGCATGGTTAGTCCACCAATTCTCGTTAGCAAAGGTAATGTCATGATTGGGTACAATCCGATTTACGAGTACGCCGCCTTACCTGATGTTCAGCGAATTGTGGCCGCCATTCGAAAATCAATTTCGATGAAGCAGCAGCGTCCTGCAGCGGCAGCCGTGTCGGCTGCGGAAGCGGACGAGCGCGGGCGGCACGCCCGCCCCCACAGCGGCCAAGAGGCGCAGCCGCGGCCGGCGACCGCGGCTACAAATACACAGAGCATTACGGTGCCGATCATGGGCGAAGGAATCCGTTCAGCCAAGGTTGTGGCATTACTAAAGAAACCGGGAGATCGTATTGAATTGGACGACGCGCTTTGCGAAGTCGAAACCGACAAAGCGGTTTATCCGATTGAATCGTCGTTCGCTGGAACAATGGGCCAATGGAAGGTCGAAGTCGGCGCCACGGTGGAAATTGGTCAGGAACTCGGAACGATTTTAGTGGAATCCGCCGATCACGTCGAAGGGACGCCCAGGGAACCTGTAGCCGCGGTCGTTGGCCGCGGCTCAATTCCCGAAAAGCCGCGCCCGACGACCGCGGCTACAAGGCGAGAACCTGCGCTTTCCCCGACCATTACCCGTAAACTCAGCCGCGTCATTCCCGCCAATCTGCAGATCGACGCGCGCTGGGATGCGATTCGCAAAGCGCGTGAGGCGGCGAAAAAGAAAAACGGCCGGAACGCGCCATCGCCATCGGTCATGATCGCGTGGGCGGTGGTGCGTGCGATGGAAAAGCATGCGCCATTTCGTCGTTTGATTTTGGAGGATGAAACAATTATCGAAGACGAAAATTTCGATCTCGGCATTGCAGTAGCGATCGAGGGCGATCGCCTGGCCACCGCTGTCGTGACAGAGGCAAACCGAAAAAGCTGGAATGAATTCGCCGAAGTTTATCGCAAGACCGTTGATGAAACTCGCAGCGGTCGGGTTGACGCAATGAATGCGCCTGTTGTGATCAGCAGTCTCGGCGCCTTCGGCATACGAGCGGCAGCACCCATCGTCGTGCCACCTTCCGTCGGGACGCTCTTCATCGGCTCAGCCCATCGTGAAATGTTGCGCAACGGAAAGCAAAACGAAACGGCGGAAGTGATCACGCTTTCCCTCACCTTCGATCATCGGGTCGTGAATGGTGCCGGTGCTGCCAACTTCGCGCACGAAATCAAGGAGCAAATCGAGGAGTTCATGATTCCGGTAGAAGAAACGCGCGCCGCCAAGTCGTAGCGAAGACGATCTTGTTCGCCGTTCGAAAGATTTGTTTTGTGCGGCTTCCGCTTACACCGCCCAATTTGGCTTGCGCTTCTCGTTGAAAGCGCCAATGCCTTCGCGCGCTTCGGCCGATGCACGCGCTTGCATATGATGCTTCAACGCTCGCTCCAGATCGTCTTTCACTGAAGTTGACCAAAGCTCTTCAATCAGGCGTTTTGTCTGCGCGACCGCATTCGGCGCGCCCTGCAAAACAGAATCAGCGAACTTCAGCGCCTCATTCATTACCTCATCCGCAGGTACGACACGATTTACCAAACCCATCTCGAGAGCGCGTTTTGCATCGATCAGCTCCGCACCCAACAACAACTCGCGTATATCGCGTTCGCGCAATTGCCGCCGCAAGAATGTCATGACCAATCCAGCGACGAGCCCGCGCCGCGTTTCAGGATAACCGATTTTCGTTCGTTCTGCGGCCACAACGTAATCACAGGCCGACATGATGCCGGCCCCACCGGCAACGGCGGCTCCATGTACTGCAGCGATGGTAACTGGACGCGCCTCGCTTATTGCGCCAAGCACATGCGCGACCAAATCTGCAGTGGCATGCGCCTTGGTTTGATCCTGCGCTTCTTTCAAATCCAGGCCCGTGCAGAAGGCCGCGCCGGCACCACGCAAAATAAGAATGCGTTCCCTTGTCTCGTCCGACGCAAGTTTGATCGAAGCTATCAGCTCGGTCAGCAGCTGGATTGATAAGGCATTGCGGCGTTCGGGGCGGTTCAGAGTTATGACCGTGATTTGCGGTGTTTTCTTTTCGACGAGAACAACAGGCATATTTTTACAATTGCAGCGACGCAAGGGTCGCGCTTCTGAGTTATTCTGTCAGTAATTTTCCATGATGGACGCCGTTAAAATAATCGAGTGTCCGCGCGACGCGTGGCAAGGGCTCAAGCGCCAGATCCCGACGTTGCAGAAGGTAGAATACCTCCGCCGGCTCGTCGATGCGGGCTTTCGTCATATCGATGCAGTAAGCTTCGTCTCGCCGAAAGTTGTCCCGCAAATGGCGGATAGCGAAGCCGTGGTCGAGCAACTCGGGCCCCTGGAGGGAGTGGAGATTATCGGGATTGTTGTTAACGAAAAGGGCGCGGAACGTGCGATCGCGACCGGAGCGGTGAGCACACTCGGCTATCCTTATTCCATTTCGGAGACCTTTCTGCGTAGAAATCAAAATCAATCGCTGGCGGAAAATGCGGCGGTGCTGGAAAGGATCAGGGATTGCGCGGATGAGGCCGGCATCGGAGTCGTTGCTTACATTTCGATGGCGTTCGGTAATCCTTATGGCGATATGTGGAGCGAAGAGAAAGTCGCGGAAGCGGCAGGAGCTATCACTGGCATGGGAGTTAATTCCCTTTCCCTCGCGGACACGATAGGAGCAGCTGAACCAGATCTAATTCATCGTGTGGTGAGCGCGGCTTTACGCGACTGCGAAGAATTCGAGGTGGGCGTTCATCTTCACAGCACCCCTGCTGGAGCTCGAGCGAAAGTGCTTGCCGCTTATGAGGCCGGATGCCGGCGTTTCGATTCCGCTATTGGTGGGCTAGGTGGCTGTCCCTTCGCGCAAGATAAGTTGGTCGGGAATGTGCCGACGGAAGAGGTCTTGGGTGGGTTGCAAGAGCGCGGGCTGAATTTGCCGATAGATCTTTCCAAAGTCGCGGGGATGAATTCTGCGATCAGCGGGGAGTTTTTCTAGACGCTGTCATCCCGAAGGAAGTAAGGGACCTCACAACAGCTATTTGATTACGCAAGATAGCTTGTGTGGCCAATCGCGACTTGCGAGGTCCCGCGCAGCCTGCGCGGCTCGGGATGACCGCAATTAAACCTGGATCACGCCGGTGTGGAAGCGCCCTTTCGCGGGCGGTCGGCTAACATACCGAAGAAGGCCCGTAAGGACGTCGCGCGTCTCATGAGGTTGGATGATGGCATCGATCCAGCCACGCGCGGCGCCATAACGAATGTCGGTTTGCTCTTCGTAACTTGCCTTTACTCTGGCGCGCAATTCTTCGAGCTCTCCAGGCGCCGCCTTTTTGTCTCCGCGTTCTTTCGCGCGGGCAAGAATGGAAAAAACGGTATCGCTGGCCTGGGCCGCACCCATCACAGCGTAGCGTGCATTTGGCCAGGCCAGGATAAAACGCGGATCGTAAGCTTTGCCGCAGAGCGCGTAATTTCCGGCGCCAAACGAGCCACCGACCACGATCGTAATTTTCGGCACAATGGAATTACTGACCGCATTCACCAACTTCGCGCCGCTGCGGATGATTCCACTTTGCTCCGCAGCTTTTCCTACCATGAATCCAGTCACATCCTGGAAAAAAAGGATCGGCAGTCCGGCCTGATTACAATCCATCACGAAGCGCGCGGCTTTGTCGGCGCTGTCCGAATAAATCACGCCGCCCATTTGGATCCCTTCCGTCTTAGTGCGCACTTGCAGGCGCTGGCTGGCGACAATACCGACCGCGCGCCCGCCGACTCGCGCATAAGCTGTGACCAGGGTCTTGCCATAATCAGCTTTGTACTCATCTAGAGAATCGGCGTCGATAATGGTGGCGAGTAAATCGCGCACATTATAGTTCTTGTGACCATCGAGGCTGATTAAATCGTAGATGGCATCACCTGGTTTTGCGGCATCCTTGCCGCCGGGCATCACATATTTCCCGTTAGCTTCGGGTAGCAACGCCACCAACGAGCGTAGTTTTTCCAGGCACGCTTCATCGTTCTTTTCGTAAAAATCGACCGTGCCGCTGATCTCGGAATGCATTTTCGCGCCGCCGAGCTCTTCCTGATCGACGATTTGTCCGATGGCTGCCTTGACCAGCGAAGGGCCGGCGAGATACAGCCCGCTCCCCTCGGTCATCAAAATCTTGTCGCACAACACCGGTAAATAGGCGCCGCCGGCGACGCAATTGCCCATGATGGCAGCGAACTGCGGAATCCCAGCCGCGGAAATGACCGAATTATTTCGAAAGATGCGCCCGAAGTCGTCCTCATCTGGAAAAATTTCATCCTGCATTGGCAGAAATACGCCGGCAGAATCGACCAGGTAAATCAGTGGCAGATTGTTTTCGAATGCGATCCGTTGCGCGCGAATTAATTTCTTCACCGTCTGTGGAAAAAATGCGCCGGCTTTTACAGTCGCGTCATTGGCGACGATCATGCACGGCACATTGGCGACGTTGCCGATACCGGCGACGGCACCGGCGGCCGGGACGCGTCCCCACTGCTCGTACATTTTGTAGGCAGCCCAAAGTCCGATCTCGAAAAATTTTGCATCGCGATCGAGCAAGCGTGCGATGCGTTCGCGCGCGACCAGCCGCCCGAGCTTGTGCTGGCGCTCCTGGCCGGCTTTACCACCGCCTTCGCGCAACTGCTCTTCTTCCGCGCGAATTTTGTCACAGCGATCGCGCAGCGTTTCGGCGTTGGCAGTTCGTGACGACATGCGATGGACGCTTAATCCGGCGTGTGCGTTACTTCAAGCACAGGCGGCGGGTTCGCCCTACCACAAACTGTGGCGTGGCGTCTAGTACGCGTCCGAATCGGAATGATAACCGGAGTCGCCCCGGATGCTGCTTAAGCGCCTGCGACTGCCCCGCTCGGAATCGGCCCGATTAAGACAGTCTGCGGCTAGTTTTAGCAGAAATGGAATGGCCGCGAGCGTGCCCACGGACATCAGGGCGATGGCGGTGGCTTGGCGGGCGGGGCGTTTGATCCGATCCGCCACGAGCAAACCGAGGCCGAGGCCGAGCGCAGTACGAGTGAGGGCAAGGAGCGGATCGACCGGCAGATCGTTGGGAGGTTTCGGGATGGATATCGTTAGCGGCATTCGCGTATTCCTATACGTCGCGGGAGCGAAAAATAAATGGGAAATTGTTGCAAGCGTGTAAAAAACGACCGACGAACTTCACTGCTGACATGGAAATTTATGCATTAATTCTCGCCGGCGGCAGTGGCGAGAGGTTCTGGCCGCTGAGCCGGCGCGCTTTACCAAAGCAATTGCTGCGCCTCGTTTCCGGTTGTTCACTGTTGGAAGCTGCGATTACGCGCCTGGACGGATTAATCCCCCCTTCTCGCATTCTTGTTCTAACCAATGTCGACCAGGAAAAGGGCGTGCGTGAATTACTCAAGGATATTCCGGCGGGCAATATCATTGCCGAGCCATCGAAACGCGACACCGCCGCAGCCGTCGCGCTCGGGGTAGCCTGGGTCGCTGCGCGCAATCACACTGCGGCGATGGTCGTTCTGCCGGCGGATCATGTCATTAAAGAGACCGCGGCATTTCAAAAGATCATTCGCGATGCGGTCGAAGCGGCGAAGGAAAAGAGCGCACTGATCACGATTGGGATTCGACCCGCCTCGGCCGATCCGGGTTTTGGCTATATTGAAATGGGCGAGGCCATTTCAGGCAAACCAGGTCTTTTCCGGGTGGTGCGTTTCCGCGAGAAACCGAATGTCGACCTGGCCGAATCCTTTATCCGCAAAGGAAATTTTCGCTGGAATGCCGGCATGTTCGTCTGGACCGTGCCGACGATTCTGACCGAGTTTAACCGGCACGCTCCGGAATTTGGGCGATTTATTGCGATGATGAGCGGCCCCGGGGCTTTCGAGAAAAACTGGGGCGAAAAATTCTCGAAGCTTCCGCGAACGTCTTTCGATTACGCCGTGATGGAACACGCCGATCGTGTGCTTGTGCTGGAAGCGAAATTCGATTGGGACGATGTGGGCGGTTGGCCGGCGGTGGCGCGGTATTTTCCGAAAGACGCCCGGGGCAATGCGGCCAACTGTGGTCTCACTGCGCTCGAGGCCGGCGATAACATTGTCTTTGACGATGCCGGCAATAACGTCGCTCTTCTCGGGGTAAACAATCTAATTGTCGTTAGGACGCGCGACGCGGTGCTGGTTTGCCATCGGCATCACGCTGAGAAAATCAAGAATCTGGTCGCGAAATTACCGGAGGCATTGCAGTGAAACAAATTCTGGGTCTCGATCTGGGAAAAGCGCGCACTGGCGTCGCGCTCTCTGATGAATTGCGCATGCTGGCGCATCCATTGGAGACGATCGAGAGCAGTTCGGCAGAGACGGTGGCGCGGCGGATTCAGAAGATCGTGGCGGAACGGAACGTGGATTGCGTCGTCGTCGGATTGCCGCGACAAATGAATGGTGCGCTCGGTCTTGCGGCGGAAAATACACAACATTTCATAGAAAAATTGCGACCGCTTGTTTCATGCGAAGTCGTGACCTGGGATGAACGGCTCTCGACTGTCGCGGCGGAAAGGGCCTTGCGGGAGGCGGGGAAAAAAACGCGCGAAACGCGTGGCATTCGGGACCAGGTCGCGGCACAAATCATCCTGCAAAGTTATCTCGACCGGCTGAATGCGTGAATCGCGCCGGCTCAAGTTGGTTATCAGTTACGACGGGCGAGATTTCGCTGGCTGGCAAAGCCAAAAACACGGCAACACCGTTCAGGATCACCTGGAAGCTGCCTTTGAGAGAGTCTGCGGCACACGCCTGGCGGTGACCGGTTCGGGACGCACCGACTCCGGCGTGCATGCGCTCGGGCAGTGCGCACATGTAGATGTTCCAGCGGGGCAATTCCCGGCCGAACGCTGGCTGAAAGCGTTAAACGGCGTGCTGCCGCCAGCGATTCGAATTTTGCGGGGGCGTTTTGTCGAGCAAAGCTTTCACGCTCGATTTTCGGCGAAGGGCAAAGTTTACCGTTACCGGATCATAAACGGGGCGGTCCGGCCGCCGCTGGAGATCGGCAGGGCGTGGCATGTCCCATCCCCACTTGATCGGGAGTTGCTGGAGCGAGCGGCCAAACTATTTGCAGGCCGACATGATTTCGCCGCCTTTGCCGCAAATCGCAGAAAAGAGGAACGAAGTACCATGCGCACGGTGGAATACGTTCGGGCCACTGGTCGACGCGATCTAATCGAGATCGAATTTTCGGCCGACGGATTTCTCTACAAGATGGTGCGAATGATGGTGGGCGAGATGGTGCGCTGCGCCTGGGGGAAAGAAAGTCTGCAATCAATAGAGTTGCGCTTGGAGCGGCCCTCGCGAGCATCGGCCCGTTTTGTTGCTCCGGCAGCGGGGCTCTACCTGGTTCGGGTTCGCTACTAAGTCTCTGTAAATCAGGCGCAAACGCCTTCCTGAGGGGTTTCCGATTGGCAGACTAGCTGCTTCGTAATTCGCGATGCCCCCGTCTGATAAGGACTCGTCTGTCGAAAACGTGCCGGTACGGGCTCCGGGCATTCCAGGCATTCTGCGCCGAAGCCTGGCCAAACTACTAAGCTCGGCGCATTTGGTTCTTTCCGGGACGACGGCCTCGATTCTGGTCATCATTTTCCTCGGGAGCTTGTTTGTATTTGTCGCGCTCCGTAATCACCATGGGGATGAGATTCGCGGGCGCACCGTCCAGCTGACACGTCTGAGCAGCTTGATCGAAAACGACATCGCGGAGTTGGAAAATTATCATCGCGGATTTTTGCTGACTCATCGCAGCCAGTATTTCGCGCCATTCCAAGAGCGACGAAATGCGATGAAGAAGCGACTGGAAGAACTTAACGGTCGTTTGTTGGACAACCCTGTTCAGCGCAAACGCGTCATCAAAGCTGAGGACATAGTACTGCGATGGGCGGACCAGGTGGGCCAACCTGCCTTCCTGGGCCAGAGCGCGCCGAGTACGGCTTCCGATACATCCTCTGCCCTGACATTGAGCAACGCTTCGCTCGATCAAGCGCGTTGGATTTTGCAGTCGTTGAAAGACGAAGAACAAATCCTTTTAAGTCAGCGTGCGGGCGAACAGGAGATGGCAACGCAATCGACTCAAATCCTTGATTCTCTGCCAAAGCTCGAGCGTGCCGTCATCGAAATGAACAAGGAAAAGCGCGGGTTCCTCCTCACCAATGACAACGGCTTTCTCGAAACCTATCGCCGATCGGTTGAAAATTTCTACCGCTACCATGCTTATCTCACCATTTTGGCAGGAGACGCGCCGTGGCGGACGCAGCTCCTGAGCGACATTCGATCCAATCTTGAGCGCTGGGTAAGTTCCTCCGCACAACCGGAAATCAACGCCAAGCAGCAGGGCCGCGATATCAGCGCGATGATTGGCAACGACCAGAGCGAACAGTTAATCAATCAAATCCAACGCACGATTGCCGAATTTCAAAGGAACGAGCTTGCCAGTTACGACGCCGGTTCGAGCGCCGCGGTACGACATCGGATTTGGAGCACGATTGGTCTCCTGACGCTGGTGCTGGTGGTGGCGCTGCTGATTTCATCGAACACCTACAGCCTCGCCCTGGTTCGCCGGAACTTGTCGAAGCTGGGTGCGGCCGAGATTCGGATTCGCGCCATCATCGAAAACACTCTCGACGGAATGATCATTGTCGATCGTGCCGGAACGATTACGCTGATGAATCCAGCGGCAGAAAGATTGTTCGGTTGCGGCAAGCACGAGATGCTCAACCAAGCCTTCCTCACTCTGGTACCGCAAGCTTACAACACCGAGGCTGATTTGCAGCTGGTCGACTGGGAAGAGTTCACGAAACGGACCGGCACCACCGTGCTCGCCGTGGGGCGCACCCGCAGGCATGTCACCTTCCCGATTGAAATCTCGTTAGCTAAAATGACGGTCGATCAGTCCACCCTTTATGTGGCAATGATCCGCGATGTCACCGAGCGCAAACGTTTTGAGCGTGAGATTGCAGCGGAAAAGGAAAATCTTGCGGTCACGCTGCGCTCCATCGGTGATGGCGTCATCACCACAGATGTACAAGGCAAGATTATCATGATCAACCAGGCCGCCGAGGCGCTTACCGGCTGGACCGCCGAGGAAGCCAAGGGTCACCCACTGAAATCCGTCTTTAAAATTTCGATTGATCTGGCGGCGCAGACGCGCGGGCAACGCAGTACTTATCGCAATGAAGCCTATTCTCTGCTGCTCAAATTACCCAGCAACGCCACGCTTGTCTCCCGAGATGGAACCGAGCACTTGATCGAGCAGGTCGTCTCCCCCATTCGCGATCGCAGAAACGAAGTCGCCGGCGTGGTCCTTGTTTTCCGCGATATCATCGAGCGCGAACACAAGCAGCTTGGATTACTCGCCGGCGGCATCGCCCACGATTTCAACAATCTCCTAACCGCAATCATGGGAAACATCTCTCTCGCATCGCTCCTCATCCCGGCAACAGACGAGATGACGACGCGATTAGCGGACGCGAAAAATGCTTCCATGCGGGCACGGGATCTTGCCCAGCAGTTGCTTACTTTTGCGCGCGGCGGCGCGCCAATCAAAAAGACGGCCTCGCTCACCCGGTTGGTCCAGGACACGGTTAGTTTCTGCCTGCGCGGATCGCAAAGCCGTAGCGAATGCGACTTGGAAGATAATCTTTGGCCGTCGGAAATTGATTCCGGTCAAATCAGTCAGGTCATCGCCAATCTGGTCGTTAACGCAGAGCAGGCAATGCCGACTGGCGGAACACTTCACGTCACCTGCGAAAATTTCCGCCATGGCTCTGGGAAGAACGCAACGGTTCCGGATTTGCCATCCGGCGAATTTGTTAAGATCACGATCAGAGACGAAGGCGTCGGCATTCCCGAGCAAAATCTGAAGCGAATTTTCGATCCTTATTTTACAACCAAACCAAAAGGAAATGGCCTTGGTCTAGCGACCGCTTATTCCATCGTCAAACATCACAAGGGTCTTATCACCGTCGAATCCGAGGTGAATAAGGGTTCCACTTTCACCCTTTACCTGCCCGCCGTGGCTCACGTCACTGTACCAGAGGAAACAGGGTATGCCGGGGTGAAAGAACTCTCCGGAACGGGCCGTGTCCTAATCGTCGATGACGAAGAAGCCATTCGCACGCTGGTGGAATTCACCCTCACTCATCTTGGCTATAAAGTTTGCTCGGCCGCAACCGCGCTGGAGGGTGTTGAGCTTTATCGACAAAAACTTCAGGCCGGTGAGCGATTTGATTGTGTCATCCTCGATCTTACTCTTCCCGGCGGGATGGGCGGAAGAGATGCGCTTAAACTTTTACTCGAAATCGATCCTTCAGTGAACGCGATTGTTTCCAGTGGTTACGCGATGGATGCCACTATGAGCCACTATCAGGATTTTGGATTTCGTGGCGTGATCACCAAACCGTACGAAGCAGCCGAGCTTGGTCGCGCCGTTCGCGAAGTTATCGAATCAGGACGGATAAAGCTCGTGCCTGACCTGGACTTGCAGGCCGTAGGTTAAGCGAAGGCGGATTCAGCCGACCAACTCTTCAGTTCGCTGTGAGTTAACGTTCGAGTGTCGCATATCCAAATGTTAACTCCGTCTTCGTCGCTTACCTTTTTTTTAGGGTTTGTTACCGAGCTGGTTCTCCAAGATCTTGCCGAGCAAGAGAAGAGCGACACCACAAAACATTCCCTTGGCGAAAAAGTAGGTCGGTATTCCGCCAGCGATAATGTTGCTGGGAACAATCGGTTTATTCTTGTCCTCTTTCACGGCCGCGAATGAGCAGAGGATGAAAATAAGGAGAGCAATTAACGGATTAAAAATCCTCAGATAGGTTCGCATGAGATGAGAAGATGCCGATATACTCGGCGAAACGCGAGCAAAAGTCCGAGCCGGACTGGCGGTTGTTCTATTTCAACCGCGGCAACAGTCGCTCCAGAATACTCGCGACTGACTCTTCCACGCTTTGCTGATTTGTTTGCACCACAATTTCGGGATCGACGGGTGATTCATATGGGGCATCGATGCCGGTGAACTCTCGAATCTCCCCTGCCCGCGCTTTCTTATAAAGATTTTTCGGATCGCGCTCCTCGCAGACCTCCAGTGGTGCGTCGACGAAGACTTCGATAAATTCGGCATTGCCTTCCATCGCAATCGAGCGGGCCCGCTGTCGATCCGCCCGATAAGGAGAGATGAAGGCGGTGATGACGACATTGCCGGCGTCCGCCATCAACTTTGCGACCTCGCTCACGCGCCGAATGTTTTCAACACGGTCTTCCGGCGCAAATCCGAGGTTGGAATTCAAGCCATGCCGGATGTTGTCACCGTCGAGCACATAGGGATGCATTGCCCGGATGAAAAGTTCTCGCTCGAGCGCTTGCGCGATGGTGGATTTGCCAGAGCCGGAAAGTCCGGTTAGCCAGACGACAGCTCCGCGATGTCCATGTTGTGCACCGCGCGCTTGCGCGGTAATTTTTCCTTCGCTCCAGAAAATATTCTTGCTCTTGATCGCGCCGCGATCGGTGTAAACGCCACCGTAAATGATCCCCCCGCCGCAAATCATCCCGTCATCCACCAGAACAAAGCGACCGAGTGGCGGAAGACGATCGTGGTTATCGAGCACGATCGGCGCACGCGTTTGGATGGTTAAACGGCCAACCTCATTGCGCGCGAGCTGATCGGCCTTGGTCGGGTTGCGTTCAAGCGAGGAGGAATCCATCACCTCATCGAGGGACACGATCTGGCATTTCACTTCCTGGGTTGCGAGGCGCGCAGTATAAAGATGCGATAGACGCGCCGGCTGACGCGCGATCCAGAAAAGGTCGGCATGAAAACGGTTCGTTTCGATGGGCGCATCTTTTGAGTGCGAGGCGACGTACCCGCGTTCGACAAAAATTTGTTCGTGCAACGTAATTCCAATCGAGTCGCCGGCGATCGCTATTCCGTTGTTCGCGCGAGGCGACGTTGCGGCCGCGGTAACGGGCGGCCAATGTTCGATCGACTGGACAATCGACGTTTTGTTAGCGGGTGAAAAAACTAATTCGTCACCAACTTGAAGCATTCCCGTTTCGATGCG
>Ga0207691_10002577_pt1 | contig 17720 bp, 14 predicted proteins | sample KBSM13metaG_FD_184327 | JGI IMG/M metagenome (GOLD analysis project Ga0207691, IMG submission 184327) | Miscanthus rhizosphere microbial communities from Kellogg Biological Station, Michigan, USA - KBS M1-3 metaG (SPAdes) (version 2) | ecosystem: Host-associated > Plants > Roots > Rhizosphere >... | reverse complement strand
GGATAACTCCCAGAGGCCGGTCGCGGCCCTGAGCTGCGCCATCTCGACCGTGATGTCGCGTGTTCCGCCTAACGCCCGCTGCGCGCGCTGCAGTACCGTATCGGCGCTCGCCGACCGGCCATCGTCGAGCAGAAGCCGTGCGTACTCGCGGTACGGTGCGGCGTCTCGAGGCGCGAGTTGCACCCATCGCTCGAACGCAGCCGCGGCAGCCGCGTCGCGATGCAGATACGACAGCGTCCGGAGTTGTATCGTGCGCAGCATCGGTTCCTGCGGGTACTTCGCCAGCAGGGTGTCGAGCAGCGGCACGATGGAGTCTCGCTTGCCCAGCTGGTCGTACACGCGCTCGATGCCGAGAATCGATCCCGTGAGCGACCCATCGAGCGCGGCGCGGTACGCGGCGAGCGCTTCGCGCCACTTCCCCGCTTGCTCGAGCTCGAGCGCGCGCATCGGCAAGCCTGGTTGTGCCTGCGCCCGCGCCATTGCCGGCGCGAGCGCCATCACCCATGCGATCGAGAACGCGAACGCGGCGCTACGGCTTCTCCGCATTGATGCGCTTGAAGTAATCGAGCACGAGGCGCCGCTCCTCCGGCGTCAGCCCGCGGAGGTCGTTCCAGTTCGGCGGCGCGAACCGCGACGCGGCCTTGCCACTGGCTGACGCGTTAGGTGGCAGGAACAGCTCGTTCCCGGTCGCCGCCTTCGCCTCGCGTTTGCCGTTATCCTCGCGCTCGTCGCGTTCCAGCGTGCGACCGGCGTCGAGCATGCGGCGGAACAACCGCTGCTGCCGTTCGATCACGGTAGGATCGAGGCCGCCGCTCTCCAGTGCCTGCGCGAGCTGCCGCGCTTCCTTGGCCAACTCCTCCGCGCGCCCGGTCCGGTCATTGTCGCTCATGTCATCGAGCGACGACGCGACGTCGCGCTGTTGCCGTCCGAGCTGACGCGCCTGCTCGCGGCCCTGTTGGTCCATCTGCGACCCTGGCCGCGGAATGAGCTGCGCCGTCTGCGAGTTCAGCGACCCTTGCTGCTGCGCCATGTCCTTGAGCTGCTCGAGCATTTCCGAGAATCCGGATGCGGAGTTCGCGTTCTTCGCGCGCTCCCGGTCGCGTACCAGGGTTGCCGCCGCCTGGTTCAGCGCTTCGGACGCGTCACGCATGGACCCCGCCGCCTGCTCGCTCTGGCGCGCGTTCGCGAGATCACGCGTCGCCTGTTCGACCTTCTGCTGCGCGTCCCCCACCGACCGCTGTGCGCGCGGCGAGAACAGCGACGACTTCTGTCCCGCTTCACCGAGACGCTTGCCGGCCTGTTGCACGCCCTGCTGCAGCGCGCTCTGCTCCGCCTGCAGCGATGCCTTGTCAGCTCCCTGGCGCGCCTTCTGTTCGAGCTGCTCCTGCTGCCGCGAGAGCTGCAGCATTTCCTGGATCGACTGATCGAGCTCGCCGGTCAGCTCCTGCTTCCAGGCATCGATCTGCTTTTCTCGCGCGTCGGAGAGCTGGTCAGCCGCCCGCTGCATGGCATCCGCCGCGTCGTTCGCCGCCTTCTGCCCAGCGCTCTGTTGTTGTCCCTGCTGCTGCCCCTGCGCGCCCGGCTGCTGCCCTTGCTGCTGACCCTGACCGGGCTGCTGGCCCTGCTGTTGTCCCTGCTGACCAGGCTGTCCCTGTTGGCTCTGCTGACCCTGTTGGCCTTGCTGTCCTTCCTGTTTCTGCGCACCGGGCTGACTCTGCTCCTGCCCTTTCTGCCCCTGGGCACTCTTCTCCTGCGCGCTCTTTTCCTGCCCTTTCTCACCCTGCTGTCCGTTTTGCTGCTGGCCGTTCTGCTGCTGTTGTTGTTGCTGGCCAGCCTGCTGCTGACCAGCCTGCGGCTGACCGTTCTGCGGCCTCTGCTCCCCAGGTTGCTGCTGCTGGCGTTGCTGGTTCTGCTGCGACTCCGCGGACCGCTGCTCCTGTTGCTGCTGATCACGCGCCGCGCGCTGCATGGCGTCGGCCGATTCCTTCACCTGCTGATTCGCGTCGTTGACGCCCTTCGCTCCCGGCTCCGCGTTCTCGCGCTGCAGCCGCTTCTGGAGCTCCTCGATCTGCTTCGCGAGATCGCGTGACCTGTCGGCGAGCTCGCGCGCGTCCTTCTGCGCTTCCTGCTTCTGCGCCGCCTCGCGCGCCTTCGCCATCGAATCCGCGTTCGCGCGCTCGTCCTTCGAGATGTCCTTCGCCTCTTCCTTCAGCGTTTGCATTGACCCTTCGAGCGCGGCGCGCTTCAACATCTCCACGCTCTTCTCGAGCTGCTCGCGGAGCTTCTGCTGCTGCTGCGCGAGGTCGCCCATGGCCTTCTGAGCATCCTCGGCCGACAGCTTCTGCGCCGATGCTTCCAGTTGGCGCAGCTTCTCCGCAAGCTCCGGCGTCAGTGCGTCGCGCAGGAGCTTCTGCGTTTCCTGCAGTCGCTGAGCTAGCGCGCTATCGAGCGCGCCCGTCTGCTTGAGCTGCTTCTCGAGCTGCTCCGCCGTCTTCTGCAGCTGCTGCATGCGCTCGGCGAGCTCGCGTTGCTCTTTCGCGAGCGCCTGCGCCTGCTGCGCCGACTCGTAGGACATCGAGTTCGTGCCCTTGGCCGAGCTGTTCTTGTCACCGGTCTTCGGCGTCGCGGGGCGCTGCCGTGCGCGCGCGGCTTCGGCCGTCCGCTGCTGCAGCGATTTCTGCGCGGCGGCGGCGGCCTGTGCACGTTGCACCGCGGAATCCGCGGCGGCACGCACGTTGGCGCGCGCCTCCGTCATGCCGGGAACGCGGAGCACCAGCTCGCGGCTCGACCCGCTCTGTCGCCACGGCGAGGCATCCACCGCGACCGCAACGATGTGCACAGACTCGCCGGCCTCCACACCTAACGACGGCAGGGAGAGCGCCGCATCACCCGTCCACTGCGTAGTCGCCCGGGACACGAGCGTGCGACTCGTCTCCGGCAGCGCCGCTGCACCCTCCGGCACGCGCCAGACGCGAAGCGCGACGCTGCCGATCCCGTGATCGTCGGTCGCGAGAAAGGACAGCGGTATCGTGTCGAGCGCCGAGACCGTGGTGTCCGTAGCCGGCGCGAGAATCTCGATCTTCGGCGCCGAGTCGGGGATGACTTCGAACTCGAGCGCGGCTGGCACGTCGGCGATAGGACCGCCGACACCGACCGCATTCCACTCGTAGCGTCCGGTCTGGCTCACGGGCAGACGCCCAGTGAACGAGCGGCCGGTCGTCGTTAGGTGGAGTGTGTCCTTGCCGCGAGCGAGCGCGACACGCGTGAGCTCTGTCGACGAATGTCCGGAGATGGCGAGGACGGTGCCACGCGGGAGTTGCGCCGCTTCGCCGACCGGCAGTGTCTCGTCACGTCGATCCAGGTACTTCGGGAATGTCGCCGTGATCGCAACGTCACCGATGAATGGGCGTTCGACCATCTCCAGCGCCGCGGTATCGCTCACCGTGCGACCATCGGTCGCGAAGAGCGCGAGATCCGCGTCCATCGGCGCGAGCCGCACCTTCGCCACGCCATCGCGCACCTCGTGTTGCGACGCTCGCCACGCGGATCCCTTCGCGCGTTGATACACCGTGATCCGGCGGCGATCGGGCGCAGAGATCGCGAGTGCGACGCGTTCGCCGCGAAGCACGGTCTTCGGCGCGCGCTGCACGGAGATCGGGGCGAGCAACGTCCCTGTCCACGCCCGCACCGGATGCGCGATGGCCTGCCACCCGTCGGGCGTCGCGGACGAGCGCGTCGCGAGCAGCAGAATGCCGACGCCGCACGCCGCGGCGGCGCCCCCGACGCGAACCAGCGCGCGACGCGTGAGCGTAGGCGTCAACGACTTCCCACCCGACTTCTCGTTCAACCGGCGTGCTACCTGCTCCGCGTTGTAGCGTCCGAGTGTTCCGGTGCTCGCGACTTCCAGCGCGCCGCGCAGCGCGCCGGCCCGAAGCGACTGCTCCCGTTCGACCTCGAACGCGAGCCCATTCACCGACGCATCGCGCGCGAGACGCCGACGCGTCCACCAGATCCCTGCCACGGCCACGATCACGACCGCGAGCCACACGATGAAGGGGACGACTCTCGGAAGATCGATCCAGCGGGCACGACCGAGCGCGACGACGCCGGCCGCGAGCAGCAGCGCCGCGCAGCCGATGGCCGCCGCGCCGCCCGTCGCCGCGATGAGACGAGAAAGCCGGCCGCGCTCGCGGTTGACGAGGTCGATGACCGTCATGCCGTGGGGCGGCTCGTAACCGCGTAGACGAACAGATTCACGCCCATGCGCAATGCCGCCTCGTGTAACTCGGGTGGATCGGAGTACGTGCCGGGATCTTCCCATCCGTTTCCGAGATCGGACGAGAAGTCGTAGTAGACCGCGAGTCGGTCGCCGATGAACACGCCGAGTCCACGCGCGGGCTTGCCATCGTGCTCGTGGATCTTCGGGACGCCCTGCGGAAAGTCGTACACCAAATGATAGATCGGGTGCGTGAGCGGCACATCGACGAGCGGCCGATCCGGGAACACCCGCGCGATCTCGCGCCGGAAGTTCGCGTCGAGACCGTAGTTGTCGCTGACGTGGAGGAAACCGCCGCGCAATAGATACTGGCGCAGTCGATCGACCTCGGCGTCACTCAGTCTGATGTCCCCGTGACCCGTGACGTGGAGGAACGCGTAATCCCACAACCGCTCATCCATGAGCGTAACGCGTCCCTCCGTCTTGTCGACCTTGAGCGACGTTCGGTCGTTCACGGCCTCGATGAGATTCGGGATACTCGACGGATTGCCGTACCAGTCGCCGCCTTCGTACTGCAGTCGGGCGATGGCGAGACGCGGCCCTTTGTGAGCCGCGCCGACGACCGCGAGCGCCAACAGCGCCGCGAAGAGTGCTCGTGCAGTGCGTGCGGTTCGTGCGGCTGGTGCTTTTCTCATGCTTCGTGAGCGAGTCGGTAGGCCAGATTGCGGGACGCACCATCGTCTCGAACGAGCGCGGCGGCGACGTCTCTCGCGCTGAGCCCGGAGTCACGGAGCGACCGTGCACGCGAGCGCAGCTCGTCTTCGTCGAGCGGTTGCGAAGTCATGCCCTCGAGCACGAGCACGACCTCCCCGCGCGGCGACGATCCATCGTAATACGCCGCAAGCTCCGCGACCGTTCCGCGCCGGACTTCCTCGAACTGTTTCGTCAACTCCCGGGCCACGACAGCCCGTCGTCCTCCGCCACCACGGCGCTGCAATTCGTCGAGCGTCGCGAACACGCGATTCGGCGACTCGTACAGTACGGCCGTGTGCCGCAGAGCGCTCAGCTCTCCGAGCGCCTCCTCGCGTTCACGGCCCTTTCGGGCGAGAAACCCATAGAACGTGAATCGATCGCTCGCGATGCCGGAACTTACGAGCGCGGCGAGGAGCGCGGACGGGCCAGGAACAGGAACGACGGGAATACCAGCCTCCGCAGCATCGCGGACGAGCCGCGCGCCCGGATCGGAGAGCAGCGGCGTTCCGGCATCGGAGATCAACGCGACGTCCGTCCCATCGCGAAGACGAGCCAACGCACTCTCGGTTGCACGCGCCTCGTTATGCTCGTGATACGACATCATTCTCGTGGAGATGCCGTGGTGTACGAGCAGGTTTCGGGAATGGCGCGTGTCTTCGGCCAGAATGAGATGGACGCTCCGCAGGACGTGGATCGCGCGCAGGGTGATGTCCTGCATGTTGCCGATCGGCGTGCTGACCACATAAAGCGAACCCGTTCGGACCGTCGTGCCGCCGACCTCACCCGCTGTTTCGACCGCGTCGAGCTCGGCATCGCCTGGCTCTACCACTCGAGCGCCCAGGGCAATGCGGAAAGGAATCCCGCCGCATGGAGCATGTGGCGTCGGTCGCGCGCAGCGACCTGCACCACGTTGCGTGCAGCCTCGTCGTCCCCGTCGAGTGATTCGCGGACGGTTTCAGTAACCCACGCGGCGACCGCGGCGGTGATTTCTTCCTGATCGTCCGGAGGATCCTCGGGCTTCGCGCCACCGACGAAACGTTTGAGCGCCGGGTGGCGACCCACCAACCCGTCCCGCACGCGCTCGCCCACGGCGGACGGAACCGGAACACCATACGAACCGAGCTCGAGATACAGTTTATCCACCAGCTCGCGATACGCCGTCACCAACGCTGCTGGCGCCTGCACCGGCATTGTCAGTGGCCCGGTCCAACCGCGAACCCTGGCCCGCGGGCGTGGTGACAGCGGTCCGAAGATGCGGCCGATTTGTTCGGTTCGGCCCGCGCCGCTGTCATCCACGAAATAACTGTGCTCGATCAGGCCCTCGTGCATGACGAGATAGTTGACCGTGTCTCGATTCACGACCTCGGTCACACCCGTGAACTTCGTGTCGCGGAGATGCGGAAAGAGCACCTTGGGGTCACCCGCCAGGAAATCGGCCGGCCACGGTTCTGCGGGCACGACCAGCGTGTGGTACATGCACACGAGTTGCTCCGGCGGCGCCTCGTAGAATGCGATTTCGCCGAATTCGGGCTCGGGTGGAATGCGGCCGAGTGATGCCGAGATGGCTGTCGGTTCAGTACCGCGCGGCGTGGAGCTGACCGCGTTTACGACCTCGCCATCCTGAAGAAACAAAAGGATGAACTCCTCAGGGAGCCAGATCGCGACGTAACCCGCCACACGCGCGGTCCGATCGCGCTTGGCGTCGCTGATGAGATTGCGGAGGTGAACGTACGCGAGCTTGGTTCTCGCGAGGAGAACGCGGCTGTGGGGATAACGGAGTTGCGCGGCGTGTGCGGCCATCGCGGGGGATGAAAGGGGAAACGCCCGAGAGATGACTCTCTCGGGCGTAACTTGCCGATCGCCGCTCGACGCCGCAATCGTTTCCCGCTCTGGCGTTTAGGCCGCAGCGTGCTGCTTGAACTTCGACTCGAGCGCCGGCTTCGGTACAGCGCCGATCACTTGATCCACGAGCTTGCCGTTCTTGAAGAACAGCACCGCCGGGATCGACCGGACGTTGAAGCGCGTCGCTGTGCGAATGTTCGAGTCCACATCGAGCTTGGCCACCTTCGCCTTGCCCTGATATTCCACCGCGAGCTGATCGAGAATGGGCGCGATCATGCGGCACGGGCCACACCAGGTCGCCCAGAAATCAACCACCGCGAGACCATCGTGCTTCTCGATCTCCTGCTCGAAGTCCGCGTCGGTCACTGCCACTGCGTTCGACATTTCTGTAAGCCTCCAGCGGCCGGGCTTCGCCCGACCGGGAATCGGATTAACTTCTCGCGCTTCTCACACGTTCTCACGTAGCGGAAGCGCCATGAGCATTCCACCAGCCCGCCGCGGAACCCGCCTCGCGCACATCGGCATTGCGGTGCGGTCCCTCGATGAGATCCTGCCATTCTATCGCGACATCCTCGGCCTTCCCGAGGAGCCGCTCGACGACGCCGACGGAGCGACGATTGCCGGCCTCAGGGCCGGCGAACCGCTCGTCGAATTGTTGGAAGCCGAATCCCCGGACTCACCCATAGGCAGGTTCGTGGCCAAACGTGGCCCGGGCATTCATCACCTTTGCTTCGCCGTCGACGACCTCGACGTCGCGCTGGAGCGCTGTCGAGCCGCCGGCATTCGTCTCATCGATGAGTCACCCCGCATCGGTGCGGAGAAGAAGCGCATCGCGTTTCTCCATCCGGCATCGACCGCGGGAGTTCTTATCGAGCTGTCGGAATATTAATCCAGGCTGCTGTGCTTCCGTTCCGCATTCGGAATCCGCACCCGGGCTGACGAGGTCAGCGCTTGCAGAGTGCCGTAACGGCCGCGAAGTCAGCGTCTTCGACGTACCAGCGGTCGGACGGGCCTTTCACAGTCGTGAAACGCGGTGTCTTCGTGACGGCTCCCCTGGTTATCTCTACACGAAGGACTCGCTTGCCGTTGTCACCCGGCTGCTCGTCTACGACCTGGTGCTTGTCGCTGTCGTAGCAGCCCTGCATTACGATGAGGCGTTTCTCGAGTTCGGCTCGCTCGAACTGATCGCGCGCTGGCCCCTTGGACGTTCCCCACGCAATCGACATCTCCTGGAGGTCCTGGCTCTTTGCAGCCGCCAGAAACCGCTCGACCGCCTGCTTCGGAGCAGCGGCACCCGGAAGGTTCGCCGGGACGCTCGCGTTGGAACTGGGCGGCGGGGTCGAAGCCGACCGACAAGCGGCGAAGGTCAGCAACAACAGGATCGTTCGCTTCACTGGACTCTCTCCACGCGCTCTGGCGTGCAAATGGTGGTTCGGCCCGCAATGTACCAGCGCCTTTACATTAACATCGACCACGTCGCGACGCTGCGCCAAGCGCGTCGCACCATCGAACCCGACCCGGTACTCGCTGCGGTCGAATGCGAGACCGCCGGGGCCGATGGCATCACCGCGCACCTGCGCGAGGATCGCCGTCACATCCAGGATGACGACGTGGAGCGCCTGACGACAACAGTTCGGACGGTGCTGAACCTCGAGATGGCCTGCACGCGCGAGATGGTCGCGATCGCCGCCCGACTCCGGCCGTACCAGGTGACGTTCGTTCCGGAACGACGCGAGGAGGTCACGACCGAAGGGGGTCTCGATGTCTCGCGCGATCCAAAGGGACTGCGCTCCGCGATCGAAGCGCTCGGGGCGTCGGGCGTTCGGACGAGCCTCTTCATCGACCCGGACCTCGACACAGTCACTCGCTCGCGGGACCTGGGCGCGGTCGCAATCGAGCTTCACACCGGGCGCTATGCGCACCATCCGAACGACCCAGCCGTTCTCCGGGCGCTGGAGGACGCATCTCGCCATGGAAAAGCGCTCGGACTGGCCGTCCACGCGGGGCACGGCCTGACGACGCGCAACGTCGCGCCGGTCGCGGCGATTCCCGAAATCGAGGAGCTGAACATCGGCCACTCGATCGTCAGTCGCGCGGTCTTCGTGGGGATCGCGGACGCCGTTCGCGAAATGCGTGCGGTCATGGATGTTGCGCGCACCCGAGGGTAGACCGTCCTTGGGCGTGCGGCTTAACTTCGGGCGGTTCCCCTGACGGAGCGGGCATGAGCGTGGCGGTCGGGCTGCTGGACTTCTACATCCTCGAGGCGAGTGAATACGTCGACCAGCTCGACGCACTGGTCGGCGCTGCCGTGCACGCGCCCCCCGAGTCGACGCCGTTCATCACCGCCGCGCGCGCGCTGCGTGGCAGCTCCACCATGGCCAAGCTCCTGCGCCTGGCGGAGCTGGCCGGCTCAATTGAGCGAGTCGGCCGAGGGTTGCGCGACGGGTCCGTGCGCTGGACGGTCGAGCTTCGATCTGCCGTCGTCGCCGCGATCGATGACGTCCGCGTTCTGCTCCGGACTGTTCGTACGTGGAGCGCGTCCGAGGAACAGCGCGCCGCGGCCCGCATCGCCGAGTTGCGGCGCTTCGTGCCGGAGGGTGCCGCACCGACGAACACGCCGATCAGCAGCGCGGTCAGCCCGACGTTCTTCGCGTCGGAAGTCGAAGGCGTCGCCGCCGCGCTCGATGCATTCGTCGCTTCGCCAGCGGATCGTCGCTCGCTCGACGAAGCGCTCGGACGCGTTCGCGCGCTGCGTGGCATCGCGGCACTGAAGGACCTACCGCCGCTCTCGGACGTCGCCGATGCCATCGAGCTCGCAGCGAGAACGAGTACCGGCGACGGACGATCGCTGACCACGCAGCATGCGGAGTTGTACGATGCGTCCGCGCACGTGCTTCGACGTGCGGCGCGGGAGCTTCGGACGTCGGGGCGTCCGGACGCATCCGCTCCGGAAGTCCGCCGGTTCGCGGCAGCGACGACCGCATTGCAGGAACAGACGCGCGACGAAGAGCAGGTCGTGCCAGTCGCGAATCTGTTCTACGGGGATGAGGGTCCGCACGTCGTGTCCCGCGCCGATCGCCCGGCCGCGACGGTCGAAGCGCGTTTCCGCACGGAGATCACGTCGCTTGCCGAACATCTGCGACGCCTCGTGGATGAAGCACGAAACGCCAATACCGCGGTGAGTCGCGACCGCGCGATGCACGAGTTGCGGCGCGCGTTGCGCACCGCTCGTGGGACGCTCGAGAGCTTTGGTCGCGCCGACGCCGGCCGCTTCTTCGCGAATGCGGCCGCGGAGCCGAACGTCGGCGATCCGATGCTGCTTTCGTCCATCGACGCCGCCGCGACCCTGCTCGGCTCCCCATCCATCGCGATGACGGACCTCGTCGTTAGGCTGGCGGAGCTGGGGCGCGGAAGCACGGTCGATCGCGCGATCGGCATGGCGTTCAGCCCACTCGGCCAGCCTCATCGAGCTCCTTCTGGTACGACGGCGCCAACGCACGCTGCGGATGCTCCGCGGTCCGATCGCAGAACGCCCGCGCCCACCCGCGCCTCACGTCCCACCCCCGGCCGGGGTGACGTCCCGGTCACACGGCGCGCGCCGCTTACGCCGACCGGTGCAGAGCTTCACCAGTTCCTGCAGTCGGGCATCGCCGGGTTCACTGAGCTCGATCAGACTCCACTCGCGGCGCCTGCCCTGCTCGACGATGCGACGCTCATTCCCATTGAGGATCTGTTGTATCGCGGTCGGGGCGCGCTCGAGCGCGCGATCGAGGTGCGCGACCTGATGCGCCTGTCGGGCGGGAACAACGACGAGGCGCTCGCGGAGCTGTTCGATCTGCTGGATCTCGCCGCCGTCGACTAGCCCGACATGCGATTGAACTGGAAGAGCGCGCTCGGCATTGCGCTGAGCGCCGGGCTCCTCGTGTGGACGCTTCGTGGGGAATCGCCGGCGGAAATCTGGTCGGTGCTCTCGCAGTCGAACCTGCCGCTGCTCGCGCTCGCAGCGCTGGTCGCGACGTCGATCTTTCCGCTGCGCGCGATTCGGTGGCGGATCATCCTCGACCCTCTGGCGCCCAAGCTGCCGATCGGTGCCCTGTGGCGATCCATCGCGATCGGGATGATGGTCAATAACATCTATCCCGCTCGGCTGGGCGAGGTTGCCCGCGCCTTCGCCCTGACGCGTGAGACCAGGCGCGTGAGCCTGGCGGGGTCGGTCGCGTCGCTCGCGGTGGACCGGGTGTTCGACGCGCTCACATTGATGCTGCTCCTCGTGAGCGCGATGCTCGTTCCGGAATTTCCGAAGGGCATGACGGTGGGCGGACAGCCTGTCCAGCGCGGCGCGCTCGTGTTTGGTGCAGGCGCCGTCGGTCTGTTCGTGATCCTGTACGTCATCGTCGCGATTCCCGAACGGCTCGTGTGGATGTACGCCGCCGTCGTCGGCAGGTTCGCGCCGCGGTTCGTGACCCGCGGGAGCGAGATCATTCACTCGTTCTCTCAGGGGCTGGGTGTTCTTCGCAGCCCGACGCGGTTCATTGCAGTGTTTTTCTGGGCGATCGTCCATTGGCTCGTGAACGCACTGGCGTTCTGGCTCGGGTTCAAAGCAGTCGGGATCGATGTGCCGTTCAGCGCCGCGAACTTCCTTCAGGGGATCATTGCTATCGGCGTCGCGCTGCCATCGTCACCGGGTTTCTTCGGCGTATTCGAGGCGGCGTCGAGGGTTGGGCTCGAGGTCTACAGCGTGCCCGGTCGTCAGGCAGTGAGCTGGGCCATCGGGTTTCACGTGCTGTCCTTCATTCCGATCACAGTCATGGGCCTGTACTACTTCGCTCGGCTCGGTCTGCACTTCAGCGATTTCAAGACGCCGCCGTCCGATAAGCAATGAGCAGCGCGGTCGACCTGCCGCGGATCGCGAACGGGACGGCCGCTCGTACCGTCGCGCAGGCGAAGCTCAACCTGTTCCTGCGCGTGCTCGCGCGCGAAGCCAGCGGCTACCATCAGATCGAGACGCTGTTCTGCCGGCTCGAGCTGGGCGATGACGTGGTCGTGCGCACGAACGTGCGCGGCCGGTCGCTGGACTGCGTGGGCGACGCGATCCCGCCGGAGGGGCTCGGGCCGACAGAACGCAACCTTGGCTGGCGCGCCGCCGCTGCCTACTCCGCCGCTACGGGATGGCCTAACGATTGGGCGGTCGAGATCGCGAAGCGCGTGCCCGTCGGCGGCGGCATGGGTGGTGGGAGCGCCGACGCGGGTGCCGTGCTGCGCTGCCTGAACGCGCTGTCCCCCCGGCCGCTTTCCGAACACGAGTTGCTGTCGCTCGCCGCGCCCCTCGGCGCCGACGTGCCATTCTTGTCGATTGATGCGCCACTCGCACTGGCGTGGGGGCGCGGAGAGCGGCTGTTGAAATTGCCGGCGCTTCCGAGCCGCGACGTCGCGCTCATCACGTTCCCATTCGGGGTGGTGACGCGGGACGCCTACGGCTGGTTGGACGACGACCGCGGTGGCGACGGTTCCGACGCAAACGCGCTGACGCTGCACGATCTCTCGACGTGGAGCGGCGTCTGTCGGCTCGCGCATAACGATTTCGAGCCCGTCGTGTCCAAGCGCATCGCGGATGTTGCCGCATCGTTGTCGATGCTGCGGACTACACTCGCGACGGGGCGCGATCGCGACGCGATCGCGCTGCTCGCCGGCTCGGGGGCGACAGTGTTCCTGGTCTCCGACGATCTGCCGCTCCGTGAGGTGCGCGCGGAAGGCATAGCGTCGCGCACGCTTCGCACGCGCACGGCCACCCGTGTTGTTGACGTTGAGGTGTCGGGGTAGGTTTCCGGCGGTAGGTGCCCCTTCGTCTAACGGTAAGACAACGGCCTTTGGAGCCGTGAATCGTGGTTCGATTCCACGAGGGGCAATCGGCCCGCTCTTCCCTCGCCGACACTCACCTCACATGGCTGTCCCAGAACGCCTCCCGATCCGCGGCGGTGATGACGACGCGCGGATCGACGCCGCCATCGGCAACACGCCCATGGTCCGCCTAACGCGCGTCGTCGAGCCGGCGATGGCCGAGGTGTGGGTCAAGATCGAGGGGATGAATCCCGGGGGATCCATCAAGGACCGCACCGCGCTCGGCATGATCATCGACGCGGAGCGCAGCGGGGCGCTCCAACCCGGCCAGATGATCGTCGAGCCGACGTCCGGCAACACCGGCATCGGTCTCGCCCAGGTGGCGGCGGCCCGCGGCTATCCACTCACGCTCTGCCTTCCGGCGCAGATGAGCGAGGAGCGCAAGCGTACGCTGCTCGCCTATGGCGCCCGTCTCGTGCTCACCGACCCCGAACGACGCATGCTCGCGGCGATCGAGGAAGCGGAGCGCATCCGTGATGCGACTGGCGCGTGGATGGCGAACCAGTTCGCGAATCCGGCGAACCCGCGGGTTCACTACGAGACGACGGCACCGGAACTGTGGCGTCAAATGGACGGCCGCATCGACGCATTCGTCTACGGCTCCGGTACCGGCGGGACCATCTCGGGAGTCGGTCGGTTTCTTCGCGAACGCAATCCGCGCGTCACGGTGGTTGCCGTGGAACCGGGACGGAGCCCTGTGCTCTCCGGCGGCGAGCGCGGGCAGCATCAGTTCCAGGGCATGGGGCCGGGGTTCGTCCCGCCGAATTTCGACCGGCGCGTGGTCGACCGCATCGTTCAGGCGTGGGAAGAGGACGCGTTCCCACTCGCACGACGGATCGCGCGCGAGGAAGGGCTGTTCGTCGGTATGTCGAGCGGCGCGATCGCCTGGGTGACGCTGCAGATCGCCCGCGAAATCGGACCGGGCCGTCGCGTCGCGATGATCGCGCCGGATTCCGGCGCGAGATATCTGTCGACGTCCTTGTTCGAGGCGCCGTCCCCCGACCCGTCGCCATAAATCCGCGTGCAGCCCTGTCGGGCGAGGCGTTCCGTCGCTACCTTGGCGCCTCCCCATGAAATGCTCAGTTCGCCGGATACCGCTCGCTGCTGTCCTTCTCTCCATCGCCGCGTGCAGTCATCAAGCGACGCCGGACACATCGGTCACGCCGGTGCGCATCGTTGCCGCCGACTCGGTAGTGACGTGCAGTGACTGGGTCCGCCGTGCGGTCGCCGATCCGGAAATGGGCGTCGAGCAGGTGCCTGCGCCCGTCGCATTCAAGCCAGCGCCCATCCCACGACCGATTCCGAAAGGCGTGCTCGGGAAGGACGGCAAGGCAGAAGTGCGAATTCGCGTTCTCGTCGACACGCTGGGCGCGGCGGACATGGCCACGTTCACGGTTATCAAGAGCACCAGTCCCACATTGACAAAACTCGTCCGCACGGCCGTCGCGAAGTGGACGTTCTCGCCCGCCCGGGTGAGCGGTTGCAAGGTGCCGCGCAACTTCAACTGGGCGGCCGTCTATCCCCCCGCGCAAGTCGGCGATGACAACAATGACGCACGTTAGGCTCATCGGCGCCGCCATGGCGGCACTCGCCATGTCCGGGTGCCTCGATGACACCCCCACAGCGGCCACACCCCCCGGCGTCCGCGCAACGCTCAGCGCGAACGTCGTCGGCGAGATGGCCGGCGGAACCGTCCGCATTCGCGTCGCCTACCGCACCAATACACAGACGCTCGTCACGCTCCCCTCGAACCCCGCGCAGGTCACGCTTGCGGCCGGAGCGACGGTGGTAGTTCCGGTCACCGTCGACATCGGCCGGTGTCTCAAGGATCGCCAGCGTGCGTTAGCCACGACGCGTGGGTGTCAACTCACGATCGAGCTGACGCTGAGCGACGCAACAGGTGAGACCGTAGACGAGCAGTCCATCGATGCGCCGAAACCGGCGACGCCGGGGGCGACCGTGGACTTCGGCTCCATAACCATTGGCGCCCGCGTATCGACGATCACGGTTGCCCCGGCATCGGTCACCGCGAACGTGTCGCAGGACCAACAGCTGACCGCCACCGTGCGTGATCTGAGCGGCGCCGTTGTCACGACGCCTCCGCTGACGTGGACGACGAGCGATGCCACCGTCGTGCAGATCGGCGCCGTGTCAGGCCAATCGGTAACAATACGCCCGCTCAAGCTTGGCGTTGCGACCGTCACGGCGACCGCCGGACGAAAGACGAGCAATGCGGTGAGCGTGAACGTCGTCCCGCCAACACCGTTAACCCTTCGGCAGCGGCCCGCCGCGGGGTGCATCATCGCCGGGCAGACGGTCACGCTGGATGTCGATACGCCGCCGGCAGCCATTGCATGGTCCAGCGCCAATCCGGCTATCGCGACGGTCAACCCGACCACCGGCGTCGTCACCGGCGTCGTTGCAGGAGAGACGACCATCACGGCGACGAGCGGCATTCGCACCGGGACCGCAACGGTCTGCGTCATCGGCCCCTTCGTCGTGACGCCGTCGAGCCTAACGATCGTCGCCGCTCGCACGGCGCAGCTGACCGTGTCGAACTCCGTCGGCGCCACGCTCTCGTACGTCTCGAGTGCCGGATCGGTGGCGAGTGTCAGCTCCAGCGGTGTCATTCACGCCATCACGATCGGCCAGACGACGATCACGACGACGGTGGTCGCCGCGAGCGGCACGATCACGCTGACCACGCCCGTCACAGTGAACGCCGGCAGCGTGGACATCTCGCCAACCAGCGCGACGGCGTCGGTCGATGGCACCTCGCGGTATGGCGTCGTCGTCCGCGACGGAGACGGTGGACTCCTCGCCGACGTTGCGGCGACGTGGACGATCGACGACCCATCGATAGGAACGCTGTCCGTGACTGCCGGGCCGACGGTGGACGTGCGCGCAACGAAGATCGGGACCACCACCGTCCGGGCCGCGGTGCCCGGAGGCTCGGCGTCAGCGTCCTTCACGGTGACGGCAGCGCTGCCCGCGGTGCGTCTCGAGAACGTCTCGGGCGATGACGCCGTCCCGGGGCCGGTCGCGAACTACAGCCAGGTGTTGACGCTGAATCGCACGGTGACTCCCGCGGCGCTCACCCTCGCGTTCGATGAGTCGCAGCTGCCATTCGGCAACTACGTACTCGACATCACGGTCTCGACAACCACGCCGGGAATCGGTACCGACGTCGAAACGATCGTGTTCACTCCAGCCCCTTCAGGGTTCTCGACCTCGAACGCGCCCCGACGGCAGGACTTGCGTCGAGCGTCGGTCGCTCTGCGAGCACCGTAGCCTCGAATGCCCATTCTCCGCCATCCAGCACCTGCTTTGAACCGAGTCATCACGACAGCGCTGTTGGCACTCGCGACTGTCGCGGGCGCAAGTTGCCGCGCGAAGCCAAGTGAGCGCGTCGTACCCGACCGGGTCAACGAAGCCGAGGAAGCAGCGCGCAGCGCGATCGCCAACGAGCGCGCCATCAACGTTGCCTCCCTGCCCGAGCGATCGGTGGGGGTCACACCGTTCGCGGTCAGCACGAGCGACACGACGATTGCGCCGTTGGCGTACGGGCTCGCCGACATTCTCATTACGGATCTGCAGCGAAGCGGCCAGCTCCAGCTCGTGGATCGGCTGCGTCTCGATGCGCTCCTGCGTGAGGTGGAACTGGTGGGACCCGGGCGCGTGGACACGATGACGGCGCCTCGCGTCGGACAGCTCGTGGGGGCGCGGCGGTTGATTCTCGGTTCGCTCTCGGAGCGACCGGGTGGACAGATCGTGATCGACGCGCGCGTCGCCGATGTCACCAGCGCCGAGGTACGCACCGCCGTCTCAGCGACGGCACCGCTTGCCGACATCCTCGCGGCCGAAAAGGAGATCGCTATTCGGCTACTTGGAGAGCTAGGGGTCAACCTGACCCCGGCGGCGCGTGCCGCCATTGAAGAGCGGCCGACGCGCAACATCGCGGCGCTGCTGGCCTACAGTCGTGCCGCCCGCTTCGAGGTCGGCGGTGACTATCCCAGCGCCGCGGCCGAATATCGCACGGCGCTCAGGCTCGACCCCCGCTTCGCGCTCGCTGGCCAGCGACTGAGCGAGTTGCCAGGCGAGTCGTCCACTGACGCACGTTCGAGCCTCGCGCGTGCCACGGGGATGGCTTTGGATCGGATCAATCCCGTGTTCTTCTCACCACTCGCGGGCGGGCCGCGCGCGGGTGCCGGCGGTATTGCGGACCCGTCGTTCCCATCACAGACGGTCATCGTGCTCGTCACCATCACGACACCCCCATGATCTCGCTCGCTCGGGTGACGATTCGCGGCCGCGCCGTATGTCTCGCCGCATTGGCGACCATCGGACTCGCGCCGTGCCTAACGTCGATCGCGGCCCAGGAGCAACTGTTCCCCGCCCGCACGGCACTGATCGGACCGGTGTTCGAGCGTTGGTCGTTCGGGGCCGGCTTGCTTCAGCCCTCCGTCGACGGGGGCGGAACGGTCGAGCTGCACAGCGCATCGGCGCTGTCGCTGCCGATCGGCGCGTCGGTCGCGTTCGGCGAGCGATGGACGCTGGATCTCGCCACGTCCTACTCGAGTGGAACTGTCAAACTACGCGCGCCGGATCCGTCGTCCGGCGCCGAGGAGTACTCGCTGTCCGGTCTCACCGACCTGCGCGCGAGACTCACGACACACGTCGTCAGCGACAACGTGCTGGTGACGGTCGGTGCCAACCTGCCGACGGGTCAGACATCGCTCGATGCCGAGCAGTACGCGGCGTTGCGCGTGCTCACGTCGCCGGCTCTCGCCCTGCAGTCTCCCGCGTTAGGCACCGGTCTCGGTGCCACGGCCGGCGTCGTGCTGGCACGGCAGGTGGCATCGTGGGCATGGGCCTTCGGTGCGTCGTACGAGCTCCGCCGCAGTTACACCCCTGTCGCGTTTGCGACCGGCACCCCGGCGCCTGATGAAAATCCGGGCGACGCGGTGCACCTCACGATCGGGACCGACGGTGTCGTCGGCCGGAGCGGGAT
>Ga0207691_10002576_pt1 | contig 17721 bp, 17 predicted proteins | sample KBSM13metaG_FD_184327 | JGI IMG/M metagenome (GOLD analysis project Ga0207691, IMG submission 184327) | Miscanthus rhizosphere microbial communities from Kellogg Biological Station, Michigan, USA - KBS M1-3 metaG (SPAdes) (version 2) | ecosystem: Host-associated > Plants > Roots > Rhizosphere >... | reverse complement strand
GCGCGCGCCAGGTTCGCGGACTGGAACGACAGCAGCTCGAACGTGTCGCCCTTCGTCGCGAGCCGCTCGCCGACGCGCGTCTCGAGCAGCGTCGTCGCCGCGGTCTGCTGGCCGGTCGCGGCGTCGAGCATCGGGTCGACGACGACGCTCTTCTTCGCCAGCTTGGCGAGGAACGCCGGCGCCGTCTGCGCCTGCGTGGCGAGCGCGTCGGCCGCCTGCGCGACCGCCTCCTCGAACGGCAGTTCGCCGATCTCGACCGCCTTCGGCGGCGCCGCGCACGCGGCGAGCATGGCGGCGACGAAAGCGCCGAGGGCAGCGAGCGCAGCGCGCGGCGACGTCCACCAGACCGTCATCGACACTCCCTCCTCAGGTAGTCGGCTTCGCTCGCGGTGAGCGGCTCGAGCGATGCCTTTTGCAGAATATCACTGCACCGGCTGCCCGCCGTGCGCGGCGGCGCTGCGGCTTCGCTGGGCGGCTTCGCGGTCTCGCTGCGCTGCGCAGCCTCACGGCGCGGTCGCTGCGGACGCGGCGGCGCTGCCGATGCGGCGAGCGGCTCGGTCCCGGCATTGCCCGCGACGGCGGGCGGCGCAGGCGAGCGAGCAGGCTCCGCGGGCGCCGTCGCTTCGACGGTCGCTGCGGGCGCGGTCGGCGCCGGGCCGGGCTCGACGCTCGTCCGTGGCAGCGGCCGCGCCGTCTCGACGTTGGTCGCCTGCGGCGACGTCGGCGTCTCGTCGTTCGGTCGCGACGGCGCCGCGGTCGTCGCCGCTGCTGGCGTGTCGACGACCGGCGCCGGCAACGCGGCACTCGCGGCGCGCGCCGTGTCGTCGCTGCGCGTCGCCGCCGACGCTGGCGGCGCAGCCGCGGGATGCTCGACGATCTTCGGCTGCAGCCAGCCGAAGACGGCCAGCACCGCGACGACCGCCGCAGTCCCGCCGATCACGAGGGGACGTCGACTCTTGCCGCGCGCCGTCGCCGTCGCCGTCGTTGCGGGCGGGGCGAGCGCCGAGTCGACGACGGCGGCATCGTCGCGCTCGAGCGCACGCGTCCGCTCGCGGTCGCCGCTCCGCGCTGCCGGCCGGGTGCGCGTCGCCGGTGCCGTCGGCGGCGGATCGGCGAGCGTGCCCGGCCCCGTTGCCCAGCCGCTCGACCAGCCGCTGTCGACCGCCGCCGGCGCCGGCGTCGCCGGCCAGCCGAGCAGGGCGCGGAACTCGGCGACGCTCTGCGGCCGATCGGTGGGGCGCACGGCGAGCGCGCGATCGACCGCGCGCAGCAGCGTGTCGCTGTAGCGGCCGCGCGCGGCGACCGCGAGCGGCGCGACGCGGTCGTCCATCAGCCGCTCGACGGAGGAGGTCGGCGTGCTGCCGGTGATCGCGAAGTAGACGACCGACGCGAGCGCGTAGAGGTCCGTCCACGCGCCTTGCGCCATCGTCGCGACGTCGCCGTACTGCTCGATCGGCGCGTAGCCGGGCTTGAGAACGACGGTGATCGCGTGCGTCATGTCGCCGATCACCCGCCGCGCCGCGCCGAAGTCGAGCAGCAGCGGCCCGCCCGGGGTGAGCAGGATGTTGTCCGGCGCGATGTCGCGGTGGAAGCAGTGCTTGCCGTGCATCAGCTCGAGCGCGTCGAGGAGCGGCCGCAGCCAGGCGCGCAGGTCGTCCTCGTCCGGCGCGCCGGCGAGCGCGGCGAGGGCAGCCTTCAGCGTCGGCCCTTCGTAATACGGCATCACCATGTACGCGGTGCCGTTCTCCTCCCAGAAGCGATAGACCTTGACGAGCGAGGGATGGTCGAAGCGGGCGAGCAGCCGCGCTTCGTTGACGAAGCTCCTCAGGCCGGCGCGAAAGGTGTCGAGGTGCCGCTCCGACTTGACGACGATCGCCGACGAGCCGCTGACGCGCGCCGCCATCGACGCCGGCATGTACTCCTTGATCGCGACGCGACGCTGCAGCGAGTGGTCCCACGCGAGGTAGACGATGCCGAACCCGCCTTCGCCGACGAGGCCCGTGATCTCGTAGTCGCGCAGCCGCGTGCCGAGCGGCAGCGTGTGCCCCGGCAGCAGGCCGGCGGCGGCGGCGCGGCCGCGCCGCCGTTCGGCGTCGATGCCGGTGGGGATCTCGTCGGCCGCGCGTCGGCCGGGAACGGTCGGCCCGGTGACGGTCTTCTCGTCGTCGTCGGCAGTCGTCAAGCGTGCACCTCGACCTCGCGCCGGTCGCGCCGGCGCGAGTGGCGGCTATTGTCCGCCGCTCAGGCGCAGGGGACGATCTTGAACTCGACGCGTCGGTCGAGGACGTCGAAGCTGTCGTCGGTGCCGCTGCCGACGATGTTCTGGCGAAAGCCCATGCCCTCGGCGCGCGTCCGGCCGGCGAGCTCGGGCGCCTCGGCGGCGAGGCGCTGCCGCACGTACTGCGCGCGCTTCAGCGACAGCGCGTCGTTGATCGGCCCGGGGCCGCTGCGGCTCGTGTGGCCGACGATGGCGATGCAGCTCTTCGCCGACATCGCCTCGCGCGCGATCTGGCGCAGCCACATCGGGTACGCGCCGCTGATCCTCGGATCCGACCAGAAGTCGGTGCTGCCCGGATTGAAGAGGAACTTGACGCCGAGCTCGTTGTACGCGATGCCGAGCGCGACGATGCGGCCGAACGCCTGCTCGGCTTCGGCGGTGTTGCCGAGGCGTATGCTCGAGAGATAGATGCCGCTCTGCGCGCGCAGCTGCTCGCCCTGCGGCGACGACAACGCCGTGCGGTACTGGCCGAGCGCGTCCTGGTACTTTTCGGCGTTGTAGAGGTTCGTCGCTTCGCTGATCAGGCTCGCGGCGCCGATCCGTTCGAGGTAGTACGCGTCGGCGCGCTGTCCCGGCGTCGTCGTGGTGGTGTTGGCGTAGCCCTCGACGACCTTGTCGCGGATCAGGACGGGGACGTCGCGGTAGTAGCGCGTCGGCGTCTGGTCGAGGTTCTCCTCGCGTGCGAGCGACCACGCCTGCGCGACGACGACCCCGGTCCGCAGCTCGGTGAGCGCGAGGTTGAGGCGGACCGTCGGCTTGCCGAGCGGCGCCGTCGGCACGCGCGCGATCGTTCCCGTCAGCAGGTACTGCGCGCGGGCGAGGTTGGCGGTCTGGAAGGGCAGGAACTGGAACTGCGGATAGAGGCTCGCCATCCGCTGCACGACGCGGTGCTCGAACAGCATCGTCGCTTCGGTCTGCTGCCCGGTGACGATGTCGATCATCGGATCGATCGTCACGGTGCGCCGCGGCAGCTTCGGGTCGGGCTTGGTGAGCGTCGACTCGATCTTGGCGAGAAACGACGGCAGCTTGCCGGTCTGCGCGACGAGGCGATCGGTCGCGTCGGACGCCGCCTTCTCGAACGTCTGCGGCTCCGACGACGTGCACGCGGCGAGCGCGACCGCCGCCGCGACGGCGAATGCCGCACCGCGAGCGCGCACGAGCGCGGCGGCGCGCGACAGCGAGCGGATCACTTGCATTCGCGCTTGAAGAAGTCGGTCTCGGCAGGCGTGATCTTCTCGAGCGACGCCTTCTGCAGGATCTCGGTGCAGCGCGCCTGTCGCTCGAGGGGCGTCGACGCCACGATCGGCGCGTTGGCAGCGGCCGCGGAGGCGGGACGCGGCACCGGCGCAGGTCGCGGCGCGTGCGCCGTCGCCGACGCGACCGCCTCGGTGCGGGCGGCCGCCGTCGTCGGCTGCGCGGCCGTCGGCGCGGTCGCGGCGGCTGGCGCGGGGGTGTTCGTGTGCGCGCTCGTGCTCGCGGGCCGCGTCGGCGCTGCGGTCACTGCGGCCGGTGTCGTCGCCGCGGGTGCCCGTGAAGTCGGCGCCGTCGCGGTGGCTGTTGCAGGGGTGCGTGGAGTCGGCGCCGTCGCGGTGGCTGTTGCAGGGGTGCGTGGAGTCGGCGCCGTCGACGTCACCGCCGGTGCGGTCCGCGCCGCAGCCGAGGCCGCAGCCGGGCCGCGCGGCGGCGGCCGCGTCGCGAACTGCAGCACCAGCGCGGCAATGCCGATCAGCGCGCACGTGCCGGCGATGAAGCCGTAGACCGCGCGCTTGCCGATGCCGCGTCCCTGCGCCGACTGCATCCACGACGGCGACGCTTCGCCGCTCGCCGCCGCAGCGGGTGCCGGCCCGGCGGCAGGGCGTGGCGGCAGCGAGGTGCTCGGCGCCTGCGTCGGCGCAGCTGCCGCGGTCGGCGGCGGGTCGGGGACCGTGACCTCGTTGCTCCGCGCCGGCGTGCCGACGAAGGGTTCCTGCATCAGGTCCGCCGCGGGTGCGAGGCTCACCGCCTCGGGCGCCTCGATGTCGCCCATCAGCGCGCGGAACTCGGCGTGCTCGGTGGGTCGGCGGCGCGGCTGCACCGCCATCGCGGCATCGACCGCGGCGAGGAAGCGTTCGCTGTACAGGCCTGCGGCGACGACCGCGAGCGGCCGCATGCGGTCGTCGGTGAGGCGGTCGGCGGAGGGCGGCGGATCGATGCCGGTGATCGCCGCGTAGACGACTGCGCCGAGCGCATAGAGGTCGGTCCACGGCCCGCGCGTCGTTCCCGCGGCGCTGCCGTACTGCTCGATCGCCGCGTAGCCGGGCTTGAGCGCCGCCGCCGGGGTGTGCCGCATCGCCTCGATCGCGTGCGCCGCCGCCGAGAAGCCGAGCAGCACCGGGCCGAACGGCGTCATCAGAATCTCGTCGGGCCCGATGTTCTGGTGCCAGACCCCGCCGTCGTGGAGCAGCGTCACGCCGTTCAGGATCGGCTTCAGCCAGGCCCGGATCTCGTGCTCGCTCGGCACGTGGCCGAGCTCGGCGAGCGTCGCTCTGAGCGTCGGCCCTTCGTAGTACGGCATCACGACGTAGGCGGTGCCGTTCTCTTCCCAGAAGCGGTAGATCTTGACGAGCGCCGGGTGGTCGAAGCGCGCGAGCACGCGCGCTTCGTTGAGGAACGCGCGCATGCCCGCCTTGACGGCTTCGAGGTGGCGCTCGGCACCGACGACGACGCTGGTCGATCCCTGCAGGCGCCCGGCCATCGCCGCCGGCATGTACTCCTTGACCGCGACCTTGCGCTGCAGCGCGTGGTCCCAGCCGAGGTAGACGACGCTGCACGGGCTCTCGCCGATCAGCGCCTTCAGCTCGTACTCGCGCAGCCGCGTGCCTGGCGGCAGGATGTGACCGGGAACGGCGGCCGGCGCGCGAACGGCCTCGACTTCGTGGACCGGGGACATCGATCGGGGTGGCTGGTAGCGGGCGTCTGCGTGCCGCGAGGGGGCCCGCACGAGCGGCTCGGCATTGTCGCCCTCGCCAGCGGCTCGCGACGTCTTCGTCGCGCACCGCGCGGCGCAACAAAGTCACGTCAACGCGAGGCGCGCTCGCGTCCGGCGCGATGCGACGTTGTCGATGCGGCAGCCGCAGGCGCGCTCAGACGTCGGCGTCCGTGCCGGCGCGGCGACGAAACATGCCGTAGCCCTCCATCGTCAGCACCGTGTCGCCGTGCTGGTTCATCACGTCCCAGCGCGAGCGGATCATGCCGACGCCGGGCCGACTCGCGAGCGGCCTCGACTCGAGCACCTCGAGGCGGACGCGCAGCGTGTCGCCCGGGTAGACCGGCTTCAGCCAGCTCAGCTTCTCGAGGCCGGGCGAGCCGAGGCTCGCGGCATCGAGCAGGTAGCCGTCGCACATCATCCGCATCGCCATCGCGCACGTGTGCCAGCCGCTTGCGGCGAGACGCTCGAAGAGCGATGCCTCGGCGGCGGCGTCATCGAGATGGAACGGCTGCGGATCGAACTCGCGCGCGAAGGCGAGCACGGCTTCGCGGGTGACGTGGTACGCGCCGAACTCGCGCACCTGGCCGACCGGGAAGTCTTCCCAGAACAGGCGCGGCGTTCGCGGCGCGGTGACGGATCCTGACGAGGAGGTCGGGGCAGGCTGCATCGGGGCAGCCGGCAAGGATAGCGACGCGGCGCGCGCCGCGCCGAAGCCGGGTCAGCGGCCGAAGAAGTGGCGGAAGACGTCGGGCTCGAGGACTTCGCGGATCGCGACGCCCTTCACGGGCTCGCGGAACGGCTGCGACGGCGCGGGCTGCTCGAGCTCGGCGGGGCGCGTCGCGTCCCAGACGGTCCCGGCCGGCGCGCTCGCGAGCGGACGAACGCGCTGGGCGAGCGAGGGAAGCTCTTCCCACTCGATCGTCCCCGGCGCGGCGGCGCGGAACACGTGCGAGAAGTGGAGCGTGGACGGGGCGTGGCGCATGACAGTCATCCTGAAGATGGACTGCCGCGATGATCGGCGCGCGCGGCGCATCCAAAGCCCCGAACAGCGGCACTGTCGCCGGTCAGATCGTCGCCGTGCGCGCCCGACGTGACCGATTGCGCGGCGTCCTCAGCGCATCCGCACCTCGCGGTGCTCGCCGAGGTCGGTCGGCGGCTTGCCGCCGACCACGGCCTTGGCCATGGCGAGGAGCTGCACGAGCTTGCTGTCCTTCACGTCCCAGTACTCGGCGTGGACGATCTTCACCTGCACGAGCGCAAGGTCCGGGTCGGTCGGGCCGCCCGGAAACCACGCCTCGGCGATCTTGTTCCACAGCGCGCGCTTCTTCGCGAGATCGTCGACCTCGGCCGCGTTGCCGGAAAGCGAGACGTACGTGTCCGAGCCGGGATCGGCGTAGACGACGCCGACGGTCGGGTCGGCGCGGATGTCGCTGACCGGATCGCCGTTCCTCGACATGAAGAACCACAGGCTGTCGTCGCCGAGCTCCTTGTTCTGCGTCGTCATCGGCCTGGCGTGCAGGTGGCCATTGCCGCGCCGGGTCGTGAACATCGCGAACTTGATGTCCTTGATCATCTTCCAGAGCTTGTCGCGCGCCTCGTTCTCGTTCATCGCCGGTCCTTGGTTGCAGCGGGCCCGCGGCCCTTCGCACGATTGCAGCACCGGCAACGCGACAGCCCGGTCGGGAAGCTCCGGGCCGGGCTGTAGGACGGGTTCGACTTCGACGCGCCGCGGCGGTCACTTCTTCATCGGCTCTTCCTTCTTCGACATCGCGTCCTTCTTCATCATCTCGTCCTTCTTGACCATGTCGGCGCACTCCGCGTCCTTCTTCGTCATGGCGTCGTCCTTCTTCGCCATCGCGTCCTTCTTGGCCATCGCCATGTGGTCCTTGCATTCCTGCAGGGTCATGGACTCCTTCTTCATCATGCCGTCGGCCTTCTTCATGTCGTCGGCGGCGAAGGCACCGCTGGCGAGCGCGCCGCAGGCGACGAGCAGGGTGGTGATCGTTCGCATCGACAGTCTCCTCTCGTGAGTGATCGCGGCCGGGCGGCCACGCTCTGGGTCGCGGCGCGGCCGCGGACCTTACAAGGTGCCGCCTACCCCGATGCGCCCGAGGCCGCGAAGTGGTCGGCCGCGTGGCGCAGGTCGGCGAGCCAGGCGGCGTACGCGGCCGCCTTGTCCTCGGGGTCCATGCGCAGCAACGCCGACGGGTGCAGGGTGATGAGGACGCGGCGGCCGTCGCTGCGCACCAGCCAGCGGCCGCGTTCGCGCAGCACCGACACCGTGGTGCCCATCAGCTGGCGCGCGGCGGTCGCGCCGAGGGCGACGAGCGCGGCCGGGTCGACGAGCCCGATCTCGCTCTCGAGCCAGTGCAGGCACGCTGCCGCCTCCTGCTGCGCCGGCGTCTTGTGGATGCGACGCTTGCCGCGCAGCTCGAACTTGAAGTGCTTGACCGCGTTGGTGATGTAGACCTCGCGGCGCGGGATGCCGAGCTTCTCGAGCGCGCGGGCGAGAAGCTGCCCGGCCGGACCGACGAAGGGACGGCCCTGCAGATCCTCCTGGTCGCCCGGCTGCTCGCCCACGAACATCAGCCGGGCGCGGCGGCCGCCTTCGCCGCCGACCGCCTGCGTCGCGTGCTCGCCGATCGGGCACTCGCGGCAGCTCTGCAGGGCGGCGTTGAGGGCGGTCAGGCTGCGCGGCTTCTCGCCGCCCGGCGTCACCGGATGTCCCGGGGTCGGCTGCGGCTCGGTCGCCGGGCGCCGCTTGGGGTCGGTCGGTCCGCGCGCGATCATGGTCATGCTCCGTTCTTCGGCGGTGCCGGCGAGCGGCTCGATCAGCTCCGCCTCGGGAAGGTTCTTCCAGTAGCGCTTGGGCATTTCGCGAGCCATGGTCTGCAGCTTCAGGCGCGCGGGGTTGAAGATGCTGCGGTAGTAGGTCAGCCAGAGCTGCTCGCCGGCGTCGGCGGCCGGGGCGTCCTCGCGCCGTCCGCCGGGGCCGAAGGCGAGGGCGACGCCGTCCCAGCGGACGCTGCGCTCGGGCGTCAGGATCGCCCAGCGCATTGCGGTGAAGCGGCGGGCGAAGAACGGCGCGACCGCCTCGACGACGTGGTGCTCGGGCTCGAACCAGGCGACGTGCAGCGGCGCGCCGATCGCGCCCTCGCCGTCGGGCTCGGCGATCGGGCGGAAGCGGACGAACGCTTTCATCTTGTGGATGTCGCGGCGCACCGCCTGCGACATCGCGTCGGCGCGCAGCCAGTCGGGATCGAGCGGGTCGCCGCGCAGCGAAGGCTCGGTCTGCAGCCGCCAGAGCAGCCGGTAGAGCAGCGCGAAGCGCTCCGGGTCGCGGTGCAGGATCGCGCTCTCGGCGAGCGGCATGAACGCCGGCGGCACGTGCACCGGCGGTGGTGACGACGCGGCCGCGCCGGCATCGTCGCCGCGCGTTTCGAACAGGTCGCCCTCGGCGTCGTCGGCGCATTGCCAGACGACACGTTCGGGCGCCACCTGTTCGGCCCAGAGCGCGCGGCAGGCGCGGCGAAAGCCGGGGAAGTCGACCGCGTTCGCCAGCCGCACCGTGCGCACGTCGCTCGTCGGCGACGTTGCCGGCGGCGCAGCGCTTTCGTCCGCGGTCATGGCGACGAGCTTAGCGCTCCTCGGCCGTCGATGGCAGCGAGATCGAAGAGCGCCAGCTGCGACGGCGCGGCGCGCGCTTCGGCGACGCGGCGGTCGAGGTCGGCAACGTCGAGCGCGCGGCGCGGCCGATGGTCGAGCACCTCGACGAACGGGAGCGTCTTCGCGAGCGGGACGCGCAGCCGCTCGAGGTCGGCGAAGCGGAGCTTGCGCAACCGGCGCGCCGCGACGATGCGTGCGACGGCGCGCGTGCCGAGCCCGGGGACGCGCAGCAGCAGTTCCTTCGGCGCGCGGTTGAGGTCGACCGGAAAGCGCTCGCGGTGTGCGAGCGCCCACGCGAGCTTGGGGTCGACGTCGAGCGCGAGCATGCCGTCGCCGGCGACGATCTCGTCGTGCGCGAAGCCGTAGAAGCGCATCAGCCAGTCGGCCTGGTAGAGCCGATGCTCGCGCACGAGCGGCGGCGCCTTCAGCGGCAACGCGCGCGCCGCGTCCGGAATCGGGCTGAACGCCGAGTAGTAGACGCGGCGCAGCCGGTACGAGCCGTACAGCGCGGCGCTCGTCGCGAGGACGGTTGCGTCGCTGGTCGCGTCGGCTCCGACGATCATCTGCGTGCTCTGGCCCGCGGGCGCGAAGCGCGGTGGCCGTGCGCGCTTGGCGGCCAGCATCGGCAGCGAACGCGGCGGCAGCGCCCGAGCGGCCTCCTTCGCGCCGTCGATGTGGATGCGCAGGCGCGCCATCGCGCGGCGGATCGCCGCGCCGTCCTTCTGCGGCGCCAGCGCGGCGAGCGACTGCGCGGTCGGCAGCTCGACGTTGATGCTGAGGCGATCGGCGTATCTGCCGGCGCGCGCGAGCAGCTCGTCGCTCGCCTCGGGGATCGTCTTCAGGTGGATGTAGCCGCGAAAGTCGTGCTCCTCGCGCAGCACGCGCGCGACCTCGACGAGGAGCTCCATCGTGTAGTCCGGCGAGCGGATGATCCCGGAGCTGAGGAACAGGCCCTCGATGCATTTGCGGCGGTAGAAGTCGAGCGTCAGGTGCACGACCTCGTCGACGCTGAAGCGGGCCCGCGCCACGTTGCTCGAGACGCGGTTGACGCAGTACAGGCAGTCGTAGACGCAGAAGTTCGTGAGCAGGATCTTGAGCAGCGAGATGCAGCGCCCGTCGGGCGCGTAGCTGTGGCAGATCCCCGAGCCTTCGGTCGAGCCGAGTCCCGAACCGCCGACCGAGTTGCGCTGTTCGGTGCCGCTCGACGCGCACGACGCGTCGTACTTGGCGGCGTCGGCGAGGATCGCGAGCTTGCGGTCGAGTTGCACGGCGAGACCTCCGGGACTGTACGAATATACAGTCCGCAGACGGCCGCCGCCCGCAGCGCCTCCGTGCTACGACCGCTCGAAGATCAGGCCGGCCTTCTCGCTCTCCGGCGCCGCGTCGGTCGGCGTCTGGTCGGGCGGCCGCGCGTGCACGTCGGCGGGAGTGAAGACGACCGCTTCGCCGTCGTCGCCTGCGCCGGTCGTTCCCGGCTCGCCCCGCGCCTCTTGGGGCGCTTCCGTGCGCGTGGTCGGCCCTCGCGTCTGCGCGGCCGGTCCTCGCAGGTCAGAGGCGGAGTCTTCGCGAGGCGCCTTCGGCGGCGGGTCGCCGTCGGTGGCGGGCCCGAGCTGCGGCGTTGCGCTTTCGGGCACTTGCTCGCCGTAGCCGGCGCCGTAGTGGCCCGGCTCCTGCGTCGGATCCGGCGTCGAGCTCGGTGGCGAAGTCCGCGTCGAGTCGGCCATGCGCTTCTCCTTGTCAGCGTCGATTGCAAAGCGCAGCAATCGACGCGCCCGCTCGGGGTCGCGCGCTTCACGCGGGCACGTGGAACACCTGGCGCAGGTAGGCGAGAAACGTCTCGTCGTCGCAGAGGAGCTTGCCCGGGCTGTCCGAGAGCTTGGCGACCGGCTGGCCGTTCGCGCTCGTCAGCTTCATGACGATGTGCAGCGTGCGCAGGCCCATGTCGTTGGTGAGGTTGGTGCCGATGCCGAAGCCGCACGGCGCCCGGTCGGCGAAGTGGCGATAGAGCGCGAACGACTTCTCGAAGTCGAGCCCGTCGGAGAAGACGAGACGCTTGGTGCGCGCGTCGACGCGCAGCTTCTCGTAGTGCGCGAGCGCCTTCTCGCCCCAGACGAACGGATCGCCCGAGTCGTGGCGCAGGCCGTCGAAGAGCTTGGCGAAGTAGAGGTCGAAGTCGGCGAGGAAGGCGTCCATGCCGACTACATCGGTGAGCGCGGTGCCGAGGTCGCCGCGGTACTCCTGCACCCAGGCCTCGAGCGCGGCGCGCTGGAAGTCGCGCAGGCGCACGCCGAGCGTCTGGAACGTCTGCAGGTACTCGTGCGCCATCGTGCCGATCGGCACGATGCCGAGGTCGCGCGCGAAGAGCACGTCGGAGGCGCCCTTGAAGTACTCGGGCACTTCGCGCTTGAGCGTCACCAGCACTTCGCGGTGCCATTCGTGCGAGAAGCGCCGGCGCACGCCGAAGTCGAAGAACTCGAACGGCGTCGCGCGCCTGGGCTCCTCGGCGAACGCGCGCAGCAGCGCGATCTTGGCGGCGAGTCGCCGTCTTCCCTCGGCGAGCGCGACGGCGGCGTCGAAGCGGCGGAAGTAGAGCTCGTTGACGATCGCGAGGACGAAGATCTCGAACGCCATGACGTGGACCTGCGGCCCCTTGGCGACGATCTCGAGCGCCCTGCCGTCGGCGCCGGCGCGGGCGGTGATGAAGTCGCGCTGGAAGTGGAAGATGCGCAGGAAGTCGACGAAGTCGGAGCGGATGAAGCGCCAGCTGCGCAGGTACGCGAGCTCGTCGGGACGGAAGTTGAGCGCGCACAGCGCGTCGAGCTCGCGCTCGACCTCGGGGACCAGCTCGGCGAGCGGAAACGCCGGCTCGTTGCGGCACAGGAACGTGTATTCGGCCTGCGTCTCCGGGTGCCGATGCAGCATCGCCTGCCACATCGTGAACTTGTAGAGGTCGGTGTCGAGCAGGCTGGTGATGACCGGTCGCATCGTGCGTTCGTCCCTGGCCGTCGACGATAGCAACGTCGTGCTCGTCAGCCGAGCAGCAGCTCGACGCGGCCGCCGACGACGCGCGCCGGCCAGGTCGCGAGCGCGACCTCCGCGGGCGCTGCCGTCGCCTCGCCGGTGCGGACGTCGAAGCGGCCCTGGTGGTGCGGGCATTCGATCTCGTGGCCCTCGAGGAAGCCGTCGCAGAGCAGCGCGTCGCCGTGCGTGCAGCGGTTCGCGGTCGCGTACACCGCGCCGTCGACGAGGTAGATCGCGATCTCGCGGCCGCCGGCGACGACCGCGATGGCGTCGCTCGCCGCGAAGTCGTCGAGCGTCGCGACCGCCTGCCAGGCTGCGCTCATAGCGGATAGATGATCGAGTTCGGGATCATCTCGCTGTCGTAGACGAGGGTGCGGCTCGCGAACTTCCAGCCCGCCGGCGTCTCGACGACGACGTCGATCGTGCGGCCGACGTTGAAGACGCTCGTCAGCTCGTTGAGCTTGGTGCGAAAGACGGCGTAGTTCGCCTCGCTCTCGATCCTGCCCGGCGAGCTCGCGCGCACGAGCGGCAGGCCGGTGACGTGGCGCTGGTAGTACGGGTCGTGGAAGAGCGTTTCGCGGATGCCGTAGACGCGGTCCTTCAGCATCGCCTTGCTCTCGAACGACAGCGTCGCGAGCGGCAGGCCGCGCTCGTGGTTCTCGCGCGGCACCAGCCGGTACGTGCAGTCGTCGACGAAGAATTCCGGCCACAGGTCCCAGTCGCCCGAGTCGACCGCGGCGGCGTAGTCGGCATACAGCCGCACCAGCGCCTGGAACGTCGCGGTGTCGAGCGCGTGCATCACGAACCCTCCGCGGCATTCGCGTCGGGAGGGGCGCGACGGCTCATGCCTCCATGACCTCGCGCCAGTAGCGGTACATGCCCCGGATCAGCGTCTCGGTGACCATGTGGTCGGTGTCGCCGACGTCGGTCCCGCCGAGCTCGGCGAGCGTGCGGTGGAAGGGCTTCTGCTCGAAGCCCTGCTGCGACAGCTCGATCACCTCGCCGTCGTCGGCGGAGACGAAGCCGGCCGGGCCGAACAGGTTCGCCTGGCGAAGCCTTCGACGCGTCATCTCCTCGCTGTCGTCGGCGAAGCCGAAGTGCGTCCAGACGAAGTCGAACGCGCCGTGGCCGTCGGGCTGGATGTGCCGCGTCGACACCGAGTTCACCTGCTGCTGCAGGATCACGCTCGGGAAGAGCGTCGTCATCACCGCGGTCGGGCCGCCCCACCACGGTTCGGCGACGATGTCGAGGAAGCGCGGGTCCTCGAGCTGCATGTCCTGCTTGAAGCTCGAGACGTTCGTCACCTGCTTGGCGTCGCCGGCGGCGCCCGACCCGCGCGTCGAGATCATCGCGGCGTGGCGGAACTTCTCGTCCATGACGAGCCGCGAGCGGTTGTCGGCGCGCCAGAGCCCGAACGTCACGAACCACGTGTGCAGAAGGCCCGGGTGGTACGGGTCCTTGATGTTTTCCTGCATCAGCTTCCAGTTGCCGGGGATGCGCTGCCGGTTGTAGCCGAGCAGCTTCAGCGCGCGGCCGTCGAACAAGCGGTCGAACCAGGGCACGATCGCCGGCCCGAGGAAGTCCTCGAACGGCTCGACGTCGTCGTCGAACGACGCGAAGACGACGCCGCCGCGGCTCGCGACCCTCAGCTTCGTGAGGCCGTTGGCCGCGGGCGCGAAGTCGGCAGGCATGCCGCCCTGCACCTTGCCGTCCTGCTTGACGCCGCGGCGAAACGGCACGCCCTGCAGGTCGCCTTTGAGCGAATAGTTCCACTGGTGGTACGGGCACGTGAAGTCGCGTCGGTTGCCGCTGCGCGCGCGGCAGAAGCTCATGCCGCGGTGCGCGCAGACGTTCTCGACGACGTGGAGCGTGCCGTCGAGCGCGCGCACGAGGATCACCGAGCGCTCGCCGACGACCGTGCGCTTGAAGTCGCCTGCGTTCGGGACTTCGGCCTCGAGGCCGACGTAGCACCAGTGGCCCTTGTAGAAGAAGCGCTCGAGCTCGCGGCGGTGCAGCTCATCGCTCGTGTAGGCGGCGAACGGGATGCGGCTCGTGCCTTCGCCCTCCCACACGGGCAGGGCGGGAAAGGCGGTGTCGATGCTCGGACGGTCCATGCGGCCTCCCCGCGGGAAGGCTCGACTGTGCCCGAATTCAGCGCGCGTCGGGCGGCGCGCGGCAGCGCGTGACGGCGCGTCCGGCGACCAGCGTCTGGTAGCGCTGGTCGCGGTGGTCGAGCTCGTCGCTGCGCAGGTCCTCGGTGCACGGGCACTGCAGGAACGCGGTCGATGCGAGGACGTTGCCGTACGCCTCGACCGCGACGTTGGCGCTGCCGAACGCCTCGCCGAGCGGCCGGCGGAGCGACTGCGCGGTGAAGCGCCAGTGCGCGCCCCAGCGGTCGCGGTCGTAGGGGCTCATCTGGCCGATGCCGTGAACGGTCGCGAGGAAGACGCCGCCGGGCCGCAGGATCCGCTGCACCGTTCGCAGCGCGCGCGGCACGTCGTAGATGTAGGTGAGCGTGAGGTCGCCGAGGTCGATGGTGGCAGTGCCGTCGTTCATGCGGTCGCGCAGGCGGGCCGCATGGCGAGGCAACCGGCGCGCCCGCGAGCGGACGCGCGGCGATCAGTGCATGTCGGGCTCGGGCCGGAGCACCGCGAAGGCGGCGCCCTGCGGGTCCGCGATGACGGCGAAGCGTCCGACCTCGGGGATCTCCGAAGGCGGCACGATCACCATCGCGCCGAGCTCCTTGGCGCGCGCGGCGATGTTGTCGGCATCGTCGACCGCGACGTACGGCGTCCACATCGTCGGCACCGCAGCGTCGGGCGCCTTCATCAGGCCGGCACGGCCCTTGCCGCTCGCCTTCAGCACGTAGTAGATCGCGTCGGGCATCGCCATCTCGTCGTGGTCGAACGCGAACACCTTCTCGTAGAACGCGAGCGCGGTCTTCTCGTCCTGCGTCGTCAGCTCGTTCCAGATCCAGCCGCCCGTCGGAGTCGTCTCGACGTCGGGCGGGTCGCCCTGGTTGCCGCGCCAGAGCGCGAACACGCCGCCGGTCGGATCGGCGACCGTCGCCATGCGGCCGACCGGCCCGACGTCCATCGGCGCCACGACGCTCTTCGCGCCGGCGGCGATCGCCGCCTTGTAGGAGCTGTCGACGTCCCCGACCGAGAGGTACGAGAGCCACTGCGTCGGCGCTCCGCTGCGCGCCTGGGCGTAGCCGCCGATGCCTGTCTCGCCGTTGTGGATCATCGCGTACGGCGTGCCGCCCGGCATCGCCATCATCTCGGTGTTCCAGCCGAACAGGCGCTCGTAGAACGCACGCGCGGCGGCGATGTCGTTGGAGACGTGCTCGAACCAGACGAACTTTCCTGGCAGGTGGGCCATGCGGGGCTCCTTCGGTGATCGGTGGGGGTCGTCCGCGGGCGCGGTCGGCGGCGGCGGGGCTGCCATTCGGCGAGCCTCGGCGACGAATGTCAAGCGAGCGTGCCCGCGGTCGACACGGCAACGCGGATGTCGGCGCGGTGGAGAATCGGCCGCCGCACGTCACCCAGCCGCCATGCCACGCATCCTCCGCCTCGCCCTGCCCGCCGTCGCGACGCTGATCGCCGCGTGCGTGTCCTCCTCCGCGCCATCGCCGAGCGACCGGCGCGCGCTCGACGCGATCGACACGCTCGTCGTCATCTACGCCGAAAACCGCGCGTTCGACACCCTGTTCGGTCTCTTTCCCGGCGCCGACGGCATCCCCGGCGTCAACCCGACCGCCGTCGGCACGTACCGGCCGCAGCTCGACCGCGACGGCACTGCGCTTGCGACCTTGCCGCCATCGTGGGGCGGCCTGATGGCGCGCAACCAGCCGGTCACGATTCCCGAGCAGCAGACGCGCGGGCTCGCGAACCGGCCGTATCTCCTCAACGGCACCAATGCGCTCGACGGCGGCAAGGGCGTCGTCGTGCCGATCGAGCAGATGACGCGCAACCTCGTCCACCGTTACTACAACAACATCATGCAGATCAACGGCGGCGCCAACGACGGCTTCGCCGCCTGGTCGGACGCCGGCGGCCTGACGATGGGCTATTACGACGGCAGCGGCCTCGCGATGTGGCAGGTCGCGCGCCGCTATGCGCTCGCCGATCACTTCTTCATGGGCGCCTTCGGCGGCTCGTTCCTCAACCATCAGTACCTGGTCTGCGCGTGCGCGCCCGAGTATCCCGACGCCGACCGCTCGCCGGCGAAGGACCTCGTGAGCGCCGTCGAGACCGACGCGCGCGGCCGCGTCCGTCTCGTCGCCACCGCTGCGTCGGCGAGCAGCGCGCTCGCCGGCGCGCCGAGCTACGTCGGCGACGGCGACCTGACGCCGAAGGACGAGCGCGGCATGTTCCACGCGATCAACACGATGCAGCCACCGTACCAGCCGAGCGGCGTTCCGCCGGCGGCCGGCGGCGACCCGCGCTACGGCAATCCTGCCGAGCCGCACACGCTGCCACCGCAGCGCGCGGCGACGATCGGCGACCGCCTCGACGCGAAAGGCGTCTCGTGGGCGTGGTACTCGGGCGCGTGGCGGGCGGCGAGCGCGCTGACGCCGGCGGCGCGCGACATCATCTACAAGGGCGACGTGCGCTTCCAGCCGCACCACCAGCCGTTCAACTACTACGCCACGTTCGACCCGGCGACGCGCGCCGACTACCGCGCCGCCCATCTCAAGGACTTCGAGAGCGACTTTCTCGCCGACGCCGCAGCCGGCAAGCTGCCCGCCGTCTCGTTCTACAAGCCGCAGGGCAACCTCAACCAGCACCCCGGGTCGAGCACGGTCGCGGCTGGCGACGCGCACCTCGCTTCGGTCGTCGCGGCGCTCGAGAAGAGCCCGCAGTGGCCGCGCATGCTCGTCGTCGTCACCTACGACGAGAACGGCGGCTTCTGGGACCACGCGCGCGTGCCGAAGGGCGATCGCTGGGGACCGGCGACGCGGGTGCCGGCGATCATCGTCTCGCCGCTGGCGAAGAAGGGCTTCGTCGACAAGACGCCGTACGACACGGCGTCGATCCTGCGCTTCATCACGCGGCGCTGGAACCTCGAGCCGCTTCCCGGCGTCGTCGCGCGCGACCGCGCGCTCGCCGCCAACGGCGAGCCGCCGATGGGCGACCTGACGGCGGCGCTCGAGGCGCCCCGGTGAGCGCCGCGCTCCCGCCGCGCGCGCCGCGCGAGGTGCGCGACGTCAGCGTGCACGGCGATCCGCGTAGCGACGACTACCACTGGCTGCGCGACCGCGACGATCCGCGCACGCTGGCCTACCTGCGCGCCGAGAACGCCTACGCCGACGCCTGGTTCGCGCCGCACGACGCGCTGAAGGAGCAGCTCTACCAGGAGATGGTCTCGCGCATCCAGCAGGACGACGACTCGGTGCCGATGCGAAAGGGCGCGTGGTGGTACTCGACGCGGACGCGCCAGGGCGAGCAGTACCCGCGCTATCTGCGGCGGCGCTCGCACGGTGCCGAGCGTCGCTTCGATCCGGACGGCGTCGACGAGACGCTGCTCGACCTCAACGCGATGGCGGTCGGCCAGCCGTTCCTGCAGCTCGGCACGACGGCGGTCTCGCCCGACGCGACGCGGCTCGCCTACACGGTCGACCACACCGGCGGCCGCGACTACACGCTGCACGTCAAGGACCTCGCCAGAGGCACGATCGACGCCTGGTCGATCGAGCAGGTGGCGTCGGCGGCGTGGGCGAACGACAGCCGCACGCTCTACTACGTGACGATGGACGAGACCAAGCGCGCCAACCGGCTCTGGCGCC
>Ga0207691_10002573_pt1 | contig 17728 bp, 11 predicted proteins | sample KBSM13metaG_FD_184327 | JGI IMG/M metagenome (GOLD analysis project Ga0207691, IMG submission 184327) | Miscanthus rhizosphere microbial communities from Kellogg Biological Station, Michigan, USA - KBS M1-3 metaG (SPAdes) (version 2) | ecosystem: Host-associated > Plants > Roots > Rhizosphere >... | reverse complement strand
ATCGGCCCCGGTGCCGCGCGTGACGACGATGTCGCCGCCTTGTCGGCGCACGGCGAGCGTGCCATTGAGGCGCGGCGTGGCGGTGAGCGCCCATTCGCCCGAGAGAGTCAATGTGGACGTGAACGGCTGCGCCGTGCGGGCAAGTCTTGCCATCGTCGCGAGCGGCACGGCGGTGAAATTGCCGGACGTCGCAATCCGATCCTCGCCCCAGCTGAATTCGGCCAGGCGAAAATTGCCGTCGGCGATGGCAAGCTCCGTCGCGCCGATCCGAACGTGCGAGCGCGCGAGCTCCATGCTTGCCGGCGCCCCGAGGCGCAGCGACCATGCACCGCGGTTTTCGAGCGTGTCGAGCGTCCCTTTCCATTCCAATGCGTCGATACCGGCGGACGTGCGCGTCATGTCGAATCCGCCGTGGGCCGAGGCGGTGGCATCGTAGTCGGCACCCTTCAGTGCCAATTTCGCCGCGTGCTCCGCCAGGGTGCCGGTGACGCTCGCGCGCAACGTGCCGGCATCTCCGGAAGGCGTGGCGATCTGTGTCGCGGTGAGCTCTGCTTCGATCTTTCGCGTCGCGAGGTCGCGTTCGAAGTCGCCGGTCGTTCCGGCTGCAACGTGCGCACGGAGCTCGGCGATTCCCGCCCCGACGCCGCCGGGGAGCTTCAACTGCTCGCCCTTCGCCTCGACATCGAAGCCGGCCTTCGGCGGCAGGCCCGCGAAATCCGCCTTGAGATGCAGCACGCCTGCAAGCGAGCGCATCGGCGCGGGAAGAAGCGGCGCGAGTTGGGCGAGGTCCGGCGAGTCGAGCGCTACCGTGACTCGATCGCCGGTCGTGCCGGTGGCGCCCACCGCCGTGATCTTCGACCGACCGGCGGAAAGATCGATCGCGACATCACGCATCGAGTCGCGCATGAACGTGCCCCGCGCCGTGCCTGCCACCGCGACACCCGAAAGGCGGCTCCCTTGCGCAAGCGTCAAATCCGCGCGCACGCGCCATTGCGGCGAAAGCGTGCCTGTGGCCATGATCCGGCCATCGAGCGTGCCGCTCGGAAATGCGCCGTAGGCTGCCGGATCGAATCGCGTTCCGGTCGCCTCGATCTCGAAGGGGCGTTCGCCGGCGAGACCCATTCGGCCGCGGCCGGCGAGCTCGCTCCTTCCGGAACGCGCGCGAAAGCTGTCGACGACGACTGCGTCATTGGCGAGAACGGCGGAGAAATCGAGCGCGATCCCGCCGCGCATCGTGCGATCGGCGACCTCGCCGCGGAACTTCTGCTGCTGCCGATCGAGATCGGCGGCGACCTTCCCTGAGAGGCGGGTGCCGATGAGCGGCGCGTAGATCCTCCGCAAGTCGATGTCCCGAAGCTCGAGCGTCCACGAGCCGGCGGAGCCCCCGGTGCCGACGGGAATCTGCGCTTGTCCGGAAACCGTGCCGCCGCCTTCCAGAGTGGCGGCGATCGAATCCAGCGCGAGAACATCGTCGCGCCACACGAAGTGGCTCGAAAGCGCGGACAGCGGGACGCGTCCGGCATCGAGCGTGCCGATCGCGTCATTGGTGGCCTCGATCGTTCCGGCGATCGCGCCGGTCGTGGGACTCGCGCGCACGACGATCGCGAGCGCCGTTGCCGGCAGCGCGGAATTCCACGCCGCGAGGTCGACGCCACGCGCGTCGAACGTCACTTCGCGCAACGCCGTTGCGGCAAGCGGCGCGACCGATGCATGGGCGGTGAAGGGAGCGGTTCCGGCCTTGCCTGTGGCGTCGAGCGTCAGCGTGTCGAGCGAGCCTCCGAGCACGACGTCGGCCTCGGAACCGGAGAGTGCCGCGTCGCCTCTGGCGTGGAGGCGTCCACTGATCGCAAACGGCGCGCCGGCGTCGAGCGATGCGTTGCCGGTGATCGCGCCGATCGGCGCGACGAGCGTGAGATCGGACACGCGATGCCCGGCCGCGCCGCCCGAATAGCCGAATGCGATGCCGCGCATCGTGCCGCGACTCGTGCCGACTCTCCAATCGAGCTCGCCCACGCCAACGCGGTCGATGCGCACCTCCATCGGCAGGGCCATGCTCGACGGCGGCGGAACGTCGTCCGTGGCGGCTTTCGTTTCGAGCGTCAAGCGCGCCGCACCGAGTCCGCGCACCACGATGCCGCGGGAAAACAGCGCAAGGGGATTCCAGGCGAGGGCGACGTCGTCGGCTGTCGCGCGGGTGTCGCGTCCGCGCCACTCGACGCGTCGGATGCGCACCGTGTCCAGCAGTGAACCCGTGGCGCCTTCGATCTCGAGCGCGCCGCCGCTCCGCGCGACGACTTCGCGGACGACGAAGTCGATGCCGGATTGAGTCCCGAGGAAGAGAAGTGCGGCAACGACGATCCCGACGAGGAGGAGGACGGCGGCCAGGAGGGCACCCGGCAGTCTCCTGCGCCGTGCTGGAACCGGATCGGTGTCGCGGGGTGTCGCGTTCGGATCGGCCATGATGCGTGGTCAGAACGTGAGCCCGACGGAGAATTGAATGCGCACCTTTTGCACGTCCTGGCCATAGGCGATGTCGAGGCGGAACGGGCCGAGCGGCGTGCGCACGCGCCCGCCGATGCCGTAGCCGAGCGCCAAGTGCGGGTTCGACAGCGAGTCGACGGCATTGCCCGCGTCGATGAATGCCGCGACTCCCCAGAACGCATTGATCCAGTGGATGAGATCGACGTTCGCCACGCCGTAGTAGCGTCCGGGGACGATGGCATCGCCTTCGCGCACGCCGAGGCTTTCGAAATCGTAGCCGCGCACGGTCGTGCTGCCGCCGGTGCGAAACAGGAGCTTCGACGGAATGCCGTTGCGGCTGCCGGCGAGCACGGCGCCCCCTTCGGCGCGGAAGTTCAAGTCGTTGTCCTTGTCGAGCGGAAGCCACCACGCGTAGCGCGCGCGGAGGCGGCCGAAGCTCCGCGTCGAAACACCGGGAATGCCGCCGCCCGCGAACAGGCTCAGCGTGTAGCCCTTCGTCGGCGCGATGAGGTCGTCGACGCGGCGCCAGTGCCACTCGTATTCCGCGTAGAGCGCCTTCGCCGTTTCCTTGGGGAGCCCTTCGGGCTGCTGCGAGTCGAGGTAGTACGTCGCCGAGATCGCGCGCTCGTTGCGTTCCTCGATCGAGTGCCAGCGCGTGCCGATCACCGCCGTTCGCGTGACGAGACTTTCGATGTCGGTGCGCTCGGCTCCGCCGCCGTACGTGGCGATCCAGCCAGACTCGTTGGGCGGAAGCTGGAACTTGAGCGAGCCCGACTGGATCCTGGTTTCGAGCCGCGCCTCGGCGAGAAACTGCATTCCGTGGCCGTCGAAGTTCACGTCGCGATAACTGGCGCTTGCCCGGAACTGGACGTCCGTCGAGTATCCGATGCCGCCCTCGAAGCGCTTCGGCCGCGCTTCGATCACCGCGATGTTCACCGTCGCGTTTTCCGGGTGCGAGGTTTCCGGATCGATCTTCGCCTGCACGCTCGCGAAGTATCCGGATGCGTTCAGGCGCCGGACGTATTGGTTGAGCACGACATCGCTGTACGGCGTTCCGGGCACGATCGTGCTGTAGTTGCGCACGAGCGACGGCGGGTACTTGGAAAGTCCCGTGATCTCGAACTGCCCGAACCCGAAGGCCGGACCGCTCGCGAGCTCGACGGTGAGATCCGCGCTCGCGTGCTCGGGATCGATCAGGGCCTCACTCTTCGCAAGGCGCGCCGCCGCGTAGGGGCTGCCGGTGAGCGTATTGATCGCACGCTCCTTGGCGAGCGTCCACGCTTCCTGCTTGAATTGCGCGCCTTCGGGAAGGCCCCATTCCTTCGTGATGCGCGCGATCGTCTCGGTGCCGAGCGGCGAATCGACGGAAGCCGGACCGGTTACCGTAATCCGCACCGACGCGATGCGCGTGGGCACTCCGGGATCCACGACGAGCGTCACCGCGACCGGAGTCGTCTTGCGATCGATCTTGACGTCGATCGCCGCCGAGAAAAATCCCTCCGCGGCGGCGAAGCCGCGCGTCTCCTCGATGGCTTCGCGAGCGAGGCGCGCGAGGAGATCGTCCGTCATCTCCGAATAGCCCTGCCAGCGCGCGAGGCCGACTTCGCGCAGCAGCGTTTCCTTGAGCGGCGAAGGCGCCTCCACCGTTACCGTGTAGGTCAGCGATGGCGTCGATGATGCGGCGCCTTCGGGCGCCGGCGCGACGGCGGCGGTTTCCGCGGCGTCGACCGCGAGTGGATTAAGGACGGCGATCGAGAGCGCCAGCCGCCACAGGACAACCACTATCGATGAGACGGCAGGGCGCACGGTCGTGATTATCGTCGATCGGCGTTTCGATCAGGCTCGATGCGTCTTCGCGCGGAACGGCCGGCTGTTCGCTATCACTCAACCATTGCGCAGCATTGGGGCGCGGTGGGAGCTCGGGACGCGTCGTCGCGGGCAACTCGGGAAACTCGCGTCGGGGCGCATCCAGATTCCAGTTCACGCCAGGCGGATCGCCGAATCCCCACAATCCGACACCTATGCGCGTAACGCCGGTCGCGTCGTAACGGATCGAGCAGCCCACGCACGATGCGACGCACGCGAAGGTCGCGAACAATGTTCGCGCACGCGAGAAGAGGCTGGGGCACCCGAGTTCCATTGCGGGCGGCGACTCAAGATGGACCGGCAATGTGCATCTCTTTGCTTGTTCTCGCCTTCAATAGGTCGCACGCGTGGCGATTCTAACCGAAGGTCCCCGGCGCACGGCCCATTGCTATTCCAATGGCATAAAAAGCCCAGGTTCGCAGAAATGTTCCGGGCCTCGCCGCCTCGGGCGTAGGCAGAGCGCCGATCGATTGCTCGCGCGGACGGATCCGGCGGTGGCGCGCTCCGCACGTTTTCCCCACTTTTCCCTGGGTCCAGTCTTGGTTATAGAACGATCGTACGGTAAAAGGGACCGGCAGAGCGCGATTCTTGGGAACTCACATTGAATATCGCCTGTAAGTATCTGTTTAATATTAATTGGAGATAATTGGTACACTTTCGCGGCCAAGTGATTGTTCGGAAACCCAAATCAGTTGACCGCGACGATTTTGTAAGTTTATAGTGCCACTGGGTGGTAAAAAGTGGGTGCAAGTGGGGCTTTGCCGGTGAGTCGGCCGGAATGGAAGGTTCCACGTGCATAAGTGCTCACTATCGCGTCGGCCGGCGGGAGCATCGCGGTGGCACAGGGAGGAGTCGAACCAGTGGGTGGCGCCGCCGTCTTTCGGGGCGTGACCCAACTCGCGCTCGACGCAAAGGGTCGTCTCGCCATTCCCGGCAAGCATCGCGCGGCACTGGCAGGGCCTTCCGAAAACGGCGAGCGCAAGCTCGTCGTCACCGCCGACCCCAGCCGTTGTCTCCTCGTCTACCCGCGCGCGACATGGGAGCCGATCCAGGCACAGCTCATGGGCCTGTCGTCGTTCAATGCCGAGATCCGCAGCCTCCAGCGGCTGCTCGTGGGCCACGCCGACGACGTCGAGATGGATGCCGCGGGACGCATCCTGGTTCCCCCTGCGCTTCGCCAGTACGCGGAGCTCGATCATGACGTGGTGCTCGTGGGCCAGGGCAACAAGTTCGAGCTCTGGAACGAGACGAGGTGGCAGGAGGCGACCGCGCGCACGATCACGTTCCCCTCGGGCGGTCTGCCGCCGGAGCTGGACGGCTTCAGCCTTTGATGGCCGACGGTGACCATGTTCCCGTCCTGCTCGAGGAAGCCGTCGCCGCACTGGCGATTCGCCCCGACGGCACTTACGTCGATGCCACGTTCGGCCGCGGCGGGCACTCTCGCGCCATCCTCGCGCAGCTTGCGCCGGCAGGGCGCCTCTTCGCCTTCGATCGCGATCCCGCCGCCGCGGCCAGCGCGCGCTTCATCGACGATCCGCGCTTTGCCTTCGGCGCGTGCTGGTTCTCCGAGCTCGCGCGAGTGCTCGCGGCGCGAGGCGTTGAGCGCATCGACGGCGCGCTTCTCGACCTCGGCATTTCCTCTCCGCAGATCGACGACCCTGCGCGCGGTTTTTCGTTTCGCGCCGACGGCCCGCTCGACATGCGGATGGACCCAACTCGCGGCGAATCTGCCGCGGCGTTTCTCGCGCGGGCGACAACGCGCGAACTAGCGGAGGTGATAAGGGACTATGGTGAAGAACGGTTTGCTCAATCGATTGCAGGAGCAATTGTTGCGGCTCGCGCGGTCGCACCCGTCGTCGCCACGCGCCAGCTGGCAGCGATCGTGGCCAAAGCCGTCGGCGCGCGCCCGCGGGGTGATCGGAGTCAGGATCCGGCCACGCGCACGTTCCAGGCTCTCAGGATTTTCATCAATCGCGAGCTTCAAGAGCTCGCGCTGACACTGCCCGCGATCGTCCCGATGCTCGCCACCCACGGCCGCCTCGCCGTCATCAGCTTCCATTCGCTCGAGGACCGGATCGTGAAGCGCTTCTTCTCCGCGGCGTCGCAGCCTTTCGGCGGCGATCCGCGGCTCGCCCGGCTGCCCATTCGGACGGCGGCGCTGCCACCTGCGCCGCTCAATCTCGTCGGCCGCGCCGTCCGGCCGACTGAGCGCGAGATCGCCGCGAACCCGCGGGCGCGCAGCGCGACGCTGCGCGTGGCCGAACGCACCCCCGACCCTCTGCCCGAGGGATTCGGCGCCGCGCCGCGACGTTGAGCCTGCGATGTTCCGCCTGAACCTCATGCTGCTCGGCGCGCTCGTCCTCTGCGCGCTGTCGCTCGTCACCTCGAGGCACCAGGCGCGCAAGCTCTTCGTCGAGCTGGAGCGCGAGACGACGCGGACGCGCGCGTTCGAGACCGAGTTCGGCCAGCTGCAGCTCGAGCAGTCGACATGGGCGATGCCGGTGCGCGTAGAGAAGATCGCGCGCGAGAACCTCAAGATGCAGATCCCGGGACCTCGCCGCATCGAGGTCGTGCCGGGCGAGGCGCCGAAATGACTGGCGGCTCAGCCGCGCTCAAGCGCGCCGCGCCTGCGCCGGCGCTGCCACGGTTCCGCGCGCCGATCGTGTTCGGCATCCTGCTGCTCCTCTTCCTCGTGCTCGTCGGCCGCTCGCTGTACCTCCAGTGGATCGACAACGCGTTCCTGCAGGAGCAGGGGAGCTCCCGCTACAGCCGCGAGATCGAATTGCCCGCGCATCGCGGCCGCATCGTCGATCGTGCGGGAGAACCGCTCGCGATCTCGACTCCGGTGAAGTCGATCTGGGCGTTTCCGGGTCAGGTCGATGCGACACCGGAGAAGCTCGCGCAGCTTGCGCGCGTTCTCGAAACGACGCCGAAGGCGCTCGCGAAGAAGCTCGAGGATGGCAACGATTTCGTCTTCCTCGCGAAACAGGTTCCGCCCGAAGTCGCCGAGCGCGTCGCCGTACTCAAGATCAAGGGCGTGCACGACCAGAACGAATACCGCCGCTTCTATCCGGTCGGCGAGATGGCCAGCCACATCGTGGGCTTCACCGGCGACCACGATGTCGGCCAGGAGGGCATCGAGCTCACGCAGCAGGAATGGCTCGGCGGCAAGCCCGGCAGCCGCCGCGTGCTCATCAACCGGCGTGGAGAAGTCGTCGAAGACGTCGAATCGATCCGGGCGCCGCAGCCCGGACGCGACCTCGCACTCTCCATCGACGCGCGCCTTCAGTACCTCGCCTTCCGCGAGCTCAAGGCCGCCGTCGAGGCGAACCGCGCGAAGGCCGGCGGCCTCGTGATCATCGACGCGCAGACCGGCGAAATCCTGGCGCTCGCGAACTGGCCGACGTACAACCCGAACGCGCGCAACCGGGTCGCGCGCGAGAAGATGCGCAACCGCGCGCTCACCGACGTTTTCGAGCCGGGCTCGACGTTGAAGCCGTTCACGATCGCGGCGGCGCTCGAGAGCGGAGCGGTCCGCCCGGACACGGTGATCCAGACGGCGCCCGGCTCGCTCACCATCGGACCCAACACCATCCACGACGCGCATCCGTCAGGTGCGCTGACGGTCGAGCAGGTGATCCAGAAATCGTCGAATGTCGGCGCGGCGAAGATCGCGCTCTCGCTCCCTCCGTCGACGATGTGGCAGATGCTCTCCGACACCGGCTTCGGCGCGGCGCCGAATACCGGATTTCCCGGCGAGGTCGCGGGCCGGCTGCGGCCGGCGAAGACGTGGAAGCCGATCGAGCAGGCGACGATGGCCTACGGGCACGGCATCTCGGTCAACCTCGTCCAGCTCGCGCGCGCTTATACGGTGTTTGCGAGCGAGGGCCAGTTGAAGCCGGCGACGCTTTTCAAGGCAGGAAGCTCGGTGGCCGGTCGGCCGGTGTTGAAGGCCGAGACCGCGCTCGCGGTGCGGCACATGCTGGAGCTCGCCGTGCAGCCCGGCGGCACGGCACCCAAGGCGCAGGTTCCGAGTTATCGCGTGGCCGGCAAGACCGGCACCGCGCACAAGCTCGAAGGCCGCGGCTACACCAACAAGTACGTGTCGTCGTTCGTCGGTTTCGCGCCGGCATCGGCGCCGCGGCTCATCGTCGCGGTCATGATCGACGAGCCCTCCGCCGGCGCACATTACGGCGGCGAGGTGGCGGCTCCCGTGTTCTCAACCGTGATGGGTTCGGCGCTGCGCACGCTCGGCACACCGCCCGACGCGCCCGGCGACAACGTGATCCTCCCCGATTCCGCCGCCGCGATCCGGGAGGAAACATGAGCGCCGCCGGGCCGTCCCAAGGCGCGAATTTCCCCTCGGGGCAGCGCAGCGCGAATTGGCAAATGAGGCCACAAGCGTGGGGGCCGTACAAATGACCGCCGCGACGCTCGGGCCGGAATTCGATGTCTCCGCGCTTCTCGCAAGGCTTGCGGTTGCGCCGCGCCGAATCACTGCCGACAGCCGGCAGGTACGCGCAGGCGATGCGTTTGCGGCATTCCCCGGGCTCCTGGCCGACGGCCGCGCTTTCATTCCCGACGCCATCGCGCGCGGAGCCGGCGCGGTGCTGTGGGAGGCGCTTAGCTTCCACTGGGACGCCGCGTGGCGCGTGTCGAATGTCGCCGTCGACGATCTCAAGGCGAAGCTGGGAGCGATCGCCGATCACGTCTACGGCCATCCGTCGCGCGCGCTGTTCGTCGTCGGCGTCACCGGGACGAACGGCAAGACGTCGTGCACGCACTGGATCGCGCAGTGCCTCGATGCCTGTGGCAGGAAGAGCGGGATCCTTGGCACGCTCGGCAACGGGCTCGTCGGCGCGCTCGATGCGTCGGCCCGCACCACGCCGGACGCCGCCGAGGTCCACGAGACGCTCGCTCGGTTGAAGAGCGATGGGGCCGAGGCCGTAGCGATGGAGGTGTCGTCGCACGGACTCGACCAGGGACGCGTGAACGCCGTCGAATTCGACATTGCGCTCTTCACGAACCTGACGCGCGATCACCTCGACTACCACGGCACGATGACGGCCTATGGTGCGGCGAAGGCGCGATTGTTCGCGTGGCCGACGCTCGAAGCGTGCATCGTCAACAGCGACGATTCCTTCGGCCGCAACCTGGCCGATGCGGCACGGGCGCGTGGACAGAGCGTGCTGACGTACGGCATGGCCGATGCCGACATCGTCGCGACCCGCGTCGCGGCGACGCCGGCTGGCCTCGAGCTGTCGATCGTCACGCCATGGGGTCGGGGCGACATCGCGCCGCGCCTTTCCGGATCGTTCAACGCGTCGAACGTGCTGGGGGTGCTCGGCGTCCTCCTCGCTAGCGGCATCGATCAGGAGCGTGCGCTCGCGGCGCTTGCCCGCGTGGCGCCGCCGCCGGGGCGGATGCAACGGATGGGCGGCAACGCTCAGCCGCTCGTGGTGATCGACTACGCCCACACGCCGGATGCACTGGAGAAAGCGCTCGTGGCGCTGCGGCCGGCGGTCGCCAAAGGCGGCGAGCTCGTCTGCGTGTTCGGGTGCGGCGGCGATCGCGATCCGGGCAAGCGTTCCGAGATGGGCCGCATCGCAGGGGAAAGAGCGGATCGGATCGTCGTGACCAACGACAACCCGCGCCGTGAAGACCCGGAGAAGATCGCGGCGGCGATCGTCGTGGGCATCCGCTCCGCGGGCAGTCGCGACTTCGAGGTCGAGCTCGATCGCGGCACGGCGATCCAGGCGGCGGTGGCGAGCGCGCGGCAAGGCGACGTCGTCCTCGTCGCCGGCAAGGGCCACGAGGACTATCAGGAGCGCGACGGCGAGCGGACCCCGTTTTCGGACGCGAAAGTCGCGGCGGCGGCGCTTCGGGACTCCGCTTCGAACGCTGCCATGGGGCACGCATGATGGATACGGCGACGGCCGCCCGCGCGGTGGAGGGCCGCCTCATCGGCGCCAACGTGCGCTTCACGCGCGTGGCGACCGACACGCGAACGCTCGTGCCCGGCGATCTCTTCGTCGCGATCAAGGGCGAGCGCTTCGACGGCCACGATTTCGTCGGCGCTGCGCAGGAACGCGGCGCAGCCGCCGCCCTCGTCGCGCTCGATCGCGCGAACGTGCTTCCCGGGAACGGCATTGCCGTGCCGGATCCGTTGGCCGCCTTGGGCAGGCTCGCCGCGCACTGGCGCTCCCGTTTCGCGCTTCCGGTGTTCGTCATCGTCGGCAGCAACGGCAAGACGACGGTGAAGGAAATGCTGGCGGCGATCCTGCGCGCTCACTTCGGCGAGGCGAACGTGCTCTCGACCGAAGGCAACCTCAACAATGCGATCGGCCTTCCACTCACGATTCTCCGCCTTCGCGACAGCCATGCTGCGGCGGTTGTCGAGCTCGGCATGAACCATCCGGGCGAAACCGCGGAGCTCGCGGTCATCGCGCAACCGACGGTCGCCATCGTCAACAACGCGCAGCGCGAGCACCAGGAATTCATGCGCAGCGTCGCCGATGTCGCCGCCGAGCACGCGGCGATCGTGCGCGCGCTGCCGGCAAGCGGCATCGCCGTGCTCAACGCCGACGATCCGCACGTGGACGTCTGGCGCGCCGCGGCGCGCGAGCGCGCCGGGTTGCGGGTATGCGAGTTTGCCGTCCATGCCCCTGCGGCGACCCATCTGATCGACGCGACTGCCGACGCCGGCGAGACGATAACCTTCGCGACACCCGGGGGCGATGCGACGGCGCGACTCCACGCGCTCGGTCGGCACAACGTGTCGAATGCGCTTGCGGCCGCTGCTGCGGCGCTCGCCATCGACATTCCGCTGGCGGGTGTCGTGCGCGGGCTCGAGGCGTTTCGACCGGTCGCGGGACGGCTCGTGCCGCTCCCGGCGCTGACCGGCGCGTCCGTGATCGACGACACGTACAACGCGAATCCGGATTCGGTGGAAGCGGCGATCGACGTGCTCGCCGCGATGCCGTCGCCGCGCTGGCTTGCGTTGGGCGACATGGGCGAGGTCGGCGCGAACGGGCCGCGCTATCACCACGAGATCGGTGCGTACGCGCGCGCGGCGGGCATCGACCGGCTCCTGACCGTGGGCGCCCTCGCGGTGGAGAGTGCCGCGGCGTTCGGCGCCGGCGCGCAGCATTTCGCGACCGTGGAGGCGCTCGCCTCGCACATCGCAGAAGCCGCCGCGGCCGAGACCACCGTTCTCGTCAAGGGCTCGCGCTTCATGCGCATGGAACGCGTCGTCGCCGCGCTGTGCGGCGCCTCCGCGCGGGAAGGGGCGCACTGATGCTGCTCTGGCTCACCGAGCTCCTCGCGCGGGAAGTGCGTGCCTTCAACGTCTTCGGCTACCTCACGCTGCGCGCGGTGCTCGCCTGCATGACGGCGCTCTTCATCTCGTTCATCGTCGGCCCCAAGGTCATCGCGTGGCTCACGCGGATGAAGATCGGGCAGGCCGTGCGCGACGACGGCCCGCGGACGCATCTCGCCAAGGCCGGCACGCCGACGATGGGCGGCGCGCTGATCCTCGTCTCAATCACGGTGACGACGCTGCTCTGGGGCGATCTCGGGAACCGGTTCGTCTGGGTGACGCTGCTCGTGACCGTCGGGTACGGCGCGATCGGCTGGGTCGACGACTATCGCAAGGTCGTCCACCGCAATCCGAAGGGATTGTCCGCGCGCGCCAAATTCTTCTGGCAATCGGTGATCGGCCTGATCGCGGCCGTTTATCTCGCGTTTTCCGTCTCGGCGCCGGACAACGCCCGCTTCGCGCAGATGTTCGTCGGGTGGGTGGCCAGCGGCTTCAACCTGTCGTTGCCGCCGAAGGCCGACCTCATCGTCCCGTTCGTGAAGTCGATCTCGTACCCGCTGGGTGTCTGGGGCTTCATCGCGCTCACCTATTGCGTGATCGTCGGGACGAGCAACGCCGTCAATCTCACCGACGGGCTCGACGGGCTCGCGATCATGCCGACGGTGATGATCGGCGCGGCGCTCGGCATCTTCGCCTACGTGAGCGGCAACGCGATCTTTGCGCGCTATCTCCAGTTTCCATACATCGCCGGCGCCGGCGAGCTCGCGGTCATCTGCGGGGCGATGGCGGGGGCGGGTTTGGGTTTCCTGTGGTTCAACGCGTATCCCGCGGAAGTGTTCATGGGCGACGTCGGCGCGCTGGCGCTCGGCGCGGCGCTCGGCACGATGGCGGTGATCGTGAGACAGGAGATCGTGCTCTTCATCATGGGCGGCGTCTTTGTCGTCGAAACCTTGTCCGTGATCGTGCAGGTCGCGTCGTTCAAGCTCACCGGCAAGCGCGTGTTCCGGATGGCGCCCATCCATCACCACTACGAGCTCAAGGGCTGGAAGGAGAACCAGGTCGTCGTGCGCTTCTGGATCATCACGATGCTGCTCGTCCTGTTCGGCCTTTCGACGCTCAAACTCAGATGACCGACTACACCGGACGCAACGCCGTCGTGCTGGGACTCGGGCTCACCGGGTACACCCTCGCCCGCCATCTCGTGGCGCGAGGCGCAGACGTGCGCGTCGCCGACACGAGGCCGTCGCCGCCATTCGCGGCAGAGCTCGCTGCCGCGCTTCCCGGAGTGCGCGTCCTTGCGGGGCCGTTCACCGCAGCGACGTTCGAAGGCGCGGATCTCGTGGCGATCAGCCCGGGTGTCGCCAAGGACCATCCGGCGATTGCCGCCGCGGTAGCGGCGGGCGCGGAGCTCGCGGGCGACATCGAGCTCTTCGCGCGCGAGCTGCCCCCCGAGCAGAAAGTGATCGCCGTCACCGGCTCGAACGGCAAGTCGACCGTCACCGCGCTCACGGGCGCGCTTTGCCGCGCCGCGGGACTCCGGGCGGTTGTCGCCGGCAACATCGGCGACGCGGCGCTGGACGCATTGCCTGCGGACGCCAACTGGCCGGACGTCTACGTGCTCGAGCTTTCGAGCTTCCAGCTCGAGACGACATCGTCGCTCGTGCCTACTGCGGCGACGGTGCTCAACGTCACCGACAACCACCTCGACCGCTACGCCGGCATGGACGACTACGCGGCGGCCAAGGCACGAGTCTTCCAGGGCGGCGGCACCCAGGTGCTGAACCGCGACGATCTGCGCTCGATTGCGATGCGCATTCCCGGACGGCTCGTGCAGACCTTCGGCGGCGGCGTGCCCGAATCGGAGGAGGCGTGGGGTCTCGTCGATCGGGGCACCAAGGGGAGCGGAACGCAGGAGACCTGGCTCGCACGCGGCGGCGCACTGCTCCTCCCCGCATCCGACCTGACGCTCGTTGGGCGGCACAACGCTCTCAACGCGCTGGCGGCACTGGCGCTCGCTTCGTCCGTCGCGAAGATCGACCGGCGCGTACTCGAGGCGCTGGCGCGATTCGAAGGTCTGCCGCACCGGATGCAGCGGGTCGCCGACGCGGGTGGCGTGTTGTACGTCGACGATTCGAAGGGCACGACGGTCGCCGCCACGCGCGCCGCGCTCGCCGGACTCAACCGGCCGGTCATACTGATCGCGGGCGGCGACGGCAAGGGACAGGATTTCACGCCGCTCATGGAGGCCATCGACGGGCACTGCCGCGCCGTGCTCCTGATCGGCCGCGACGCGCCGGCGATCGGCCGCGCGCTCGCCGGCAGTGGGGCCCTGGTCGAGCACGCCGGGACACTCGAAGTGGCCGTGACGCGTGCGATGCAACTCGCCAAGCCCGGCGACGCCGTCGTGCTGTCGCCCGCGTGCGCAAGCCTCGATCAGTTCGCGAACTACGTCGAGCGCGGCGAACGCTATCGGAATCTCGTGCGGACGCATTTGGCCGAGGACGCCCATGCCTAGGGATGCGAGTCCGGCCGCGACGCTCAAGTCCTTCCGCTTGCTGAAGTCGTGGAGCTCGCTCGGCGCGCTGCCGGGGAACCCGCGGACGATGCTCGTCTACGACGCGTCGCTCACCTGGTGCGCGATCATCCTGCTCGCGATCGGCCTCGTGATGGTGTACTCGTCGTCGATCGTGATGGCCGAGTCTTCCGCGCATACGGGCTTCCGCTCGTGGTATTTCCTCGCCCGGCACGCGATGTTCGTCGCCGTCGGCGCCTTCGCGGCATTCGTCGCCTTCCAGATCCCGATGAGAGCGTGGCAGCGCCTGGCGCCGTGGATCTTCGTCGCCGGCATCGTGCTGCTCGCGCTCGTGTTCATCCCCGGCGTGGGCAAGTCGGTCAACGGCTCGCGCCGCTGGATTTCGCTCGCCGTGGTCAATCTGCAGCCTTCCGAATTCATGAAGCTTGCCGCGGTGCTGTATGCCGCGAGCTACGCGGTGCGCAAGGCGGCGTTCCTGCACGCCGAGCAACCGCTGAAGCAGACGATCGTCAAGGGTTTCCTGCCGCTCTTTCTGGTGATGGTCGCCGTAAGCGGCCTGCTGCTGTTCGAGCCCGACTTCGGCGCGCTGGTCGTGATCGTCACCATCGCGTTCGGCATCCTGTATCTCGGCGGGCTCGACTGGCGTCTCTTCCTCGGCCTTCTCCTGCTCCTGCCGATCGGCCTTTCCGCGATTCTCGTGGCCGCGCCTTACCGGTTGCAACGGCTCATTGCGTTCCTCGATCCATGGTCCGATCCCTTCGGCAAGGGCTACCAGCTCTCGCATTCGCTGATCGCGTTCGGCCGCGGCGAGTGGATCGGCGTCGGTCTCGGATCGTCGGTCGAGAAGCTGCTCTATCTTCCCGAGGCGCACACGGATTTCCTGCTTGCCGTGACTGCCGAGGAGCTGGGATTCGCCGGCGTCGTCCTCGTGATCGGCCTCTTCGTCTGGCTGCTCTATCGCACGTATGCAATCGGCCGCCAGGCGGCTCGCCTCGGGCGTGCGTTTGCATCGCTCGTGGCGTTGGGCATCGGCATCTGGATCGGCGTGCAGGCGTTCATCAACATCGGCGTCAACATGGGCGTGCTGCCGACGAAGGGGCTCACGCTGCCCCTCCTGTCGTTCGGCGGCTCCGGCATCGTCGCGAACTGCGTCGCAATTGCGATCCTGCTTCGCGCCGATTACGAGAACCGCAGACTGTTGCGGGGCTTCACTGTATGAGCGCCCCCATGACGGGCACGGTGATGATCACCGCCGGCGGCACCGGGGGCCACGTGTTTCCCGGGCTCGCCGTCGCGGCGAAGCTCATCGCGCGCGGCTGGCGGGTGTTCTGGCTCGGCACGCGCGACGGCATGGAAGGCGCGCTCGTGCGGCAGCACGGCGTCGAGTTCGAAGGCGTCAGCTTCGGTGGCATCCGCGGCAAGGGATTGAAGACGGCCATCGTCGGGCCGTTCGCGCTCGTCGGCGCCTGCTGGGAAAGCCGCAGCATCATTCGCCGCCGCACGCCCGACGTCGTGCTCGGCTTCGGCGGGTTCGCGTCGCTGCCGGGCGCCTTGGCCGGCATCGCCACCGCGAAGCCGCTCTTGCTGCACGATGCCAATGCCGTCGCCGGACTTGCCAACCGCGTGCTCGCCTACGCCGCCAAGCGCGTGCTGCTGGGCTTTCCCGATGCGATGCGCGGCCGACACGCGAGCAAGGTCGAATGGGTGGGCAATCCGGTGAGCGAAGCGATCGGCCACGTGCCGCCTCCCGACGTTAGATTCGCGGGCCGCACCGGAACGCTGTCGCTGCTTGTCGTCGGCGGCAGCCTCGGTGCCGCGGCCCTCAATCAATCCGTTCCGCGGGCGCTCGCGCTGCTGCCCGCTGCCATGCGCCCGCGGGTGATCCATCAGTCGGGCGCGCGGCACGTCGACGCGTTGCGCGCCGCCTACGAGGAAGCGGGGGTCGCCGCGCAGTGCGTGCCCTTCATCGACGACATGGCTGCGCACTATGCCGAAGCCGATCTCGTGCTCTGCCGCGGGGGCGCGATCACGGTGGCCGAGCTCGCCGCGGTAGGCGTAGCGGCGATCATCGTTCCATTGCCTGGCGCGATCGCCGACGAGCAGAGCGCGAACGCGGAGTTTCTCGTCGCGGCCGGCGCGGCGCTGAAGATTCCCCAAGCGGAGCTCACACCGGAGAGGCTTGCCGCGGCCATCGCGTCATTCACGCGCGAGAAGCTGCTCGCGATGGCTATCGCCGGTCGCAAGCTCGCCCGCACCGATGCCGCGGAGCGCGTGGCGGATGCGTGCGTCGCCTTCGGACGCGAACGATGAAGCACAAAGTCAAGCGCGTCCATTTCGTCGGCATCGGCGGCGCCGGCATGAGTGGCATCGCCGAAGTGCTCGTCACGCAGGGCTACCGGGTATCGGGATCCGATCTCGCGGCGAGCCCGGTGACGGAGCGCTTGGCAAGGCTCGGCGTCGCCATTTCGGCCGGGCATTCGGCGACGAACGTCGCGGGCGCCGATGCGGTCGTCGTGTCGACGGCGATCGCGGCGGACAATCCCGAGATAGTGGCCGCGCGCGAGCACGGCATTCCGATCGTCCCCCGCGCGCTGATGCTCGCCGAGTTGATGCGGTTGAAGCAGGGTATCGCCGTGGCCGGCACGCACGGCAAGACGACGACGACGAGCCTCATCGCCTCTGTGCTGGCCGAAGGCGGTCTCGATCCGACCTTCGTCATTGGCGGCAGGCTCTTGTCGGCGGATGCGAACGCGTATCTCGGCAAGGGCGATTTCCTGGTCGCCGAGGCCGACGAGTCCGATGCGTCGTTCCTCTACCTCACTCCGGCGATGGCCGTGATCACCAACATCGACGCCGACCACATGGAGTCGTACGGCCACGACTTCGAGCGGTTGAAAAAAGCGTTCGTCGATTTTGCGCAGCGGCTGCCGTTCTACGGAGTGGCCGTCGTGTGCGTCGACGATCCGCATCTGCGCGAAATCCTGCCGGCGATCACGAAGCCGATCGTGACCTACGGGACCTCCGAGGACGCGGCGCTCCGCGCGACCGACATTGCGAACCACGGCGGCCACATGCGCTTCGTCGCCCGCGCAAAGGGCGCGCCCGACCTCCGCGTCAGACTCAACCTCGCGGGCGAGCACAACGTGCAGAACGCGCTCGCTGCGATCGCGATCGGTCGCGAAGCCGGCGTCGGCGATCCGGCGATTGCCAAGGCGCTCGCGGAGTTTCGCGGCGTGGGCCGGCGCTTCCAGCGGTATGGCGAAGTGGCCGTCGAGGGCGGCGGCACGTACACGCTGATCGACGATTACGGCCACCACCCCACGGAGATGGCGGCGACGATCGCGGCGGTGCGCGGAAGCTTCCCCGGCCGCCGGCTCGTGCTCGCGTTCCAGCCGCACCGCTACACGCGCACGCGCGATCTGTTCGAGGACTTCGTCAAGGTGCTGTCGTCGGTCGACGCGCTCGTCCTCGCCGAGGTGTATCCGGCCGGCGAGCTGCCGCTCGTCGCGGCCGACGGCCGCTCGCTGGCC
>Ga0207691_10002572_pt1 | contig 17729 bp, 14 predicted proteins | sample KBSM13metaG_FD_184327 | JGI IMG/M metagenome (GOLD analysis project Ga0207691, IMG submission 184327) | Miscanthus rhizosphere microbial communities from Kellogg Biological Station, Michigan, USA - KBS M1-3 metaG (SPAdes) (version 2) | ecosystem: Host-associated > Plants > Roots > Rhizosphere >... | reverse complement strand
CGTCGCTCGTCGCGGACCGCGAGCAGGTCACGCACGTCGTGAGCAACCTCCTTGGCAACGCCATCGCGTTCACGCCGGCCGGCGGTCGCGTGTGGGTGAACGTGACGTGCGTGCGCGACGCCACGACGACGAACGTGCAGGTGGAAGTGGGCGACACCGGCATCGGCATCGCCCCGGAACACCACGACCTGGTGTTCCGCGAGTTCGCCCAGGTCGACCCCTCTCCGTCACGCCGGCATCACGGCACGGGACTGGGCCTAACGATCGCGCGGCGGCTCGTGGAGCTGAACGGCGGACGGATCTGGCTCGAGAGCCAGCTCGGAGAAGGCAGTCGGTTCTTCTTCGCCCTGCCGGCCGGCGACGTCACGCGCTGAGTCGTGCAGGCGCGCCCGCACATCCTGATCGTGGACGACAGCGCGCTCGTGACGGGGGCGCTGACGATTCTGTTCGAGGAGACCGGCCACGACGTGTCGGTCGCTGGAAGCATCCGCGACGCGGTGGCAGCGGGAAGCGCACGTTCTGTCGACGTCATGCTGCTCGACCTGACGTTGCCTGATGGCGACGGTCTTGCAACGCTGCTGGAATTGCGGGCGCGAAACGCGGAGCCGCGCGTCACGGCGGCGTTGACGGGCCGCGACGCTGCGGAGGTTCAGGCGCGCTGCACGGCGGCTGGATGCCGGGCGGTGCTGGTGAAGCCGGTACCCATCGCGGAGCTGCTCGCACGAGTTCGGGAGTGGACGGCTGCTTGATCAGCAGGCTGGGTGTGCGGCAGCATGGCCAGTACCAGGTGCGTCAGTCCACTCAGCAGGAGTCGTCAGGCTTCAGGCCCCGTATCCGCTGGCTTGGGTCGCGCGTGGGGTCGTGCTTTGGTCGCGGCGGACTGGTAACTGGGCTCGGAGACTGATGCCTGACAAACTCGTACTCAGCGCTGGCGTGCTGAGTCACTGGGCTTGATGCCAATGTGAGCTCGGGGCCTGGGGATTCCTCATGCGCCCACCTTCGGTGGGCACCCGGCTACGCTCGCTCGGAATGACAGCGCTACAGCCGGCTGCGGAGCGATTCGGGGGTGTACTGCTGAAGAAACGCCGCCATGATCGTGAAGTAGTTCGTCACCATCAGGATGCCCACCCCGATCATGAGCACACCGGACGTGCGCGTGATCCAGTTCATCTGTCGCTTCATGCGCGAGAAGAAATCGAGAAACCGCTCGACCGCCACGGCGGCCAGGAGAAAGGGGACGGCAAGGCCGAGCGAGTAGGCGAGCAGCAGCCACAGGCCGCGAGACATGTCGGCGGAGCTCGCGGCGTACGTGAGAATCGACCCGAGAATCGGTCCGATGCACGGCGTCCAGCCAGCGCCGAACGCGATGCCGACGAGTAACGTTCCGAGGTACCCGACGGGTTTGTCGGCAATGTGAACGCGACGTTCCCGCGAGAACAGCGCGATGTTGAAGACGCCGAGCATGTACAGGCCGAACACGATGATCAGCACACCGCCAATGCGACTGATCCACATGCGTTGGTAGTTGAGCAGCTGACCGAGCGCCGTCGCCGTCGCGCCGAGCGCGAGGAAGATCAGCGTGAAGCCGAGAACGAACAGCAGCGAGTGGACGAGCGCCGCGCGCCGGGATTTCTGCACGTCCTCGAGGCTCAGTCCCGTGATGAACGTCACGTAGCTCGGGATGAGCGGCAGTACGCAGGGTGACAGGAAACTCAGCAACCCAGCCGTGAACGCGATCGCGATGCCCAACGACGAACCTTCCATGTCTTCTCCTCTCGCGGATCGCCGCGCTCGACCACGAGCGGGGCGCTTCCTGCGTTGGTATTACCGCGTAAAGTATCGACCATTCCGGCGTGAGAAACGTCCGCACGACGGCCGGCGCGGCCTGATCATGCTCCAGATCGACGCCCTCGCGTATGCGGACCTGCGTCGCGCGATGGAGCTTGGCTACACGCCGACGTTGTCGCGCATGGTGAACGAGGACGAGTTCACGCTGCGCCGGTGGTTCTGCGGCCTTCCGTCGGCGACTCCGTACTGCCAGGCCGGCATCTTCCACGGCGAGAACGACGGGATCCCGGCTTTCCGCTTCTATGACAAGGCGGCGCGTCGAGTGGTCACGTGCAACGCGCCGGAAGGCGTGCAGTACATCCGCGACCGGATCCGCGCCCCCGGCGCTCTGGCGGACGGGTCGAGCTACGTGAACCTGCTCGATGGCGACGCGCGCACGGTCGCGTTCACGGTCGCGACCCGGGAACGTATGTCGGTGTACCGCCGACTCGGTGGGACGCGCATGGCGCTGCTGATTCTGCTCCACCCGCTGCGCGTCGTTCGCATGCTGCTGCAAGGCGTGGGCGAGTGGCTGCGCGAGGAGTGGGAGCGTGCGCGCGGCGAATGGGCGGGACGTTTCACGCACGCGGAAGGCATCTTCCCGTTCTTGCGGATCCTCACGAACGTCGTCGTGCGCGAACTGCAGACGATCGCGATCCTGCTCGACGTGTACCTCGGCGTGCCGGTCATCTACAGCACGTTCATGCAGTACGATGAGCTCGCGCATCACTTCGGGTCCACGAGCCGGTTCGCGCTCTCCGACCTGCGGCGCACGGACGCGCGCATCGGCGAGATCGAACGCATGGCGCTCGCGGCGGGCGGCCGCGGATACGATCTCGTGATCCTGAGCGATCACGGCATGACGCCGTCGGTGAGCTATCGGGTGCGCTTTCGCGAAACGCTCGGCACGACAGTCCAGCACATTCTCGACGGCGATGCGTTCCGCACGGGCGAGATGCCGATTCGTTCGCTCGCCAGCTTCGCCGAGACGAGCGAGTATGCCGACGTTGGACCACGCGTCGTGGAGTCGGTGGCGGGCGTGACAACATCGCGTCGTGGGCGTCGCACGCTGCGCCGGCTGCGCGATTGGGTGCGGTCGCGCTACGGCCTCCGCGAGCTGGTGTTGCCCGAGAAGTATCGGGTCGACGCGAAGCACGGCGTCGTGGTGACGTACAGCTCGTGCCTCGCGCTCGTCTACTTCGCGCAGGAGGAAACGCGTCTCGCGCTCGAGGACATCGCCCGCAATGCACGGCACGTGGTCCTGTACGACGCGCTGCGGGAGCACCCGGGCATCGGCCTCATCGCGGCGCTGGACGCGCGCGGCGTTCACGTGCAGAGCCGCGCCGGTCGCGCTCGCATCATCGACGGCGCGGTGGAAGTGCTGGACGGGGAGAATCCGCTGGAGCCGTACGGGGCGGACCCGCTCACCGTCCGCGCGATCGAGTCGCTCGTCAGGCAACCGAACGCCGGAGACCTCGTGCTATTCGGTGCGTACGACGGCTACGAGATCGTCTCGTTCGACGACCAGATCGGCGCGCACGGCTCGGCGGGCGGCGACCAGGTGTGGCCGTTCCTCATCGCGCCTGGGGCGTTAGGCATCGGCAGCGAGCGCATCGAGAATGCGCGCGACATCCACCGCGTCATCATGCGGCGCTATGCGCGCGAGCCGGTCGCGATGGAAGACGTGCTGGAGCCGGATGAGGAACAGGCAGCAGCCAGTGGAGCAGATCAGCGATCGGGGTAACGTGTCGCTACTCGAAGCCTAACGCGGCTGGCCGGCGACGACAGCGGCAATTCACCGCAGAGGACGGCTTCGACAACCATCTCAGACGAGGGGAGCGAACGGATTCGTCTGATCTGGCGGATTAGCTCCTCGAGCGCGAAGGACGCTACAGCAACGAGCCGAATTGAAGAGGAACAGCCTCGGGACATGAATCTGGCGCATCCTGACGACGTTCACTTTCACACCCGCCGCGAGAGCATCCATCGCTTGCATGGAGTCAATCCGTCAAATCTCAAGAACGGATCAGCGCTCCAGCGTCGCGAGCGGGGCTTCGAGGGCATCGCGGAATGCTTCGGTCGACAGACGGTCCGGTTCGGCGCCCTCGCCGGCCCGGCGCTGCACGCCACGAACGACCGCGTCCAGCGCGTCGAGCGGCGCATCCGCCTCAGCGACGACGTCCACCTCCCACTTGCCGCGGTCGGCGCCCTTGAGCGTGAGGCGGTAGCGGGCGGTGTGGATCGTGAATCGAGATGCAACGCGCGCGGCGCTCGCGACGGCGGAACCGGTCAGCACATCGTCGTCATCCGCATCATCGACATCGACATCGTCATCCATCTCGTCTCCGTCGGCATCCTCGCCATCCTCGTCGCCGTCGTACTCCTCGTCGTCCTCATCGTCATCATCACGCGCGTAGGGCGACTCATGCTCATCATCGTCGATGACTTCGATGACTTCCGTGACTTCGTCGCTCTCGACTTCCGCGACATGAGCCACCGCCGGCGAGATCTCCTCGCGCTCGGCGAGGATGACTACGTCGGCTGCCTCCGACAACTCCGCCTGCGGCTCCGCTGACGCCAGTACTGGAGCCGGCCGCCGAGGATCTTCCGCGACGACCGCCACGCCCGTCTCCACGCCGCCCTGGCGAATGGGCGGAAAGAGGTGAAGCTCGATCACGTATTCGACCGGCACACGTTGCGCGATGGCGCGCAGGAATCGCTGCTGCGTTTCCGTCATCGCGCGACCGCCGCCGGTCGAGCCGACGGGAGTGTGGCAGTACGACTGTCGAGCTCGCGCTCCACGAAGAGCCGAAGGATGTGCATGAAGTCCTGAGCGTTGGTGACGACGCCGAAAGCCTGATGAGTGCCGCGATCCTTGAGCTTGCTCACGACGAATTCGGCGGAGTCGACGCAGATGGTCGGCATCTCGCGCAGAGTGCCGTCGGGTTCCGTCACGAATGCTGGCAGCATGTTGCCCGTCGCGATGGCGTGCAGGGCGGTCGCGATCATCACGGCCATCGTCGCCTTCGTGGTGTGATGCTTCATCGCGTCCTGCGCGACCGCCGTGTCCGTGTAGACGCCAGGCAGCGGGCCGTCATCGCGAATCGAGCCGCACAGCACGTACGGGATCTTCTTCACCACGCACGCGTGCATAATGCCGTCGGTGATGACGCCGGTCTCCACACCACGCTCGATCGAACCGGCAGCGCGCACCTTGTTGATGGCGCGCATGTGCAGCCCGTGTCCGCCGACGGTGGATTCGCCCTTCCCCGTCATGCCGAGCGTCGTACCGAAGATGGACGCTTCGATGTCGTGAACGGCGACGGCGTTGCCCGCCAGCAGCGCGTGGACGAAGCCGTTCATGATGAACCACGTCATGTCCGACCGCGCGCGTGAATGCACGAGCGCCGGACCTGTCACCCACACGACGTAGCCGCCACGCTCGCGCTCCTCGATGAGCAATCTCGCGAGGTGCACATAGTCGATCGGCTTCTCGCGCGACACCTCGCTCGCCATGAACTTGAACTCGCCATCGTCGTGCCCGCCCGCCGCTTCGGTGTGCACGTAGATGCCTTCGGTTCCGTCCTCCTTCTTGCCGACGGCGACGAGGTCGCCGGAGCGGACGCGTCGCATCTCGCGGACCCAGAGCACGCCTTCGCGGTCGATGACGAGGGCCGAGTCCATCCGGGGCTCGCGCGGAAGGCGCCATTCGCCGCGGACACGGACGTAGGTCGGCAGGTTCGTCGTCGAGAAAAAGTCCTCGGGCAGCACGCCGTCCGCCGGCGCCGGGACGAAGCGGGCATCCGGCGCAGTCGAGAACCGCGCCGCACTGAAATCGGGGTGTGGAATCGTCGTCACGGGGGGAAAGATGCTCAGCCGGTAGCGGGTGGGCCAACCCCCTGCGCCCCTCGGGCGTAAGTTCAGGTAGGGGAATCCATGATCCGCGTCCGGAGGATTGCATGAGCACTGCGAGTACGGCGCATCGCTGCTGCAAGCTGCCTGGCCTGGCGTTCGCGCTGGCCGTCACCTGTGCCGTCAACGCAGCGGCGCAAGGGCGCGCTCCACGGGACACGGCGCTCGTTGCGCGGCGCGATTCGCTCGAGCGCGAGCTGCAGCGGATCGCAGTCGTCGATCGGAAGCTCATGGTGCCCATGCGGGATGGGGCGAAGATGCAGTTCGACGTGTATCGCCCGAAGAACGCGAATGGGCCGGTGCCGGCGATCTTCGTCCGCACGCCCTACAACATGAATTTCTGGGACGTCACCCTCGGCGCCCCGGCCGATATGACGGCGCAGCTCGACGCGGTGAAGCGCGGCTACGCGTACGTCGGCGCCAACGAGCGCGGACACTTCTTCTCCGAGGGGAACTACGACATTCTCGGACCGCCGACCACGGACGGAACGGATGAGATCCAGTGGATCTCGTCGCAGAACTGGTCGAACGGCAAGGTCGGCCTGATCGGCTGCTCGTCGACCGCGGAGTGGCAGATGGCCGTCGCGGCGCAGGCGCCGAAGGGCCTCGCGACGATCATCCCGCAGGGGTTCGGCGCCGGTGTCGGTCGCGTGAAGCCCTACTACGAGCAGGGAAACTGGTATCGTGGCGGCGCGGTGCAGATGCTGTTCATCGACTGGCTGTACGGCGAGCAGAACCAGGTGCGACCCACCTTTCCGCCGAACACGTCGCAGGAAGATCTCATTCGCGCAGCCAGGTCGTTCGACCTCGCTGACCATCAGCCGCCGGTCGACTGGGACAAGGCGTTCTGGCATTTGCCGGAGAAGGATCTGCTGAAAGCCGTCGGTGGCCCGCGCGGCATCTTCGCGGATTCGATGCCGGGGATCGCGACCGGTGGGGCGATGATCCAGCGCACGCCTAACGATCCGGCGTGGTACCGCGGTGGGCTGTTCAACGACGACATGAAGATCAACGTGCCCGGCCTGTGGTTCATGTCGTGGTACGACGTGTCCGTCGGGCCGAACCTCGCGACGTACAACTACGTGCGCCGCACAGCCGACCCGGCTATCGCGAATCAGCAGTATGCGGTGATCGCGCCGACGCTTCACTGCTCGTACAAGCGCGCCACGGAGAACACGATCGTCGGTGAGCGGAGCGTTGGTGACGCGCGGCTCGACTACGACGCGCTCACGTACGGGTGGTTCGACATGTTCCTCAAAGGCGAGAAGAACGGGCTGCTCGACACGCTGCCGAAGATCCGCTACTACACGATGGGCTCGAACAAATGGCAGTCGACGGACACGTGGCCGCCGCGTGGCGCAGAGGGCATGTCGTTTTATCTGTCGAGTGAAGGCGGCGCCAACACGCGGAATGGAAACGGCGTGCTGACCACGAAGGCACCGTCCGACGACAAGCCGGACACGTTCGCGTATGACCCCATGCACCCGGTGATGTCACACGGCGGCAACGTGTGCTGCCAGGGCAATGCGCTCGCGGGTGGCGCGCTCGATCAGCAGGAGACGGAGTTGCGGCCCGACGTGCTCGTGTACACGACGGAGCCGTTCAAGGAAGGCATGGAGATGAGCGGGCCGATCGATGCAACGATCTACCTCTCGTCGGACCGGAAGGACACGGATGTCACGGTGAAGATCATCGACGTGTACCCGGACGGCAAAGCGTACAACCTGGACGAGACGATCCAGCGTGTGCGCTATCGCGACGGCTACGACAAACCGGTGACGTTCATGGAGCCGGGCAAGGTCTACAAGGTCGCGCTGCAGCCGATGACGACGAGCAACTACTTCGCGCCGGGCCATCGCATCCGGATCGAGGTGTCGAGCTCGAACTTCCCGCGCTTCGATCGCAACCTGAACACGGGCGGGAAGAACTACGACGAAACGACGGGACTGGTGGCGAAAAACGTCATTCACCACTCGAAGCAATATCCGTCGTCGATCAAGATCACAGTGGTGAAGAAACCGCCGACCGCGGACAATTAGGAGGCCGCGGGAAGGAGGCCTGAGGAAGGAGGTTGTCTCCTCTGGCCTCTTCCCCGGCCTCCTTCCTCACAACAGACTGACCGGATCACGATCGAGCGCGACACGCAGCTGACTGCGGTTCTTCGGCACCTCGAGACGCTCGACGAGAAAGCGACACGCGCGCGTCAGCAGCGCGGGGTTCGTACTCTTGAGCAGGAGGTGCCAGCGCCACCGGGTCTTCACGCGCTCGATCGGGCACGGTGCCGGACCCACCACCGAGATGTCGCTGCCGTACTTCGCGACCGCTCGACGTAGGCGATCCGACGTCGTCGACGCGAGCTTCTGCGTCTCGTTCTCGTGGAGCCCCGAAAAGATCACGTTCGCGAGACGCGTGTACGGCGGATACGCCGGCTCACCGCGGCCGCCTAACTCCTGCTCGACGAATCCGCTGTAGTCATGTGCAACCGCGCAAACGACGGCGTGATGGCCTGGCACGCGCGTTTGAATCAGTACTCGGCCACCCTTCGGCCCGCGGCCTGCGCGCCCAGCCACCTGACTCAGAAGCTGGAAGCAACGCTCCGATGATCGGAAGTCCGGCAGGTTGATGCCAACGTCCGCATCGATCACGCCGACGAGCGTCACGTTAGGGAAGTCGAGTCCCTTCGCGATCATCTGCGTGCCGAGCAGGATGTCGACCTCGCCGCGGCCGACACGATCGAGAATGTCGGCGTGCGCCCACTTCCCTGTCGTCGTATCGACGTCCATGCGCGCGATCCGCGCCGACGGAAAGCGCTCCGACAACAGGCGCTCCACCTGCTGCGTGCCGAGTCCACGCCTGCGCAACGTGTCGCCGCCGCACCGTTTGCAGCGTGGTGTCGGCTCTTCCTTGTGCAGGCAGTAGTGGCAGACCAGCCGCTCAGGCGTGCGATGGTACGTGAGCGAGATCGTACAATTCGGGCACGTCGATACATCGCCGCACTGACTGCACTGCACGAACGACGCGTACCCGCGGCGGTTGAGCAGGAGAATGCTCTGCTCTCCACGGGCGAGACAATCGACGAGCTCACGCTCGAGCGGGTCGCTCACGACGAGCGTGAAGGGATCGGGCGGCGCCTGAGAATCACGCGCCGGCAGGCGGCGCATGTTGACCACATCGATCTTCGGAAGGCTTCCACCACCGACGCGCTCCGGCAACGAGAGCCGTTTGTACTTCCCCGACGTCGCGTTCGTCCAGCTCTCCAGGCTCGGGGTCGCGCTACCGAGCACGACGACCGCGCCCTCATTGCGCGCGCGCACGATCGCGACCTCGCGCGCGTGATAGCGTGGCGATTCGGCCTGCTTGTAGCTGCCCTCGTGCTCCTCGTCGACGATGATCGCGCCGACGTTGCGAAGCGGCGCAAAGATGGCCGACCGCGCGCCGACGGCAATACGCTTCTCGCCTCGACGAAGAGCGAGCCATGCGTCGTAGCGCTCGCCGTCGCTCAGCGCTGAATGGAGTACGGCAACGTCATCTCCGAAGACGAGGCGGAATCGATCGACCGTCTGTGGCGTCAGCGCGATCTCGGGCACGAGCACGATGGCCGTCTGTCCGCGATCGCGCACCACACGTTCGAGCAGCTCGATGTACACGAGCGTCTTGCCACTGCCCGTGATCCCGTGCAGGAGAAACACTTCGCCCGGCGCGCCCGCCGCGAGTGCGGAGATCGCCTGCTGCTGATCGGCCGTTGGCGCGTGGCGACGCGTCGAGATCTGCGGCCGCGCGGCGAATGGATCACGCTGCACGATCTCTTCGCGGACCGTGACGAGATTTCGCGCGACGAGTCCCTTGAGCACCGACGGCGAGAAGCTGAGCTGCTCGAGGAGATGCTCGACCGGCGAGCGGCCGCCTAACGATTCTATGAGCTCGTACAACGCGCGCTGCTGCGGCGCACGGGCGAAGATGCGGTCGCGATGCATCAGCGACGACAGCTCGTTCGTGATCACGGCAATCCGGCGGACCTTCTGCTGCGGCGTCGGGACCGCCGCGCCGGTCATGAGCGCGGGCAGCACTCCGCGAAGCACGACGCCCAGCGGAACGACGTAGTACGCCGCCATCCAGCGACACAACTCCAGCATCGCGGCGTCGATCGCCGGCTCGGCGTCCGGCGCCTCGATGATCGACTTGTAGCGGCGCGCCGTGTCGATCTCTTCGACGAAGCCCACACACACACCCACTTCCTTCCGGTTCCGGAAGGGGACCACGACGCGCGTGCCGGGCACGATGGCGTTCGCGTACTGATCGTCAGCGCGATACGAGAACGTGTTGAACAGCGGCAGCGCCAGCGCGACCTCGACGAGCACGTCAGCGGCCGTGGTCGACGCTCGCAGAGTGGCGCGGCCTAACGCCGAGCCCGGGGGTGGCCGGGAGCGTGATAACGCCCCCAGCGATCGACGCGCCTTCGAAGGGATCGTTCGCGAGCAGCGCCGCCCCGTCGAGGTCCGCGTAGTCGAGCAATGGTGCGAGGTGCGCGACCGCCGTGATCCCAAGGCTCGTCTCGACCATGCAGCCGGCCATGACGGACATGTCGTGCGCCCGCGCGGCGGCAATGATTCGCATGGCTTCCCGAATCCCGCCGCATTTCGCGAGTTTGACGTTGATGCCATCTACCGCGCCGGCGAGCTTCGGCACGTCCGTCGCGACGAGACACGACTCATCGGCGATGATCGGGAGCGGCGAACGGTCGCGCACGAAGCGAAGTCCCTCGATGTCGTGCGCAGCGACAGGTTGCTCGACGAACTCGACATCATAGTCCAACAGCAGGTCGATCATGCGCAACGCGCTCTTCGGCGTCCACGCCGCATTCGCGTCCACACGAAGAATCTTGTCTGGCTCGGCCGCACGAACAGCGGCAATCGTGTGCGCATCACGGGTGCCACCGAGCTTCACCTTGAGCACGGGGTATGGGGCCGCATCCTCCAGCGCGCGATGCAGCCCCTCGTCATCGTTGGTGAGCGGGATGGTGAAGCTCGACTGCGGCGCGCGCGCGGGATCGAGGCTCAGCATGCGATGCAGCGGCACGCCGAGCCGTTTGGCCGCGAGGTCATGCAGCGCCGCGCTCACGGCCGATTTCGCCGAGCCGTTGAACCGGATCACGCGATGCATCTCGGCCTCGATGGCCTCGAGCGACCATGCATGCATGCCATGCAGCGCCGCGAAAAGCCGGTCGATCACCGCGATCACCGTCTCCGTCGTCTCTCCATAGAAGCGACTTGGCGCAGCTTCACCCCAGCCCTCGGCGCCGTCGTCGTCGATGATGCGAACCCAGACGAGACGCCACTCGCTCGCGCCCCCACGCGCGATGACGAATGGCGTTCGCGTTCGCACCGTCATGATCTCATGCTCGAGCCTCAGTGTGCTCATATCGGCGTCGCCGGTGCTCCGCCGCCACGGCGAGCGAACCATGCCGCGCGCGTTTCGCCGGGAGAGCCAACCGTCATGAGGAAGTCGAGCAGCGCATCTGCGAGCTCGGCTCCGGTCTGGAAGCGCACATCAGCAGGCTTCGCGAGACAGCGCATCACGAGCGCCGACAGCTCGGGCGACACGCGCGAGTCCACGATGTCGGGCGCAGCGGCCGTCTCGTGCACGTGCTTGTAGCCCACCGAATACGAATCCGCGCCATCGAATGGCGGGAAGCCAAGCAGCATCTCGTACAGCATGACGCCGACGGCGTAGATGTCGCTGCGGCCGTCCACCATTTTGCCCATCGCCTGCTCCGGCGACATGTAGTGCGGCGTGCCCATCGCCCGGCCCGTTCCCGTTAGGCGCCCGTGAAAGCGAGCCGTCGCGATCCCGAAGTCCGTGATCAGTGCGTGGCCGTCCTCGTCGAACAGCACGTTGTCCGGCTTCACATCGCGATGGACGACACCGCGGCGATGCGCGTAGTCGAGCGCGGTCGCGATCTGTGCGCAGACTGCCGCTGCCGAACCCGCGCCTACCGTCCGCTCCTTCACGAGCACGTCCGCCAGCGACCCGCCAGCGAGATACGGCATGACGATGAACACGGCTTCGGCGGCTTCGGCGTAGTCGATGATCGTGCAGATGTGCGGGTGCACGAGCTGACTCGCCGACTCCGCCTCTCGCCGGAAACGCTCGCGCATCTCTTCGTCACGCGCGAGGTGCGTGTGCAGCACCTTGATGACGAGCGGCCGCTCGAGCAATTGATGCTCGGCGTAGTAGACGTTCGCCATGCCGCCGCTGCCGAGGCGGCGGATCACGCGGTAGCGGCTTCCCGTTAGGCGTCGGAGTGCGCTCAACTCTTCCTCGGGACGCTCACGCGGAGCGTCCGCGATCTCGGGGAGCTCGGTGGTGCATCGCGTGCAGCGCACCGCACGGGCACGATTCCAGGTGCCGCAGTCAGGACAGAACACGTCAGGCTCCGAACTGCATGCGGACGAAATCGTACGGCGGCCAGGGCCCCGTACACTCGAGCTGCATCTCGCGCAGTCGTTTCTGTTCCTCGCGAACGATGTCGTAGAATGCGTCCCAGCGCTCGCGCTCGATCAGAAACGACGCGCGCGCCGCCGGCCCGGACTCGCCAGCGTGATTGTTGATCACGAGCGATGTCACCGCGTGGCGGCGAAGAACGCGGAAGCTCTCGTTCGCCGCGTTCTCGACGAGATCCGCGTCGATGGCCATCGTCGTCGTGGTATCCGGCTCGTCGCCGTATGACACCGTCACGCGCGCCATGGCGCGATCGGCCACGAACGTGACCGCTTCGATGAGGGTGAAGTAGTGAAGCTCGAGCCAGCGCATCAGCGAGTCACGTCCACGAAACACCGAACCGAAAGGCGCCGGCACGATCGTCTGTCGCGCGAACGCGCCCTCGACGACGCTCCTGTATTCAGCGATGTGCTGCGGCGACGGCGTCGGAGCGGCGTAGGGGGACTCGGACACCAGGGCGCCGAGGTCGCGAAAGGCGATGACGGTCGCACCACGCACCGGAGACGCAGAACCACCGACGTCGAGCGAGATGATCCCGTACAACTGCAGCGCGCGTTGCTGCGCCGAAGGCACGTCAGCTCTCCTGTTTCGCGTAAGGCCACTTCACTCCCTTCAGCAGCTGAAATCCCAGCGCGCGCTCCCGTGTGAGCTCCTTGAGCAGCGCGCTCTCGCGAGCCACCGCGCCACGAGCACCCTTCCACCCGAGCTGACGCCAGGCGCGGCCGGCAATCTGCACCTTCTGCCGCCACGTCAGCACCGCCTCTTCGTCCGACTCGGCGGCAGCCTTGGCGCCGGCTTCCGTCCAGTCCTGCACCTGAATCTCGACGAGTCCCGCTTCACGCATCATCTGCTTCCACTCGATCAGCAGGTGTGGTCGTAATCCGAGACGCTCGACGAGCATCTCGCGCGCGGACTGGCTCATGTCCGAGCTCCAGGTCAACTGTAACAGGACGACGGGGCCCATCGGCTTGGTCACACGCGTCAGCTCCGCGACGGCGCGCTCGGGATCTGCGGCGGAGGACAGAAGTGGCTCGGCGAGGCCAGCGTCGAAGACGTTACTCTCGTGGGGAAGATCGTCGAGCGGTGCCTGCTGATACGAAAGCGGCAATGGCGCTCGGAGCGCGCGCTGACGTGCCTCGGCTCGTTCGATCCGATCCTCGTTGGGGTCTACCCCGGTGATGGACGCGCCGGTTTTCGCGGCAAGCCACTCGCTGGTCTCACCCTCGCCTGAGCCCGAAACGACGATCTCCTTGCCGGATCCCGCGTCGACGAGGTCGGCGACTTCGCGGTAAAGCTCTTCGCCTGTCGCTCGCCAGCGGCCGAGAACCATCATCTGGACGAGGCGCAGTACGGCGGGAACCGGCGGTACGCGCGGCGGGGCGGGCATGGAAGGGGAAAGTATACGGCAGTGAACCGGGTACTGGGAACCGGGAACGGAAACCGGACAGTCACACCAGCGCTTTCAGGTGCGCCACCGCGGCCGCGGCCATCCGGTCGGGGGCATAGCCGCCCTCCAGGGCGCTCACAATTCTGCCGTCGCACCACGACTCGGCGCGGGCGACCAGGTCGCGCGTCATCGTCACGAAGTCGTCGATCTCCAGCGTGAACGCGCCGAGCGGGTCGCCGGCAAGCGAGTCGAAGCCCGCGGAGACGAGCACGAGGTCCGGCGTCCAGCCATCGGTCGCGGCATCGATCGCGCGCGTCCACGCGTCGACGTAACGCTCGCGCGGCTGCGACGCGGGCATCGGCACGTTCCAGATCGAGCGGAGTGGGCCGCGGTCGTCCGCGGCTCCTGTACCCGGATACCACGGCCACTGATGCATCGAGACAAAGCGGATATCGCGCTCGCGTTCGACCAGCGCCTGTGTGCCGTTCCCGTGGTGCACGTCCCAGTCGACGATCAACACGCGCTCGATACCGTGACGCTGTCGGGCGTAGTGCGCCGCGATCGCGACGTTTCCGAACAGACAGAATCCCATGCCGCGCGCCGCGAGCGCGTGGTGACCCGGCGGACGAACAGCGCTGAAGCTGCGCACCGCGCGACCGTCGAACGCCATATCGACGCCGTCCAGCACACAGCCCGCGCCTGCGGTTGCGGCGTCCCAGCTTCCCTCGCTGATCACTGTGTCGGCGTCGAGGCGCCCACCGCCACCGGCGGCGATAGCGCGGACCTGATCGATGTAGGAGGGCGCATGCGCGAGCGCCAACTCTTCGGGCGTCGCGTGACGGCCTTCGATGTGCACGAGCGCATGAAACAGATCTGCGTCCTCACGCAACGCACGTGGGATGGCGCGCAGCCGCCCAACGTGTTCCGGATGGCCCCACCCGGTGTCATGGCGACCGCAGTCAGAATGCGAGATGTAGGCGACTGTCATCGTGCTCCACGAAGTCGTCGTGATGCCCACTCGAGCAGGAGCGCCCCGACCGCGAGCAGGAAAAGAAATCGGGTCGTCCGCGTGCCGTCGCTTGCCGGCGCGACCCGCGTGTCCATCGTCGCCGGCGGACCGAGAGCGTCGATGAGTGAGGCGAGCGGCGTCTCATCGATCACCTCGTCCGCCGCTGGTACGCGCGCGACGAGCGGTGCATACGCGACCGCGGCGGCGAGCCGGGACCACCATTCGCGGTGAGCCGCAGCCGCCTCATCGCCGCCGGCCATTCTCCAGCGCCATGTCTCGTCGTAGCCGGTCTGCACCACGCGGCCCGCGGTGACGCGTCGTGCCGCGACGGTCACGGTGCTCGCTCTCGACTCGAGCGCCACGCCATTGCTCACGAGCGAGGTCACAGGGAACACTCCAAGTCCCGTCCGCGGCGAGGCGCTCGTCACCCCGCCGGCGACACCCGCGATCCGCCGTCCGACGTCACCGGGAGCGATGGATGACAGGCCTCCAATGCGAGCAGAGGCGCCAGCGAGTATCACGCCGCCACCGTCGTGCGCGTACCGTGCGATCGCGGTCGCGGAGGACGCGGCAGTGCTGTCGAGCGCGATCACGGCCGAGTAGCGCCCTGTATCGATGGCCCCGAGCGGGCCCTGTGTGACTTCCACGTTAGGCGCGACTCGCACGCGTGACGCCACGCGCCACCCTCGCTCCTCGAGCGCCGCAATAGTGAACTTCGACTCCCACCCAGCGGCGCCAAGCACGAGCAGGGGCTTGAGCGCGATCGAGTCCCGCGCCGCCGTGGCTGCGGTGAACGTCGCGCCCGACGCGCGCACGCTCCCGGCAACCGACGCGAGCTCCAGCTCCGCGGCGCCTCCGCGAGAGAGTGTGTCGATCGTGCCCGCGGCATCTCCGATCGATACAGGCTCTCCTCCGGCAGCGGCGAACCGCACCCGCGTCGCGCCGCTCGGTTCTGATGCTGGTTCCGCGATGACGGCCGATCCACGGATCGGTCGCGACGCGGCCCACTGCGCCTGTGAGCCCGAGTGCGCGAGCGCGCGAATCCAGTCGCGCGTGCGCGCGTCCGGCGCCTTGTCGAGCACCACCCGAAGCTCAGCCGGACCGGCCAGCGTCCAACGCTCGAGCGCACGCGTTAGGTCGCCCGCTGCGACGCTGACGCCAGCCGCCGTCGGCGGCCGCAGCGCACGCCACAGCAGCACCGCCAGCGCGGCCAGCGCCGTCGCTCGGAGTACCAATTCGGCGACTCGGCGGACGCGCTCAGCGGGTGAGGGCATACACGATCACGTTGACGCCGAACTTCGTGTTGTCGATCGAGAGAAACCGCTTGTTGTCGGGATGGTAACCCCACTCCGAGCTGTAGTCCTTGTTGCTGTAGAGCACCGCGATCCGGTCGCCACGCATGGCGGCGAGCAGGTGCGAGTGGACGAGATTGTCGCCCCAGCCGTTCAGCTCGTGCGCCGTGTTAGGCGGCCCATCGGGGAACTTGAAGAAGGACGAGTACAGCGGATGCGTATTCGCCAGTTGCGTCAACTTCCCCACCGCCCGCCCGAGCTCCTCTACCGCCGTCTTGTGAAACGCGCCGTCGATGTCGTGGTTATGGTCGTCGACGAACAGCATACCCCCACGGTCCGCGAAGCGGCGCACGTTCGCGCGCTCGGCTTCGGTGAACCGCACGGGGAGATGACCGGTCAGATACACGAGCGGGAATCGGAACAGATCATCGCTGGCCAGCGCGACGATCGCGCCCGTTGGTGCGACGGGAAGGCTCGTGTACTTCGCGAGCGAATCAATGAGATTGGCCGGCACCAGCGGCGCGCTGTCCCAGTCTCCTGATTCGTACTGCCCGGTCGCGAACACGAATTCGCTCACCACACGCCGCTCCACGCCCCGAGGCGTCCGGCGCCACGCACGGTACCGTCCGCGACGCGCCGCGCGCGCGCGAGCAGCGTGGTCGCGTCGCGGCCATTGCGCATCGCGTCCAGCGCGTCGGCAATGGCTGCAGCGAGACGCGGGGCTGCGTCCAGCGATTCTACTCGCAGCAACACCAGGGAGTCGATGGCTGCGGCAGGCGTTCGCGACGCCAGCTCTATCGCCGCGGCCAGTCGCTCGGCGCGTCGCGCAGCGCCGGGATCGACCGGTTGGCGTGGTACTCGCGTACTCGCGGCGCCTGTATCCTTACCCGTTAGGCGGACGCGTGCCAGATCCACCACGACCGTCGGCGCCTTGCCACGAAGGTAGATTCGCTCTGCCTGACGCGCGCGCTGAATGGCTGCCAGTGCGCGTCGCATCGGCGGGAGCGCGCGAGCGGTCTCGCCCTGATCCAGCTCGCGGCTGGCTTCCCACATCGCGTTGTACGCCTCGAGGAGCGGCCGGTTGATCGCAACGACGGGCGTCTCGTCGCCCTCGAAGTCGAGGATCTCGTCACCGTTTCCCGTTGCCGCGCTCGCGGCTCTCAGCAACGCCGCGCGCGCGGAATCTGCCGAGTCCGCAGCCGCGATCTCGCGAGCGGGACGGCCAGCGCGAGTCGCCGCACGCCGCGCAGCGTCGCGAGAGGCCGAATCCGCGCGTACCGAGGTATCGGCCGAAGCGGGATCATCGTCGGGATCGCGCCCTTCCTCACCGCTCGGGTTGTTACCAAGCCGAGCGAAGATGATATCGCCGACACGCTTCCGGAGCCTCGTCTGATCGCGGCCGATGGCACGCGACTCCGACATGAGAGTCTCGCGCGCGAGTGTCGGGCGGCGCCGATCGAGCGCTTCCGTCATCATGATCAGCATGCGCTCGCTGATCATCGACTTGTCGGCTTCCGGCGGAGGCGCGCCTTCCACAGCGATGGAGTCGTACTCGCCAGCGCGGGCGACCCGCAGCACTCCCTCCCGGTCCCCGACGATGCTGACGTCGCCCGCCCGGTCCAGCGGCACGGTGAGCGGGAGGTCCGTCGCCGTGGCGAACCGGTTCCGCAGGGCCCGGACCAGGCGCGACTTGCCGATGCCGGGCTCGCCGGAAAGGAGCACCACCTGTCCCTCGCCCTCCTTGGCTTGGCGCCAGCGGTCGAGCAGCAGCATGAGCTCCTGCCGGCGCCCGACCAAAGGTGCG
>Ga0207691_10002571_pt1 | contig 17732 bp, 17 predicted proteins | sample KBSM13metaG_FD_184327 | JGI IMG/M metagenome (GOLD analysis project Ga0207691, IMG submission 184327) | Miscanthus rhizosphere microbial communities from Kellogg Biological Station, Michigan, USA - KBS M1-3 metaG (SPAdes) (version 2) | ecosystem: Host-associated > Plants > Roots > Rhizosphere >... | reverse complement strand
CCTCGTCAACCCGCCGACCGATTTCGACGGTGTTCTCGCGAGCCCGGGCGGCGCCGTGCGCGCGCTGTGGTCGAGCTTCTCCGCGGAGAACAACCGCGAGCTGGTGCAGCTGAACCGCGGCATCCCGGCCGAGCTGGTGGCGGAAGTGGTGGAGGCGGCGCGGAGCGGCAAGCCGCTTTACTCGCTCGAGGCGGAGTTCTCGCTCGTGCCGCTCGCCTCGGCGCGTCAGCTCGGCGTGCCGGAAACGTGGCTGGGCCGGATGGAGGCGCACAGTCCGACACGTCGCCAGATCCTGAGTGTCGCGCGCGTTGTCGCGGGCTCGCCCGCGGTGGGGGTGCTCCGCGAGGGCGATCTGCTGCTCGCGATCGACGGCAAGCCGGTCAACCGCTATCGCGAGGTGGAGCGGGCTTCACAGGCGCCACAGCTGACGCTGACGGTGGTTCGCGACGGCGCCGTGGAGACCCTGACCCTGACAACAGCGGTGCTGCGCGGCACCGACATCGACCGGTTGCTGATGTGGGCGGGCGCGGTGCTTCACCAGCCGCATCGCGCGATGGCGCAGCAGCGGGGCATTCCGCCAGACGGCGTGTTCGTCGCGTACTTTTCCTACGGGTCGCCGGCTACGCGCTATCACCTCTTCGCAGGCAGGCGCATCGTCGAAGTCGACGGCCGGCCCACGCCGGATCTCGATGCCTTCATCGAGGCCGTACAGGGGCGCGCGGACCGGGCCGCGCTGCGGTTGCGCACCATCACCTGGAACGGCTCCACCGAAGTAATCACGCTCAAGCTCGACAAGCACTATTGGCCGGCCTATGAACTGGTTCGCAGCCCCGCCGGCTGGGAGCGCCGCGAACTGGATTGAGGCTATCATTCAGAGATGGTGACGGCACGGCTGCCTCAGGCTGAGATCGATCTGGCGGTTATGGCGCTGCGGGATGGCGAGGTCATCGCCTTTCCGACCGAAACCGTCTACGGGCTCGGCGCCGACGCCCAGAACAGCGAGGCCATCGCCAAGGTCTTCGCCTTGAAGGGTCGCCCGACGGGCCATCCGCTGATCGTGCACATCGATCATGCGCGCTCGCTGGAGCGCTGGGCGCTCGCCGTGCCGACCCACGCGCACGAGCTCGCCGAGCACTTCTGGCCGGGCCCGCTGACGCTGGTGCTCAAGCGCGCACCCGCCGTGGATCCGCTGATCACCGGCGGGCAGGACACGATCGCGGTGAGGGTACCCGGTCACCCCGTCGCGCAGCAGCTCCTGCGCGGCTTCGGCAGCGGCATCGCGGCGCCTTCCGCCAACCGCTACGGTCACGTGAGCCCGACCCGCGCGGAACACGTGCGCGAGGAATTCGGGGACGAGGTGCGCTTCGTGCTCGATGGCGGCGACTGCAAGCTCGGGCTCGAATCGACGATCGTGTCCTGTGTCGAGGACACGCCCCGCGTGCTGCGGCCAGGGTCGATCACGCTTTCGCAGCTGCGCGCGGTCGTGCCCACCGTGCGCGGCGGCGCCGACGCCGGATCCCCGCGCGTGCCCGGCAGCGACGTCAAGCACTATGCGCCGCGAACGCCGCTCAGCATCGTCACCAGCAAGACGCTCGAGGAGGTCGTCGCGCAGTCGACGGTCGATCACGAGCGTGTCGCGGTGCTCGCCATGCGTCCGCCGCGGCTTGCGAACAAGTTCATGACCTGGATCAACGCCGGACGCCGTGCGGACCTCTACGGCCGTGACCTGTATGTCAACCTGCGCACGCTCGACAAGTCCGGTGCCCGCGAGATCCTGGTCGAGGAAGTGCCCGGCGGGGAGCTCTGGGAAGCCGTGCGCGACCGGCTGAGCCGCGCCGCCTCGGCGGAAAACGTCGTCGCGATGGACCCAGACATCGCCGCGTTGCGGGCCGACATGGGCGAGGACATCGGCTACCCATGAGCGGCAGCCCGGGCCCGCGCGCCGCGCGGCCATCGACGGTCGTGTCGGCTGCCCGCATACGGAGCCTCGTCGCGCGGCACGGTACGCCCCTCCTCATCGTCGATTGCGAGGCGGTGCGACGGCAATACCTGGCGCTCAAGCGCGCGCTGCCGGGGGTCGACCTGTACTACGCGTTGAAACCGTTGCCGCTCGCGGCCGTTGTCGCGGAGCTGCGCGATCTCGGCGCTAATTTCGACGTCGCGACCAGCGGCGAGATCCGGCTGGTCCGCCGACAAGGCGTCGCAGCGGATCGCTGCATGCACACACACCCGATCAAGAGCCCGGCGGATATCGCTGCCGCGCTCCGGTACGGGATCCGTCGGTTCGTCGTCGACAATCCCGATGAGCTGCGCAAGTTCACCCGGTATCGCAAGCGGGTGGAGTTGCTGCTGCGCGTGTCGTTCCGCAACCCGGCGGCGGTGGTGGACCTGTCGCGCAAGTTCGGATGCGAGCCCGCGGCCGTGCCGTCACTGCTCGACATGGCGGTCGATCTCGGCCTGACCATCCGCGGCCTGTCCTTCCATGTCGGGTCTCAAGTGGCGGACCCCGGCAAGTATGTCGAGGCGATCGCTGCCTGCCGCGACCTGATGGCGGACGCTGCCGCGCGCGGCTTCAAGGGTCTCGACTGCCTAGATATCGGCGGCGGATTTCCCGTGGCATACCGCCGCGATCCGCTTCCGATCAAGCGGTTCTGCCAGCCGATCCGGCGTGCGCTGGCAAATCTGCCACGTACGACACGGGTCGTCGCGGAGCCCGGGCGTTTCATAGCGGCGCCGGCGGGGACGGGCGTGGCCGCGGTGACCGGTCGCGCGCAGCGCGAGGGACGCTGGTGGTATTACCTGGACGACGGTCTCTACGGCTCGTACAGCGGCCAGCTCTACGATCACGCACACTATCCTCTCGAGTGCATCGGCGGAATCGGTCCACGTCACCCATCGGTGCTCGCCGGGCCAACGTGCGACAGTATCGATGTCATCCGCGAGGACATGCCGTTGCCCGAGCTGCAGATCGGCGACCTCATCCTGGGTCGGATGATGGGCGCCTACACTGCGGCCTCCGCCAGCGACTTCAATTTCATCCCGCGCGCGCGCATCGTGACGGTGGGGCGGCGCGCGCGTGGCGATGCGGATTGAGCTCCTCGATCACGTCGCGGGTGCCCGCGCCGCGCGTGGCGTCGCGGTGATCATCGACGTTTTCCGCGCCTGCTCCACGCTCGCCTGTGCCATCGACCGCGGCGCCGCGCGGGTGCTGCCCGTGGCGGGCGTGGCGGAAGCGGAAGAGCTGCGCGCGAGGCTCCCGGACGCGCTCCTGGCGGGCGAGCGTCACGCGCGGGCGCTGCCGGGCTTCGATGCCGGCAACTCGCCGACCGAGCTGGCGGCGCTCGATCTACGCGGTCGCATCCTGATTCACACGACGCACGCGGGGACCCAGGGACTCGTCAACGCGACTTGTGCAAGCGAGGTGCTGACGGGCGCGTTCGTCAACCTGAGCGCGGTGGCGGGGTACATCCGTGCGCGCAGCCCGGAGCAGGTCTCTCTGGTCCGGATGGGTCACGAGGGCCGCGAACGCTGCGTGGAAGACGATCTCTACGCCCGGTGTCTGCTCGATCTGCTCGAAGGGCGCGATCCCGGGCTTGAGCGCGTGCCCGCGCTGCTGCGCGAAGCGCCGGCGGCGCGCAAGTTCTTCGATCCGGCGTGCGAGTACGCCCCTGAAGGGGATTTCGCCGTCTGCGCGGACGTCGATCGATACGGGTTCGTGCTGCGCCTGAGACGCGCGACCGGCGCGCCAGCCGAGCTCGAGCGTGTCGATCCGCCCTGGATTGCCGCGGCCTGATATGGATACCTCGAACCCGGGCGCAGCGGGCGGCGTCGAGATCGCGGGTGTGCCGCTCGAGTTCGTGCTCTTCGCCCTCACGCTCGCGGGCGTGGCCCTGCTGCACCGCCATTCTCTGCAGGTCGCACTGGTCGGCCTTGCCTCGGTCGTGATCTACAAGCTACTGGCGACGGGATTCGACGGCGTAGCCGGGTTCGCCGGGCTCGCGCATCACCTGCGGCTGGAATGGGTCGTGCTCGCGAACCTGTTCGGTCTGCTGATGGGGTTCGCTCTGCTGTCGCGGCATTTCGAGGAGAGCGGCGTGCCGACCCGGTTGCCGGATTTTCTCCCCGACGACTGGCGTGGCTGCTTCGCTCTGCTCGTCATAGTGTTCGTTCTGTCGAGTTTCCTCGACAACATCGCCGCGGCGCTGATCGGTGGAGCGATCGCACACACGGTATTCCGAGGTCGGGTGCACGTCGGCTACATCGCGGCCCTGGTTGCAGCTTCGAACGCGGGCGGATCCGGCAGCGTGATCGGCGATACCACCACCACGATGATGTGGATCGACGGTGTGAACCCAATCGACGTGCTGCACGCCTATGTCGCCGCCGGCGTCGCGCTCCTCGTGTTCGGTATTCCGGCTGCGCATCAGCAGCAGCGCTACGAGCCGATCGCCCGCTCTGCGGCCGCCGGAGTCCGGGTCGACGGCGCGCGTCTTGCGACTGTCGCCTTCGTCCTGATCGTCGCGATCGCAGTCAACGTCGCCGTGAACCTGCATCACCCTGAGCTCGCCGAGGGCTGGCCGTTCCTGGGCGCCGCGGTGTGGGTGGCGCTGCTCCTCGCCGCACCGCTCCGGCAGCCGGACTGGTCGGTGCTGCCGGCGACGCTGCGCGGTACGATCTTCCTGCTCGCGCTGGTGCTGTCGGCGTCATTGATGCCGGTCGAGGCTCTGCCCGCGCCGTCGTGGATAACGACGCTCGGACTCGGCTTTGTGTCGGCCGTGTTCGACAACATACCGCTCACCAAGCTGGCGCTCACGCAGGGTGGCTATGACTGGGGGATGCTGGCCTACGCGGTCGGCTTTGGGGGGTCGATGATCTGGTTCGGATCTTCAGCGGGCGTCGCCATCACGAACCTGTTTCCCGAGGGACGCTCGGTCGGCACCTGGCTCAGGGCCGGCTGGCACGTGGCGCTCGCTTATGTCGCCGGTTTTCTCGCGCTGCTCCTGACGCTGGGCTGGCAACCGCATGGACCCTGAGCGCTTGACGATCCGCAACGTCGTGTTCGACGTGGGCAACGTCCTGGTACCGCTCAACTACGGGCCGTTTCTTGCGTACCTCACCGAGTCCGGCGTCGATCTCACGGACGTGCCGGCCTGGCTCGCACGCATCGGTCTCGAGGCGCACGAGCGTGGCGAGCTCACGGGGGAGGCGTTTCTCGAGCGGCTGGCGGGCACGGCCGGGTGCGAGCTCGACCCGGTGCGGCTGCGCAGTTGCTGGCTGGACATGTTCGACGAGGCACCCGAGATGTTCGCGCTCGCGACGGGCCTGATGTCCGACTACCGCGTGTACCTGCTGTCGAACATCGGTGATCTGCACTGGGCGCATCTCGACGGGCGCTACGGCCTCAGCGGCCTCGTGCACGGAGCGCTTGCGTCGTTTCGCACGGGCGCGGTGAAGCCGCACGCCGCGATTTTCCGGGAGGCTGAACGCCGTTTCGATCTCGAGCCCGCGCACACCGTCTTCATCGACGACTTGAGCGCGAACGTACGCGGTGCCACGGCCTGCGGCTGGCGCGGAATACACCACCTCGATCCCGTCACGACCTGCGCGGAGTTGCGCCGCCTCGGCGTCCGGCTGCCGGTGCATTTCACAGAGTCCTGATCCATGAAGGCAATCCCCACCACGGCCGTGCTCCTCGTGCTGTCGAACGTGTTCATGACCTTTGCGTGGTACGCGCATCTGAAGGACATGTCGGGGCGCGCCTGGTACGTTGCCGCACTCGCGAGCTGGGGTATCGCGCTTTTCGAGTATCTGCTGCAGGTACCCGCCAATCGCATCGGCTTTGCGGTGATGACGCTACCTCAGCTCAAGATACTGCAGGAGGTGATCACGCTGGTGGTGTTCGTACCGTTTGCCGTCTATTACATGCGCCAGCCGCTGAAGATGGACTACCTCTGGGCAGCGCTCTGTATCGTCGGCGCCGTCTATTTCGTATTCCGAAAATGACCGCGATCCACCGCCGTGTCGCGGCCTGTCGCGCGGGCGCGGACCCGACGCTGGTCGCGCGGCTCGATTCGGGCTGGGTCGTGATGGGAGATCCGCAGGTGATTACGGGCTACTGCCTGCTCCTGCCGGATCCCGTCGTGCCGGATCTGAATGCGCTGCCGCCGGCGGGACAGGTCGCATTTCTCGCGGACATGGCGCGCCTGGGCAGTGCCCTGCGCGATCTGACAGACGCGCTGCGGATCAATTACGCGATCTTCGGTAACCTCGAGCCGGCGCTGCACGCGCACGTGTTTCCCCGACGGGAGGCCGAGCCCGCGAGCCTGCGCACCGCGCATCCCTGGGCCTGGGACTGGACGAGCGCCCCGGCCTTCGACGGCGGCCGCGACGGGCCGCTGCTCCTGGCTCTGCGTTCCCGGCTCGCGTCCCTTCCGCGCGATTCGTGAGCACTGTCGAGTATCTGGGCGAACACTGGGTGCCGGGGGTGGCAATCTGCGCTCAGCCGGTTAGTCTCTACCCCATGGTTCTCCGGCCCTTGCTCGCCCTTGCCTGTATCGCGCTTGCCGCGGCCCCGGCCGCGGCCGAGGTCTACCGGTACAAGGACAAGAACGGCCACTGGGTGTTCGCCGACCGTCAGCCCGACGCGGTCCGCGCCGTGGAGCCGGTCCCGGTCAAGTCCGGCGCCGCTGCCCCTCGGATCTCCGTCGAGCCGCGCAGCACGCCCGAGGGGATCTCGATAGTGGCCGTCAACGAGTGCCGGTGCAGCGTCGAGTTCGGGCTGCGCGTGGGCAACATGAGCGAGGCGGAAACGGTGCGCGCGACCGTCGCACCCCGCTCGGAGCGGCTGCTGTTCTCATTGCCACCTCCGACGGGCAAGGCGCAGATCCCCTACGACTTCGGCTACGTGATCGGCGTGCCAGGTGCCGAGCACGCGCCCAAGGGTCCGTACCGTGCACCATTTGCCAACGCGCGTGCGTACCTGGTGAGCCAGGCCCCGCCGGACCACTTCACGCACATCGACCCCTCGAGTCGCTATGCCATCGACTTCGCGATGCCGGAAGGCAGCGCCGTGCATGCTGCGCGCGAGGGAGTGGTGATCAACGTCGCTCACCGGTTCTACAAAGGTGGCCTTGCACCGTCGAGCCAGGACGAGGCCAACTTCGTGCAGATCCTGCACGACGACGGCACGAACGCCATCTACGCACACCTGCAGATGGACTCGATCCGGGTCCAGCCCGGGCAGCGCGTCGCGCGCGGTGAGTACATAGCCAATTCCGGCAACACGGGCTTCTCGAGCGGACCGCATCTGCACTTCGCCGTGCTGCGAAATGCGGGGATGCGCAACGTGTCGGTGCCCCTGACTTTCGCCGGACCCGGCCGCGAGGTCGTCGTGCCGCGCACCGGCGCCACGCTCACCGCCTACTGATCCGCGACCCGGGCTGCGAGAAATCCGGGCTAGAATCGCGCCCCTGTGCCATGGCCGGCCAGGAGGGTCTGTGCGATTCGATAACAAGGTCGCGATCGTAACCGGCTCGGCTGGCGGCATCGGCGAAGCCTACGCACGCGCGCTCGCGCGCGAGGGTGCCGCGGTCGTCATCGCCGACATCGACGCGACGCGCGGCGAGGCGGTCGCCGCAGACATCGTGGCGGGTGGCGGACGTTCACTCTTCGTCGCGACCGATGTCAGCTCGGTCGAGTCGGCCGCCGCGGCGGCGGAGGCAACGACGCAGGCCTTCGGCCGCCTCGATTACCTGGTCAACAACGCCGCGCTCTTCGCCGGCATGCGCCTCGATCCGCTGATCGCGGTGGATCTCGACTACTACCAGCGGTTCATGAGCATCAACATGAACGGCGCGCTGATAATGACGCGCGCCGTGCTGCCGCACATGCGGCGGCAGGGCGGGGCGATCGTCAACCAGACTTCGACCGCGGCGCACATGGCCTATGGCATGTACAGCGTCGCGAAATACGGCCTGAACGGCCTGACCTTCGCGCTCGCGCGCGAGCTCGGTCCGCTCGGGATCCGCATCAATGGCATCGCGCCGGGGCCTACCGACACACCGGCGCTGCACGGCAACGCAACCGATGCGCAGCTCGCCGCGATCCTCGCCACCATGCCGATCGCCCGCTTGGGCAAGCCCGAGGATCTGACCGGCGCCGTGCTGTTTCTGCTCTCGGACGAGGCGCGCTGGGTGACCGGCCACGTGCTCAACGTGGATGGTGGTCAGTGGATGCGGACCTGAGCGCGGCGATGCCCGATCAGCCGAGCTCGCAACTCTTTATCGACGGTCGGCTGCGACCCGCGAGCGGCCGCCGCAGCTACGACAACATCGGCCCGGCGACGGGCGAAGCGATCGGCCTGGCCGCGGATGCGCACACCGCCGACATGGACGCTTCGATCGCCGCCGCGCGCCGCGCCTTCGACGACGGTGAGTGGGCGCGTGACCGCGCGCTGCGAGTGCACTGCCTGACGCAGCTCCGCGACCAGCTTCGCTCGCGTGCAGACGCGGCGCGCGAGCGCATCGCCGGCGAGACCGGCGCGCCGCTCGGTCTCACCTACGGATACCAGCTCGACCTTCCGATCCGGTTCATTGACTGGACCCTCGCGCTGGCGCGCGAACACGCCTTCGAGCGCGATATCGGCATCACGCACGCAATGGGTATGCCGACTCGGCGGCTCGTATGGAAGGAAGCCGCCGGCGTCGTCGGCGCGATCACCCCGTGGAATGCGCCGATGCAGATCAACCTTGCGAAGTGTGTGGCCGCCCTCGGCGCGGGCTGCACGGTCATCCTCAAGGCGGCGCCCGAAACGCCGTGGTCCGCCGCGTTGATTGGCGAGGCCGCTGCGGCGACCGATCTGCCTCCTGGCGTACTGAACGTGATCACCGGCTCCGACAAGGCCGCGCTGGGCGCGCAGCTCGTCGAGGATCCACGTGTCGACGTGATTTCCTTCACCGGCTCGACCGCGACAGGGCGCCGCATCATGGCCGCGGCTGCCGCGAGTCTGAAGCGCGTGTTCCTGGAGTTGGGCGGTAAGTCCGCCAACATCCTGCTCGACGATGCCGATTTCAGCCAGGCGCTCTACGGCGGGCTCGCCGTCTGCTATCACGCGGGCCAGGGTTGCAGCATACCGACCCGGATGCTCGTGCCACGCACGCGGCTCGAGGAAGCAGTCGAGACGCTCAAGACCATCTTCGAGAGCCTTCCCTACGGCGATCCGGGCAGCCGCGAGCAGATCCTCGGCCCCGTGATCTCGCAGGCGCAACGCGAGCGGGTGCTGGGCTATGTCGACATCGGGCGCCGCGAGGGTGCGCGGCTTGTCACCGGGGGCGGTATCCCGCCGCGGCTGCCGCGCGGCTTCTATGTCGAACCGACACTATTTGCCGGCGTCGAGAACCGCATGCGCATCGCGCAGGAGGAGATCTTCGGTCCCGTGCTCACAGTGATCGCGCACGACGGCGACAACGACGCGGTGCGGATCGCCAACGACTCGATCTACGGTCTCGCCGGTGCGGTGCACTCGGCGGATCGCGAGCGAGCGATTTCGGTTGCACGCAGGCTCCGCGCCGGCACGGTGAACGTCAACTCCGGCAACGCCTTCGACGCTGATGCGCCATTCGGCGGCTACAAGCAGAGCGGCATCGGTCGCGAGATGGGCATCGAGGGGTTCGAGGAGTACCTGCAGACAAAGACCGTGGGGCTCCCGGCATGAGCGGCGTGCTCGCGGGCAAGGTCGTGATCGTCACGGGCGGCTCGCGCAATATCGGGCTCGCCGCGGCGGCGGGTCTGGTGCGGCGCGGCGCGCGGGTCGCGATCCTGGGACGCGATGGTGCGGCACTTGCGGCTGCCCGCGAAGGGTTAGGCGAGGCCGCAACCCCGGTCGCTGTCGACGTGGCGGACGCGGACGCACTCCGGGTCGCGATCGATCGCGTCCACCGGGAGCTCGGCCAGATCGACGGCCTCGTCAACAATGCGGGCACTTCCTACGCGAGCCGCATCGAGAAGCTGCGTGCCGCGGACGTCGTGGCGCAGGTGGCGGTCAATTTTCTGGCGCCCGTGTACGCCTGCCAGGCCGTGATTCCGCACCTGCGCGCGCAGGGCGGCGGTCGGATCGTCAACGTGTCCTCGGCCACGGTGCACGAGGAGATGGCGTTCGCGCACCTGTCGGTCTATTCCGCGACCAAGGCCGCGCTCGAGCAGTTCTCGAAGGAGCTGCGCGTCGAGGTGCGCGGCGACCACATCGCGGTAACGACCTTCGTGCCCGGCAACACGATGACGGGCTTCGGCAGCGGCTGGGATCCTCAGGCGGCCGGCGAGGCATACGCAGCCTGGCTCGAGCACGGCGCGTACTGGGCCGGGATGATGTCGCCCGAGCCGGTGGGGGAGGCGATCGCGCACTGCTTCGACTTCCCGCCGGACTGCTCGCTCGATCTCGTCGTGATGCGACCGGTCGGCAAGCGCCCCAAGGTCATGGAGAAGGACCTGTGACCGGGCTCGTGCCGGATCGTGGACGGGAGGCCGGGGCCGATGCGCCGCTCTACGACCCCTTCGATTACGAGCACCACGACGATCCCTATCCTGCGTACCGCCGGTTGCGAGACGAGGCTCCGGCCTATCACAACGAGCGCTACGGATTCTGGGCACTGTCGCGCTACGCCGACTGCTTCGCCGCAGCGCGTAACTACCGGATCTATTCGAGCGCGCAGGGCACGACACTGGAACCGCTCAAGGGGCAGCTTCCGCTACTGATCAACAGCGACCCGCCGGATCACTCGCGGCTGCGTCATCTGGCGGATCGGCTCTTCACCCGCTCGGCCGTGGCGCCGCTCGAGGAGGCGATCCGCCGGCTCGCGCGCGAGCTGCTGGTCCCGCACCTGGCGACGGGTCGGATCGACATCATCGCCGATTTCGCCGCGCGGCTGCCGATGGCCGTCTTGTGCCGGCTGCTCGGAGTACCGAAACAGGACGAGGACATGCTCCGCGGCTGGACCGACACGGTCGTGCACCGTGACGAGGGCGTGTTCGAGATGCCAGACGCGGGTCTCGAGGCGACACTGCGGATCTTCGGTTACTACGAGGACGATCTGCGCCGCCGTGCGGGGCTCCCGCCGCAGGCGGACCTGATCGCAAGCTTCATCGAGGCGGAAGCCACGGGCAAACTGAGTCACGAGGAACTGCTCGGTTACCTGTATCTGCTGTCGATCGCGGGTAACGAGACGACCACGAAGCTGATCGGCAACATCGTCTGCCAGCTGCACCGGCATCCCGACCAGCGGCACCTGGTGCTCAACGACCGGGGGCTCGTGCCGCTGGTCGTGGAGGAGACGATGCGTTTCGACGGGCCGACGCAGATGATGGCGCGGACCACCACGGAGGACGTCGCGCTCCACGGGCGGACCATCCCGGCCGGCGCCAAGGTGGCGCTGCTCTTTATTTCAGCCAACCGCGACGAGCGCAAATTCGAGCGCGCGGAGGTGTACGACATCCGCCGCAACTCCCGTGACCACCTGGGTTTCGGCGCAGGTGCTCACGCCTGTCTCGGAGCCCCTCTTGCGCGACTCGAGGCGCGCATCGCGCTCGAAGAGATACTCGACACGGCGCCCGACTTCGTCGTCGAGGAAACGGGGCTCGAGCGAATGCATTCGCCGCAGGTCCGCGGTCACACGCGTGTACCCGTCCGCTTCACCCCGCGCGACTGAGGCACCGGAGAGCGCAGCCTGAGACAGCACCTCTGTTATTCTGCCGCCGGTTTTTGTGACCCCGGTGGTCGGCATTGAGGTTTCTCGCCGAGTTGCAACGCCGCAAGGTGATCCGCACCGCCATCGCCTATGCGGTGATTGCCTGGCTCCTTTTGCAGGTCTCCGACGTGCTGGTGCCAGCGCTGAATTTGCCGAATTGGACCGTGCGGCTCGTGACGCTACTCCTCATCCTCGGCTTTCCACTCGCAGTGGTCTTGGCGTGGATCATCGAGCCCGCCGGCGCGTCGATAGCGGAACGCGGCGTCGAGTCATTGCCGCCGATGGTTCCCGCTGCTTCGAACGCGGTGCAGCAGACGGTGCGAATGCAGTCGGGCAGACATCCGTCGATCGCCGTGCTTCCCTTCACCGACCTGAGCCAGGCACGCGACCAGGAGTATTTTGCCGACGGTCTCGCCGAGGAGCTCCTCAACCTGCTCACGCGCGTGGCGGAGCTGCGCGTCATTGCGCGGACATCCTCGTTCGCCTTCAAGGGGAAGGACGCCAAGATCGCCGACATAGCGCGCGAGCTCGACGTGAGCCACGTGCTCGAGGGCAGTGTTCGGAAGGCGCAGGATCGCCTGCGGGTCACCGCGCAGCTTATCCGCGCCGCGGACAGCTCGCATCTGTGGTCGCAGAGTTATGATCGCGACCTGACCGACCTCTTCGCCGTGCAGGACGAGATCGCCCTGGCCGTTGCGGAGCAACTGCGTCGGAGCCTGTTGGCTGCGGGGGTGCAACCCGCCGCCAGCCGTGCGAGTGCTACGCCGCCGCCGGGGGTGATGGCCCGTTCCGCGCCGGCAGTTACAGCGAACCGCGAAGCTTACGACCTGTATCTGCGCGGCCGATTTCTCACCGGCCGCCGTACTGGTGAGGGTTATGCGCAGGCGATCGAAAGCTTCCGCGGTGCCGTTGAGCTGGACGCGGGATTTGCACCCGCGTGGGCAGGCCTCGGCTGGGCGCAGATCCGTCAGGCGGACTACGGGTACGTGCCGACGAGCACCGGGTTCGACGCGGGTCGCTGCTCCATCCGCAAGGCGCTCACGCTGGATCCCCGCCTGGCAGATGCCCACACGGCCATGGCGTGGATCCACGTCGCCTACGACTGGGACTGGACCGCTGCGGAGCGCGAGCTCACGCACGCTCTGACGCTCGAGCCGGGCAATGCCGATGCGTTGATGACGCAGGGAGTTCTCGAATACACGCTGGCTCGACACGATGACGCGGCGCGTTCGTATGCGGCGTCGCTCGCCTGCGACCCGCTGAGACCCATCACGCATCACTTTGTCGGGCGCAACGCCACGAACTCGGGCCGCCTCGCGGAAGCGGAGGCGGCCTTTCGCCGAGAGCTGGAGCTCGACCCGGGGCGGGGTGCAGCTCATTTCTTTCTCGGGCGCGTGCTGCTCTACCAGGGACGGCTGGAGGAAGCGCAGCGCGAAATGGCGGCGGAACGGGACCTGGGATGGGGTCTCTTCGGCCAGGCGATGTGCCTGCATACCGCGGGCGATGAGGCCGGCTCGCGCGCTGCGCTGGAGCAAGCTCGACGGTTCAGCGACGTCGCAGCCTATCAGTTCGGCGAGGTCCACGCCTGGCGCGGCGAGACCGATGAAGCCTTTCGCTGGCTCGAGCTCGCCTACCAGCGCCGCGACGGCGGGCTGGCCGATATCGTCGGAGCACCGAGCGTGCGCTCGCTCATCGGGGATGCGCGCTATGCAGATCTTCTGCGCCGGATGAAATTGCCTGGATGACGGCTGCGCCTAGCCGCCGTCCTTGAGTACCGGCGCGACCGCGCTCCGCAGCCGCGAGGCGCGCGGATAGCCCACGTACTGCGCGAGCATGATCACGATCTCCTCGAGCTGGGCCTGCGACAACTCGCCGTTCGCAAGCGCGGCCCGCGCCTGCAGCGCGAACAGCTCCCCGTCGCCGAGCGCGGCGATGATGCCCATGATCAGCAGCCGGCGATCGCGGACCTGCAGCGCGCCACGGGTCCAGACTTCGGCGAACAGCTGATCGAGCATGAGCGCGATGAAATCGTCGCGCTGTCCGGGCGGCGGCAGGGGTACGACGTCGCCATAGACCTCGCGGAACATCCGTTCGCCGCGTTCACGGCGGTCGTCATCCTGCATCGCTGCCTCCTTGGCCGGTCCCGGAGCCCGCATTGAACACGCCGGCCATCAGCGGTCGTGCCGCGGCCGCACCCGGCAGCTCGATGCCCGCTTCGCGGGCGATGTCGAGCGCAACCTGGAGGTCCTTGGCGCCGAGCCGTCCCATCCGGTCCTGGAATTCGCGATAGGCGCGCTCGCCAAGCGAGGCTGGCCCGGTCGTGCGGAACTCGAGGAAGCGCCGCATCGTGTCCGTGAGATTGCCGTTCTCGGTCATCACGTCGACGAGCAGCGCCGGATCGAGGCCGCCTGCGCGGGCGAGGGCGTCCGCCTCGTGCGCGGCGACGAGCTGCAGCATGGTCACCAGGTTGTTGGCCGCCTTGAGCACCATCCCGGCGCCAAGCGGGCCCGCATGGATGATTCGTTGGCAGCAGGCCGCGAGCACGGGCTGCACGCGCGCGAGATCGGCGGCGTCGCCGCCCACCATCGCGCAGAGCTCGCCGACGGCGGCGAGATGTGCGCCGCCCGTGACGGCTGCGTCGAGCAGACGCCCGCCGCGCAGCGCGAGCGACTCGCCAAGGTCGCGGACGGTCTGCGGACGCACGGTGCTGTGCACGATCACCGTCGTCCCGGGCTCGATCGAATCGCTGAGGCTGCCGTCGCCGTAGGCGACTGCGAGGAGCTCGACGTCGTCGCGCACGCACACCGCGATCACCTGCGACGATTGGACGAGATCGGCGCAGGACGTCGTGAGACGCGCGCCCGTGTCCTCGAAGGGCCGCAGCGCCTCGGCATGGTTGTCGTGCACCGTGAGCTCGAATTCGGGCCGCAGGTACCGCCGCGCCATTGGCGCGCCGATGTTTCCGAGCCCGATAAAGCCCAGTCTCATGAGCGTTCGGCCCTGCTGCCGCGCAGCTCATCGATAAGCGCCGGCAGGGACGCTACTGGCGCAGAACACTGCATGCCGCGGCACACATACGCCAGTAGTTGGCTCGGAGCCGTTTTCTCGGCGAGGGCGGGCGGGAGTCCGGTGGCGTCGGCGGGAATGGCGAGCACGAGCCGGCGCGGGTCATAGAGACGGTCGAGTTCGAATTGCCAGGCTGCCAGCTCCGCGGCCTCGCCGCGCAGCACGACGGCGGCGGGCGGCGCAGTCAGCTCGTCGAGCGCCATCGCGAGGGTGGTGTGGCCATGCGGGTACTTTTCGAGCACCGGCCACGCAGCACGCAGGGTTCGCTCGGCGGCGGCCAGATAGCGCGGCTCGGCGAGCAGAAAGCCCAGTCTCACCAGGAGCCGGGCGGCCACGCCATTCCCGGCTGGCGTGGCGTCGTCGCTGAAGGTCTTCGGCCTGAGAATCAACTGCTCGTGATCGTCCGCGGTGAAGAAAAATCCGCCTGAGTCGCGATCCTCGAAATGGCGCAGCATCGCCTCGGTGAGATCGATCGCCCAGGCGAGATGCGGCGCGTGCCAGCGGGCCTGAACGAGCTCGAGAAGTCCCCAGGCGAGCGAGGCGTGATCGTCGAGATACGCCGGAAACCGCGAACGGCCGTCCTTGTGCACCGCGAGCAGTCTTCCCTGGTACCAGCAGTGCTCGTGCAGGAAGTCTGCGGCGCGCGCCGCGGATTCGGCGAGTTCCGGGCGCCGGAGGCTCCGTGCCGCCGCGGCAAGGCCCGCGATCGCAAGTCCGTTCCAGCTCGTGAGTATCTTCTCGTCACGTGCCGGCCAGACACGCCGGTTTCGCACGGGCAACAGCCGAGCGCGCGCCTGGTCGATCAGCCGGCCAGCCGCGGCCTCTTCTGCACCGATTTCCTCGGCTACCGCCGTCATGGACTTGAAGCAGTGCAGATGCCACTTGCCCTCGAAATTCGGCGGCCGGTCGAGTCCGAAGCGAGCCGCGAATGCGGGATATTCGTCTGGTGGCAGCAGGTCGCGCAGCTCTTCGAGGTCCCAGGCATAGAAGCGGCCTTCGTGGCCTTCCGAATCCGCATCGAGAGTCGCGAAGAAACCTCCGCCGGGACCCTCCATGTCGCGGCGCAGCCAGTCCGCCGTCTCACCCGCCACCCGCAGGAAGAGCGGATCCGCGGTCGCAAGCGCCGCCTGCGCCGCGACTGCGAGCAGCTGGCCGTTGTCGTACAGCATCTTCTCGAAATGCGGGATCATCCAGTACGGGTCGACCGAATACCGGCAGAAGCCACCGCCCAGCTGGTCGTAGATGCCGCCCTCGGCCATGCGGGTCAGGGTGAGCGTGGCCATGTAGAGCGCCTGCAGATCGGGCTCCTCGCCATTGACGGCATCGGCCGACTCGCGCCAGCTCCGCAGCAGGAACTCGAGATTCATCGGGTGCGGAAATTTGGGCGCCTGGCCGAAACCGCCGAAGCGACCGTCGAACTCGCGTGTCAGCTGCTCGCGCGCGGCCGCGAGCGGCGCGCGGTTGAGCGCCGCGCCTGCCTCGGCCGGCGGCGGCGTGAGCTCGCCGAATACCTGGATCAGTGCGTCGCCCTGCTGTTCGATTTCCGCGCGATGGCTGCGGTAGTACTCTGCGACCCGGCGCAGCAGGTCGGTGAAGGCGGGCATGCCGTGACGCGGTTCCGGCGGAAAATACGTGCCGCCGAAGAACGGCCGCTGATCGTGCGGTGAGAGAAACATCGTGAGCGGCCAGCCGCCGCCGCGCTGTGTCAGCATCTGGTGCGCGGTCTGGTAGATGCGATCGAGATCCGGACGCTCCTCGCGATCGACCTTGACGTTGACGAAGAGCTCGTTCATCACCTGCGCGCACGCAGGATCCTCGAACGATTCGTGCGCCATCACGTGGCACCAGTGACACGCCGAATATCCGATCGAGAGCAGGATCGGCTTGTCCTCGCGACGCGCGAGGTCGAGCACCTCCGATCCCCATGCATGCCAGTCGACGGGGTTGCTGGCGTGCTGCAGCAGGTACGGGCTCGTCTCATCCGCGAGCCGGTTGCGCTGCGTCCGTGTCGGTCGGGTGTGGGTCATGCGAGGCCGCGTGGGCTACAATGCCGGCACTATAGCGGATGAGCGCCCGATCGATGACTGACGCAGTTGTCGCGCCAGTGGAAGGCGCCTCGCTCCCCGAACTGCGCCTCAAGCATCGCGAAGACCGCCGCATCTCGGCCGGGCATCTCTGGATCTTCAGCAACGAGGTGGACAACGAGCGCACACCGCTCGCGCGCTTCGCAAGCGGCGCGCTCTGTCGCGTCGTCGGCGACCGCGACCGGTTCCTGGGCTACGCCTACGTCAATCCACACGCGCTGATCTGCGCTCGCATTCTCGGTCGCGATCCCGGGCACCCGCCGGGCAAGTCGCTGTTCGTGCACCGCCTGCAGGTCGCTCTGGCTCTGCGCGAGCGGAGCTTCCAGACACCCTGGTACCGACTGGCATACGGCGAGTCCGACGGTCTGCCCGGCGTGGTGTTCGACCGCTACGGAGACGTGATCGTTGGTCAGATTGGCACGGCCGGCATGGAGGCGCGCAAGCCGGAGCTGCTGGCAGCGCTCGAGCAGGTCGTCGGGCCGCGGGCGATGATCTGGAAGAACGACGGCGGCAGTCGCGAGCTCGAGGGTCTGCCGTCCTACGTCGAGATCGCGCTCGGCGAGCCGCCCGAGCATGCCTGGCTCGAGGAGAACCGCGTGCGCTTCAAACTGCCGCTCGGCCGGGGACAGAAGACCGGCTGGTTCTATGACCAGGCAGTGAACCGCCGCGAGATGCTCAAGTACGCGAAGGGCGCCGCGTGCTCGACGTGTTCGCGTACCTCGGCGCCTGGGGGCTCGCCGCCGCGCGCGCCGGCGCCCGCGAGGTGCTCTGCGTCGATTCCTCGGCCGCGGCGCTGACGCTGCTCCAGGAGTCCGCGGCTGCCAACGATCTCAGCGCCGTCCGC
>Ga0207691_10002570_pt1 | contig 17732 bp, 14 predicted proteins | sample KBSM13metaG_FD_184327 | JGI IMG/M metagenome (GOLD analysis project Ga0207691, IMG submission 184327) | Miscanthus rhizosphere microbial communities from Kellogg Biological Station, Michigan, USA - KBS M1-3 metaG (SPAdes) (version 2) | ecosystem: Host-associated > Plants > Roots > Rhizosphere >... | reverse complement strand
CGGCGTGGGTGCGGCGGTCGCAGCCGGGACCGCGATGTTCGGTCTCGGCAGCGACACCGGCGGCTCGGTGCGACTGCCGGCGCAGGCGTGCGGCGTCGTCGGCCTCAAGCCGACCTACGGACTGGTCAGCCGTGCCGGCATTTTGCCGAACTGCTTTTCACTCGACCACGTCGGCCCGTTGGCTTGGACGGTCGAGAATGCGGCGCTGGCATTGCGGGCGATCGCCGGGACCGATCCGGACGATCCGGCATCTGCAAACGTCACCGTTGGTGACTATGCGCGCGATCTGCACACGGGCATCAGCGGGCTCCGCATCGGCGTATTGCGCCGTTTCCACGAACGCGATGTCGCCGCGGATCCGGCGATCGGCAAAGCCTTCGACGCGGCGCTCGCCGTCCTCACGGATCTCGGCGCGCAACTGATCGAGCTTGACCCGCCCGTCAGCCTGCAGGACTTCCGCAATTGCATGCGCATCCTCAACACCGCCGAGTCGTATGCCGTACACGAGCAAGACTTCCTCGAACGCCGCGCCGAGATGGGCGCGCCGTTGCGCGACAAGCTGATCGCTGGCGCCTGCGTCAGCGCCGCGGATTATCTGAAGGCCCAGCGCTGGCGGCGGCAACTCGCACACCTGGTCGATGGATGGTTCGCTAGCTGCGATGCGGTCGTGTGTTGCGGAGCGACACGACGCGCTCCGCGCTTTGACGACTGCGCCGGCATTGTCGCGTTCACCACCGAATCCGCGATGGCGGCATTCAATATTTCCGGGCATCCCGCGCTGTCGATCTGTAACGGATTCACCGACAATCGCCTGCCGCTCGGCATGCAGATTGCGGGACGCTGGTTCGACGAGACCACCGTCCTGCGCGTCGGCGCCGCCTATGAGCGCGCGACCGCTTGGCGGCAAACACGCCCCGCCTGCGCTGCCACTGATCCGCCGCGGCTGGACACCGCGCCAGAAGCCGGGACCGCGCCGCCGGCCGCCGAAGACGCCGCCGTTGCGAGTGCGCTGGCGCGACGTCTCGGTATCGAGAACCCGACGCTGCAGGAACTCGGACGCTTCTCGGCGCAATTCCGCAGCATCGAGGCGGCCGCCCGCCGGTTGCCGGAGCGATTGCCGAAAGACATCGAACCGCTTGCCGTATTCCGCCCCAAGGTCACGCCATGACGCCAAACCGTCTCACCGCAAGCGAAGCCGCAGCAGCAATCGCCGCCGGAACGCTGTCCAGCGAGGATCTGGTCCGCGATTGCCTGCGCCGGATCGGCGAACGCGAGAGCGAGATCCGCGCGTGGGCATTCATCGACACCGCCGGTGCGATCGCGGCGGCGCGCAACGCCGATACGGCGAAGCTCCTCGGCGCTGGCCCCTTCGGACCGCTGCACGGCATGCCCATCGGCGTGAAGGACATCATCAACACGGCGGACATGCCGACCCAGCATAACTCGGTGATCTATCGCGGGAACCAGCCCGGGAGCGATGCCGCGGTCGTCATGCTGCTGCGAGCGGCGGGCGCCGTCGTGATCGGCAAGACCGAGACGATCGAGTTTGCCGCGCATGGACGCCTTCCGGTGACGCGCAATCCGCACGATCCGTCGCGGACGCCGGGCGGCTCGTCGAGCGGCTCGGCCGCAGCCGTCGGCGACTTCATGGTGCCGCTGACGCTCGGCACGCAGACCGGCGGCTCGGTGATCCGCCCGGGAGCGTTCTGCGGCGTTTTCGGCTTCAAGCCGACCTACGGAACGGTCAGCGCCGAAGGCATCAAGCTGTTCTCGCTCACGCTCGACACGGTCGGCTGGTACGGCCGCTCGGTCGCTGACATCGCGCTCGTCGCCGGCGTGCTTGAAATCTCCGACGAAGCGGCCCCACCTCGCCACGCAATGTCCGAGCTGCGGATCGGGATCTGTCGCACGCCATACTGGCAACGCGCCGAACCGGAGATGAAGGCGGCCATCGAGGCGGCGGCTGAGCGCCTGCGCGGCGCGGGCGCCAAAGTCGAGGATGCCGAACTCGACTCCGAATTCGATGCGATCAACGATCTCAAGGAAACCGTCATGCGGGCGGAGGGCCGCTTTGCGTTCCTCAACCTGCAGCGCGCCTATCCGGAAAAAATCTCGCCCGGCATCACCAAGCGAATGACGCGCATCCCCAATCGTGACCTGCTCAAGGCGCTCGACAAGGCGGCGGAGTTGCGGGTGCGGTTCGATGCGCTGGCAGGACGGTACGACGCGATCCTGACGCCGGCGGCTAACGGGCCCGCGCCGGTCGGGCTCGCTTACGCCGGCGATCCGATCTTCAACGGGATGTGGACGTTGCTGCACGTGCCGTGCCTGACGATGCCGGCACGCGTCGATGCCGGCGCGATGCCAGTCGGCCTCCAGCTTGTCGGCCCGCGTTTCGGCGACGCGCGACTGCTTGGCGTTGCCGAGACGATCGCCTCGGCGATCTAGCTTTTTGCACCCAGCGTGCGGTGCACATAGCGGCCGCGTCCGATCGCGGACGGATCCAGTTCACCGTCGCGCAGGACGAAGGCGCCGCGCGAGAGCGTGTGCACGACGCGCCCCTTGAGCGTCCAGCCCTCATAGATCGAATAGCCGGCGCTGCTGATGACGGCGTCGCGGCTCACGCGGGTGGTCGCGTCGAGGTCAACGAATGTCAGATCGGCATCGAGCCCCGGAACGATCGCGCCCTTCACATGCGACAGCCCCATGATACGGGCGGGGTTGGTCGCCGTCAGGTCGACGAGCCGCTCCAGCGGCAGGCCGCGCTTGTGACAGCCCTCGCTGATCAGGACCGGCAGGAACGTCTCGAGGCCCGGACATCCGGGCGATGCGGTCCAGATGCCGCCGGTCTTCGACGACAGATCGCGATGGACGTGATCGGTCCCGATCGTGTCGACCTCGCCGGACAAGACCCCCTCCCACAACGCCTCGCAGTCGGCTGCCGCGCGCAACGGCGGATTGATCTTGCCGATGTCGCCGCCCTCCCAGTCTTCATCGTGAGTGAGGTAATGCGGACAGGTTTCGATCGAGACGTCGGCGCCGGCGAACCGCAGCCGCAGCGCGGCGTCGAGCGCCTCGCCCGACGAGGTATGGACAACATGCAAGGGAGAGCCGGCGACCATCGCGATATAGGCGGCCCGCTGCACAGCGTCGGCCTCGACGAAAGGCGGGCGCGTCGCGTTCCAGGTCTTCAACCCGCCCGTGCCCTGCGGATCGCGCGTCTTGACGCGCTCGCGCAGCACGAAGGCGAGCTCGATCGTTTCCGGATGCGGGCAGACGATGCCGTTGTTGGCGGCGGCCGCCTCGCACAGCCGCATCAGGAAACCATCGTCGATATCGGGAAGGCCGAGCCGCGTGCCTTCGCCGCCGCGATTGTTCATGAATATCTTGAAGCTCGGCGCGCCATAGTCGCGCACGTAGCGCGGCACGCCGGCGAGCTGGTCTTCCGTCGAGATGATGAAGTGATAGCCGAAATCGATGCGGGCGCCCTGTTCGGTGACAGTCCTGATGCGGTCGAAGATCGTCTCGAACGGCTCGGTCGCCATCAGATACGGCACGAAGCAGGTGATGCCGCCGACCGCCGCCGCCGCAGTCTCCTGCGCGGCATCTTCCGGCCCGCGCGGACGGCTGATGTCCTTGCCGTGGCCGAGATGGAGATGCGCATCGATCGCACCCGGCAGGACCACAAGCCCGCGCGCGTCCAGCTCAGCCGCCGCGCTGATGCGGGCGCCGGGTGCAAGAAGCGCAGCAATCCGTCCGTTCGCGAGCGCGAGGTCGGCCTCGACGAGCCCACGTCCCGGAAGAACGGCGCGCCCACGCCGGATAACGAGGTCGCAGTCTGCCATATCAAGCTCCTGGGTCACTGCGGCGCAAGCATCTGCAGCGCTGCCGCCATCGCGCCAAGGGAAGGTTCGTGCTCGACCGCCAGTATCGTCTTCTCAAGCTGTGCCGCGCCGTCCGCCGTCACGGCGCGCCGCGCGTTGGCGCGGAACTTGGCCATGACATCGTCCTCGCGCGCCGGCCGGCTGGCATTGCCATAGACGTCATCCACGCGCGCCTCATGGATCGTTCCGTCCTGCGCCGTGAGCGTGATCTCGGCTTCGAACCGCTCGGGAAAGCGCGCCCCGGCGAGCGGCTGCCAGGTGATCCGCTGCGCCAGCGCCATCACGTCGCGCGATGGCGCGGCCTCGAACGTATCGAGCGAGACATTGCCGTCGGCGAGCGCGGCGGCCACGACGATCGGAAGACTCCAGCGCGCAGGATGTCCCGACGCACGCTGCTTTTCGTTCCACGGCTCGCAGATGAGCGGTGCGGCGCCTGCGGGGACGCGGCATTCGACCTGTGCGGCCGACGCGACCGTTGCGCCCCGCGCCCGCAGGTCGAGCGCCGCCTCGATGAACGGATGGAGATAATGACAGCACGGCCGGAGCTTGAACGCGGCCTCGGGCACACGCCATGTCGAACCGAGTTCGCCGATCAGATCGCGCAGACGGTCCGCCGCACCCTCATCGTTGGCGAAGCGCCGGAACAGACCGAAGCGTCCCTCGATCGCCGTTTCCGGGCCGGTCATTCCGGCCCGCGCCAGAATGGCAGCGACGATACCGGCATGCGCGGCCCAGCCCGGATGCAGCGATTTGACCGACGATCCGTTGGTCAGAAATTCGAAAACGCCCGATGCCTGGCTGAGCGAGATGCCGATCGCGTTGACGCGCTGGTCCTCGTCGAGGTCCATGAGCTCGCCGGCGATCAGAGCCGCGATCGGCGCGCCGCCCACGGCCGTGATCTGAAAGCCTTGCGCCTGGAAGGCGCCGGGCGCCGCGAGACCGATCCGGATGAAAGCCTCCCAGCCGCGCACGAATGCGCCGAGCAGCGAGCGTCCATCCGCACCAGCCTCCTGCGCAACGGCAAGCGCGACGCACGCCACAAGCGAGCTGCCATGCACGATCGATGCGGTGTGGGTGTCGTCGAACTCGAGACTGTGGATCAGCCCGCCATTGATCAATGCGGCACCTGCCGCCGAGCCGCTCAGGTCGAGACCGAACACGCTGGCACCGCCCGTTCCGCACAGATCGGGCGCGGCGTTCCGATAAGGCTCACCGATCGCCGTTCGCGATGCCGCAAGCCCGACCCCGATAGCGTCGAGCAGATGGAGTTTCGCAGCCGTCAACACCTCGTCCGGAATTGGCCGCGCGGACATCCGCGTCAGCCCGAGGACGAGATCGCGCGACACGGTCACGAATTGCGCTCCAGCACTTCGCGCCCGGCGGCAAGACCGGCCAGCCGTCCCAGTCCGATCGCCGAGAGAAGACCATTTCCCGACGCATAGCCAAGCGCACCCGCGCGCCCGCTGATGCCGGCAGCAGCCCCGCCACCCGCGAACAGGTTGAGCACGACCGTTCCGTCAGGCTTGAGCACGCGCGCGTCGCGATCGATCTTGAGCCCGCCCTGGGTGTGAAACAGGCCCGGTACGACGCGGCAGCCGTAATAGGGAGGCGCGAACGGCGCCTGACCGAAATCCCGCCGCCCGAATGCATCCGTGCGCGCCCCACCCGCGACGGCATTGTAGTCGGCAACGGTCTCGCTCAGCGCCGCGGCGTCGAGGCCGTAGGCGGCCGCGATCTCGGCCGGGCTCGCGCCGGTCTTCAATCCGCCGTAGCGGAAAAGCTCGACGAACTCCTCCTCGGCCTTAGCAATGTCGAAGATGCGCTGGTCGAACAGCGCGTAGCAGTATTGACCCTGCGCCAGCACGTTGCGCGCATAGCCCGAATAGCCGAGGCTTTCGTCGCCGAAGCGGCGCGCCCTGTGATCGACCAGAATGCCGCCCTTCTCGATCGTGGTCCACGACAGCAGGCTGCCATGCGGATCGGCGACCGCCGCATAACCCTGGTAGGCCGCCATGTTTGACAGTCCGGCGCCGAGGCGTTCGCCCCACAGCACCGCTTCGCCGGTCGATCCGCGCGCGCCGAAATACTGAGCGCCGGCAATCTCCGGGCAGAAACGGCGGACCAGATCGGGATTTCCCGCGTAACCGTTCACCGCGAGGATCACTTTCCCGGCGAGAATTTTTTCCGTCCCGCCTGCCGCGTTTTCAACCACGACGCCGCGCACCGCACCGTCATCGACGATCAGGTCGCGCACCCCGTTGCCCACCGCCAGGGGAATCTCGCGCTTCTCTACCGCCGCGAGCAGATCGTCGACCAGATCCTGACCGCGGCGCGAGATCGGCGCGTGCAGCCGCTGTATGGTATGCCCGATGTGTTTGTACGCAGTGATGAGCTGCATGCGCGCACCGATCGTATCGATCAACCACTCGACGGTTTCGGCCGAAACTTCGGAGAGCCGCCTGACCAGTTCCGGCTCATCCGTACCGCCCGAAATGGCCAGGAGATCAGCCTCCATCCGCTCGGCACTGTCGACGATGCCCGCCTCGCGCTGGAAACGGCTGCCTGCCGCCGGCAGCGATCCGGTCGACAGAGAAGAGTTGCCGCCCGGCCGATCCAGCTTTTCCAGAATGGCCGTCGAGACACCTGCATCGTGGGCGGCGATCGCGGCGGCAAGCCCGCAGCCACCCGCGCCGACGACGACAACGTCGAGCTCTGTACTCATCGCGATGCCTTCATTGTCCGCACGATAAATAGGGTTGTCTAAGCGGCCTGCGTCTGGGCCGGCAGCGCCTTGAGGGCATCGATCAGTTCGGCCGCGGTCGAGACATCCGCGTATTTCTCCGACATATCGAAGAGGTTCACCGCATGAGACACGCTGCTGCGGTCGTAGACAGCATCGTGCGGCACGGCGACGCGGAAATTGTAGGCGAATGCGTCGACCACGCTGCCGCGGACGCATCCCGACGTGCTGCATCCCGTGACGACGATCGTGTCGGCGCCGGAGTCGATCAGATAGCTTGCCAGCGGCGTGCCGAAGAATGCGCTCGGATGTTTCTTCGGCAGGAGGATATCGCCGTCGCGCGGCGCGATCTCGGCGACGAAATCATAGCCGTGCTTCGCGACACCCATGATCGCCGGCACTTTGTCCGCCAACCGCCCTTTGTCGAAACTCTCTTTCGGCGAGACATAAGGATAGAGGACCGGCCATCCGCGCTCGCGGAAGAGAGCGAGCAATCGCGCGATATTCGGCACAGCCGCCCACGCCACATCGCCGCACGCCGTGGGGAATTCCTTGATCGCTTCCCAGAACGGCTTCGACGTCGTCCCCGTGGTGCGATACTGCACGTCGATGATAAGCAAGGCCGGGCGCACGCCGAGGCCGGTCCGCCGGCCGAAACCGGCCGCCCGATAGGCGCGCTGCTCTTCTTCCGAAACGATGCCGTCCCAGGGTTTTGCTCTGGTCATGGTCACTCCTTCACGGTTCGTGCCGCGAGGCCGGGCGTCGCGGCGCCGACCCGATAGCGTTGCTCCAGTGCATCGTAGTCATCCTTCTTCACGGTGCGCTGGCGCTCGGCGAATCCGGCGAGGCGATCTCCAACGGCGGCGAGCGAGCCATCGCGTTGAAGCGCGCCCAGAACGTCCTGCGTTGCCTTGATCGAGGCCTGGAGCGCAGCATTCGCGTACAGCACCGCGCCGAAGCCCATGGCCGCGAGCTTGTCGCGGCCGAGATCCGGCGTCCTGCCGCCGAAGACGATGTTGGCGAACTGCGGGATCTTCAGTTCGCGTGCGATCCGGGCGAGTTCCTGCTCGTTCAGCGGCGCCTCCACGAACGTCGCGTCGGCTCCAGCTTCAATCAGCAACTGGGCACGTTCGATCGCAGCGTCGATCCCGAGCACGGCGCGCGAATCGGTGCGCGCGACGATCTGAAAGTTCTGATCCTTGCGGGTATCGACCGCCGCCTTCACCTTCTGGACCATCTCGTCGATTGCGATGACGTCCTTGCCGGCGAAATGGCCGCACTTCTTCGGGAACACCTGGTCTTCGATCTGGATGCCCGCAGCGCCCGCGCGTTCCATCACCTTGACGGTCCGCATCATGTTCAGAGCGTTGCCGAAGCCGGTATCGGCATCGACCAGCATCGGAATCTCGATCGCATCCGCGATGGGTGCGATGTGATCGGCGATCTCGGTGAGCGTCGTCAGACCGATGTCGGGAACGCCGAGATACATATTGGCGATGCCGGCGCCGGTGACATAAACGGCTTCGAACCCAAGATCCTCGATCACGCGGGCAAACATCGCATTGGCGGCGCCGGGCATCGGTGTCGCAGTGCGACGAGCCAGCAACTCCTTCAGCCTGGTGGTCGTCCGTTTCATTCCGCTTCCTTGCTCGACCGGTGCCGCGCGGTGGCTTGCGAAGTCGCCTATCCAAAACGCCAGACCGGAACCCCTTTGGCAGAGCCGTGAAACACTTAGGTTTGCCGGAATGACACTTCGCGCTGAGCGCTGCGTCCAGCATGAACCTTGGAACAAGTCCAACAAGCGAATGTCCCAATTGTCAACAGTCAACAAAGATTTGGCTGGTAGTGCCGCAGCTGCGGGTTCCCGTGTTGGGGCCGGCATCGCAGACCGCCCCGCCCTAACTAGGTGTCGGCGTCGTGGACCGGAACGGACCCAGGCGCACGATCTCGAGGGCCGACGCGATGCTGCACAACGCCGCCTCGAAAGCGACCTCGGGCGAGCCAGACAGGTCAAGCTCGTGCTCGACATGTGGATCGTCTTGGCGTCGAGATCGAAATCCCGCAGACCACGAGCACTGCTGGGGCGACCACCAATATCGAGACTCACGCGTCGAGGCCTGCATGACGGCTTTTCTTGTTAACGGGTCCTTCAATCTGTTCTGACCATTTTCGGCGTACTCACGGCGACATTTTTCCTGGTCCGGCTTGCAGGAGATCCCGCTGCATTGCTGCTGCCGATTGAGGCCACAGATCGAGACATCGCAGAATTCCGCCGTACGCTCGGCCTCGATCAGCCGCTTCAGATTCAATATTTGAAGTTTTTGCTCAGTGCTATCGAGGGTGATTTCGAAGTATCGCTGCGCCAGCGAACTTCGGCCCTTGGTTTCGTGATTGAGCGTCTGCCCGCTACACTTGAACTCGCGCTCACCGCGTTCGTCCTTGGCATCGTGTTGGCGTTTCTGCTCGGACTGGCCATGCGGCGCCCTTTTCTCGATGGCCCAAGCCTATTCGATCAAGCCCCGCGGTTCGAGTCGCCGGAGTAGCCCGCGCTATGCTAGCTAGCGGCGCAACCGAGAGAGTACTTTGCGGGAGGGATCGATGAGCCGGATGCTGGGCGCGGGCGCGGTCATTGTGCTGGTGTTGACGCTGTCCGTCGTCGAAGCGGCCGAGCGGCGCGGCATGCGCTTCTGGAATCTCACGCTCCATACGCTGACCAGCCTACAGTTCTCGGCCTCCGGGAAACATGTCTGGGGCAAGAACCAATGCGAGAACGACAACGACAAGACCGTCGACCATAACGAGAGGCTGCGCATCACCGGCCTCGCGCCCGGTCCCTATGATGCAAAACTGATCGACCGATCCGGGCGCATCTGCGTCGTCAAAGACGTGGACGTTAAGGACGGCATCTTCACGATCGAAGAAAAACAGATGACCGACTGCGAGCGAAAATAGGCTTCAGCCCGGATCGGCACCGCGCCGGGCGAGCAGTCCGCGCGAGGGATCGTACGCCAGAACGGCCCCGACCATGAACACCGCCGTGCAACCACACAGCACGGCGAGCGACAGTGGATTGATCTTGCCATAGAGCGCAAAGCGGATGAACTCGACCGCATGCGTGAAGGGGTTGAGCAGGCAGACGTAATAAAGCAGCGGGCTTCCTTCCAGCACGCGCCATAGTGGGTAAAGCGCGGAGGACGCGAAGAACATCGGAAAGATCACGAAGTTCATCACGCCGGCGAAATTTTCCAGTTGCCTGACGGCGGACGAGATGAGCATGCCGAGCGCACCGAGCATCAGGCCGGAGAGGATCAGCGCCGGCAGCACCGTGAGGTAGCCGATCGCGGGCGGCTCGATCTCCCACCAATAGGCGATGGCGAGGAAGACATAGACCTGCAGCAGCGAGACCGCCGTGCCGGCGATCAGCTTGCACGACAGCAGGTACCAGCGCGGAAACGGGCTCACCAGCAGCGTGCGCATGTTGCCCATCTCGCGGTCGTAGACCATCGAGAGCGACGATTGCATGCCGTTGAACAGCTGGATCATCGCGATCAACCCGGGCGTGATGTAGACCTCGTAGAGGATGTAGGTCTCGTAGGGCGGAATGATCGAAATCCCGAGGACCTGGCGGAAGCCGAGGGCGAAGATAAAAAGCCATACCAGCGGCCGTACCAGCGCCGAGATGAACCGCTCGCGCTGATGCAGGAAGCGCAAGGCCTCGCGCCATACGATGCCGTTGAGGCAGATAGCGTACTGCGCGAGAGAAAAGCCGGAGACCGGCGCGGCCGGCTGCGTGCTCATGCGGCCTCGCCAGGCACAGGGTCTTGTGTCAGGCGCGCGAACGCGCCGCCAACGTCACCGCCCGCCGCAATTTCAGACACCGCGCCATGCGCGAGAATGCGCCCGCGGTGAAGCACGATCAGATCGTCATCGTCCGCGACCTCGTCGACCAGATGCGTCGCCCAGACGACGGCCACCCCCTCCTCTCTCACCAGCATGCGCACGTGCCGAAGGATGTCCGCCCGCGCCTTGATATCGAGTCCCACGGTCGCCTCATCGAGGATCAGCAGCCGCGGCCGGTGCAGCAACGCGCGCGCGATCTCGACACGGCGCATCTGGCCGCCCGAGAGATCGCGGACCTTGTCGTTGGCGCGGTCGGAGAGCGCGATCCGGGTCAGCACCTCGCCGGCCCGGATGCGCGCCGCGCGAGCCCCGATGCCGTGCAATGCGGCGTGGTAGGTCAAATTCTGCGTGACCGACAAATCGAGGTCGAGCGTGCGCGGCTGGAATACGACGCCGACCAGGCGCAATGCGTCGCCCGGGCGGCGGTCGACATCGTGGCCGAAAATGCGGATCTGCCCGCCCCGGATCGCATAGAGTCGCGTCACGAGGGAGAACAGCGTGCTCTTGCCCGCCCCATTGAGGCCGAGCAGCGCGACGAAGCTCGCCGGCCTGACGGCGAACGAGACGTCATCGAGCGCCTTGCGCGCACCATAGAAATGACTGAGGCCGTCGACCCGGAGTGCTGCGTCCATGCCTCGGTCCATCACGTTTCACCGCTGCGAAATCGTAACGCCCCAGGGCAACTCGCCGACCGGGATGGTCTTGATCACCCTGAGCGACGCGACGTCGATGACCGACACGTCATTCGTCAGTCCATTCGTGCTCAGCAGGAATTTCTCGTCCGGCGTGAACGCCATGTGCCACACGCGCTGACCGACCAGCAGATATTTCGTCACCTTGTGGGTGACGCCGTCGACCACGGCGATGCGATTGGCGGGCCCGAGTGCAACAAATCCGGTCTTGCCGTCGCGCGTCAGGTTGACGCCCACGGGCTGGATCAGTTCGCGAACCAGTCCGGGGATTTCGAACTTGATCTTCGTCTTGATCTCCCGCCTGACGGGGTCGATCACGCTGACGGTTCCGCCGATCTCGGACGAAACCCAAAGCTCGGAGCCGTCCTGCTTGAACTCGGCGTAACGCGGGCGCGCATCGACGAGGACATTGGAGACGATCGTCCGCGTCGTCGTGTCGATAAAGTGCGCAATATTCGTCGTTTCCGATGTGCTCACCAGAATCTTGCCGTCCGGGCTCATCGCCATGCCCTCCGGCTCGACCCCGACCGGCACGTCGCCAAGCCGTTCGCGCTTGTCGATGTCGATGATTGTTACCGTGTTGTCGTTCTCATTGGCGACGTAGAGAATCTTGCCGACGACGTCCTGGACGAAGAGCTCGGGGTCAGGCCCGGAGGGAAGCGTGCCGACGATTTCGCTCGTCGTTCTGTCGATGATCTCGATCGTGTCGTCGTCGCCGACCGCGACAAGGACGAATTTCTGATCCTTCGTGATCTCGATGCCGCGCGGGCGCTGGCCGACCTTGATGGTGCGGACCACCTGCCATTTGTCGGTGTCGATGACCGAGACCGTGTTGCTCTTCTCGTTCGACACATAGGCCATGAACGCGCTAGCAGGCCCGGCGGAGCAGAGCGATACGCCGAGCGCCAGAAGCAGACGCCACGTTGTGCCCACGCGAACGGTCATTTGAGCCTGCATCTGGTTTCAGCGCGATCGTAGCCGAGCGTGTCGAGCTGCGAGGCCCGGTGCAGGAATCCTTCCTGCGGTGATACCGACACGATCACTCGTCCGTCGGCGAGCAGGATGGGCTGGCGGAGTTGGAGATTCCAGTCGCGCAGCGTGAGCCTTTGTCCCTTGAAGGCTGCCAGCGCGAAATCCGGACCGGCGAGGAAGTCCAGCATGGCCTTGGGATCGGCCGTCTGCTTGCGCGAGACGGCTTCGCCAATCATGCGCGCCGCTGCCCACGCATGGCCGTCGAGCGCCGTCATGCGGCGCTGGAACATCGCAACAAAGCGGTTCTGCAACTGGTTTGCGCCCCATTGATCATGTGCCGCGTCCCAGCCCTTCGGGACGAGGCCGGCAGAGCCTGCGACCGGGCGCGCCTCCCAGGTCCGGTACGGCAAGTAGCCCGCAAACACCTCGCTCTCGTCCGCTGCGACCAGCACGTCATAGGCCGGCGCCGATTGAGTGAATGCCGGAATCTGGCGCTGGACCTGGACGGCGCCGCTGTCTGTGCGGCGCGCACCACCGGTATCCTCGAAGACGCGTTCCTGAACGATCTTTGCGCCGAACCGCGTCGCCGCGCGCCGCAGCATATCGGCGTAAAGCCTGTCGCCGGCATGCGAACCGATGACGAGCAGCCAGCGTCGCCACTTCTTCCACACGAGGTATTGCGCAAGCCCGTCGGCAAGCATCGATCGCGTCGGAGCGGTATGGATAATGTTCGCACGGCAATCGTCTTCGCGCAGCTGGTCATCGAGCGCGCCGGCGTTGAAAAAGATAAGTCCACGTTCGCGTCCGGCGTCGGCTGCCTTGAGCAGAGCGTTTGCCGGCAGATCGGCGATCACAATCGAGACACCGCGCTCGGCAAACGCAACGGCCGCGGCCGCAGGATCGTCCGTCGCCTTGAGCCGCAGGTCTTCGAGCAGGAATCTCTGGTTCAGGAACTTGCCCGTCGTGTTGTTGTCCTGGATCGCGAGCAGCGCGCCGGCGATGCCGTCATTGTCGGGCGGCACATCGAGCAGCGAGATGGCGGCCTTGTTCTCGGGAAGACGCAGGTATCCGACCTTGACCGCGATCGGCTCTGCAGCGAGCGCGACCGACGTCAAGGCGAACAGAAGGCTCGCAATGAAAGGACACCGAACCAAGGCGTTCTCCGGGCCGGAGCACTTCGACTAACCCACTACAATACTTGGATTTCCCGTTTGAACCATGACCAATCTGTCATACCCTGCGGGCCGATGAATTCCGCGATCCACACCCGGGTTCGTACTGCGTTCGCGCTGATCATCGCCGCATGGGCCTGTACCGCTGCGGCTATTCCGGCGCGCGCCGCCGAGAGCCCGGCCTGCCGCGAGGTCGAGCGTCGGCATGGACTGATCAAATCCGAACTCACCTCGGTGCAGCTCAACGCCATCCTGTTCGCGGCGGCGGATAAAGGATGCGAACCGCTCGTGCGGGCCCTGCTCGCCGCCGGCGCGTCGATCGAGGCGCGCGACCGGCTCGGCGCCATGCCGCTTACCTATGCGGCGCGCTCGGGACACATGGCGCTGATCGATCTGCTGCTCGAGAACGGCGCCGCGATTAACGCGCGCAATCTTGCTGGTTCAACGGCGCTCTATCTCGCCGCCGAGAACGATCGCTTCGCGGTGGTGCGGCGACTGCTTGCCAAGGGAGCCGATCCGAAACTGGCCGGACGCGGCGAGGTCACACCGCTTGCGGCTGCGGCATTCAAGGGCAATAACCGCGTAGTCGACGTTTTGCTGTCCCATGGCGTTGATCCAAACGCGATGGACAAGACCGGCAAGACGCCGATCCTCTACGCGGCAGCGCTTGCTTTCACGCCCGTCGTGCAACGGTTGCTGGACGCCGGAGTCGACGTCAACGCCCGCTACGGCAACCGTCTCACCGTTCTGATGTGGGCGGCGGGCTATGCGGAAGGGGCCGGTGCGCTCGACGCCGAAGCGGTCGTCAACCTCGTGCTCGACCGCGGCGCCGACATTGACGCGGCCGACAATCGCGGCCGCACTGCCCTGATGATTGCTGCCGATGCCGGCCATGCCGGGATGGTCGATGTGCTGATCGCCCGCGGGGCCATGCGTGATCTCAAGGACAAGGACGGCAAGACCGCGCTGGATCTCACTGCTGACAACGCCATTCGCGACCGGTTGCGCGCGAAGTAAGTCGCTCACAATCCGGCCAAGTACTCCGCGAGCGCCTTGAGGTCGTCCTCCGAGGTTGCCAGCATCAAATCCGACATGCCGGGATTGTTGGCGCGCTTGCGGGTGCGGAAATCCAGCATCGACTGAAGCAGATATTCTCGCCACTGCCCGGCCAGGCGCGGCTGCGTCCCCTCGCCTAGATAGCTGTCCTGATGGCAGCCGGTACAGCCGACCGACCCGTTTGCGCGCTGGGCGCGGATCGCGACATCACGCGACGCTGCGGGCTGTCCGAGGTGGGGCCATTTTTTCTTCGAGAAATATTCCGCAAGCGCCATAATGTCTTCGCGCTCAAGCAAGTCGACTACCGGGGTCATCTGGTCGTCCTTGCGGTCGCCGCGCTTGTAGTCGCGCAGGTTCAGATAGAGATAGCCCTGATGCTGGCCCCAGATCACCGGCGTGGTCTTCTCTTGCGGGATGCCGTCTTCGCCATGGCAGCCGCCGCACATTTTCGCTTTTTCCTCGAGCGTGTCGGCGCGCGCCGCATCGGGCAAAACGGATAGCGCGGCGAGCAACACTGCGAAGACGATGACGATAAAGCGGCGTGGCGAGGCGTTTGCGATCATGAACGAACCCTCAAGCTGCGCCTTCATGATGTCGACCGGAATCCGCCGAGCCTCGACCGCCGTCAAAAGAAAGACGGGACCTCGCGGCCCCGTCCTTGCAACACATGAAAACCGGTCTGGTTGCCAAATCGTCGCGATCAGTCGAGCGTAAAGGCAAAGATGCTGTTGCCGCGCTTGAAGTCGAGTTGCACGTTGCCGCCGGCGGCGACCACGATGTATTGCTTGCCGCCGAGCATATAGGAGGATGGCGGCGCATTGACACCCGCGCCCGCCTGGAACGACCACAGTACGTTGCCGTTCTTGGCATCGTAGGCGCGGAACCAGCCATTGCCCTCGCCGGTGAACACGAGGCCGCCGGCCGTCGCCAGAATGCCGCCGATCATCGGCTGGGGCGTCTTCTTCTGCCATTTGATCTTGCCGGTGTTGTAGTCGACCGCCGTGACATTGCCCGACTGCTCTTCGGTTGGGATCACCTTGAACGCGCCGCCAAGCCACAGCTTGCCCTTCGGATAGGGCGCGCTCTGCACATGATAGGTCATCGGCTGATGCAAGTTGATCGCGTAGGTGAGGCTGAGGCCCGGGTTCGTCGCCATCGGCGACCACTCGACGCCACCATTGGCGCCCGGAAGCATGCGCGCGCCTTCCGGCGTCGGCAGCGTCCACATGTTCTCCTGCGGGACCATCGCCTCGGAGAAGCGGATCAGGCTGCAGTCCTTGCGGTCGTGGACGTAGACGTGCCCGGTCTTGCCGGCATGCATCACGCCGGGAATCGTCTTGCCGCTCTTGTCCTTGACGTCGATGAGCACGGCCGGGCTGACCGCGTCGAGATCCCACACGTCATGAGCGATGTACTGGAAGTGGCAGACATATTTGCCAGTATCCAGTTCAACCGAGACGAGCGAGTTTGTGTAAAGATTGTCGCCCGGACGAAGCGACCCGTCGAGATCGGGCGAAGGATTACCGACCACGAAATAGATGCGATTGGTAGCGAGATCGACCGCAGGATTTTGCCACACGCCGCCGCCGAGCGTCTTGTAGGGATCGCCGATCTCGGCGAGCTTCTTCTTCTCGGCTTCGATATCGCGCTTCATGTCGCGGCCTGTCGCGTCCTTGGTCGCCCATACGCCGACCGAGTTTTCCGGGATCGTGTAGAACGTCCAGAGCAGCTTGCCGTCCTTGGCGTCATAGGCCTTCACGAAACCGCGGATGCCGTATTCGCCGCCGTTCGTGCCGATCAGCACTTTGCCCTTCACGACGGTCGGTGCCATCGTCTCGCTGTAGCCGAGTTCCGGATCGCCCACGTCCGACTGCCACACCTTGTTGCCGGTCTTGGCATCGAGTGCCACCAACTTGGCGTCGAGCGTGGCGAGATAGACCTTGTCCTCGTAGACCGCGACGCCGCGATTGTTAGGACCGCAGCAATAGGTCGTGACCGGCCCGATCGCGTGCTTGTAATGCCATAGCTGCTCACCGGTCTTGGCGTCGAGCGCGTAAACATGGCTGAACGACGTCGAGACATACATGATGCCGTTCACGATGATCGGCGAGGTCTCCATCGACTCGCGTACGTCGGTCTGGAAAACCCACGCGACACGCAGCTTCTTCACGTTGCCGGCGTTGATCTGCTTGGCGGGATGGAAGCGCTGCTGGTTGTAGTCGCCGTTGGTGTGCAGGAAGTTGGCGCTGTCACCGGCGGCCTTGTCGAGCATCGCCTGCGAAACCGGGGTTATGTTGGCGGGCTTCGTCGTTTTCGTGCCGACGTCCTGCTTGACCTCTTGCGCGGACGCTACGCAGATTGCCGCAAACACAAGGGCGATCGCGCCCGCGACGGGCTTTACCAATGTGGTCATAGCGTGCCTCCCGGGGCCTTTTGCAACCGGCCCGCGAGCCGGAAGGGTGCTCCTCGGCCGCGACGGGTGTCAAGGCGGTATCCCCGCATGGCACCGTTCTCGCGCCGATATGCCAAGGACGCCGTTTGCGGTAAGAATGGTGTAGTTCTTGAGTTCAAGCAGCTCGCCCGGACCAGTGCGACCCGCCGCTCACCTCCCAAATGACGGAAAAGTGGCCGTGCAGTTCACGCCGGCAGGCATGTCGTGCGTCGGATTATTCGAGAAGGCGGGAATTCAGCAAATAAAGTCGCAGCGTCAACTCAGATTGGATTCGATAAATATGCGCGCCTAGACGCCGAGGTCACCCTGCCGTGCACAAGCTCCAAAAAAACAGCTGCCGGACCCGTTGCAAGTTTGTGAGTGCAGCCAGTGGCCGCAATGATGTGGACGCCCACGCGCGTGACCGGGGCGATTGCGGTTTCGTCTTCGTCTTCGCCCTAATGTTAGCTGCCGGATTTTTCCCTGCGGCAGGGAAAGCAGCAGGGAAAAACTAGAAGCCGCAGCAAAAATGCCTCGACGCTTACGCGGAGCCCGCCACTGGCTAAGTGGACGCAACCAGTCTGACCAATCTTCCGTGCTCGCGCGCAAAAACTCACGCGAGCCCGGCAAAACTCACCTTCGCAGCCGGCTCTAAATTGTTCTCCAGCCAATGGCTGATTTCACCAAGAGCTAATGAGCTGCAAGCAGCCATTGGCTGAATCGAGAGCCGCCGTTCGCGGCACGCGAGCCATTGGCTGAATCGAGGTCTGGTCGTGTGGCAGCAAGTAGCCATTGGCTATCCAGACTGACGCAAGATTAGGCTCACTAAGCCATTGGTTCGATTATCTTTTTTTAATGCAGCCCCCTTGCCGGGCTGTTGGCCTG
>Ga0207691_10002569_pt1 | contig 17738 bp, 16 predicted proteins | sample KBSM13metaG_FD_184327 | JGI IMG/M metagenome (GOLD analysis project Ga0207691, IMG submission 184327) | Miscanthus rhizosphere microbial communities from Kellogg Biological Station, Michigan, USA - KBS M1-3 metaG (SPAdes) (version 2) | ecosystem: Host-associated > Plants > Roots > Rhizosphere >... | reverse complement strand
CGGCGGAAAGGTCCTCTGGATCGTCGACGGCTACACGACGAGCAACGGCTACCCCTACTCCACGCGGAGCACTCTCGAAGACGTCACGGCCGACTCCCGCACCCTGGCCGGCAACCAGCTGGTGACACCGGTCGAGCGGGTGAACTACATCCGCAACTCGGTGAAGGCGACCGTCGACGCCTACACCGGCAAGGTCACCCTCTACGAGTGGGACGAGCAGGACCCGGTGCTCAAGACGTGGGAGCGCGCATTCCCCGACACCGTGCAGCCGAAGGGCGAGATCAGCGCCGCCGACGATGTCTACGTCCGCGACTGGACCGACAGCGCGGCGACGCGCGATCACGGCCAGGAGCCCTCGGTGCGGGCCAATTTCTACAGCACCAGCGACGTCTGGAACCGCAGAAGCAACGATCCCACGGCTTTCAACGCCGCCGACCAGCCGCAGGTGCAGGATCCGCAGCCGTCCTCGATGGGGCATAACTGGGCTTTCGTACGCGTCAGCCGCGAGACGGCCGGAACACCCATCAACGTCAATCTTCAATTCATGTACTCCGACGGCGGCGTGAAGCGGGAGGCCCCGACGAGCGCAAGCGCGAGGGGGATGGCGGCGGTCAGCCCGGGCCGTTTCGCCGTGACGCCGAGGCGGAGGTCGAACCGCGCCGCGACGGCGAGCGCGGCGGCCACCAACAGGTCCGCGAGCACCAGCCGCCTGAAACTGTAACGATGGGCCGCGGCCATCGCCACCACCAGCGACAACGACAACGCGACGCTCGTCACCACCGCCCAGAAGACGCGCTCCTCGGCGTCGAGCCCGGCGCGGCGATCGCGATCGAGCAGCGGCAGGCGGAACGCGGCCGCGCCCGGCAGCCACGCGACGACGATGAGCTGCAGCAGCGCCAGCATCAGAACTGAAAGTAGATGAAGTCGGACCCGCCGAAGTTGCCGAACAGGAAGATCAGGTACAGCGTCGCCACGTAGATGGTGTAACGGACGCCGATGCGCAGGCGCGGCACGACCAGCACGTCGTCGGCGTGGGCCTCGACCAGGTGGACGACGAGCAGCGGCACCGTGTAGAGCAGCAGCGGCACGAGCAGGCCCGTGACGTCGATGGTGCGCGGCGCGAAGTGACCGAACAGGCTCGCGGTCAGCGATCCGATCGCCTGCAGCGACGGCGCGCGGAAGATCAGCCAGCCGTAGCAGGTCAGGTGGAACATGACGAACCAGGCGACAACGCGCAGGACTCGTCCGCCTGAAGGCGGAAGCCACGAGACGCCACGTGTTTGCATCGTGGCGAAGGCGGACTCATACGGCCGGTAGAGGATCAGCAGCACCCCCTGATAGAGGCCCCACAGGACGAACGTCCACGCGGCGCCGTGCCACAGCCCGCCGAGCAGCATCGTGATGAGGAGGTTGCGGCGCGTCCGCGCCTCGCCGCCGCGGTTGCCGCCCAGCGAAATGTAGAGGTAGTCGCGCAGCCAGGTCGAGAGGCTGATGTGCCAGTGGCGCCAGAAGGCCTGCGGCGTCAGCACGAGATAGGGGAAGCGGAAGTTCTCGATCAGCTCGATCCCCATCAGCTTCGACGTGCCGCGCGCGATGTTGGAGTAGCCGGCGAAGTCGCCGTAGATCTGGAACGCGAACGCGTACACGCCGAGCAGCACGTTGACGCCCGTCGCCTGCGCGCCGGGCGTGAACACGTGCGAGGCCAGCGGCGCCAGGTTGTCGGCGACGAAGATCTTCTGGAAGAAGCCCCACGCGATCAGCCACAGCCCCTCTCGCATCTGCTCCCTGGAGATCCGCCGCGGCCGCTGGATCTGCGGCAGCAGCGCCGTCGCTCGCAGGATCGGCCCGGCGACCAGGTGCGGGAAATAGGCGACGAAGACGGCAAAGTCCAGCAGGTTCCGCGTCGGCGTGATCTCGCGCCGATAGACGTCGATCACGTAGCTCATCGTGACGAACGTGTAGAACGAGATCCCGATCGGCAGCAGCACGCGCAGCGTCACGAAGTCGGCGTGCCATCCCGCGGCGGCGAAGAGCGCCGCCAGGTTGTCGGCGAAGAAGTTGAAGTACTTGAAGAACCCGAGCATCGACAGGTTGAAGCCGAGGCTCAGCCACATCACGCGGCGTCGCACCCGCTGGTCCTGCAGCGATCCGAGGATGCGGCCGCAGGTGTAGTCGACGATCGTCGATCCCGCGAGCAGCGCCAGAAACCGGTAGTCCCACGCGGCGTAGAAGTAGTAGCTCGCGACCAGCAGCAGCCAGTTCTGCGCGCGATGGGCGCGCTCGACCGGCAGCACGGCGGGCAGCAGCCGGTAGAGCGCGTAGACGACGAGGAAGAACCAGAGGAAGTGCAGCGAGTTGAAGACCATTGCCGCTTCAGAATCCCTGCTGCCGGATGAAGTCGGCCAGCGCGCCGGCCACGATCTCGTGTCCGCGCGGCGTCAGGTGGACGGTCTGCTGGAAAAAGACGTCGGGGCCGGGCAGCGCCGCGCGCAGCGCCGGCAGCGCGTCGAACCGCGGCACCGGCAGGGTGCTCAGCGCGCGATCGAACCGCTCGCTCGCGGCGTCGCGCAGCAGCCTGCCGCCCGCGGCGTCCACCGCATCGCGCAGGTGTCCGTAGTCCACGTCGTCCACCTGGAAGCGCGCCGGCATCAGCATCACCATCGTACGCGCTCCGTCGGCGGCCGCGTCGGCGGCGATCGCCTGGACGCAGTCCCGCGAGATGCGCAGGCCCTCGTCGATGCGCGGCGCCGGTTTCTCGGCGTAGGACTGCAGCGGCGGTTCCGGCGGCGACATCCAGGTGCCCAGACGATCGGTGACCGACACGATGCGCAGCCGGATCAGCTGCAGGACCATGCTCCTCCGGACGATGCGGCGAAGCCGGATCCGCAAGGAATCGGGCAGCGCCTGGAGCGCGGCCGGCCTGTCGGCGCGCAGGCGCGGCGCCGACGTGACCGCCTCTTCCGCGTCGTTGCCGACGAAAATCGTCTCGATCACCAGGTCGGGCTCAAAGCGCCGGGCGACGGTGCGGTAGAAGAGCAGTTCCTCCACCGGCCCGTAGCCCTGGACGCCGGCGTTGATCACGCGGTAGCGGATCGGTCCCGCGCCGCGGTTGAGCCGCTCTTCGAGCAGCCGGCAGAAGGTCTGGCGCAGATCCACCTGCACCGACAGCACCAGCGAATCGCCGAGCACGACGATGCGCTTTTCGCCGCGCGGTTTCGGCCCGATGTCGCGATCGTCGCGGACGCCCTGCGCGTTGATCGCAATGTCGGTCTCGAACTCCGCCGTGGTGTAGCGCGTGCGCGCGTTGGGCTGCAGGCGGTAGCCGATCGTCGCGTCGGGGACGAACAGTCCCTGGAAGGCCGGCGCCGCTTCCGAGTGCCCCCAGGTACGGAGCGCCGCTTCGAAGATCGCGAACTGCGCCGCGACGATCGCGAGGAAGAGCAGCGCGCGGCGGACTCGCATCACGCCGGCGCGTGAAAGGCGTCGAGCGCCGTCGCGACCTCCTCGACCGCCTCCGGGCTCAAGCCGGGATAGAGCGGGAGCGACAGGACCTCGGCGCACGCCCGATCGGCGGCGGGGCAGGCGCCGGGGCGCTCCGACGCGAGCGCCGGCTGCCGCGGAATCGGAACCGGGTAATGAATCAGCGTCTCGACGCCGCGCCCCTTGAGATGCGCCTGCAGCGCGTCGCGCTCCGGGCTGAGGATCGGGAAGAGGTGGTAGACGTGTCCCGGGTCGTGCTCGCGCGGGACGGTGACGGCCGCGCCCGCCAGACGCCGGCGGTACTCGGCGGCGAGCGCGCGCCGCTCGGCGGTCCACCCCGGCAGCCATGCCAGCCTCGCCCGGAGGATCGCCGCCTGCATCTCGTCGAGCCGTGAGTTCACGCCGAACTCCTCGTGGTGATAGCGATCGCGCTGCCCGCCGTTGCGCAGGCGGCGCAGGCGCGCGGCGATCGCGGCGTCCCCGGTCGTGATCGCCCCGCCGTCGCCGAGCGCGCCGAGGTTCTTGGTGGGATAGAAGCTGAAGCCGGCTGCCGCCCCGAACGTGCCGACGGGGCGCCCGTCGCACGTCGCCAGGTGCGCCTGGCAGCAGTCCTCGACGATCAGCAGATGGTGCCGTTCGGCCACCTGCACGATGCCGGTCATGTCGGCGGGCTGCCCGTAAAGGTGCACCGGCATGATGGCCTTCGTCCGCGCCGTGACGGCTGCCGCGGCGGCACGCGGATCCAGCGTGAGGCGATCGGGATCGATATCGGCGAAGACCGGACGCGCGCCGGCCATCATGATCGCCAGCGCCGAGTAGGCGGCCGACAGCGGCGCGGTGATCACCTCGTCGCCCGGTCCGACCCCCACGGCGCGCAGCGCCAGCGCCAGCGCGTCGGTTCCCGTGCCGACGCCGATCGCATGCGCCGCGCCCGACGCGGCCGCGAACTCGCCTTCGAACGCCTCGAGCTCCGGACCGAGCACGAACCAGCCGCGCCTGACGACGCGATCGATCGCGTCGCGCACGTCGGCGGCGTCAACGCCGGGCTTCAAATCCAGGAATGGAATCATGTTTCGTGTGCTCGCGGCGCACCACCAGCGCGTACCAGAGCTTGAAGACGTCGATGCCGGTTCGGAACAGGCGCCGGAAGTTGAAGAACTGCGACTTGCCGTAGGCCCGATGATAGTGGTGCACCGGCACTTCGGCGATGCGGAACCCCGCGTCGGTGATCTTCTTCATCATCTCCAGGCAGATGACGCCGCTGTTCTTCTCGAGGTGCACCCGGTCGAAGATCGACCGCCGCATCATCCGGAAGTCGCAGTCGACGTCGCGCACGGTGAGGCCGAAGAGGATCTTGACGGTGTGGTGGTAGACGCGGCCGATGACGATGCGGTGCAGCGGATCGGAGCGGCTGATCTTGTAGCCGTTGACGAGATCGACCTCGTCGCCGAACCGCCGCCACAGCACTTCCATCTCGGCGGGATCGTACTGCGCGTCGCCGTCGGTGTAGAAGACGAGCTCCCGCGTCGCGGTGGCAAAGCCGGTGCGCAGCGCGCCGCCGTAGCCGCGGTTCGACGGATGGTGCACGACGCGGACCTGCGGATAGGTGCGCGCGAGCTCGTCGAGGATCTCGGCGGTGTTGTCGGCGCTGCCGTCGTTGACGACGATCACTTCGAAGTCGGGCGTGAGCTTGCGCGCGGTGCGCAGCGCCGTGATGACGAGGCTGGCGATGGTACCGCTGTCGTTGTAGGCCGGAAAGAAGACACTCAGACCCTTCGAGGGTCGCTCGCCTGTCATGGAAAGACGATAAATCTTATCGAGTGAGTGATTTGAAGGCAAGCGCCCGATCGTAGGCCGACTCGAAGCGTTCCGCCGCCGCGTCCCAGCCGAAACGTCCCGCGGAGGCGCGCGCCGCGGCGCCGATGGCCGCCGCGCGCGCCGGGTCGCGCAGCAGCACGTCGATCATCGCGGCCAGCGCGCGTGCATCGCGCTCCGGCACCAGTGCGCCGGTGCGGCCGTCTTCGATCACGCTGGCGATGCCGCCCGCCGGCGTCGCGACCAGCGGCGTTCCCGAGGCCAGCGCCTCGAGCACCGTGTTCGGCAGGCCGTCCACGTTGCCGCTGTCGTCGCGCACGGACGGCACGACGGCGACGTCCGCCGCGGCAAACCAGCGGCCGACGGCGTCCTGCGGCAGGTTGCCGAGAAAGTGGATGCGATCGGCGACCCGCGCCGCCGCGGCCCGCGCCTGCAGCTCGTCGGCGAGATCGCCGTCCCCGGCGAGCGCCAGCCGCGTGTCCTGACGCTCGAGCAGCGCCAGCGCGTCGATCAGGTATTCGAATCCTTTCTTCCTCACGAGTCGGCCCGCAGAGACCAGGAGCGGCGCGCCGCGGGGCATGCCGAGGCTGGCGCGCAGCCCGACGCGCACCTCCGGCGCCGGCTTGAAGCGCGCGAGATCGACGCCGTAGGGCACGACGTCGGTGCGATCCGGCGGCGCCCCGAGCGCGATGGCGCGCTCGGCGAGATCCTGGCTGCACGCCGTCACCGCGCCGGCGCGGCCGAACACGCGCTGCGCCACGACCCGCGCCGGCGGCGTGCGCTCGGCGACGAACACGTCCGAGCCGTGCAGGCTCACGACGAGCGGCAGCGCTGGCATCGCCGCGGCGGCAATGGCCCCGCCCGGCACCACCCAGTGCCCGTGCATCACGGTGGCGCGCCGCTTCTGCGCCACGCGCATCGCCTTGAACCAGCCGGCGCTCATCGCCAGCGGCGCGGCGATCCACGCCGCGGTCTTCAGCTTCACGTCCGCCTGCAGGCCGGCGGCGTAGCCGAAGACGTTGAGCGCCGCGACCGGCGCGTACTTGAAGAAATGAAAGAAGACGCCGTCCTCGGCCTTGCCGCGCGTGATCGAGGGATGCCACGGCGCCACGATGTGCACTTCGTGGCCGCGCCGCGCGACGTGCTTGGCGATCGGCTCCATGAAGGTGCCCACCGAATCGCCCGGGAATCGCGGATACGACGTCGTCACCATCACGACGACGTGACGCATTTTCAGGGACGCGCCTCCCGGCCGGGCTGCGGCTGCGCGCCCGTCCCGGACTGCGGACGGCTTCGGAAGACGAGGCGCCACGGCATGATCAGCGACTCGATCAGGACGTTCGACGAGAGCTTCGACTGCCCCATGCGCCGCTCGATGAAGATGATCGGCACTTCGCCGATGCGCAGGCCGCGGCGGCTGGCTTCGTAGAGCATCTCGACGAGAAAGGCGTAGCCGTCCGACACCATCTCGGCGATCGGCAGACGCGCCAGCGCCTCGCGGCGCCAGCAGCGGTAGCCGCTGGTGCAGTCGCTCGCCGACAGCGACGTCACCAGGCGGATGTAGCGGTTGCCGAACGCGCTGAGGAAGATGCGATGCAGCGGCCAGTTCACGACGCTGACGCCGTGCAGGTAGCGCGAGCCGATCACCAGATCCTGCGTCGCGGCGGCTTTGACCATCTCCGCCAGGTACTCGGGGTTGTGCGAGAGGTCGGCGTCCATCTGGCAGATGAACTCGACGCTCGTGTCGCCGATGGCGCGCTGCAGTCCGTCGACGTACGAGCGCCCCAGGCCGCGCGGGCCGGTGCGGTGCATGACCTCGACGCGGCCGGGATGATCCTTCGCGAGCTGATCGGCGACCGCGCCCGTGCCGTCGGGCGATCCGTCGTCCACGATGAGCATGCGCGCCCCGTCGTACTTGAGCACGCCGGCGGCGAGGACCGGCAGGTTGTCGCGTTCGTTATACGTCGGCGTTACGACCAGTAAGTTCATCTCTGTACGAGCCAGCCAGCAGGGCCGCCGTCACGATCAGCGCGGGATCGATCACCGGGATCCGGAACCGCTCCTGGGGAAAGAATACGAGGCCCGCCGCGACGGTTGCGGCGGCCATGAGCCAGAGCGCGGCGGGGCTGCGATCGCGGCGATCGGCCGCATCCGCCGCACCTCGTCGAGCCGTGCGCCAGCGCCACGCACCCACGGCGGCCGCAGGCAGCACCACCAGGAACGACACGGCGGAGGCGGCGAAGTACTTCAGCGAGTGTAGCGCATAGGACGGCCCGATCGGCACGATGGTGTAGAAGAGTTTCCTGCCCATCAGCGCCAGCCAGCGGCCGGGTTCGCGGCCCATCCAGGCGAACGCATCGCGGTAGTAGAGCGGCTCCAACTGTTCCGGCGTCAGATCGGGATGCGCCGCGCGGAACTCCAGCTCGGCGCGCTTGAGCGGCGGGTTCGCCGCCAGGTCTCCTTCCCCGACGGCGAGCGGATGGTTGCCGGTCCAGAAGGTCACGCCCCCTTCCGACGCGACCGCAATCCACCGTCCGTAGACCGCGCGGTTGCGGATCGTCCACGGCAGCACGCACACGGCGGCGATCAGGACGAAGACCGCCGCGGCCATCGGGCGGCGCCGCGCGATCATCCACCCGGCGGCCAACGGCAGGAAGAACACCATCGCCGGCCGCACGAGGATTGCCATGCCGGTCGCCGCCGCGGCGAAAACGGGAACGAACCTCCGACCTCCGATCTCCAGCCTCCGAGCTCCGACCTCCTGCAGCGCGAGCGCAGCGGCGAGCGCGAGCGTGGAAAAAAGCGTTTCGCTCAACGCGTAGGAGGGCATCCACACGAGGGGCGGATAGATCGCGGCGATCGCCGCCGCCGCCTTCGCGGCGCGCGGGCCGGCGGCGCGGCCGGCGATGGCGGCCATCAGCCAGATGCCGACCGCACCGAGGGCGGACTGCACGATCTGGACGCGGCGCGGGACGTGCTCGCTGGGCTCGCGCACGCCGAGGGCCGCGAGGAACACCGGGTAGCCGGGCGCGCGGCCGAACTGCTGCCCCGTCCCGGGCGGCGGTTCGTCGGCCGGGTAGCGGAACCCGTCGCCGCGGGCGAGGCTGCGGCCGAGCGCCAGGTACTCGCGCTCGTCATGGGTGAGCGGCTGGTTGACCCAGTAGAGCAGCGCGAACGCGACGCGCAGCGCGAGGCCGACGAGCACGCAGGCCACGATCCACCGCCGCGCGGGTGTCACCGGCGTCCTTCGAATCTCAGCGCGGAAATCTGCTCCGAAACCAGCCCCACCAGGAAGACGACGACCGCGAACAGGATCAGCAGCACCGACGAGTTCGTGACGTGGCTCTGCGTGGCGATGGTCCACGCCATGTAGGCGAAGCCGACGGCGAACGACGCCAGGCTGATCGGCAGGAAGATGCGCAGCGGGCTGAAGAGCGTGACGATCTTGAAGATGATCATCAGGAACTTGGCGCCGTCGCGCGCCAGCCGGATCTTCGACTGCCCCATCCGCTGTCGCGCGTGAATCGGCTCGAACGCCACGGCATAGCCCGCCTTCATGAACGACAGCGTCGTGGTCGTCGGCGTCGAGAAGCCGTTCGGCAGCAGGTGCAGGAACTCGCGCAGGCCGGACGTGCGCGCGCCGCGGAAACCGGAGGTCAGGTCCGGGATCTCGCGGCCGGTGAGATAGCTGGCCAGGCGATTCAGCGCGCCGTTGCCGGCGCGGCGCGCCTGATTGGCCTGCGTCGCCGCCGCGCGCGCGCCGATCACGAGATCGAACTCACCCAGGCGCGAGGCGATCCGCAGCGCGTCCTCCGGCGGGTGCTGGCCGTCGGCGTCGACGATCAGGATGAACTCACCCGTGGCGCGGCGGATGCCGTTCTTGACGGCGGCGCCGTTGCCCATGTTGTAGGGGAGGCGCACCACGTTCGCGCCGGCCGACGCCGCACGCTCGGCGGTGCCGTCGCTGGATCCATCGTCGACCACGATGATCTCGCGCCACGACGCCGCCGTCCGCAGCACCGAGACGACTTCTGCGATCGACGCGCTTTCGTTGAAGGCCGGGATGACGATGGAAACGCTGGCGGGATCGGCCAATCAGTGCTCCCACCGATCGACGCGGTCCGACGCGCGCGTCCGCGTCAGCGCCGGCGGCTCCGGCTCGCGCGGCGGCGATTCGAGCTGGCGCACGCGGTAGATGAGATCCTCGAGCAGCTTGCGGTTGCTCGCCGTCAGGTCGGCCAGCAGGCCGAGGGCGAGCACGAGGAACCCGGCAATCATCAGGATCGCCGCCGCCTGCAGCGAGGCCAGGTGCTTGAAGCCTTCGTTCCTGTAGAAGTAGTACGCGTAGCGCAACCCGAGCACCAGTCCGGCGCTGAGCAGCGTGAGCCCGAGATACGTGAAGACCTTGAGCGGCTCGTACATCGCGTAGATGCGGACGATGGTCGCGCCGGACTTCTTGATGTAGGAGAAGACGCTGTCGAAGAGCCGCGACTCGCGCGTCCGCGGGTTGACCGCGATCGGCACGTGCGCGATCGCCATCCGCTTCTTGCCCGCCTGGATGATCGACTCCAGCGTGTAGGAGAACTCCGAGATGATCGTCATCCGCAGCGCCGCTTCGCGCGTGTAGGCGCGGAAGCCGCTGGTCGTGTCGGGCACGCTGGTGTTCGAGACCTGGCGCACCACCCAGCTGCCCAGCGCCTGCAGCTGCCGCTTGCGCCACGACATGTGCCGCAGCTCGGCGATGTTGCGGTCGCCGATGCAGATGTCCGCCTCGCCGCGCAGCAGCGGCGCCAGCAGCTTCGGGATCTCCTGGCCGCCGTACTGGTTGTCGGCGTCGGTGTTGACGATGAAGTCGGCGCCGGCCTTGAGGCACGCGTCGATGCCGGCCTGGAACGCCGCGGCGAGGCCCTTGTTGCGGCGCAGCCGCACGATGTGATCGACGCCGCACGCGCGCGCCACGTCGGACGTCCCGTCCCGCGATCCGTCGTCGATCACCAGGACCTCGATGACGTCGATGCCGGAGATGCTCTTCGGCAGATCGGCCAGCGTTGCGGGCAGCGTCTGCGCCTCGTTGAGGCACGGGATCTGGATGATGAGCTTTTTCACGACACCAGCTTTTCGACCACCCCGTCCCAGGTGATGGTCCGTGCCCGATCGTACCCCGCTTCGCCCATCGACGCCGCACGCCGCCGGTCCAGCGCCAGCGTATTGACGGCCTCGGCAAAGGCCTCGGCCTCGGGGGCGCGGACGAAGCCATTCAGTCCGTCGACGACGAACTCGGTCGGGCCACCCGAGTCGGTGGCGGTCACCACGGGCTTGCGCGACAGGAACGCCTCGAGCGTCACGTAGCCGAAGTCCTCGTCGTAGGGCGGGTAGAGCACGGCCAGCGCATCACGATACAGCGCCAGCAGTCGTGGGTCGTCGACCGCGCCCAGGAACTCGACCCGATCGGCGACGCCGGCCGCGGCGGCGGCCCGTTCGACGTTGGCGCGCTGCGTCCCGTCGCCGGCCACGACCAGCCGTATCGGTTTATCGACGCGAGCCATGGCCGACACCAGCAGATCGACCCGCTTGACCGATTCGATCCGGCCGACCGACAGGACGTAGTCGCCATAGGTGACGGCGGCCTCCGCCAGCGGTCCGGCCAGCCGCGGCGGGTGATACAGCGCCTCTGCCGCGAGACCGTTGTACTTCCGCACGCGGTTGGCGGTGTTCTCGGCGTTGGCGAAGATCCGCCGGCATTCGCCCAGCATCTCCGTGTCGAGGCGGATCAAGGTGTCGCGCAGTCCCACGTCGCGCTCGTTGTGGCCGAAGTCGCTGTAGACGGTGCCGCACAGCTCGTAGGCGGCACGGTACTGGTGAATCAGCCACGCCACCTTGTTCGCGTGCCGCACGAAGTAGGTCGGGAACTTCGAGGCGATCACCAGGTCGATCGGCCGGCCGTTGCTTTCGCTGAGATCGAGCAGCCGCCACGCGGCGGCGTGCGGGAGGATCTCTTCCTTCGGGTACCACTTGAACGGCACGCTCACCAGCGCCGCCTCGTAGCCCCGCGCGATCAGCTGCCGCGTCAGCTCGCGGACGTGCACTTCGGCACCGCCGTGCACGAACGGCACCTGCGCCTCACAGACGACGACCGTCTTCACAGCCACGGATGCACACAGATAAACACGGATGAACGCACATTAGCAACGACCCGCGAGCGAGCGAGCCTGACGAACGAAGCGCAGCCGCGCAGCGGCAAGCGAGTGAGGCAGCAGGGAGGTCCGAGGGGTGACGCCCCTCAGGACGACTCGCGAGCGAGCGGAGCGAGCGAGCCTGACGAACGAAGCGCAGCCGTGCAGCGGCAAGCGAGTGAGGCAGTAGGGGAGTCCGAGGGGCGAAGCCCCTCGGATGATCACGTCGCGTGGCGGAAGTTGATCACGTCGCCGTCGAGGACCGTGTACTCCTTGCCCTCGAGGCGCAGCTCGCCGTGATCGCGGCATGCCGCGATCGAGCCGCGCGCGAGCAGCTGGTCGTAACGGCAGACCTCGGCGCGGATGAAGCCGCGCTGGATGTCGCTGTGGATTTCGCCGGCCGCGTTCTGCGCGTTGGTGCCGCGCGGGATCGACCAGGCGCGGTTTTCGTCCTCGCCGACGGTGAAGAACGAGATGTAGCCGAGCAGGTCGTAGCTGGCGCGGATCACGCGATCGAGCCCCGACTCCTTCAGCCCGAGATCGGCCATGAACGCGGCCGCGTCGGCGGCGTCGAGCTGCGCGATCTCGAGCTCGATCTTCGCGCAGATCGGCACGGCGCGGGTGTGCGCGCCCTTGACGAAGTCGCCGATGCCGGCCAGCTCCACGGCGCGATCGGCCTGCGGCAGATCGGCCTCGTCGAGATTCAGGACGATCAGCAGCGGCTTGGCCGAGAGGAACTGGAAGCCGCGCAGCCGCCGCGCGTCCTCGGCGGCCAGCTGCAGATCCCGCAGCGGCTGGCCGGCTTCGAGCGCGGTCCGGCAGCGCACCAGGATCTCGTGCTCCTTCTTCAGGTCGGGCGTCGCCGCCTTCTTGAGATCCTTCTCGAGCCGTTCGAGCCGCCGTTCGACGACGCCCAGGTCCGCCAGGATGACTTCGTCTTCCATCGTCCGCACGTCGCGCGCGGGGTCCACCGAACCGGCGGCGTGCGGCACCGCCGGGTCGCGGAACATGCGCACCACGTGCAGGAGCGCGTCGGCGCCGCGAAACGCGGCGACGTCGAGCAGCGCCGTCGCGCCGGAGCTGAGGCTGGCGGCTCCCCCCATGTCGGCGAATTCGACCGTGGCGGGCACGTGCTTCTTCGGTTTGAAGAGCACGGTCAGGCGGTCGAGGCGCTCATCGGGCACGCGGGAGACGCCGACGTGCGCCTCCGCCTTCCCGGCGGGCCGGGGCGCTTCGCGTGCGTTGGTGAGCAGCTGAAACAGCGCGGTCTTGCCTGAGGACGGGAATCCGATGAGTCCGGCTCGGAGCATGGCAGATCTGCGCATCCTAGCACGGCAAAAGGGGCGAAAATTTAGCGTAAGCCTAAGAGGCTCTACATTTTGCCGTTGACAGACGGGGTCCCGGACCTTACCATCGCGGTGGAATTTTGTGGAGAAAAGTGGAGTAAACGGACGTGCTCCGGGGCAACTACGCCGCCAAAATCGATGATAAGGGGCGGCTCAAAATCCCGAACGCTTTTCGCGCCCTGGTCGAGAAGACGCATGGGGCCGAGCTGTTCGTGACGAGCCTGACGGGGGAGTCTGTCCGCATTTACCCGATGCCGGTCTGGCTCGCGCTCGAAGAGCGGCTCGCGCGCGCCCCCTCCACGCATCCGTCCCGGACCAAGTTCCTCAACCGCGTCAACTACTTCGGCCAGGCCGCCGAGATCGACGCCCAGGGACGCGTGGTGATCCATCCGCGCCTGCGCGAGAGCGCCGGCATGAGCGGCGAGGTCGACGTGCTCGGCGAAGTCGATCGCCTCGAGGTGTGGAACCACGAGCGGCTCGTCGCCAAGCTCCAGGCCGAGCCTTTCACCGACGACGACGCGAAGGCGCTGTCGGAGTTCGGGATCTGAGATGGCCGCGGCGCACGAACCGGTCATGGTCGCCGAGGTGCTGGATGTGCTCGCGCCGTCGCGCGGCGGGCTGTTCGTCGACTGCACCGTCGGGCTCGGCGGGCACAGCCGTGCGCTGCTCGAGGCCGGCGCCGATCGCGTGCTCGCGCTGGATCGCGATCCGTCGGCGCTGGCGATGGCGCGCGAGGCGCTGGCCGCGTTCGGCGAGCGGGTCGAGCTCGTGCACGCCGACTACCGCGAACTGGATCGGGTGCTCGGCGAGCGCGGCATCGACGGCGTGTCGGGTGCGCTCGCCGATCTCGGCGTCTCGTCGATGCAGCTCGACGAAGAGGGGCGCGGCTTCAGCTTCCGCCGCGACGAGCCGCTGGACATGCGGATGGATCGCACGCAGGGACCGAGCGCGGCGGATCTGCTGCGCGACGCCGCGGAAGGGGAGCTCGCCGACGTGATTTACCAGTTCGGCGAGGAGCGCCATTCGCGCCGCGTCGCGCGGGCGATCGTCCGGGCCCGCGCCGAGACGCCGATCGACACGACCGGCCGGCTCGCGGCGATCGTCCGCCGCGCCGTGCCGCATCACGGCTACCAGCGGATCGATCCGGCGACGCGCACCTTCCAGGCGCTGCGGATCTGGGTGAACCGCGAGCTGGACGGGCTGGACGCGTTCCTGGAGCGCGCCGCGCGGCGGCTGCTGGCGGGAGCGCGGCTGGCGGTGATCACGTTTCACTCGCTCGAGGACCGCATCGTCAAGCACACGTTCCGCGCCATCGCGAAGGCGGACGAGCAGCTGGGCATCGTGACCAGGCGCCCGCTCTCGGCGGCCGACGCGGAAGTGGAACGCAACCCGCGGGCGCGCAGCGCGAAGCTGCGGGCGATTGAGAGGTTCGCATGAGCGCGATGGACTTCGAGTACGCGATCAAGAAGGACATTCGCAACAACCCGATCGTCCGCGAGGTGGACGAGGCGCGGCAGCAGCAGCTGTGGCGCTCGGCCGGGATCGGGCTCTTCCTGGTGGTGGTGCTGCTCTTCTCCGCGTGGCAGCACTTCGAGCTGCTGCGCCACGGCTATCAGATCGAGCGCATGCAGCAGGAGCGCGCCGCCGAGGAGGAAGTGAACCGTCATCTGCGCCTCGAGATCGAGACGCTGCGCGCGCCGAAGCGCATCGAGAAGATCGCGACCGAGCAGCTGCACCTCGTGCCGCCGGCGCGAGGCCAGGCGATCGTGATCGAGCGGGTCACTCCGGCGGCGCCGGCGGAAAAATCGGTCGTCGCGTCGCGGTAGCACGCGCCATATGGGCATCACAGCGGGCGTCGGGTCGGTCAGGTCTGCCATGGAGTGGCTTCGCGGCATGCGCACGGCGCCGTCGCGGCGCCAGCCTGCTCCCGACTGGCGCGGCACCGTGCGGTCGCGGCTCCTGGTCTGCGCCGCCGTCGTCGCGTCATGGACGGCCGTCATCGAGGCACGCCTGGTCTACCTCCAGGTCGTCGATCACGGCGAGCTGCTGGCGCGCGCCGATCGGCAGCAGCTGCGGACGGTCGTGGCCCCGGCCAAGCGCGGCGAGATCTTCGATCGCAAGGGGCGCGTCCTCGCCTACAGCGTCGACGCCGACACCATCGCCGCGGTGCCCAACGACATCGACGATCCCGAAGAGGTCGCGGCCCGGGTCTGCAAGGTCCTGGACGGCTGCAACACCGAGCGCCGTCTGGCGATCGCCAGGAGCCTGGGCCGCCGCACTCCGTTCGCCTACGTCGCCCGCCAGGTGACGCCCGAGGAAGCCAGGCGCGTCCGCGCGCTCGAGCTGCAGGGCATCACGCTGCTCAAGGAGAGCCGCCGCTACTACCCGAACAGCGAGCTCGGCGCGCACGTGCTCGGCTACGTGGGGCTCGACAACGTCGGGCTGGGCGGCATCGAGTCGGCCTACGACTCGTCGATCCGCGGCAAGGACGGCAAGGTCCTCATCCAGACCGACAACAAGCGGCGGGCGGTGTTCAGCCGCGTCGAGAAGCCGGCGACGGCCGGCGCCGGCCTCGAGCTGACGATCGACGAATACCTGCAGTACGTGGCCGAGCGCGAGCTGCGCGCCGGCGTCGAGGCGAACCACGCGGTCGGCGGCTCGGCGATCGTCATGGATCCGCACACCGGCGAGATCCTGGCGCTGGCCAACTGGCCGACGTTCAACCCGAACGCGTTCGGACGCGCCGACGACGACGCGCGGCGCAATCGCGCCATCCAGACGCTCTACGAGCCCGGGTCGACGTTCAAGATCGTGACCGCGTCGGCGGCGCTCGAGCGCAAGGTGATCACCCCGGAGACGATGGTCGAGACCAGCCCCGGGTTCATCACGTTCCCGGGGCGCAAGCCGATCTACGACACGCATCAGTACGGCCTGATCAGCTTCACCGACGTCATCGTGAAGTCGAGCAACGTCGGCGCGATCAAGGTCGGGCTGAAGCTGGGGCCCGACGTGCTCACCGACTACGTGAGCAAGTTCGGCTTCGGGCAGACGCTGGCGCCCGACTTCAAGGGGGAGACCGCGGGCATCGTGTGGAGCGCGGATCGCCTCGACGCGAGCGCGCTGGCGTCGGTGTCGATGGGCTACCAGGTCGGGGTCACGCCGCTGCAGATGGCCACCGCGGTCAGCTCCATTGCCAACGGCGGGCACCTGCTGCAGCCGCGCGTCATCCGCGCCGTGATCAAGGACGGCCGCCGCGTGGAGGTGCCGCACAAGGAGATGCGGCGGACGATCGAGCCGGAGACCGCGGCGACGCTGACCGAGATCATGGAGCAGGTCGTCGAGCGCGGCACCGCGCGCGCGGCGCAGATCGAGGGCTACACGATCGCCGGCAAGACCGGCACCGCCGCCAAGCTGGTGAACGGCCACTACCAGAAGTCCGACTACAACGCGTCGTTCGTCGGCTTCATTCCCTCGCGCAAGCCGGCGCTGACCATCCTGGTCGTGATCGACTCGCCGCACGGCAACGGCTACACCGGCGGCGCCGTGTCGGCGCCGGTCTTCAAGCGGATCGCCGAGGCCGCGTTGACCTATCTCGGCATCGGCCCCAACCTGAACGCCCCGCCGCCGGTGCTGATCACGCGGCACGATCCGCTGCAGGAGCCGGCGCCGGCCGCGCAGCCGGCGCGCGCCGCGAGCATGCTCGCGGCCACGCTCGAGCCCGCACGCAACGGCCTGATGCCCGACCTGCGCGGCCTGAGCGGACGCGAGGCGCTGCGGCTGCTCTCGCAGATCGGCATGACCGCGCGTCTCTCGGGCGACGGCTTCGTCGTCGATCAGATGCCGACGCCCGGGTCGTCGCTCGTGCGCGGCGATGCGTGCACCCTCAAGCTGCAGCGGCGTGCGCCGCCTTCGGCAACCGGGGGGCGGCCGTGACGCTGCAGGAACTGTTCGATCGATCCAACTTCCGCCTGAAGGCGGAAGCCACGGGAGACGCATCTGGTGGCTTCCGCTTTCAGGCGGAAGTGACCGGTGTCGCCTACGACTCGCGCCAGGTCAAGCCGGGCGCGGTGTTCTTCGCGCTGCGCGGCGTCAACGCCGACGGCACCCGCTTCACGCCGCAGGCGATCGCCGCCGGCGCCATCGCCGTCGTCGCCGAGACGCCCGCGCCGGCCGGTGCCGCGGTGCCGTGGGCGCAGGTGCCCAACGCGCGGGCCGCGCTCGCCGCCGCTTCGGCCGCGTTCTACGGACACCCGAGCGAGCAGCTCGCGCTGGTCGGCATCACCGGCACCAACGGCAAGACCACGGTGTCCTACCTGCTGGCGTCGATCTTCGAGGCCGCCGGCATGAAGTGCGGCCGCGTCGGCACCATCGGATACCGCGTCGGCGCGCGCGAGATCGAGGCGCCGCGCACGACGCCGGAAGCGCCCGAGCTGCAGCAGATGCTGCGCGACATGCTCGCCGAGGGCTGCACCGCCTGCGTGATGGAGGTCTCGTCGCACGCGCTGGCGCTGCGGCGGGCCGACAGCCTGCGCTTCGCCGCGGGGATCTTCACCAACCTGACCCGCGATCATCTCGACTTCCACGGCGACATGGAAGCGTACTTCGCGGCCAAGCGCCGGCTGTTCGAGATCCTTCCGGAAGGGGCGGTCGGCGTCATCAACGTGGACGATCGGCGCAGCGGGGACTTCCTCGCGGCGACGCGGCGTCCCGTGACCTACGCCATCGACGCCGCGGCGGACGTGCGGCCGGGGCCGCTCTCGTTCTCGCTGGAAGGGCTGACCTTCGAGATCCGCACGCCGCGCGGAACAATCCACGTGCGCTCGAAGCTGGTCGGCCGTCCCAACGCGTACAACATCCTCGCCGCGTCGGCCGCGGCGATGGCGCTCGACCTGCCGTTCTCGGCGATCGAGGCGGGCATCTCCGG
>Ga0207691_10002566_pt1 | contig 17747 bp, 23 predicted proteins | sample KBSM13metaG_FD_184327 | JGI IMG/M metagenome (GOLD analysis project Ga0207691, IMG submission 184327) | Miscanthus rhizosphere microbial communities from Kellogg Biological Station, Michigan, USA - KBS M1-3 metaG (SPAdes) (version 2) | ecosystem: Host-associated > Plants > Roots > Rhizosphere >... | reverse complement strand
CTTTGCGGGAACCGTGCAGATCGGTACGACGCTCGCCGCGCTTCCGGCGGCGAATCAAAGCCTCGAGCCCGCGCACGCCTGGGGATCGCGCTAAGTAGAGCACGAGCGACCTGCGCGATCTTGGGCCATAGGCTGGCGCCAGTGCAGGGCTCGCGTCTGGCTGAGACCGCTATTCAGGCAGAGTTGCTGCGACCAGCGACGCTCGACCTCCTCCGCTGGGAAGAGATAGCCGTGGCTGGCCTCCGGCGGCGTCGAGTGGACCGACGCTGGCGAGCAGCGCGAGGTCGGGAAGGTCTTTAACCCGCGTGTTGCTCCTGTCGCGCGGCATCGTATACGCATGGAGCTTCTCGGCGATGTGCGCGTGTCGCGGGTAGAGCCGAAAGGTTCGCGCCTCGACGCCCGCAAACTCCAGGAACCGGCTGCCCTGCGCCTCGTCGGGCTCGGTGGTCAGGACGTCAGCGAAGCCGATGTCGACGCCGAAGGGATCGCCATAGACCTTGCCTGCGAGCCTCGCCTCCGCACGAAACCTGAAGCCGTCGTACACCATTCCCTGCCCAGCGATCTTCGGCATGTCGGCATCGGGCTCGACGATAAACGAGAGCCAGTCGCCAAGATCGAGCGACCCAACGAGCTGAAGAGCCGTGAGTAGATCCCCGGCGTCACCGACCAAGCGGAGGTCGACGTCTTTGGTGGTTCGAGCCCGCTCGAGACGATCCGTGCGGCCCGCCAGCACGCCGCCGCATGCGGGCTGCCGTTCGTGTCAGCGTTCACGGACACGCTTTCGGGGGACCTGGCACGGTTGCAGATTCGGCGGCGACTCCGGGGTGCGTTTCCAGGGATCTCGCCAAAGACCGTCGAGGAGTTGATCGCGGAGCTCCTGACGCCATGAAAGACTGGTCAAAGGAGCGCTGGAGAAAGCTTTACCTCCGCGAAGCCCTGGATCAGCGGCTCTGGTCGGTCATGGCGCGCGGCCTTCGCGACTACCTGATCCGGCTCGCCGAAGACGACGGAGCTCTCATTCGCGACGCGGACGATCCGCTCGAAGCGCTACTGCTCGCACTCGGCGCCCATGCCGACGAAGCCGACTTGGTACGTGGCGCTATCGTGCTGCTTCGACGCGATGGATTCCTATCCGGGGGCCCGAGGTCGATGTTCGTGCGCAATTTGCCGGCTGCGCAAACCTGGGAGCCGCGGCCGTCGGTGCCGCCCGATCCGGAAGCGCCGCTCAGATCCGCACCGGCGACCTCGTCAAACGAGCGCGTTCGGCAATTTCGCGAACGGCAGCGTCAGGCAGCGAATCCCGCGAGTGCCACGTTCGCAAGCAGCGCTCAGACCGGCGCGGCATCGACGACACCCGTTACATCCAGCGTTACCGGTAACGTTACATCGAGCGTTTCAAGCCCCGTTACAGGCGTTACATCGACCGTTACCTCCGCCGTTACAAGTAACGTTACATCCTCGCGCGGATCTAGAAAGAGCTTCTCAGATCTCCAGAGAGACAAACAAACAGTTCATCGTCCTCGATCCGTGCGCGCGAGCGGCGTTACATCGAGCGTTACGAGCGGCGTTACATCGAGCGTTACAAGCCCCGTTACGGGCGTTACATCAGCCGTTTCGATGCCATACGAGACAGAGGACGAGATTGATTTTTTGGATTTTTCGTTCGACTCAGAAGAGCGCTCGAAAGCCAACATCAGGGAGCGTGTCTTGGCGCTGCGCGACCAGCCCACCCTCGCGGCCACGACACACCCCGAGCAGTGGCAAGAAGTAGTCGGAGTTGCGCAAGCCTTTCCGCGAGGTTCCGGCCTGACCGAGCACCGCCTTGGCGAACACGGCGCCGACCCCGGTGTTCGGTCGATCTTGGCGCTCTACGCGGCGGGATTCACGCAAATTGAGCTTGAGCGCGTAGCTGAATTCGTGCCCAAACAGGCTTGGTGGCGGAGCAAGGCGCTGGGCCTCTCGTCACTGAGCCCCGAGGTCGTGCGCCGCAACCTTTCCGCCGCCATGGCGAGTGAAATGAGCCCGCGTCTGGCGAAGGTTTTGGAAGACGTCAAAAGACGACGCGAGGCTGGCTAGAAATGGCCGCCCAGCACTCAAGACGGGCAAGTGCCGCTGCTGATACCCGAGGCCCGCGCAACAACGACGCGAAGGGCGCCGAAGCCTATCCGTACGACCCTACGCTGCGGCTCGAATCGCAACGTGGACTCGACCGGCTTCGCTGCGTCCCCGACCGCGCGCTGGCCGCGGCTAGGCAGGGGACCGGCGCTCGGCAAATCGCGATGGACTGACGGCACGCCGTTTCAGTTGGTGGCTCTGGGGCAAACGCCACCGCGACGAATCGCGGCCTTCGCTTCACGCTTGCACGTGATCGCAACGAATCCCGCTAGCGCCGATCTGATCTTCACAGCGGGAAATTTTCTGATCTTCCAGGGTGGGGCACTGCCGGGCGACGAACAAATCGCCTCGGTTCGTCTTGACCAGTACCTGAACGCGATCGGTCAGGGCATCGTGATTCCCGGACAGGCGAAGTACGCCTCAATCTTCAACGTCGGCGGCAGCGCGCTGAATGCGCGCGCGCGTTTCCAATACGAGATCTTCTGAGGCGTTCACCGAACGTCTTCCCGGTTCACACCCACGTTGTCGCCCCTCTGATGCCCCGGGCTTTGTCGCGCTCTTGACGACAGTCACGCGTCGCTAGGACCGTTTTTCTGGCTCAAATTGTGCCACACGCGTCCGCGAGACAGCCGCAAGCGCTGAATATTGTTACGGTCGCTCGCTGGCATGCGGCCTGCTTAGCGCGACAGATGCGTTTCCTTCGCGTATCCGGTCCGCAGTTGCTGGCTCCGGAGGGCACAAGAACGAAGGACGAGCGACAAGTAGTGGCGCGGCCGGGAAAGCTGCTGGGGGCGCGCCTACCGGCGGCGCGGTGGGCAGTGCCGGAGCAGTTGGTGTCGCTCCGACAATGGTCTCTCGCGCTTCTCCCGCTCAGCCTACTCACGCTGAGCGCATGCGGAGCTTCGCGCACTGAGGGTTCTGGAATTGGCGGTGAAGGAAACCTCAGCAGCGGGGGGGCCATTGCTACCGGCGGACATGCCGGCGCCGTTGCGAATGGCGGCGCCGCCGAAGGTCGCGGCGGCCTGACAGGCACGGGCGGCGCTGGCGCGAAAGCGGATAGCGGCGGCGGAGGAACCAGCGGGAGCGGTGCAGTCGGCGGAGGGACGAGCGGGAGCGCTGGCGCAAGTGGGACAACGAGCGTTGCCTGTCCGCCTGAAGTGCCGATGGCGGGCGGAGCATGCTCACCGACGGTCGGAAGGTGCACGTGGGGTGACGCCCCGCTCTTGGAGTGCCGCACTTCAGGCTCTTGCACGGCGAGCGGTTGGCAGCTCAAGGCACCTCCGACGTACTGCGCGTCCACCGCCCCTAGCTGTGCCGCCCTGCTCGCGGGTCGAACGACCTGCAGCGACACGTCGCTCGCGTGTTTGGCAAACAGCACCACGTCCTGCGGGTGTGGACCGTGCAACTGCACGACGCCGCATCCGCCGGGCCCCTGCGTGGAGTGTCCAACAGGACAGCCTCTCGGGTCACTGGTTGTGTACTGTCGTTCCGCGCTGACTCTGGCAGCACCCTGTCCGTCAATCGTCCCCAACGCCGGGGCCGCCTGCGACTCCCCAGGCATGGCTTGCCCGCAGAGTGCATGTAACGACACGATCGCCGTCTGTACCAACGGCGTGTGGCAGTGGAATCAGTCGAACCTGTGCCCGGTTTGTGCGTCGCCAGACACGCCGATTGCGACGCCCTTTGGTGAGCGTGCGATTGCGGAGCTCCGAGTCGGCGATCTTGTGTACTCCGTAGATGACGGTGCGATCGTGCCGGTCCCCCTCGTCAGCGTGGGAAGAACGCCAGTCACCCATCATCACGTTGTGCGTCTCGTGTTCCGGGAAGGGCGTACGCTGGAAATTAGCGCCGGTCATCCGACGGGGGATGGACGCACGTTCGGAGACTTGCAAGCCGGGGGTCAGCTCGATCGTCACGAGATCATCTCGGCTGAAGTGGTGCCCTACCAGCACGCGTTCACCCATGACGTGCTGCCCGGCTCGAGCACGGGCACGTACTTCGCGGCTGGCGCTCTGATCGGAAGCACACTCGCAGCCCAATTAAGGTCCCCTTGATGACACCGATTATTGAATGGTGCAGGAGCAGCAAGCGTTGCTCTCCGGCGCGTCTGCAGCTGACGTGCTTGATATTGGGCGTCTGCGTGAGCGCGTGCGGGTCGTCGGGCGGCGGTCAGCAGCCCGGGCTCGGGGTTGGGGACCATGCGGGCGGCGCGTCAGGACAGAATGCGGGTGGCGCGGGCACCGGCGGCACCAGAACCACGGGAATGGGCGATGGAAGCGGCTCGAGCGGGGCCGGAGCCGACAGTTCGGCAGGAGCCGCAGGCAAAGGCGGCGGTAGTTGGGAGGCCTCGGGTGGAGGCACGCACGAGGGCGGAAGTACGAATGGTGGCTCTGGCGCTTCGAGCGGAATCTCGGGTCAAGCAGACTCCGGAACAGGCGGCGTTGGCACGTGCTCCCGAACCGATTCAACGTGTCCCGCGGGCCTCAGCTGCCATTGCTGCCCAACCCCACCACGGCAGGATGCGTGCACTTGCACGACGGTATGCCAAAGCAGCGCGACCTGCAGCGGGAAGTCCTGCCTTTACAACTTTTGCGCAGAGCCGACGTTCTGCTCCACGGGGTGATGACGTTCAAGCATTTCGACGCAGACCGCGCTGCCTCAATGCCGGAACAGTGTGCTGCCGATCAACGCACCTGCGGCGAAATAAGTTCCGGTGCTCGACGCCGGTAGAATATCGAACGTGGCATCGTAGGTGTACGGAACGATCTCGGCCGAAAGCACGGAGTGCGCGGTATCGAGCTTGCTGCCGACGAGCAGGTCACCGAACGTCCGGCCATCAGCGGTTGGGTGCCCCGGGGAGATCTCGAGCACTCGACCGTCTTCGAGCACCACCCGGACGACGCGATGACGAGCGACCGACGTGTGTTCGACCTTGAGCAATGGGACGGCCACGATCGCGTCGCGATCCACGCTATACACGAGATCGCCGACGCGCAGCGACGCCATCGCTCGTTCACCATCCGGCGTCGCGATCGGCGTTTCCGGCGAGGCGCAGACGGGACACATGCCCACGCCCCATTGCCAGATGCCGTCCGTGCACGTGATTTTTCGCATGCAATCGGGGCCGCATGACGCGCCCGGCGAGCTGCACGGCGTACCCGAATTCGGCATGACCGCTGGACAGCCAATTGAGGGGGACGCGCAGAACAGTTGGGGAGGATCGATGGTCTGGCAGTTTGGATAAGGCGAGCCTCTGCTGCACGCGCTGCACCAACAGCGCGAACCGTCCTCGTACCAACAAGAGAGCTCGGTGTCCGAGCAAGTTTCGGGCTGTGCTTGGGGCGTTGACGGACAGGCTGCTGGCAGAGGCGGCGCGGCGCAGGTCGTGATCGAGACCTGCCAGGTGCTGTTCTTGCACACTGCTTCCGTGCGGCATTGCGGACGGGGATCACTTCCGTAGGTGCATTCCGCGATCCCGTTCGACGCGGTGTAGGGCGGAGTGCACGGGGTGCCACTGACTGGTGGTACGGCGGGACAAGGGCCGCTGCTCGAACCCCCGCTACCGGCGTTGTCCCCGACTCCACCCGATGCACCAGCAGCGCCACCCGAAGCACCGGCTGCGGCACCGCCATCCGAGACACCAGCGGCGCCGCCCGAGGTACCAGCAGCGGCGCCACCCGAAGCACCAACAGTGCCACCCGAGGGACCAGCGGCGCCACCGCTCGAGCCTCCTGACCCGCCAGCGCCGCCGCCCGTGTTTCCTCCGGCTGCCCCGGAGCCAGTGGAGTTTCCACCACACGCAACGATGAGCCCAAGCAGGCTAAACGTGACTGCCCAGCTCGGATGGAGACGTGATGACCTGAACGTCATGCGCAACAGTGAAGCACAGCACGCGCCTCTAAGCTCGGTCGAGGATTGCCCCAGACACGATTCGTGTGCGACCGAGCCGCCCAGTGTCGCTACCGATCCGGTGCAAAAGTTGCTCCGACGCGCCAAAACGGGAGCGCTCGATCGTGTCCCGACTGACGCCCGTCGAACGTGCTCTTCATCGGTGCCGATGCAGACCAGGTCCGAGTCGTTCGGCCGAAAATCAGGCCGCGCATATGAGGACGGTTCCATGCGCGACGCAGCTGCGACCGCCGCACAGCGAGCCGATGCAATCGCAGCCGACTGCGCGCCCCGCGCACGGGTTTGCGACGCATTTGGCATTCTGCATACCGGTGCCCGCGTCGATAACGCAAACCTCACCAGCGGCACAGTCGACGATCCCGCCGCAACGAACGAGTCCGCACGGCAAAGTCTCCACGCTGGCGGTCGAGCCACTGCCGTTGCAGTTCACCGTGACTTGTCCGGCACCCGAGCAATCGAGGTAGGTGCACTGACCCTGCGCGCTGCACTGGGAACCGCTGGCGAGGGGCGTTGCAGGACACAAGACCGCGTCACCGCCCGCGTTCCCACCGCCCGCGTTCCCACCAACGGAGTGAGACCCGCCGGAACTCGAGTGACCGCCGCTCGCGTTGCCGCCGCTGTATTCACCGCCGCCGCCAGGTTGATCACCAGCTGCTCCCGCGGAAGGGACATTGCTGGAGCCAGCCGTGCTGCTGCTGCCGCCCTCGTTTCCAGGCTGATCCTTGCTGTTGTCACATCCCCAACTCAGACAGCCAATCAGAAGAACAGAAAAGACAGCGCGCTTCATGGATCACCAAGGATAATTTTTCGCGTCTTAGGGGAGACAAACAACAGCGGTCACTAGAGCACCACCTGCGCCACCCAGAAGCAAACCACCACTAACGATGCGCCTCGTGAGGTCGCCTAGACTCACTGGTACTCTGGCCGACAATGTGGGCACGCGCTCACGTTGCACTTGCAGTATCCCTTGTAGTTGCTGAGGGGCTCATCGCAACTGACGCCCGTCGAAGCGCGCTCTTCATCCGTACCGTAGATGCAGACCACACAATCGTACGTGTTACAGAGTCCGCAGCCAGTTGATCGGACTACCGCGCACTGGTTGACCCACTTGGGCCACTGCGTTTGGCGAGCTGCGCCAGCGTTGCCAGCGCCGTTGCCGTCGGTCGGGGCGCCTGCTGAGTGAGCCCCGCCTGCACCGGGGTTGCCGGCCCCGCCATTCGCGCTGCCGGCCCCGCCGCTTTGTCCGCCGGCCCCGCCGCTTTGTCCGCCAAGCTCATCCGCACCGGATGCGCCTGGAGAGCCAGCCGTACTGCTGCCGCCAGCCTGATTTCCAGACCCACCCTTGTTGTCGCCACACCCCCAAGCCAGACAGCAAACCAAAAGTGAGAACACGACGTGCTTCATCAGCGGCTCTTCACTTCTGGAGTGTGGGACCCGCGTCGAAAGAGTTCGTGAGCTTGCCGCTGGCATCGTAGCTGTACGTTGCCGTATATTCGACGTAGTAATTGTGAGTCTCGTAGATGGGCATCGGCGGGGTGCCGGCGGTTCCTGCTGTTTGGCCGATCTGCTTCTGCCAATATTCGCGCTGCGTGTATCTGTAGCTTGCAGTCAGTGACTCGTTCGCGTTGGTCCAGTCGGGTCCAAAATGCGTATCTGGGCCGCCGGAGAAGACGGTGCCCTGCGGGGGTTGGGTCGCAGCGCGGGCGTCCGCCATCATCGAATCGATGGTGGCCTTCTTTGCGGCCAAGGCGAGATCGAACTTGCTCTTCGCGTCGGCCAGCGCAACGAGCGGTGCCATGGGAATTTTGCTGGAGCCATCGTCGATCGTGACGCCAGTGACGACGAACTCCGCGCGGCCGTCGCTGCCTTGTCCGCCGTTGACTTCGAGTGTTGCGATATACGTATCCTTGTTTAGTCCCCACGCGCTCGCAGTATCTGGATTCTGATAGGTGGCGTCGTACATCACCAAGTCGCCGTTTGGCAGTCGCACGCTGTAATCCTTGATGAAGCTGAGCCCGTCCGTTTCGCTACTGGCGCGGAAAACTAAGGTAAAGGTGCGACCGTCGGCGGCGAAATAGTATTGCGGCTTTTCCAGCGTGCTGGTGCTGTAGACACCGTAGGCCGGCGATGCGCTGTTGAAGAGCACGCCGCGCAGCGTGGGACCCAGATCTTCTGCCGGGTCGCGCAGGTCGATTCCCGCACCGGACCCGGCTGCGGAGTTGGTACCGCCGTTTGCCGTCGCACCTGAGCTTCCCCCGTTTGCGCCGCCGGATGCGGCTACTCCGGTGCCTGCGGCGCCGCCTGGGTTTCCTGCCGCCGAGCCTCCCGAACTTCCTGCGCCAGCGCCACTCGAGCTTCCGCTTGCGTCTTGGCCGAGGGCGTTGCCGGCTGCGCCCCCACACCCGGCGAGAAGCGCGGAGCTCAGAGCCAGCGCAAGCCAGCGGGCTCCTCGGGGATGTAGTGCTGAACGAATCATCTTCGCACTTCGAGCAGAAATCGTGCCGCACGTGAGGAGGCCGCAGTGGGCGCCGCGTGGCAGAATCCGTATCAGCCTGTGCCAGATTGTGTGTCAGCCTGGCGATCCCCCTGACATCGGCGTCAGTTGGGCCGGGCTTTCGTCGCCCGAGCTGTCGCAAAGAACGCCCGAGTTTCGTCAGAAAACACTATTTCTGCGCCGTCAACGGATATTCGCCTCCAGGCACGGGTCGTGCTGAGGTGGGCCGCATGAGACTACGGCCAACCCGAGCCGGCGCAATGGGCCGCCCGTGTGGGAAGCGAACGGTGAGCCGTCTAATGCCCGCATCCGTCCTGCTTTCGTTGGCTATTGGGGCGTGCGGAGCAAACAGCGGCGCAGAGGGCGCAGTAGTCGGAGGGGCGAGTCAGGCCGGTGGCTCGAGCACGGGCGCTTCAGGCATGAGCCACGGGGGAACCGGCGGTGCCAGCGGTGCGGGTGGGCGCAACGCGGGGGTGGGCGGTCTCGTCGAGGTATGCCTGGTCTGCGCTGGCAATGGCGTCGGCGGGCACGCGGGGAGTGTATCGCTCGCGGGCAGCGGCGGATCCATCACAACGGGGGCAGCGGGCACCGCGACAGCAGCAGCGGGCACTTCAGGTGGTGGTGGCGTGGGCTGCGGCGATCGCACTTGTGGTCCGAACCAATACTGTCGCGCTGCGTGTAGTGGCGTGGCATGGCCGAGCGCGGGTACGGGGGGCCGCCCCACGCCCGGCGAGCCGACTTGCGCGGAGCTACCCGCGGCTTGCGGCGGTGTAGCCACGTGCAGCTGCATCTGCGGCCCCACGAGCTCGTTCTGCACACCTGGTGCAGCTGAGGTGCAGTGCGGCTGCGGGTGACGCGGATCGCCGGCCTCGTCGCGCTGATCACTGCCGCTTCGAGTTGCTCAGCCAGGTCGACGGGGTCGAGCGGCGGCGAACCCCGTGCAGGCGCAGCAGGCGCCTCGCAGGCTGGCTCCGGTGCGGCTGACGTCGGCGGTGGCGGTGCATCGCAGGGCGCTGCCGGAGCCGCGAACGCGGGAGCCGCGGCGAGTCCAGCGGGCGGAGCGGGCTCCGGTGGAGCGGGCAGAGCGGAGGCGGGGGGAACGGGTGGTACCGGCGGTCAAAGCGGCGTGTCGGCGTGCCCACCCAATCCGCCTGCGACCGCGGACGGCTGTTCCAGCTTGGGCCACTCTTGCTCTTGGGGAGACCATCCAGCCTTACCATGCCGGACGCACGCTCTCTGCGATGGCACTGGACATTGGTTCGTAACGCCTCCTCAGGCGGAGTGTTCAGTTCTTCCTGCCGCCTGCCCGGCGTCGCCGAATGCAGCGTGTTTGGATCAAGCAACGTGCATTTATGGTTCGGGGCCGAACGCGGGAGCAGTCTGCACTTGCGCCCAGGCAGGCGAGCTGGAGTCTTGCGCTCCACACCCGATCATTTCTGGCGAAGGCTGCCCGTCGATCGTGCCGAACGACGGCGCTCCTTGCGCGCTTCCAAATGGGACAGTGTGCGGTTCGGTTCCCTGCATGATCCCTAACGGGGGCTTCGCTATCACCTGTAGCGATGGCGTGTGGGTTTCGGTGCCCGATGTTCACTGCTTCCTAGTGTGCGCTTCGCCTGATACGCCGATCGCGACCCCAGAAGGGGATCGGCCGATCGCGGATATTCGTGTCGGAGACTTGGTGTACAGCGCGGATGACAACGCGATTCGCCCCGTGCCCGTGGTCAGCGTTCACCGGCAACGAGCGGAGCATCACCACGTCGTGCGCGTGACGCTGGCGAGCGGAAGAGTACTCGAGATCAGTGCGCCGCATCCGACTGCGGATGGACGCTTGTTCGGCGATTTGCGGGCGGGTGACTTACTCGACGGGCAACCGATCCTGGCGGTTGAGGTCATCCCGTACGATCACGAGTATACATACGACATTCTGCCGGCATCGAGCACGCACAGCTACTTCGCTGCGGGGGCACGCATCGGAACCACGCTGCGCGAACGCCAACGTGGAGCGGACCAGTGACCGTTCTTTGCGTCATTCGCCTCTGGCCCGCGGCACCACTGAGCGCGCCAGTTGCCGTCAAAAAGCAGGAGCTACATGCCCTGAATGTGGAGACGGTAGAGCAATGTTGCTGAGCGCAGATCGCTTCTTGGTTCTTGCCGTGCTCGGGCTCCAAGCCTGTGGCAGCAGTGGGAAGGCGCGCGAGGCGGGATCCCCGGCGGGGTCCGCGGGTCTAAGCAGCGGCGGCAATTCAGCGGCCGGTGGCGGAGGTGGCTCCGCTTCGGGTGGAGCTAGTCCCGGCGGAGCTAGCTCGGCTGCTGGGCGAGGCGCTGGTGGTGCCAGCTTCGGAGGGACTCACTCCGCTGGCGCAAGCTCTGCGGGCGGTACGAGCTCTGCGGGGAAAAGTGGCGGAGGAGCGAGCGCAGGCGGCGGCAGCGGTGTCGCTTGCGGATCGGTTGTCTGTGCCCAAGGCTTCGTCTGTTGCGGCCCCCCGGAATGTGGTGGCGGGTGCACGGATCCTTCGAAAGGCCTGAACTGCCCGTCTAACTGTCCGTCCTCCAATTGCGGCGGAACCCGCTGCACCGCAGATCAAATTTGTCTTCAAGTCGATGTCGGCACTGGTGCGGCCCTGACGCGATCGTTCCAATGCATCACCAGCCCCTGCGTCGGCGAGCCATTAAGCTGTGTTTGCGGGGGAGCGACCTGCCAGGACGAGACTCCACCAGCGACCTGCACGCAAGCGTATACGACTGACAAAACGTTGCGCTGCATCGGCGCGGTCCCCTAAGCAGCTCGCATCCTCGCACCTGAACTGAAGCGTCAGCCAGTCATGACCGTTGACCTTGACGCCGAGGTCCTTTTCGTTTCTGACGAGCGCGCGGGGCGCGACCCGCCCTCCGCACGAGCTACTCTGTGCACCCTGTCCGAACGCACTTCGCGCGCTGGAACCAGGCGTTCGCGGTCGGCCAGAGTGTCCCGCCGAGCGATTGAAGATCGCCAATGCGCCCGTTTGCTCGAAGCGCTCGACATGGCGCTGGATCTCGCGCTTGTTCCGCAACACGTTCACGTCGATCACGGCCATGTTTCAGCCCTCGTTCTCCTCACCACGACTATCGTATCACGCAAGGTGCAGCCCGAGGTGCCCTGCTCCGACGCCATATCTATCCGTTCGATGGTGCCACCGTTATGTTCCAACGCGCACCTCACAGAACCTCCGCCTCCCCCAGCTCGTCTCATGGGCAAGGCCTTCAAAGTCGGTCTGGAGAACCTCGTCGCTAGCCGCACGAACAGAAGCACGCGTTAACGCACATGCGCGGAGCAGCGTCGTTCACTGAGCACCCGCACATTGGGTTGGGAGCCGCACAGTCGTTCTCGGTCGTGCATTCTTTGTGGCAACTGCAGGCACCGGGGCCGGGCCCAGGTCCGCCACAACCACAATGAAAGCCCGTCGGGCAGTCCGTGCCGCCAACCTTGCACGATGCTCCTTGAGCAGAACCACCGCTCCCGCCTTGTGCCGGGGCGCCGCCACGGCCGGAAGTGCCGCCGCTGCTCGAGCCGCCCGTCTCGGCGAGCCCGCCTCCGCCGCCGACGCTGGGTGTTCCGCCTGCGCCTCCTGAGACGGGTGTGCCAGCCGCGCCGCCCGCAGTCGCCCCGCTTGCGCCCGAGATCCCGATGCTGCCACCGCTTGGAGCGCCAGCACTCGAAGTACTCGCTGCTCCGCCCGAACCAGACCCCGGATTCGCTCCGCTGGCGCCGCTCCCAGCGGCACCGCCCGGTTTGCCGGGACTCGAATCCGTGCCGCTGCATGCTCCAGTCGAGAGAGCCAGCGCGCAGATCGCCGACGTCACTGTTCCGAGCGAAAACCTGACTCTCGAATCCGCCATCTAGATCTCCTTCGCAAGCACGAGCAGATGGCAGAGCCATTCATCGACGCTACCCAATTGCCTGTCGCCGATATGTTAACGCGTTTGGGCCCACGAGCCCGCAGAATCTGCTGCGCGGTGCGTCGGCGATTCTGTGATTCGACATCGGGCCTGGTTTTGCGGTTTTAGCTTCCACGAAGTCAACGCCCGTACCCCACAGAAAATAGCACTCTCGGCAGCACAGCCGATTCGAGCTCGAACTGATTCATGGGATCGTTGCGCACCGGATAGTTGTGCCACACGTGCTGATATTGTGCGCCAAGTCCAAAGCCGAGCATCGGGACCGATCGCCAAGCGAACTGGTAGCCGCAATCGGCCGCGACGTTGGGGGAGCGTGCGTCTTGATCATCCGTAGCTTGATCAGTGAAGTAAGTGAACACGCCCGCGCCCACCGAAGGGCCGATAAAGAAACCTTGCAGACCGCCTTCGCCCGAGTACACGCGATAGCCCAATTCTCCCCAAACTCCCGCGCCAATGTCGGCGCTCCTCGGCTGCGCGACGGACGTGAGAATGATTGCGTCGTGTGCCGTGAGTGCCACCTCGAAATTGATACTCGCGCGAGCAAGTACGAGTTCCAAAGGATTCAGTTCGATCGCCCAGTTTCGGGACGACAAGGCTGACGACTTTTTCGCATTCAATCGATCAGTTGCTTGCGCTCGCGCCGCGGCACTCGAGCTCACGATCAGGATGCAAAGCGAGAACTGAACCCAAGTTCTGGCCCTACGTCGCGATGTCCGTCGCGTGCGACTCAACATCGCCTTTTGCTTCCATTTTGCATTCCTTCTGGCCTAGCAGGAGGTGTGCCGCGGCGCGGACCGGCAAACCAGGCGACTTTGCGCCGAGCGTGCGTGCAAAAGGCTCCGTCTGTCGGCCGCCATGTATAGGAGAGACAACACTTGCCGATGATCCGCGAGGCAAGCGGCACACCCTAGACTCTTCGATACGCGCTTTTCGGCGACCGAGTCGCAAACCTTATGCCAGGAGCCATGTTGCCTACACTGGTCAGCATGGTCTTCATTGGCTCGGCGTGCCGGTGACATTCCTGCTCGTTGAACAGCGTAGCAGCGCAAAAGTGAGACTCGCCGAGCCCATTAACAGCCCTGTGGGCAGCAGGAATGGTTGCGCTCGCATCTATTTGGTTGCGCTCGCATCTAATAGCACCTAGACTGAGTTGACGATGATCGTGGAACTAGTGACATTCAAGCTCCCCGCGACCACGACTCGCGAAGAAGTCTTCGAGAAATTCGCGAGAACGGCCGAGACTTGGCGGCAAAACCCGGACTTGGTGAGGAAGTACTACCTGTTCGACGCAGTGAATGGTGTCGCGGGTGGCGTGTACTTGTGGAGGGCACGCGCCGACGCCGAGAAATGGCACGGCGCTGACTTTCGCTCGCGCGTTCGAGACATCTACGGTGCCGAGCCCGAAAGCCGATTCTTCGAGACGCCCATCGTGGTCGACTGCCTTGGCGGTGAGGTTGTCGACCACTCGGAGCATCCCGCTCGATGACGCGCGGCGGCCGCGTCGCGGACTCAGAAGCGCAGCAGCTTCAGGCTTCAGTGCAGGGTTTTGTCCGAAGTTTTGGCCTACTCGTTACCAAGCAAACACCATGTGGCCAACCCGTTTCGCCATCGCACGCTCATGCGTTGATGATCCTGCTCGATCGCGAGCGCCGTGGCTTGACGACGTCGCAGTCGGACCTCGCTGAACAACTCGGCCTGGACAAGAGCAACGTCGCTCGGATTTGCGCGCGACTACAGACTGACGACCACGCGAAGCAAGAAGTCGCCCCTGACGATGGCCGCAGCCGGCATCTCGAGCTCACACCACAAGGGAAGCGGCTGGCGACCAATATCCACGCGGCCAGCTTGGAGCGCTTTCGTCGTGTCGTGTCGGCTATTCCGTCCGGGAAACGCAAAGCGCTCCTCGAATCACTCGAGCTGTTACGAACCGCGGTTGGAACCTTGGACGAGTAGTCATGGAAGGTCTTCGCTGCACGGTCCTGCTGTTTCTGCTCGTGAGCGCCTGCCAGTCCTCGTTCGACGCGCCAGCCGCCAAGGCGAGGGAAACGGCGAGCGCAACGGCAACGCGCCCGTCAGCGCCAGCCGTGCTGGACCAACTGGACGCGCGGAAGCCCGTCCCATTGCTCCCGATGATGGCGAATCACCAGAAGCAAAACATGCGGGATCACCTCGCTGTAGTTCAGGAGGTCGTGGCTGCGCTTGGAACTCGCGACTTCAACAAAGTGACGCAGTCGGCTCGGCGCATGGGCTACTCGGGCGCGATGGAACAGATGTGCAAACACATGGGCTCAGGCGCGCCAGGCTTCACAGAGCAAGCTCTGACCTTCCATCACAGTGCTGATCGCGTCGCGGACGCCGCAGAAAAGAAAGACTCGAATGGGGTCATCACGGCGCTCGCCGAAACGCTCGCGACCTGCACGAGTTGTCATGCGACGTACAAGCAGAAGCTCGTCGAGAGTTTGCCTGAATAACTCGTCTTGGTCATGATCCACCAATCCGCTCCCGTCCTCGAAGCTGGTCTGCCCCCGGCAAGCGTGGTAAGGAGCCGGCGTTGGTGCATAACCAGCGGAGGTGAACAGATGAAACGCGCGGTTGGAATCTACGCACTTTTGGCGTTCTCAGTTGGGGCCTTGCCGTCGCCTTCGCCGGTGAATCGCATGGGGGGCTGCGCACAGTGGCGAAGGAGGTTCGGGAGGAAATCGCAGACGTGCGCGAAGCAATCGCCGCGGTGACGCCACGGCAAAACAATATCGAAGAGATTTGCTTTCGCGTTGGGTCCCTCTACCTCACGACGCGGCGCGAATTGGAAGAAGCCGCAGCATCCGAGACGAATGCGTCCGCCCGAGCCAAGCAGTTGGTGTCCGAGCTGATCAAGGATGGCCACTCGCTACCGAGCTTCTGTGGCGACACCGAGAAGGTCAAACGGGAGCCTGGCTACGAACAGGTAAAGAAGGGAGACGTAGGCGACCTGAAGCGGGAGCTTGCAAACATGGAGCGTCGAGCAAGCGAGCTTTCGGGGCTGTAGTCTCTGTCGACCAAATAACACGGCTTACCTCCTTTCGGGAACGACTGGTGGTGTCCTCCCATACAGCCGAGCGAATGCCCGGCAATCGGGCCTGCATTGGCGATCCCAGCCACGGCGACAATGCCCAACAGACTGGCGCCGAAAATTTGCCGTCGATTTCGGCTTAGAAGGCCGCTTCTTCCGCCGTGGGAAGCATTTGCCCGGAATCTCAGGCGTCTCGTTGTGTTGGCGACATGTTTATGGTTTTCGGTCTCGGCTGATCTCAGTGCGCTCTGGCTCTTGTGACTCGACGCCGTGGTGCCGGGCCTGCCGGCTGCTAGCGAATACCGTTGTCGCAATAGAGGACGCCGGTTTGCTCGCTGCAGCTCTCCGGGCGCGAACCGAAACCGTCAGTGCACGAGCAGAACTTCATACACGCGCAGCTCGGTTTTCCGTCGCAATTGGTGGGAATCGGCTCGCAGCGAGCACCACCGCCTCCGGCAACTCCTCCCACTTCTACGACGCACACGGTACCCGTCGGGCAAGGCTCACTTGGACACGCGATGGAGCTCAAAGAGCCGCCGTCCGGGGCGTCGGGCGGCGCGGTGCATGCGTTCGCGCACGTCGTGCCCAGCGGTGTTCGCGTTTCGCAACCATCCTGCTTGTTTTGGTTGCAATCGGAGAAGCCCGCAGGACAACCGCCGCTATCGATCCCCATACATGCCGAAGCGGAATCAAACTGTGCCCAGCCGTCCGGAGCTGCACAAGTGCTCGTGTAGGAACAGCACGTGCCAGCCACCGGATTTTTGGCGAACGTCGCCGTGGTCGCGCAGTTCGCGCCGCTGGACGGTCGCTCCGCGGGGCAATCCGATGCCCCGCAGCCCGAGCTCGTGCAGCTCCAAATCTTCGAGTCGGAGCAGCTACAGGTATTGCACGCGTCCGCGGCGAAGTCGTCGGTAGCGCATGGTGACTGACCCGCGATGCCGGCGCTACCTGCCGAGCCTGCAATCCCGCCAGAGTTCGCTGCACCTACAGCCCCGGCCAAGCCGGCAGTCCCGCTAGAGCCGGATGCGCCTGCCGCATCGACGGTCCCGGCGATGCCTGCCGTGCCCGCATCGTTCATTGCGCCCACGGTTGCGTTGTTGCCAGCGCACGCCAGCGCAACGCAGCTCGATGCCGCTCCCAACCCAAGCCGCCACAGGTTCGTCGCTCGCTTCATTCCGGTACTCCCATTTCGCATCGAATCGCCTTCCTATATCTAAAGGCAGCCACGCGGGAGAGCCATCACACAAAATTCGCGAAGAGCGACCACGCACCTTCATGACCGCGTGAGCTCGGTAGTCCAGCTCGAGCGCGTCTGCGAGAACTCTTGACGCGGGATCTAAACGTCGTGAGCCCCGGCTCATGCGCACATCATTCGGCATATTCGGTTTTGCGGTGGACCCGGCACGCCCGGACTGGGAAAGCAGAGCGTCGGCGTGGAGTCGGAGCAGTAGGGCGGCGGAGCCGAGCATGGATCGTACTGACAGCAACTGGCCGGGGACGTGCACTGGCCGAGGTTCGAATTGCAGCCGCTGTGCGAGCCAGTCGGGCACGTGCCGTCACTAGACGCTGGGAAGCACGCGGGTGCTGTCCCTCCGCAACAGGGAATCACGCAGTACTGCGAAGCCCCACACGTCATGCTGCCGCAAGCCAAGGGCTCACCGCCGGCACCGCCCGCGTTCCCGCCGCTCGAACCCGCACCAGCTGCGTTCGCGCCACTCGACCCAGCAGCCCCCGCCTGATTGCCACAGACCCGGCATGATTGAGACTCCCACCCGAACCGCTAGAGCCGGCAGCTGCGCCGCCTGCGCCAGCTGAGCTTGCGCCAGCTGAGCTTGCGCCAGCTGAGCTTGCGCCAGCTTTGGATCCACCGGTGCTCTCGTCAACAACGGCGCCAGCGCCTGCTTGGCTTTGGTGTTCGCTCCCCGTCGACGAGCCACACGCTGCGAGCACCATCACAGGAACAACGCCGGCCAAGGCGAAGCGGCCGAGTCCAAAGCGTGTTTGTCTCATATCTGGTTCAGTGCAAAGCGCATGCCCGTGGTGAGGCTGGCTCAATTCAGCGGTAATTGCGAAGTGCGTTCGCTCGCCCCGGACGCGCCGATCAGGGTGGCACAGGCGCGAGTGGCACACCAATCGCGTGCCGGGGACGGGCGCGCATCACATGGTGGAAGTGCGATTGAGCAACGGTCGCGTGCTTTCGATTAGCCCGTCTCACCCAACCGCCGACGGACGCACGTTCGCAGA
>Ga0207691_10002565_pt1 | contig 17748 bp, 12 predicted proteins | sample KBSM13metaG_FD_184327 | JGI IMG/M metagenome (GOLD analysis project Ga0207691, IMG submission 184327) | Miscanthus rhizosphere microbial communities from Kellogg Biological Station, Michigan, USA - KBS M1-3 metaG (SPAdes) (version 2) | ecosystem: Host-associated > Plants > Roots > Rhizosphere >... | reverse complement strand
AGCGCTACGCCAAGTGCTCCAGGTGCGTTCACCGTGACACTCCAGTTCACTGCATAGGATTGACCTACTACTGTCGGCGTACTGTTCAATGAAGCAGCGTTGGTAATCGTCGTGGTTGTGTCCGCTGGGTTCACCGTATGTGAAGTCGCGGGTGATGAGGCGCTAGTGTTGTAGTTTGTATCGCCTGCATAGGTCGCTGTTAGTGACTTAGCGCCGGCCGACGTAAACGTGATGTTGCACTGACCAGTCGCAATCGCAGCCGAACAGTTGTTAGTGCCGTCGCTAACCGTAACGTTCCCGGTTAATGCTGCACCAACCGAACCCGGCGCGTTAACGGTGACACTCCACTGCACGGTAACCGCCTGACCAGTTACAGATGGAGTGCTGGTCAACGTAGCCGCGTTGGTTATCGTGGTTGTCGTATTGGCCTTGTTCACCGTATGTGGTGAAGCCGGACTCGACGTGCTTGCCAGGTAATTGGCATCGCCGGCGTATGCGGCAGTGATCGACTTGGCGCCTGCCGTGGTGGAAACAAGGTTACAAGTTCCGGCACTGACAGCCGCGACACAGTTTACTGTGCCATCACTGACAGTGACGTTCCCGGTTAGAGCTACACCGAGTGCTCCAGGCGGGTTAACAGTGACGGCCCAGTTCACTGCATAGGATTCACCTACCACTGTGGGCGTAGTGTTCAACGACACCGCGTTTGTGATTGTGGTCGTCGTAGCTGCTTTACTTACGACAACCGAGTTTGATGAAGTGTTGTTGCCTTCATTGCTTTCCACTATCACGTTGCCTGGATCGACTGCTGAGGTACCTCCACCACCTCGTGGATTTGCATAGGTGGCGACGCTATTGGCTGTCGCGGCCCACTGCACCTGGAAGTTACCTCCCACGCCAATCACCACGGCGCCATTAGCAGTACAGATCAGATCCTTGGTGCCGTTGATGGAACAGGCGACGGTACCGCTGTTAACACCGGAGAGCACGATGCTAGGAGTAGTTACCGTGTAATTGATATCGACGCTGTTCGGGAGGTTGTCGTTGAGTATTACCTGCCCGTTAGAGAAATTGGCCGCGGTCGAAAAGGCGCCGCTGGCATTGCTAATTGTCTGAGTCCAGATCCAGGTTTGACCCACGACTGCGGCGTTGGAAACGTTGTTCGTCTTGGCGACAGTTAGATCGGGACACTGGATAATCACGGTAGGTGTTATCGTCACGCCGTCGACTGCCACATCAGCGCTGCCTGTTCCGCAAGACGCGCTCACGCCTCCAGAGGTAAACGTAGCCGTAGCGTTGCCAAATGGGACTGTTGCGGTTCCGGCCGCACCGGCGGCACCAAGCCCTGAGACGGTGTTGGTGTAAGTGAAGGTGTTGGTCGTTGTGCCTGTGATCGTAAAGATTCCGTCATAACCAACCACGGTTACTCCACGAATCGTAACTTGCTGTCCGTTGCTGAACCCGTGACCGTTCGAAGTTATCGTTACAGTCGTGCCTGATTCAGTTGCTGACGAAATGTTGACAACTCTTTGTATCGCATTGACCTGGTTCGAGAGAGCGCCCTTCACTGGATTGCTCCAGGTAACCGGAACGCCAGCCATCGAGAACAGGTTGGATGCAGTTACAGCAGCGTTATTGGAGTCAGTAAGAAAATTAGCGGTTATGGTTGTGGCCGAGTTCAGCAAAATTGAGGCAGGACTTACTGAGGCTCGTAACACCAAAAAGCTCGGAACGGTTACGGTTCCTGATGTTTTTCCAGTCGAGCCGCTGTTTGATGCCCACCAGCAATTCGTCGCGGTTATGGTAGTGCCGGCTGCGGCTGAAATGGTTGAGCCCGTCGGTGCTGTATTAGTTACGAAACGAGCAAAGTTGACATTGATGTTGTGAGTGGCATCTGCACCAGCCGAGGCTATGGCCCCGCCAATTTGCGCTGAATTGCTAACGAAGGTGCTTCCGTTAATCGTCGCAACACCACCCGATTCATTGTAGTAACCGCCTCCCAACGCACCTGCTCCAGGCGCTGTGTTACTAAGGAAAGAAGTGTTGGTGATCGACTTCGTTGCGTAGGTACCGGCATTCGCACTTGTTATTAGGCCTGCACCGTTGCCCCCTGTGGTGTTGTTGTTCTGAATTACTGAATTGCTGAGAATAAAAGTTCTGTTCGTATCATTCGTAACCGCCTGGTATATACCGGCTCCGCTTCCCTGAGATTGATTACCGCAATTGGTCGCAGCCTGGTTTGGACAGGCGGCAGCAGCTACTGTTCCACCAATCGTGGAGTTTGTAACCGTGAGGCTTCCTGCGCCATTGCCGATACCCGCGCCGACGGGTGAACCGCCACCACTCGTGCGGTTGTTCGTCATAACCACTGCGTTGAAGGTGGAGGCATCGTTCGGGCCTCCTGTCACCACACCGCCAGCGCCTACTCCCGACGTATCTCTACCGCCGGAAACCGTTACGCCTGACATGGTGAAATCGAAACTTCCGAGAAGTGGAGCATCGACGCACATCACGCGATCGTTGGGAGTGGTTCCTTTGATGAAGGTCGTTGTCGACCCGCCACCGAGGATCGTCGTTCCATCACCAGACAGATCGAGGTCACCAGTATTTGGTGAGCCACAGAGACCCGCTTCTGCTGTTCCATCGATGGTGAGTGAGTAGGTCCCGGCTGGTAGATTGATCGTAGCCGGTACGTTGCCGGCAATGTTTGAAAACTGGATCGCCCCACGAAGGCTGCAGTCACTTGCTGCACCGGTGCAAGCTGCCGCCGGTGCTACCGGGTCGTCAGTTCGATCGACGGTAATGTTTGTGGCTACCAGGGGAACGATCGAGGCCGAGTCTTGACTTGGATCAACCATAGCAATATCGCGATTGCCGTTGGCCTTCTGCCGAAAAGATGCCATTGCGATGGGAGAACCCGCTTCCATCGTGAAACCGGTTCGACTGATTGCGAGCGAACCATCCGGTAATTGAGACGTGCCTCTGCCGGTGAAGTCGCTGATCATCATGCGCGTGCCTTTGGCTGAGTCGCCTAAGACAAACAGATCTTGAGTTGACGCTGCCGAAACATGTGCAGCCTGAAGTTTCGCTGAGGGTGAAACTCCCGAATCAAGTTGACCTGCAACCATCCAGTTGACTGGGCCACTTGCCACGAGCGGTTCGGGTTGTGGGCGGGTATTGAGACGATTGCGAAGTCGGGCAGTTTGTTCTTCGGGAGTATACGGACGCGTATCGAGATCATTGCGTCGCAGGAGCTCTATTAAGCCATCACTGGTTAGCACACTGATCTCAGAAACTGCGTGCCGGTCATTGAGAAAGTCACCCACTGCCATCGACTCAACGGCGAATGGCAATGAAATCTGTTCGGCAACGAGTCCACTCGAAAAGGATGATTGGCCATGAATGATTTCGACATTCGAGCCGGAAATAAAGGCGAGGTCGCTAAACTTGTCTCCGTCAAAACCGGAGAACGCCAAATCTCGAGCGTCGTCAAGAACGGGAACAACCGACGGCGTGCTGTTCAGAGCGCCCGAAGCGCCGTCGAAAATCAAAACCTGTGAGCCACCGGATCTATCGACGCCCACCGCGATGTCGGCCCTGCCATCGGGTAAACCGAATTCACCTGTCGTTAAAGATGTAACACCGCCAGACAAATTAACTGACTCCGGATCCGACAAGTCGCCAGTACGACTTCCCATCAAAACATATAGGCCACCACCCGCAGCAGCCGCCAAAACGTCCGGGTTGCCGTCGGCGTTGAGATCGGCAACGCTCAAAAAATCGATTCGCTCTGGCAAGTTGTAGGTCTTAGTGTCGGCCAGGAATGAAGGCGGATCGTAACCTTGTTGAATTCTCTGCAGTAACGCTTCGTCTTTTGGCGCGTAAGCATCAGGATTACCGCGCTGCACGGTTATCGATCCTGCACCCCGGGCTGTGCCGAAGCCAGTAATTAGATCGGGGACGGCGTCGTTGTCGAGATCTCCTGAGGCAACGGAGAGTGCCTTCGTCGCGCTCTTGGCTTTTGGTGCCACGTTCTGCTTACGCTGAGCGACCTTGTATGCCGGTTTAAAGTTCGGACCAATCTGCCTGACAGAGGTGGGAGCAGCAACTTCCGCGTGCGAACTGGTGGCCCAATAAGACGCCACGACCACGGAGCACACGACGCACGCTGCCAGAGTGAGGATTATGAATGGCAAGGATCTCTTCCGCAGCTTGCTGATAACAAAAGCGAGGTTTGTTTGGTCCAAGCGAAACGAGGAATTAAAACGCAGCATTGCAATTCTCCTTTGATCTGGTGAAGTCGGTTAGCCGAGTACTAAATGCATTAGTCCGTTTGACCCGTCATAGTCATTTAAAAAGGCCGACAACAAAGCGTGAGTGCGGTATTCGTAAAACAAGCCGTCGTTCAAGCGCTGGACTGAACGACTCACGAAATAAGGTTACGGGCAACTCGACGCACGAAGAGATTGGCTCGTGTCGTGAGTTGCCCGAATGTCTTCTTGATGGAAAAGCCCCTTGTAAACATCTCCACTTAAGTGGAACTTCCCGGAATGCACGCTGACGGCTGATGCTAGCGCTGAGACTAACCTCCGCAGTCAGCAGTCGAGTTGTCCGATATTGTCCACGTGGCGTTCCCGTCACATGAAACGTTGTTGTAGTAGAAACAGCCATTCTGATCTTCAGCAATGACGCGAACGGTTGAACCATCGCAAGCTATACCGTTGACGGTAAAAGAGCCGCCAGTGGTAATCGCTGAAGTCAGGCAATCAGGTCCCCAGTTGTCCGGACTACCGATCGCTACATAGACGTGCTTGATGTCCTTTTGGGAACTGTTTGTGATTGTGACGTTAATCGAGTTGCTCGTCGAGGTACTGCTGCCAAAAACATTGGCGGACAACAAGACAACCGCGACCAGTAAACAAGCCGGCAAGTAACGTCCGATTGAACAACACATGATATTTCTCATCGTCATACTCCTCGGTTGAAATGTTTCCCTTACGGGCAGTTTCCGTTCACCGTGTTGTGCGCACCACTATCAATCGCCGCCTGGCCATTCTGTGAAAGCGGAACCACTACTTTGGCCGTCACAGTAGTTGAGTGACCGAACACGTCGGTGGCGATGAAGGTGATGGTGTAAACACGACCATCGAGATTACCGTCGCGTTCAGCGCGCAACTGAACCGACTTGCAATCTGCAGCGATGACAATGTCGTTGGTTGTAGTGCCGTCAGCTCCGGTCGGGTTATCGTCGAGCTCGTCGCTCGTAACCTGGAGAATCTTGACGCTGTTAATTGTTACTCCAGCATCGCAAGCATCCGAGGCGCTCTGCACGAGATCCGCGACCGTAACCGTCTCGTATCTGTGATTGGGTGGCCACAACGAGATGTTCACGTTTTTAAGCGTGATCGTTGGACCGCCTGAATTCACTGCCAGCGTCGCGCTCTGCGTGGCAGTGTTACAAGAGCCGGTCGTCTCAACGTTGTAAATCCCCGAGTCACCCGATTGAGCGTTGCTGATAGTCAACGTGCTCGTTGTCGCACCGCTCGTGATGGTAACTCGACCGCCAAGACTGCCATTAACGAGAACGGTCGCTCCCTGCTTCCACACGAAAGTGAAAGGACCAGTTCCTGATGCAGTGGTCGAGAAGTTAACCGTGCTGCCCTCGCAAGTTGCGACGTCAGCAGGATCGCTGGTTGTCGTATTGGCATTAACTGTCAGCGTCGCGTTCCTTACTACCGTTCCGCAGGTTCCGCTTACAGTCACGCTCACCGGATGGTTTCCGATACTAAGGGAACCAGTGGGAACGTTAATGCTCGAAGTGTCACCGCCGAATGCCGAACCATCGACAGTCCACGCGAAGTGAATGTCAGTTCCGCTTGCTGCGGTAGAGAAGCTCGCGGTCGCGCCCTGGCAAACCGTTTGGTCAGCCGGAGTCGACGCCGTTGTGTTCTCCTGAACGGTTAGTGTTGCGTTTCTGACAACTGTTCCGCAGCTACCCGTGACGGTAACTGAAACTGGATGCCCGCCAACGCTCAACGATCCGGTCGGAATACTAATGCTGGACGTATCGCCACCGAATGCCACGCCATCCAGCGTCCACGCATAGTGGAGATTGTCGCCGGTTGCCGTGGTGGAGAAGTTCGCAGTTGCACCCTTGCAAACTGTCTGGTCCGCCGGAGTTGAAGCAGTCGTGCTTGCTTGAACAGTGAGCGTGGCGCTCTGCGAAGCTGAACCACAGTCTCCTGTTGTCGTAACCGCTACCGTGTGCGGGCCAACGCTCAACGAGCCAGTTGGAATGCTGATGCTCGAGTTATCGCCATCAAACGGGGATCCATCCAACGTCCATGCATAGTGAAGATTGGTTCCAGTCGCAGTCGTCGAGAAGTTAGCAGTCGCACCCTGACAGACCGACTGATCTGGTGGATCCGAAGTAGTGGTTGAATTGACAGTCATCGATGCCGTGACCGTTTCACTGTCCAACGCTGCATCGGCGCTCGCAGCACCCGGAGTCGCCCCAGCAGTAAAAGTGGCCGTGGCAACACCATTGATGAATTGAGTGCTCGCACTCGACAGCGAACCGTTCACCGCATTCGAGAAGATCGTTGAGGGCGAATCGGGAATCGGTACCAGGCCGTTTAACTCAACTGTGAGCGCCGGGCCAGAGTTGCGTCCTTTTATGTCGGCAGTGAGTGTCGTTTGCTGTCCGGCACATAGCGACGAGTTGCCTGGAACATTGCGAAGCAACAACCAGCCGACGACTGTAGTTCCTGACACTGAATTACAGCTTCCACCTGGTCCACTGTTGCACCCCCACCAGTTGTCATTGGCTAGGGTTGTTCCACCAAAATTGGCGAGACCGCTACCGGACGCGGCAGTATTGTTCGCTATCCGACTATAATTGGCCGTTAGTGATCCTCCGCTGTTTGCAATTCCACCACCGCCAAATCCAGCAGTATTGCCGCTGAACGAACTCAACGTGACGGTCGCGGAACCGCCCTGGCTCAAGAGTCCACCACCAAGTGTTCCAGCTCCATTTGCATGATTACTGGAGAATGAACTGCTGGTGACCGAGCCGGATCCAGCTACGACAACGCCGCCGCCATTACCATTGGTTGTTGAGTTGCCAGTGAGGGTGCTGTTCGAAAGTGAAAAAGAGCCGACTCCGAATGAGTCCGTATATATGCCGGCACCACTTGCACCAGAAGTATTGTTTGAGATTGTCGTGCCGCTGACGTTGAGCGTGCCGGCGCCGTTTCCGATGCCACCACCAACGGGCGATCCGCCTCCCGATGTGGCGTTGCCACTTATGATGCAATCCGTAACGTTAGTAACGTCACCAAAGCCGCCGGAGATAATCCCACCACCACCGACACCGTTTGTTTCATGTCCACCGGAAATGGTGACTCCGGAAATACTGAAGTTGAAATTGCCAACCAGGTTCGCATCAACGCACATAACGCGATCGTTTGGCGTAGTCTGATGAATGATTGTCGTAGCTGCGCCAGCGCCAACGATCGAAGTATTGTTACCAGCGATGTTCAGGTCGCCAATGTTCTCGTCGAGACAGAAACCAATTTCCGCGCTGCCGTCTGTTGTTAGGTTATAGGTTCCAGCGGGGAGATTGATGGTTGTACCAGAGTTGGCATTCGCGAAGATCGTTGCGCCGCGCAAACTGCAATCATTTGGAGCGCCAGTACAGGCGGATGCGGTGAAACTATCGTCTGTACGATCGACCGTGATCGTTGCGAACACAGGAGAACTCGGCAGGGGTGCCGCGTTCAAGCTGTGCGCAGCTGGTCGCTTCATCCGATCTGCGCGCAACGCGTTCGGGGAAGTCTTTACTCGCAACGACGCGTCATTGCTCTTTGATTCAGCACTCCGTGCCGTTAAGAAAAGCACCGAAGCACTTATAGAGACGATCGCTATCATGGCGATCAATAAAGACGACGATGGGGATGTTCTCAAGGAACGGGGTCGTTTATTGTTTCTCGCGAGAGACATATAGACTCCTTGTCGGGGGCTCCGGTCGGGCCAGTTTCAGTTTCAGAACTTTTAGACAGACTGCGAGGCAAACCGAACTACATGAGGCCTCGAGTCACCTTGCGAGGGTGAAATCTAAGGTGACTATCGGCTGTGATTCACTAACTTCATACATGTCAGACAGACATCAACTGCGCGGCGGGAAAACTCCCTGCATTGCGATGATGAACGTCAAGACCAGGTACGGATGCATGTTGTTGTGCGGAAGGCTCCCTCCCGCAATGCCACCTGCCAGCGGGTTCATTATGCTTCCCGCCGAGGCCGAATAGATATTCTGCGCTTGCCTCAATACAGACATTGAGGCCCACGTTGCATTTGCAGGACTGTTGGCACCGCCTCCTGCGGCATTACCGACAGCCTGATGCGTGTGCAAAGGTATTTCCGACTGAAGAAGAGTGACAGACTGCTCACCACCCAACTCGCCAAGATCCCTGAGAGACAAGCCAGCACCTTGCCCCCACATCATGGGCGCGTTGCCAGCCATATCTGGTAAAGCAAACGTGCTTTTACCGTCGCCGCCGTACGTCGTTCCCAGCAAAGAGAACAAGGCGGTGTTTTGAGATATAGGCATTAATTGCCCATCGCAAGTCGCCCAACCGGTCGGGGCGAAGTTTCCAGCGAAGATTCTAATTTCAGCTACAAACGGACTAGACATTCTTCAACTCCTTCCAGTTAGTTTTGGCTCGGGAAAATACCTACCAAAGCAATGATGAAATTCAAGACCAGGTAGGGAGAGGTGTTCTCGTGCGGCTGGCTACCACCAACCGGGGTAGTGGCCTGCGCCAACAGTGATGTATTCGGTGCCGCCGTCGAGTAAATGCTCTTGCCTCCATCTGCCCAGTAGTTGCTCGTCACCACGCCCAGGTTGGCACCGCCCGCGGTACCGTTGCAGTTGGGAATGTGAGTGTGAGCGGCCAGCTCAGGAAGAGTGAGCGTGTGCGCAGTCTCTCCACCTTTCTCACCCAAAACAAACCCCTGTCCTGTGTATATCGGAGTTCGCCCGCGAAGATCCGGAAGCGCAAAGGTAGTTTGACCGTTGCCACCGTAAACCGTACCCAGTATCGAAAACAGCGCCTGGTTTTGATTTATTGGCAAAAACTGCCCGTTGCAGAAGGCCCATCCCTGGGGAGCGAAATTCCACGAAATAATTTTAATTTCACCTAAATATGGTGTGCCCATGTCGCCTCCTTATTGATGCGGGAAGATCCCGAAGAGAGAAATGATGAAGCTGACGCACAGGTAAGGCATCATGTTGTCGTGCGGCTGAGAGCCTCCACTGGCACCCAGGGCCTGCGCATTTAGGTTCGACGCCGGTAATGCACCGATAGCAGCGTTGTAAGCGGCGCCGTCGGGAAAGTTGGCCCAAATGGCATTGGCCGGAGTCGTCGAATTCCCATTGGCAGTGCTGCCCGTCGGCACATGGTTGTGCGAGGGAATCTGGTTTACCGTCAGCGTAACACTCTCGACTCCTCCCTTTTCTCCCTGTTGAAAATTGCTCCCCACGTGCATTGGAACCCGACCTTGAAGGTCAGGAAGCGCAAAAGTCTCTTGTCCATCACCGCCATAGGTCGTCCCGATGAGGTTAAAGAGCGTCTCGTTTTCCGAAATCGGCATTAGCTGCCCCTGACAAAAAGCCCAGCCGGCGGGAGCAAAATTGCCGCCAAACATTCGGATCTCTCCGACATAAGGATTACTCATACTTACTCCTCTCGTATTTCTGAAGCCTGACGTAAGGTATCTATCGGGCTTTCAGTCGATTAAAAACGGCCTCGTAGTCAACTCCTTGCTCGTCTTTTCCGATGGGCACTAACAAAATTTCAAACGCGCCCATCACATCGTGTTCAAGTCGGTAAGTGCTCTGTCGTAAGACAAACTCTCCCGAACCTTTGAAAACGATCGAAAAGCCTTCTGCCCCGTTGCTTACAATCAAATCTGAAACTCGGCTCAGTTTGAGTTCAATTGGATCTAATCCCTCAACAACAAGCGTGAACTTCGTATCGATCTGATCGGCAAACGCTTCTTGAGTGAGCGCTTCAGTCACGAGTTAAACCTGCCTCACTTGTGTCTTCAGCACCCTCGCTCGACTTTGGAGACCATTCCATTGCGAGGTAAAAACCTTCTTCACGAATCTCTTTGAAACCAAATCGCGAGTACAACCTAAACGCCGGGTTGTAACCTTCCACATGCAACGTAACTTTCTTTCCTGTTTCTTCCGCTTCAGCCATCAGCTCTTTTATAAACTTCGACCCGACACCCGCATTTCTGTGTTCCGGTAAGAGCGCAATATCCATCAAACAGATTTCATCGGCTGAGCGGTCAACAATCATCCGACCGATCGCTAGCTCATCACGCATTACCACGAGCCACTCAGCTTGAGGTCGATTTTGAAGGTACGAGGCACGTTGCGCATTGAACTGCATTTCCAAAAACGACCGCTTCTCTTCCTCGCTCCAGGGAACAACTGACATTTCGTCAGCCCGGGTACTAGCGTAAACCTGAAATGAGAAAGCATCGTCTTCTGAAGTAGCTGGACGTAACGACAAAACCATAAGTGGCCATGAAGACAAACAACAGCCCAGGGACTATTTGGTCGTAATGATTGCTTCGTAGTTTCCCGAATCGTGTTTACCGATGGGGACAATGAATAGCGTGAACTGTTCGCCTTTTGAATGTTCGATGACGAAGGTGTTTTGACCTAAGCGAACGCCTTGACTGGTATCCGTGAATAGCAGCGAAAAGCTTTCGCGCCCGGCCATCTTGCGACCCTTAGTAGCCTTAAGGTCAGTGATTTTTTCCAAAACGACCTCAACCCTATCAAGTGGGCCACCATGTATGAAAAATGTTGAGTTGAGGTAGGGAAGAAAGGCCTGAATGCTGTAGATCTCGTGGAGGCCAGGAGACTTTCCTTTTGCTGCGCTAGCAACTACTGCAGGGACTCCAGCACCCAGTGCACACATAGTACTAACTCGAAGGAAATTTCGACGCGACGTGGCCATTTTTCCAACCTCCTAGGCGTTTTGTAAGAAGAAAGGGCTGCACCAAGGAACTAAACGTGTTCCTGTTACGTGAAGCAATACTGGCAGGATCTTTCGTCGGGGGTAGCCGTCCCTTTGTACAGGGTTTAGGCCGAAAGATCTTGATGAACTTATTGGATTCCCAAACGCCTTCGAGATGGAACCATTTGCGGGGCTATCGGGAATGGTGCGAGCGCAATATATATCGAACCGAGAATGATTACAAGCAAAGAATCTTGCTCGCTTACATTTTCGTCAAGGGCTTTGATCCCTTCAGTTAGATACCAGAAACTTTACGGGGCTTGTTCATAACGAGTGCCATGAAGAGGTCTAACTCAGGTGTGAAGTGGTAGCCGCCACGCAGTGGTGAAAACGACACGCCGATCAAATTAAGCTTGTTTGCCGCTTGACCATATTGTCGCTCAAACTCGTAGCTGGACCAGGCTGAGTAAGTCATTGCCGGGAGATCATGACTGCGAAGAATGTGATTCAAACATAAAATCCTCAGTTCACGTCCGTCCAGTATTGAAACCTGATCGTTTGCCGCTAAGAAGTTCTTCAAAGGAACCAATTCACATTCGAATCCTATTTGAGTTGCACATTTCTTTACGTGTCCAAAGTGGATTGAAAACTCCTCATGGTTCAATTGAATTGCCTGGACCGGGTACGAGTTTTCACCACCATACTCGGTAACAATGAAGCGGCCGCCTTCGTGCAAATGATTCCAGGCCCGTTCCAAAAACTCAAAGACACCAGAATTGACTAGAAACTGATCTGTGTTGGGCGGCGTCTCAAGCGAATACTTCTCAACCCATTGAAGACCTGGCCCATCCCACGCCTCGCCATTCTCGTCGCGGGTACATCGAACTTCTGCGACGGGAAAGTCAGCAATCACTTCGTTGGAAACAATTAGGTCAAATGTCCTGCCAGGAAGGTCAAACTCCGTCGCATTCTGATGGAAGTGCGTAACTTCAAAGCCACGTTCTGCCAGCGCTCGTTTCTGGTGTTCAATCAAGACTGGCGACAAATCGAGGATGTGATAGTTAAGGTCGATCCCTCTTCGTTGCGATTCCTCGATGAACGATGAAGCAAAAGATCCTGTTCCTCCCCCGACTTCCAGGATATCCAACTCTTTCTTTTCGATTGGGCCAAGAGCCGAAGCGCAGAACCTGGCCCCGTAGCTGAGCCCCTCGAATACTTCGCCAGGGAATCGAAACGCGTGATTAATCGTGGGCTCGATTTGATCAAACTCCCAACTACCATCTTCGATACCACGCAAATGAAACTCTGTGACTGAATCAATTTCGCTAATTGACTCTGCTTCGCTTGCGTGAAACAAATCTCTGCCAATGATGTTGCATGGTTTGAATGGATTGGCACAGTCTTCTTTGTTCGAAGTCAGCTTGATGAGCTGTCGCTCGATGGTGGTCAGAAATTCCAATGCTTCATTCGCATCACCTGGGTTCGCATCTACGTGCTCGAGGATCTGGCCCAAGGTTTTTGTTCCATCAGCGTTCGCGAAGATGTCGGACGGCAAAGGCGGAAGAGGTTCTTCAATAACTGTTGGCAGATCGTTTTGTCGGCGTCCGAATACATACTCGTCCATCGGAGTCCGAACCACGACAATTTCGCCGTTCGCTAATCGATAACCGACCGCGGGGTTTTGCAACGGGCGAACAACATAGTGATCCAGAAATCTAACGATGGGGTCCTGATCGGTCTCGATCAAAAAACCGAGATGAATCAGATTTACAAACTCCGTGTTTGGAACCGGCTGATTCTCTAACTGTGCGAGATCGAGGTGCACGTCGCCCTGCTTGCGCACGGCTGTAACAAACATTTGCAGACTCGGGGTGAATTCGACAATTTCACCCGTCAAACGATGAAAGAGTCCGTACTGAATTGCTCCCCTGGTCAGACGATTCTCAATAGTTACCAGGTAAGGACTTAATTTGTAGGCGGTCATCTTTAAAGGCAGGACTAACTATTTGCTCTTCATCTTTTCTTTTAGCTGAAGATTTCTGATCAACCTGTGTAAGTAATTTGGATGGACGCCGAGCAATTTCGCCGCATCGGTGTAGTTCCCATGTGCCTGATCCATCGCATTCAGAATAATGCGTCTCTTTGTTTCTACCACGGCTTCGTGATAGCCGGTTGGTGAAGCTCCGATCTCACGTTCAAGAATTGCTTCCGGTAAATCTTCTACGAGAATCAGTTCCGTATTGCCTAATACCACCGCGCGCTCAATTGCGTTTTCCAATTCGCGAACGTTACCCGGCCATTCGTAGTCGAGCAAATAGGCTCGAGCCTCTTCTGAAATTCCGTTTACTCGTCGATTACATTTGGCACTGTACTTCTGCGCAAAATAATTCGCGAGTAACGGAATGTCTTCCTTCCGGTCCTGTAGTTTCGGCATTTCAAAAGAGACAACGTTGAGTCGATAAAAAAGATCCCGACGAAATTCTTCCGCTTCGATTGCCTCTTCAAGATTCTTGTTTGTGGCTGCAAGGAGACGCAGGTCCACCTTGATTGTTTGCGTTCCCCCAACGCGCTCAAATTCGCGTTCCTGCAACACGCGTAGCAGCTTGATCTGCAACGACGAGGACAGTTCTCCAATCTCATCAAGAAAGACTGTGCCGCCATCAGCTATTTCAAGGCGACCTTTCTTTTGAGCAATCGCGCCCGTGAAGGCGCCCTTTTCATGACCAAAGAGCTCGCTCTCCAAAAGTGTTTCAGCTAGCGCAGCACAATTCACGGCCATGAAGGGTTTGCCTTCGCGCTTACTGTTCCGATGAATTGCGCGAGCCGCCAACTCTTTTCCCGTTCCACTCTCCCCCACGATCAAAACAGTGGAATCAGTTGGCGCTACTTTGGAGATGAAGTGATAGACACGCTGCATCGCGGCGCCTTCCCCGACCATGTTGTGTTCGAGGTTTACATCGTCCAGCAGACGACGGTTTTCACTCTCGAGCCACTCGATGTGTCGCGCGTTCTCAATCGCCACGGCGGCAATACACGAAATTGCCGTCACCAGTTGAAGGTGGTCTTTGTTGAAAGTGTCGCCTTTCAGCGATGTATCGAGATACAAGACACCGAGCTTTCTGTCGAGCATTACTAGTGGCACACACATCACGCTCAACGCTTGCGAGGCAATCATGCTTTCGCTCGAATGCCCGTCACTGCCTACATCGTTCGTCAGCAGTGCAACTCCATCGCGCAAAACTTGCTGAGCGATCGTCTTACTTACAGTGACTGCTTGATCTTTTCCCAAGGCACGATCGAGCGCGAAGACCAGGTTATCGTCGAGTTGATCGTCCTGGGTGAGAAGAATCGCGCCATGCTGCGCTGGCACAACTTCGAAAAGCAGCTCAAGCAGCCGTTGCTGAAGCTCTTCGATTCCGCGAATGGCATTGATCCTGGTGCTGATTTTCATCAACGCACTCAGGTCACGAGCCATCACGTAGAGCGCATCATCAAACCGAATCTGAACAGTTGATCCACTTAAGACCTGGCCTTCATCAAGCTTGACCTGACTTGACTTCGAAGCGACGTCGCCGTCTCCGATTAGAAAAAGAAATTGAGAGTCGCCAATGCGAACGCGATCGCCGTGTTCCAGGCGGCGTGTTTTTACCGGCACGTCGTTAACAAACGTTCCGTTCAGGCTATCCAGGTCCTTGATAACAAACTCTTCAGATCCCTGATTTTCAACAATGGAGTGACGACGTGAAACTGAGGCGTCGGCGATACAGAGGTTGGCGGCGGTCTCTCGGCCAATTACGAAAGGCCCCTCATCGATAGTGAAGATTCCGCCTTTTAGTTTGCCCGAAATTGCTGCAAGTCGCGGTTGCATTTGATGAAATGAGTGGCCAGGTTTGGTGAAAGAGAGTCTACGCGCCTCAATCTATTCGAGCAATAGTTTCGACGCAGTTGGAAATTCGGTCTGGGTTTTTCAAAAAATTTCCCGCCAGTGTTCCCGCGATTGAAAATCTATCTGAATGGCTATCTGAATGGCTATCTGAATGGATAGCCTCGCTATCCGATCAGTTAGCTTGATCGACCTCAACGGATTCGGTCAGTAGTGAAAACCTCAGCGTTTTGTGCGACCGTGCTTTGGCACACGCTTAGCTATGTCAAATACGTCTGACAAGGGCAAAACAATAACGACCGAGAGGTCAAGCAAGAAGCAAGAAGGAGAAACCCATGGCTAAGCAAATGATCAAAGGACTCGCGATGTTGGTACTCGTAGTGATGCTGTCACTCGTTACCGCCTCAGCAACAAAAGCACAGTCGTCCCGCCAAGTCGCCAACATTCCGTTTGATTTCGTCGTCGGAAGTGAAGAGTTGCAAGCTGGAGAGTATAGAGTTGAAGCTGCCAGCTCAACAGGCATGGCAATGAAGATCAGCGGAGAGCATAAGGGAGTGTATCGCCTCTCATCGACGATCACGGCGAGCCGCCGAGCCGAAACGGGAAAGCTCGTATTCCATCGCTACGGTAACCGCTACTTTCTCGCAGAGATTTGGACGCCCGGTGAGAGTGTGGGCCGTGAGCTTCTCAAGTCAAAAGATGAAAAGGCAGTCGAACGCGAGTTGGCAGCAGCAAAGAGCAGCCGACAGTACGAGCGAGTTGAAGTCGCAGTGGCTCGAAACTAACAAGTTGCGCAGCGTCCCCAGACGTCGTCCCGCGCAAGGAAAAACGGGCTATAGACTGGTAGCCCGTTTCTCCCCAAAACCAGAACGGCAACCCAACGCCCCCGGGTTGCCGTTCTGGTTTGTTTGAGACTAAGTCTTACGGCACTAACTTCCAATTATTGTTCGGCTCGGTCGGCACTGTCTTATGCTTCTCGAGCCAATCGATAATCAACTCTCGAATCTCCTCACTCGATCGATAAACCACCGGCGCCGCTTTGTACATTTCGTATCCGCCGCCGCCATTGACTCGATAGTTGTTCGTCGCCAGGCGAAACTTCTGGTCAGGCTTTACAGGTTGACCTTTAAAGGTCAGGTTCTGAATACGCTGTCCTATCGGCTTGGAGATGTCGAGTTCGTAATTTACACCCTCTGCGATGTCGAAGTTGTACGACGGGATCTTCTCGTTGATCTGTTCAGTGATCGGCTTGCCCGGAACGTAAGTCTTGAAGTATTCGGCCGAGTGTTCGAGCGCCGCTTTTAGTTGTTGTCCTGTTACTTCCAACACTGCCAACGTATTCTCGTAAACATAGAGGCCCGCAATATCTCGAACCGAAACTGGACCTTTGGCAATGCGCGCTTCGGAATTGAAACTCGCTACCATCGACACATCCGCATTGCCGGCTTCGAGTTGCACCTTTTGGATCAAATCTAGAATTGCAGTATCACGAAAGCGCGCGTCCTTCGCGCTTAAATCTGCCGCTGACTCTCCGATGGTTCGTCCAAGCCATGCCTGCGTTTCGCGGTCGTAGGGTTCAGCAAGTTTTACGACTTCCGGATCTGCCTCGACACGATCGTCTGTGGGAATTGTTCGTGCGGCCTTCGCATAGACTCGCCAACCCTGCGGCGATTTTTCAAGATACATATCGGCGCGGGCGAGATGCCGTCCCCACGCGTTTGCCTGCGTGATAAGAACGCCATTGATGTACAGCGAAGGCACGTCTCGATGGGTGTGACCCATGAAGATCACATCGATACCAGGAACCTGTTTCGCTATTTGAACGGCGTCGTTCTCATGAGGCACTTGACCGGGACTTACTTCACCGGTTCGGAGGTCTTCCCCAAGGCCCATGTGCATCGCAACAACAACGACGTCGACTTTCTCCTTACCGCGAAGAACTGCTACCCACTTCATCGCTTCCGAAATCGGGTTATGAAACTCAAGACCAGCGTAGTTTGGTGGATTGTCCCAGTTTGGAATCCCCGGAGTCGTCAAACCAAGTATCCCAATCTTCACACCGGCGACGTCGCGAATAAGGTAGGGCTGGTAATGGGTTTTACCTGTCTTTGTTTCGTAAGTATTCGCCGATAGCCAGGGGAACTGTGCTTCCTGTCGAGCTTTTTCCAATACTTTCAAACCAAAGTTGTATTCATGATTGCCGACCGCCATCGCGTCGTACTTGAGAGAATTCATCACTAACATCATCGGATCGCGCGGTTGGTTATTTTTGCGACCATGAAATGATTCAAGGGGTGAACCCTGGATCGTGTCGCCCGAATCTATCAATAAGACGTTGGGTTGTTCACCGCGAATGCGTTTGATCAGAGTAGCGACTTTTGCGAGCCCGCGATTGTCTGGCTTGTTTGTGTAGTAGTCGATTGGATTGATGTTGCCGTGCAAATCAGTCGTCCCGAGAATCGTAATTTGAACTCGTTCGGGTGCAACCTGACCCGGCTGCGGAAACCCTGCCGCTGCACAGAGGAGCAAAAAGCAGAATAGTGTTTTTCGAATATTCATGTTGTTTAGCGACCTAAACTAATAACCGGATTGTTGGAGAGGCTCTGACTTTACGGCTCGTGGAGGATCAAATTCAACTCTGTGGGATTGAAACAGGTGACTCCCGCCAGAAATAGCGTCGGCGACAACGAGAAGAAGTAAAGAAGATTGGAACAAGTAAGGGAGGGCGGTTTACCGGTTTACAAACACTTCGACTGCACTGAGTCCGTTGATCTTCACTTCATCGACCTTTTGAAAATTGGCCCGAACAAATTCTAGTTCGTCTCGATT
>Ga0207691_10002563_pt1 | contig 17755 bp, 16 predicted proteins | sample KBSM13metaG_FD_184327 | JGI IMG/M metagenome (GOLD analysis project Ga0207691, IMG submission 184327) | Miscanthus rhizosphere microbial communities from Kellogg Biological Station, Michigan, USA - KBS M1-3 metaG (SPAdes) (version 2) | ecosystem: Host-associated > Plants > Roots > Rhizosphere >... | reverse complement strand
TCCCGCCATCCCGGCGAGGCTCAAGACGAACGCGGCGGGACCAAGCAGTCGGGAGTGGACGTTCATGCAGAGCCCTCGAGGCGGTAGCACAGCGCTTGGCGAATGAGCACGGGCCATGCGCTCAGGAAGAAACAGCTTGGCCTGGTAACGCTCGCGTCGGATCCCCGAATGCGCAAGCCATTGGCTCGCAGGCAGGCCACCTGGCGCCGAGCGACCTGCCCACGATGGCGAGGGTTATCCGAGCGCGTACTTGACGAACCGTCGGAGGTCGAAGTCGCGTCCACCTAACGCCTTGTTCGGCTCCCACTTCGGCCACAGGTTCCAGAACGAGTTCCGATCGTCGAGCATCATCCCGGCGAACGTCTCGGCCACGATCGTCCCGCCGACGTCGCCGAGCTTGGGCGTATCGATCTTCTTGTCGCCGTCGGACGTGTGCACGGTCTCGGATTCCGGCTTCGTCCGGAAGCCGTGCGCCGCTTCCGCGAGCACGTACGCCCAGAGCGGGCAGTTGTCCCTGAACCGCGGGAAGTCCTTGGCAATCGAGGGCAGGTCGGCGGCGTCATCCGATGAGCTGCCGATGAGAATCTCCTCGTTATGCAATGGCTCGGCCCCCATCACGCGCGCGATCGACTGACCCGACGGCAGGCGCATGCGCCAGCCGCGAACGAGGTTTCGCGCCGCGAGCGACTTGAACGCGCCAGGATTCGAGCCCGTCACGTTCGCCGGCAGGTTCGAGAGCGGATCGACGAGCGACGGATCGATCTTGTAGGCCAATTGCGTGCGCTTCGCCTGCGCGTCCGCGGCGTCGTCTTCCAAACCAGCGGGCCGCTTCTCGATATCGATGAACCGCGCCCAATCGATGGCCCATTGTGGATTCATCTCACGGAATCCGCGAAGATCATCGACCGGCGCGACGCAGCCCTCGGGAAGCCGCGAGAGCGAGAAGATCGGGATCGACGCGACGCGGTCGTTCAGGCGATACCCGGGCCGCACCATGGAGTGGCCGAAGCGGTACGCGGCGGCCGCGAACTCGAGCGGCATGAACGCCGAGTGCACCGGCTTGTAGTATCGCAGGCGCGGTGGCCTGTCGATGACGTTGCCCTTCCTCGACTCCATCAGATGCGGCAGGATGTCTTCCAGCACGCGCCCCGAGACGACGCGCCGCAGAAAGTCGTGCGTGACGACCCACTGATAGTGGAAGCGCACCTGCTGCTGCACCTGCTCGAACGTCAGCGATGGGTTGTCCTTCCGGAAGTTGTTGTGGAAGCGCAGCACGAGTCCCTGGAACTGCGACACGATCACGTTCTCGTCGTTCCGCGGGTCGCCGATCATCGCGCGCTGATTCGAGGCGCGCGCGAGATCCTGCGCCTTCTGGATCGGCCTGCCTAACGCTTCTCCGCTGAGCGGCTTGCCGAGCAGCAGCTGCTTGTCGTCGCCGTAGAGGTACGGCTGATCGTCCGGCCCTCGCCCGTAGACGGAGTCCAGATCGAGCCGAGGCGTGCGGAAGTCGATGAGCGCGTCGGGGTCGTTCTGCCGCATCAAGCTGCTGCTCGGGTCGAACGTGATGTCGTGGTCGATGAACTGTCCCAGGTACGTGTACGCTGATGGAATGCCGCTCTCTTCGTCATCCGCGCCGTCTTTCGGGCAGTCCGGCTCGTGGATCATCGCCGCCGCGAGCGTCTCGAGCAGTTGCTCCGCTTCGGTGTCGTTGCTGCCGAAGTCGGCGGGGGCGAGCGCGCGGAAGATCCGACCGAAACGGCCCTCGAACAGCCGGCTTCGCGTGTCCATGTCGATGCCGCGCGGAGGAATGCCGTGCGGTCGTACCATTGGCGGCTTGATGACCGCCTTGTTACGGATTTCGAGTCCCATGGTGCATGTCCTGGCAAGAGTCGCCCATCGGCTGTAACCAGCCGAGCGCCAGGCGGCGCACGAAATGCCGCCGCCTCGGCGAAGCAAGGAGGAACGGACGCGCTATGGTACGCCGGAAGGTGGTATCGGGCAATGTCGGGAGCCTAACGGCGGAAACGCCCGAGCTTGCTTGCCGTTACAATCGAGTGCGCGCCGCACCTAACGCGTCTACCCGGACGTCAGGCTCGCTGCACCGCCGCGGCCGCCTCGCGAATCTGCGCCGTGTGGCGGCCTTCGTGTCCAGCGAGAAAGAGCAACCACTGGTAGATATTCAGATCGCCGAGTCGTGGGTGCGGAAGTTGGACGCTGCTGAGCGCGAGACCATCGGTGGCGACGATCGCATCGCGCAGCACGCGGCGATGCTCCGCCAGCGCGTTCCACGCGGCCTCCGTGCTCAGTCCCGCAGTCGGCCGCGATGCCTCGCTCGCCGTCAGTGCGTTCGACCTGTCGAGCAACCGTGTCACGTCGAGCGTCGGCGTGACCGGACTTGTCTCGGTCTCCGGCCCGAGCCCCTCGGCACGCGCTGCCGCGAGCTTCGTCACGAGCATCGGCGCGATACGGCCTTCGACCAACGCAAGATGCTCGAGGACCTCGGACACCGACCACTGTTCGGAGCCTGGCCGAGTGCGTTGGAGTGACGCCGGAACCTGGGCGACTGCGTGTTCGAGCGCGGACCGGTAGCTATCGAGCACACTCAGAACTTCCTGGGTACGTGGATGCATGCGAGAACCTCTCGAGATGTGGCGCGACGATCGCTCGTGGTCGAGTCTAATCGTGGCGGAGCGAACGGCCAACGCCGTGTCATCCCGTGTCATCCCGAGCGTCAGCTTTGTCATCCCGAGCGTCAGCTTTGTCATCCCGAGCGGCAGCGAGGGATCTTCTCGAACGTCATTGTCGCCAAGCCGGCTACGATGACCGCACAGAAGATCCCTCGCTGCCGCTCGGGATGACACCGCTGTTTCTCCGCCCTCCGCCCTCCGCCCTCCGCCTTCCGCCTTCCGCCTTCCGCCTTCCGCCTTCCTAAGGCCTCCTTCCTCCTCAGCGCATCGCTGGCAGGATGGTCTGAAACAGCATGTCGAGACCCGGATCGGGCCCGCTCGCGATGCCCGCGTTGATCGCCACAACGAGATCGTACTTCGGCACCACGAACAGCCACTGCCCTTGTGCACCCGACGCGGCAATCACGAGATCCGCCGTATTCGCGTCAGGCGGGCCACCGGCGAGCGTGTACAACCACCAGAGATACCCGTAGCTCGACGTCCGCCCGCCTAACCGGTACGTCGGTGTCACGCGTGGCCGAGTGGATTCCGTGATCCACGCCTCTGACTGCTGCCACGCAGTGCCGTCTCATTCCCACGTGTTGGCAAGCAGGGTGGTGTTCGGAACGCGCCGGTCTGGCCGCCCAACAGCGGTATGCTCCGAACCGCCGCGTCGGTGCAGCGGGTCACCCGTTCGGGCGTGCCGCGCTATCTTGAAACGTCCACGGCTCAAAGGTGATGATGAGGGGGCGAGACCCTGACGCGGTCCTCAAGCGACGCTGGTGGCCGACCGTCGAGATGCTCGAGGCAGGCATCGACGTGCTCACCGAAGAATGGGACGTCGCCGCGATTCGGGACGGCGTGGTTTCCCGCGCGGAGATCGCCGAGCCGGCGTTCTATCTATTCGGCCCCTTCCTCGACCCGAACCCCCGCATCGAGCCGTTCAGACATGTGGTCGAGATGCTAGCGGATGCGGAGAAGAAGCTCTTTGCGGCGGATCCATCGCCCGAGCATCATCGTCAATATCTGGCGACGCGATTGCGCGAGATCGTTGATCGTCTTCCGTTGCCCGAGCCATGGTACGAAGCGCCGCCATCGGCGATGGTCGTCCTCGGGGCCCCCAATCCGAATGGGACGCCGCCGGCGTTGGACCCCGAAGGCGTGTGCGGACGATGCCACGCGTTCGGAACCGTCGCGCGGGTCACGAAGGGCCGAAGAGGTCGCAGAACTACGCGGTACTGCGCGTCGTGCTGGAGGGAGATCAGGGTGACGTTCGCGACGCCCTTTGCTCGGAGAAAGCCGGGCACGACGCTGACAGCGTACGAACACATCGCGTTCATGGACCGTATCGCGGAAGGGCCAAGCGAGACCGACTCTCGCTCATGGGACGACATACTTGACCTCGTCCGATTGTTCCTGGCCGCCCGCGATGACGCAAAGCTGGGTTCCTCTTCCGACGACCAATACAGCGAGTTCGCGACGCAGATCGCCGCGCGAGCCGATGGGATGGATGGTCCGATGCCCGCCGAGATAGAAGCGTTCGTGCAGCAGTACGCGCCGCGTGCCTAACGTGCCAGAACCCGCCGCCACCATCGCCGACGCCCTCGTCGCCGTCGGCCGCCGCTTCTACGCGCGCGGCTGGGTGATGGGTACGAGCGGGAACTTCAGCGCCGTCGTCTCGGAAAACCCGCTCCGACTGGCGATCACGGCGAGCTTGCTCGACAAAGGCGCGCTCGACCCGTCGCACATCTTGCACATCGGCGAGGACGGCATGGTCGTGTCGGGCACCGGACGCCCGTCGGCCGAGACGCTGCTGCACCTGGAGATCGTGCGCCGACGCGGGGCCTGCGCGGTGCTGCACACGCACTCGGTGTGGGGCACCGTCCTCTCCGACAGTCACGGACCCGACGGCGGCCTCGGCATTGAAGGCTACGAGATGCTCAAGGGACTCGACGGCGTGTGCACGCACGCGCATCGTGAGTGGGTACCGATCGTCGCGAACGACCAGGACATGACGCGCCTGGCTCGCGTCGTCGGCGAGACGCTCGACCAGCACCCGACCGCGCACGCGATCCTGCTGCATCGGCACGGGCTCTACACGTGGGGCGCGTCGCTCGCCGAAGCGGTGCGACACGTCGAGATTCTGGAGTTCATGTTCGAGACGATCGGGAGAACGGCGACGTACAGGTCACGCGGAGGACACCATGGCACTGCTCAAGATTCCTGACGAAGATCGTACGGTGACGGACGCATCCGCGGTCCGCGACTTCCTCGCCGAGCACGGCATCGAGTACGAGCAGACGGGCGCAGCGCCCGGAGTCTCGGCCTCGTCGACGTCGGACGAGATCCTCGCGGCGTGGACGCCGAAAATCGACGAACTCAAACGGCAGGGCGACTACGTCATTGCCGATGTCATCGACGTGAAGCCCGACACGCCGAACCTCGATGCGATGCTCAAGCGATTCTCCAGCGAGCACTGGCACGACGAGGACGAGGTGCGGCTGATCGTCGAAGGACGCGGAATCTTTCACATCCATTCCCCGGGTAAGCCGGTGTTCGCGCTGGAGGTCGAGCCGGGAGATCTCATCCGTGTGCCGCGCGGGACGCACCACTGGTTCGATCTCTGCGGCGACCGGCGAATCCGTGCGATTCGATTGTTTCAGGATATGTCCGGCTGGACCCCGCACTACACCGAGAGCGGCGAGGACGCGAAGTACCAGCCGCTCTGCTTCGGCCCGTCGTACATTCCGCCGGCCCGCGTCACGCCGGGTCTCCGCGTGTGACGGTCACGTTAGGTTCGCTCGGCGTCCGAGGTGTGGTGCTGGACATCGAAGGCACCACGACGCCCATCGCGTTCGTGTACAACGTGCTGTTTCCGTACGCGCGCACGCACCTGCGCGAGTTCCTGTCGACTCGTGCCCCGTCGGGGCTGCTGGCCGAGGTAGACAGCCAGCTCCGTGAGGAGCACGCCGCCGATGTGGCGCGCGGTAATTCCCCTCCCCCACTGCCGGCGGACATGAGCAGCGGGAATGCGGCGGACCTCGAGCCGTACGCGCTCTGGCTCATGGACCACGACCGCAAATCGACCGGGCTCAAACTGCTTCAGGGCATGATCTGGCAGCGCGGGTTCGCCGACGGCAGCTTGCGTGGCGAGCTGTTCCCGGACGTCGCACCGGCGCTGGAGCGCTGGCGATCATCGTCGATCGACGTCGCGATCTACTCGTCAGGCAGCGTGCTCGCGCAGCGGCTCATCTTCGGCCACACGCCGGCGGGCGACCTGACGCCACGCATCAGTCAGTTTTTCGACGCCACCATCGGCCCGAAGCGTGCGGCAGACAGCTACCGCCACATCGCGTCGGAGCTGCACCACCAGCCTAACGAGCTGCTCTTCCTCTCGGACGTGCACGCCGAGCTATCGGCAGCGCGGGCGGCTGGCTTTCAGGCGTTGCTGTGCGTGCGTCCGGGAAATCCGGAGCCCGCACGCGAGGACGAGAAGATCATCGAGTCATTCGACGACATCGTGGCCTGAGCTGCTCCATCACAACGGAAACCGCAACTTACCATAGCAATCACCGCGGAGTACGCGGAGGACGCCAAGGACTGCTTCGGCGACCATCTCAGACGATTGACGCGAACGGATTCGGCTGATCTGGCGGATTGACTCCTCGAACGCGAGGGACGCTACGGCAACGAGCCGCTCGCGCGATGAACCGTCCCGGTCGCGATCGGATCGGGCCCTTTCAGTTGTTTCCGGCTTCTTCTCAAAACACCTTCGTTCTGGATGCCTGCCGAAGCAGTCCTCCGCCGTGACTTGCAGCTGCCGGTGCAGCTCGCTTGTCACATCTTGACAATCAAGATGTAGGACCGCTATGCTCGATGGAGCCGACACACCGACTCCGGAGCGAAGTGTGGACGAGAACAACACCGACGTCATTCAGGGCACGCTGGACATGCTGATCCTCAAGACGCTCAGCCTCCAGCCGCTGCACGGCTTCGGCATCGCGCGCCGTATCGAGCAGATCTCGCGCGACGTGTTCAAGGTCAACCCCGGTTCCCTGCTCACCGCCCTGCAGCGCCTCGAGCGCGCCGGCTGGCTCGACTCCGAGTGGCGGCAGACCGAGAACGCGCGACGCGCGAAGTACTACAGCCTCACCCGCACCGGCCGGAAGCAGCTCGAGGCCGAGACGGCCGACTGGAATCGCCGCGTATCCGCCGTGGCGCGCCTCCTCAAAGCCGAGGGCTGACAGATGAACCCCTGGCGACAACTGTCCCGCGGCGTCCGGTCCCTCTTCGATCGCTCGACGACGGACGCCGAGATCTCCGATGAAGTGCAGCACTACCTCGATCAGGCGACCGCCGCACACCTGGCGCGCGGGCTGTCGGAAGCCGAGGCCCGGCGCGCGGCGCGACTCGAGGTTGGTGGCATCACCGTCGTGCGCGAACAGGTGCGCGGCTACGGCTGGGAGAATGCGGTCGACGCTGCGGTTGCCGACATGCGCTACGCCGTCCGGCGCCTGCGGGCGACACCAGGATTCACGACAATCGCCGTCCTCACATTGGCGTTAGGCATCGGCGCGACGACTGCCATTTGGAGCGCCGTCGACTCGATCCTGTTCCGGCCGCTTCCGTATCCCGGTGCTGATCGGATTGCGACAGTCTGGGATCACGGCATTGACGGCTCGCGGCTCGACGTCACATTCGGCACGCTCCGCGAGATCGAAGCGCGCACACGGTCGTTCGAGGCGATGGCGGCCATGAAAGCGTGGCAGCCCACTATGACCGGCCCGGCCGAGCCGGAGCGACTCGACGGCCAACGTGTGAGCGCCAGCTACTTCCGCGCATTTGGCGTCAGGCCCATACTCGGCCGCGACTTCCTCCGCTCCGAGGACCGGGCGGGCGCGCCTAACGTCGTCATCGTGAGCAACGCGCTCTGGGAGCGCCGCTTCGGCGGTGACCCGGCGCTCATCGGCCGCTCGATAGTGCTCAACGGCGATCCGTTCGTCGTGATCGGCGTGATGCCGAAGACGTTCGTCAGCGCTATCGCGCCGTCCGCCCAGATCTGGACGCCGCTCGACTACGACATGTCGGAGGATCGCGCCTGGGGCCATCACCTCCGCATGGTGGCACGCATTCGCCCCGGCATGCGCATCGAGGATGCCGCCCGCGAGGTCAATTCCGTCGCGCGAAACCCTGTCGCCGAGTTCCCACGACAGCCCTGGGCGGCACTGGAAGACGGCCTCGTCATCAGCGCACTGCAGGAGGACCTCACGCGCGGCGTCAGGCCGGCACTCCTGGCGATACTCGGCGCCGTTACGCTCGTGCTCCTGATCGTGTGCGTGAACGTGACCAATCTGCTGCTCGCCCGCGGTGCGGAGCGTCGCGGCGAGTTCGCCGTCCGCACCGCGCTCGGGGCGAGCCGTGCCCGACTGGTGCGACAACTGTTGACCGAGAGCCTCCTCATCGCTGTGGCTGGCGGTGCTATCGGGATGGCGGTGGCCACAGGTGGGGTCGGCGCCATCGTTAGGCTGGGCCCGCCCGAGCTACCCCGCGTCGCGGCTGTCAGTGTAGACGTCAAGGCGTTCGCGTTCGGACTCGCAGTCACTACCCTCATCGGCGTCGCATTCGGAACGATCCCGGCGATCCAGGCGGTACGCGGTGACCCCAGCGAAGATCTCCAACGCGCCTCGCGCAGGACGACCGGTGGACTCCGACGCACTCGTGGCGCGCTCGTCGTCGCCGAGGTGGCGCTCGCGCTGCTGCTACTGGTGAGCTCCGGGCTGTTACTTCGGAGTATCGAGCGACTGTTCGGTGTGCGTTCCGGGTTCGACGCGTCGGGGCTACTCACCATGCAGGTCGCGGCCGTCGGCCATCGCTTCGACGCTGATGGCGCCACGTATCGATTCTTCGAGCAGGCGCTCGATGCCGTGCGTCGAGTGCCGGGCGTGCAGAGTGCGGCCCTCACGAGCCAGTTGCCGCTCAGCGGCGACGTTGAATTGTACGGGGTACACTTCAAGCCGGCTGTGGCCAACGATCCCGGCGAAGTTCGGGGTTCATTCCGCTACGGAGTAACGCCCGGGTACTTCGAGACCATGCGGATTCCCGTGCGTCGAGGCCGGTCGCTCGAGGAGGGAGACCGCGCGGGTGCGCCGCTGGTCGCGGTGATCAGCGAGTCCATGGCGAAGCGTCGTCTGCCCGGAATAGATCCCATTGGTCAGCGCCTGGATATTGGCGACGGACCACTCTACACGGTGGTTGGTGTCGTCGCCGACGTGAAACAGGAATCGCTTGCGCTGAGCGAATCGGATGCCGTCTACACGACGATGGCGCAGTGGCACTACACGGACAACGTCATGTCACTCGTCGTCCGTGCTCGAGGCGACGCGGCGGCGCTCGCCCCGACGATTCGTGAAGCGATCTGGTCGGTCGACAAGGATCAACCCATCGTTCGCGTGGCGACCATGGACGCACTGCTCGCCTCGTCGGCCGCGAGTCGCCGCTTCGCCGTCACGCTGTTCGAGGCCTTCGCGCTCGCCGCGCTGGTGCTCGCCGCGGCCGGCATCTACGGTGTGCTTTCCGGCAGCGTGGTCGAACGGACGCGTGAGATGGGTGTGCGCGCCGCGTTAGGCGCCACCCACCGCGATATCGTCTCGCTGGTGCTGCGCCAGGGACTCCGGTTGACGGCGTACGGTGTTGTCTTGGGACTCGCTGCGGCGATGGTCGCAACGCAGGCGCTCGTCACGCTGCTGTTCGGCGTGTCGCGTCTCGACCCGGTGACGTACTTGGGCGTCGTCGCGCTACTGGCGGTGACGGCCGTCGTCGCGTGCGCCGTACCGGCGTGGCGCGCGGCTCGTGTCGATCCCGTGACGACGCTTCGCGCGGACTAGCGCGCCGCCGTCACGTCGCGCGCAGCGGTTGTGGTGCTCGAACGGCCGAAATTGCGAGCGTTACCGCAAGTGCGCGAGCTTGTCGGGATTGAGTAGGCGATAAATCGCGAGAATGCGGTCGCCATCGGTCTCGAACGATGTCGTCATCTGCAGCACCCCGTCGCGGTAGCTCCCGATCGCCGGCTGGCCATTGAGCTCGATGACCTGATGAGTCAATGCGCCGGGGTATTTTCGCTCCAGCCCGAAGAAGAAGCGGGTGATCCGATCGGGCCCTTCGAGCGTCCGCCTGGTGGCCGGAATCTTTCCGCCGCCGTCGCTCATGAACGTCGCGTCAGGCGCGAACATCGCGAGCATGGCGTCCTTGTCATCGGTCGCGAGCGCGTCCAGGAAGCGGTGCAGCAGCGCTTCCTGCTTCTCCACTGGTGCTGGTGCCGCGACCCGGGGACGCCCTTCCCGTACGCGCATCTTCGCGCGATGCACGGTCTGCCTAACGGCTGGCTCGCTCTTGTCGAGGATGCGTGCGATCTCGTCGTAGCCGGCGTCGAATACTTCTCGCAAGAGAAACGCGGCCCTCTCCTCGGGCCCCAATCGCTCGAGCAGGACAAGAAACGCCATCGAGAGGTCCGATGCCAGCTCGACTCTGTGGTCGGGCAGAACGTCCGCCGTCGCGATCGGCTCCGGCAACCAGTTGCCTACGTAGCGCAGCCGCTCGGTCTCGGCGCGACGCAGCCGGTCGATCGACAAGCGCGTGATCACGGCCACGAGCCACCCTTCGGCCGAGACGATGTCGTCGTGCTTCGCCTGGTGCCAGCGCAGGAAGGTTTCCTGCACGAGGTCTTCGGCTTCCTGCACGTCGCCCAGCATCCGATACGCGATGCCGAAGAGCCGAGTGCGGTAGTGCTCGGCGTCGTCTGCCGGGGAAAGGTCGTCGCTGAACATGGTCATCACACAGTAGACGGCACAGTCAACGCGTTGTGACAGCCAGCCAGAGTGCTCTTGCATCGAAGCTGAGATGTCACAGCAACTACGGGTCCGCGTCTTCGACTGTGAGACGATCGTGATATTTCCATAGGACACCAACCAGACGACAATGACCACAATGATCAATGACGTAGCGGCCGCATCCGGCCCGCGGATCGATTACGCGAAGGTAGCGCCTGGCGCGGTACACGCGCAGCTCGGGCTCGAGACCTACATCCGCAACTCGGGGCTCGAGCATTCGCTGATTCACCTGATGAAGCTTCGCGCCTCGTACATCAACGGGTGCGCGTACTGCGTGGACATGCACACGAAGGACGCGCGCGCCGAGGGCGAAACGGAGCAACGGCTGTACGCGGTGCCCGTGTGGCGGGAGACTCCGTTTTTCACACCGCGCGAACGCGCGGCGCTCGCCTGGACTGACGCTGTGAACGAGCTTGGTCGCGCACACGTGCCTGACGAGGTATTCGAGGAAGTGCGTCAGCATTTCACCGACGTGGAAATCGTGAACCTCACGATGGTCGTAGTCACGATCAACGGCTGGAACCGGATCGCGATCGCACTGCGTCAGGTGGTGGGCAGCTACGTGCGGCGCTAGCGCGGACTGTGTCATCCCGAGCGTCAGCGAGGGACCTGCTGTGAGGTCATCGTTGCCAGTTGGAGCTCCGCGACTCGGAACGGCGGAACGCGGAGCGCTCTGAAGGCTCAGAACGACGCAGAAACGAAATGAACAAATTGCTATTGCCGCTTTTCTGCCTGGTTTGCGCGCTCTGCGCCCTCTGCGTTGCGTAGTACCAACCAGCCTGAAATTTCGAGTTCCTCGCTAGCACTCGCGACGACAACTGCAAAAACCAACCGACAGGATTGCAGGATTGACAGGATTGCCCATCAGGCAGATCGCGCCCGTCCCTCAGACATCCCGTTCATCCTGCCAATCCTGGCAATCCTGTCTTCGTTGCCGTTTGCTTTTTCTCAGGAGTTTCTGCGATCGCTCGTAGCCGGACCGGCGACGATAACGTTCGGGAAGATCCCTCGCTGACGCTCCGCTGACGCTCGGGATGACAATGCGCTGATGCTCGGATGACAATGCGCTGACGCTCGGGATGACAGCGGATCGTCCGCGAGTCGTCCGGAAACCGCAGGCGCAATTCTCCCGTCGGATGCGGTGCCTAGATTCGCCCGCATGTCCGACGGACCATTCCTCCAACACGTCCGCTTCGCGACGTGGCAGGTCCTTTCAGTCTTCGCGATTTGCACGTCGGCGACCGCCGGCGCGCAGGCGGCTGCGCCGGTCTTCCTCAACATCAACCCATCGTGGTCGCCCAACGGGCGGCAGCTGGTCTTCGAGAGCGCACGCCACGGCAACACGACGCTCTACATCATCAACGTTGACGGCACAGGCGAGCGACGCCTGACCACTACGCGCTACGGCGACGACACGCCTCCGCAGTGGTCGCCCGACGGACAGACGATTCTGTTCGACTCCGACCGCGATGGCGATGACGAGGTCTACGTGATGGACGCCGACGGCCGCAACGTCCGACGCCTAACGTACTCGCCCCGTGGCGACGGTCACGCCTCGTGGTCCCCCGATGGCACGCGCATCATCTTCGGCTCGGCACGGGAGGGCAACAGCGACATCTGGACGGTGCGCGCCGATGGCACGGACCAGCGCGCGCTGGTGAAGCACGCGGGCACTGATGCCGGCGCGAAGTACTCTCCCGACGGCCGGCGCATCGCGTTCTTCTCCGACCGCGAGGGGAACGCCCGACTCTACTCGGCCAACGCCGACGACACCGACGTCCGCCCGCTCACGACGGACAGTACGAGCTACGAGCTCGCGTGGTCACCCGACGGAAAGCAGATCGCGTTCTACTCGAACCGCCAGGGCCGCTTCGAGCTCTACCTCATGAACGCCGATGGCACCGGCCAGCGCGCCCTTACAAATTCGGCCTACGGGAATGCGTGGCCGCAATGGTCGCCTGACGGCAGTCATATCGTGTTCGCGTCCTCTCGCGACGGGGACTGGGAGATCTACACCATGGCGGCCACGGGGAATGGCGCGCGACGCCTAACGTGGAGCGCCGGGCGCGACGCACACCCCGCCTTTCTGGCGTCCGGCCAACAGATCGTGTTTCAGTCACCGCGAGACTACGCCGGCACGGGCGAGGCTGACCTCTACGCGATGGATACGACAGGCGCTCGACTCCGCCGCCTGGTCGCGCGACGAGGATTCGATGGCGTCCCCGTACCATCGCCTGACGGGCGCCAGATCGCGTTTCAGCGCGGCACGTTCGACTCCGTCGCCCGCACCTTCCACTGGGAGCTCGTGCTCGTCGACACACTCGGCGGCAACGAACGCGTGCTCAGTCGAACCCGTGGAGCAGTCAGGTCCAGAGCTGGCGTGCGGGTAGCAACGAGCTCGTGTTCTACGCGAACCCGAGCGGGCGCGACCAACTCTTCGCGATGAACCTCGCGACACGCGTTCTGCGACCCCTGCAGAGCGAGTACGGCGACATCGTCTTCGTGGTCGCACGCCGCGACCCCACATGCCGTGAGTTCGAAACGCTCGAACAGATCGGCATTCTGCGGGCGGGCTCGCGGTATTGGTGGCTGTGGCGGCAGTGGCCTGCCTGGTCCCGGCTCGGCGCGCGTCCCGGGTCGATCCGATGACCGCGATGCGCGTGGAGTAGCGGCATGCGCCGGTGGCGGCGCGATGAAATTGTACAGGAGAAACATGCTCGCGTATCTGGTCTGGTCCGATCCCGGTTTGGTGGTGTGCAGAACGGCCGGTCCCCGTGTGAGCTTTGGTCAATGCCAACCACTGCCAACACGCGCGCGATGACCAACAGACCGATCGACGCCGAATCGGCGACGATGGCGCGCGTGTGCGTGTTCGAGCCCATCGAGCTGCTGCGCGCTCGGTACACACGTCAACGGTTCGCTCCGCACACGCACGACGAGTACGTCTTCGGCGTCATCGAGAGTGGCGCCGCGCTCACGTTCTTCCGTGGCCGCGAGGACGTCCATGCGGCGGGGTGCGTCATCACGTTCGCGCCTGGTGAGGTTCACACCGGAGCGCCAGCCACGGAGGACGGCTGGGGCTACCGCATGCTCTACCCGAGCGAGGCGCTCGTCCGCTTCGTCGCGCGGGAGGCGACGGGTCGTGATTTCGCGCCGGTATTCGATGTGTCCTCCGTGCAGGATCCGCGGTTCGCGGAGCGCGTCCGCGCGATGCATGTGGTGCTCGAGAGCGACGCCGATCGACTCCGGAAAGAATGCGCCCTGCTGGAAACGCTCGGCGAGCTCGTCCTCCATCACGCAGCGGCGTCGCGGTCCGGATGCCTAACGCCGACCGCCCCGCGCACCACCGCCGCCCTCTGCCGCGTCCGCGATCTGCTCGAGACGGAATACTCGCGGACGGTCACGATCGGCGAGCTTGCCCGCGAGGCGGGACTCAGCACGTTTCACCTCATTCGGGTGTTCCGCGCCGCGTTCGGGCTCCCGCCGTACAAATACCTCGAGCAGATCCGCATCCAACAGGCGCGTCGGCTGATCCGGCACGGCTTTCCGCTCACGCATGTGGTGCACGCGACCGGGTTCTCCGACCAGAGTCACCTGACGCGCTACTTCAAGCGGATCGTTGGCGTGACGCCGGGTCGGTATGCCCGCGCCGGCTGCGACCTCCGCGGCGCGGAACGCGTCGCCTGACAGGAGCCGAGCAACGAGAGCAACGGCCGAACAATGACAAAGAGTAGCGGCGTCAGCCGTCGCCTGACCCTGTTCGTCTTGGCCGTGACCACGTTAGGTGCCATGGCCTGGACCTCCCGATCGCCGGCATCGACCATCGCGTCGTCGGCCACGTCGACGACTACGCAGGCTGCGACCACCGACGAATCGCGGGCCGTGCTCGCCGTCGTGCAGCGACTGTTCGACGCCATGCGCTCGAAGGACACCGCCGCGTTCCGCGACGTCTTCGAGCCTAACGCCAAGCTCGTCGGCATGCGCACCGGACCAAACGGCGAGCAGGTCGTTCAGGTGCTGCCATGGGACCGCTTTGGAGCCTTCATGGCGTCGGACACGCGAGCGCCATGGATCGAGCGCGCGTGGTCGCCGGAGGTGCGCATCCGCGGCACGCTTGCGACGGTGTGGGCCGAATACGACTTCCACTTCGGCCAGACGCCGAGCCACTGCGGTGTGGACGCTGTTCAGCTGCTCAAGACGCCGGGAGGCTGGAAGATCGTCTCGATCGCTGACACGTACGAGCCCACGGGCTGTCCGACCCGCGAGCCACCCCGTTAGGCTCCACGCCAGGCACCGCGGTCAGGCCGTTGGACGCAGTAACTGCGGCGCGCGAAGCCGGCTGACACGTAGCTTCGCTCCCGTCTTGAGGATCGCGATGTAGTCGCCGCCGAACCACGGCTGCACCTCGCGAATCCGCTCGATGTTGACGATCACGGACCGATGGATCCGGACGAACCGCTTCGGGTCGAGACCTTCGGTGAGCCCCGCGAGCGACGCGCGCAGTCGATGCTGCGCATCCCCGACGTGCAGCACCATGTAGTTGCCGTCCGCCTCGATCCAGTCCACGTCGACTGCCGGCACGAATCGCACGCGCCCGTCGGAGCGCACGGCAAAGCGTCCGATGTAGGACGCCGCGCTGCCGCGCGACGGCTCTACATTGTCCGGGACGTCGTCGCCTGACGCGTCGAGATCAGCACTCGACTCCGACAGTGTCGGCCTCGGTGCGACGCCACCTGGAGGCGTTGGCAACCGAGTGAACGAGCCCGCCTGCCACGCCTGCACGAACTCCGCGAGTCGACGTCCCAACTCCCCGTTTCGCCGCTCCTGCACGGCGGTCTGCGCGCGCTCGAGCGCCGCGAGCAGACGCTCGTCGGGGAACGGCTTGAGCACGTAGTCCAGCGCGTGCACCTCGAACGCGCGGATCGCGTGCGAGTCGAACGCGGTCACGAATACGACGACGGGCATCGAGGGCGTGTCGATCTGCTCGAGCACCGCGAACCCATCGAGCCCTGGCATCTGCACGTCGAGGAACACGATGTCGGGCGAGTGCTGGCGGATCGCGTCCACGGCCGACGCACCGTCCCCACACTCGCCCACGATCTGCACATCCGCCGCGTGACGCAGCGCGAGTCGCATGCAGTCTCGAGCCAGGGGCTCGTCATCGACGATCAGTACGCGGACCGTTCCGACCGCGGGTGAGACAGGGGCGGTTACGACGTTAGGCACCGACGGCGACATCTCGATCCTCGACATTCGTGTGGAACGGCAGCAGCACCCTCGCTCGGACGCCACCGCCTGGTACGTCGGCGACATCCAGGGATGCCGCCTCGGGGCCGTACAGCTCCGCCAGCCGCGCTCGGGTGTTCGACAACCCGATGCCCTCGCGCGGCGCTCGGCCATCGATCGGACTGAGCCCGTCGCCGCTATCACGCACCGCGAGCTCGACGTGCAGCCCCGATCGACGCGCGGATACGCGAAGCAGCGCGGGTCCGGGGCGTCGCGCGATGCCGTGGCGAAGCGCGTTCTCGACCAGAGGCTGCAGGATGAGTGGAGGCACCAGCGCGGTCCGGACGTCGGCATCGACGTCCCACGTAACGTGCAGCCGATCGCCGAAGCGCACGAGCTCGATGTCGACGAAGCGTCCGAGGTAGCTCAGCTCGTCGGCGAGAGGAATCTCGGCCGGCATCTCGCGGTCGAGCGTCGTGCGAAGCAGATCGCCGAGTCGCGCGAGCATATCGACGGCGGCGTCGTGCTCGCGTTTCCGGACGAGACCGGCGACCGCATTCAACGTATTGAACAGGAAGTGCGGATTGAGCTCCATGCGAAGCGCATGGATGCGCGCCTCCGCGAGATTCAGCTGCAGTCGCGCGGCTCGTGATTCGGTCTGCGCTGCCACGAGCGCGAGGTGACGGAAGCGCGCGAAGTACGCGAACGCGTAATACACGCTGAGCGCCGCCGCGTAGATGAAAAAGTCGGTCGCGATGTACCGCGACTCGAAGTAGCTGATCATCCGCTCGACGGTGGGTCCCCACGGCGTGGGGCCGTTCGCCCAGAAGTACGCGACGCCGAAGACCGCGATATGAACGACCGACAGCACTATCGACGTCGTCCCGTGAACGGCGGAGCTCCGGCGCCACCTGCCGCCGTCGAAGCGAAAGCGCTGCGCCAGCCAGATCACGATCGGCATGACCAGCATCCAGAGGCCCCACCACAGCCCGTTGTCGCGAAGAACCGACAACAGCGGTCGTTCGCCGCCCTGGATCTGGAGCATGACGTAGTCTTTCGCGCACTCCAGCAGCCCGATGGCGGCGCACGCGCCGGCGCCGACGAGCGACGCGGTTCGCCAGCCGATCTGATCCCTGTCTTCAGTCATCGCGAGGGGCTGGTGTGTCATGCGTCATGGGAGCCAGGCATTGTCATCCCGAGCGACAGCGAGGGACCTTCTCGAACGTGATCGTGGCCGGACTTGCTACGATGACATTACACAGGGTCCCTCGCTGGCGCTCGGGATGACACAAAGGTGGCAGCGACCGTCGCCGACGGTGCTGCCACCTGGGCCGAATGGTGATTTTCGCCGTCCCAGCCGTGAGGCGCTACTCCTCTCGAAGCGCGGAAATCGGGTCGACGCGCGCCGCCCGCCAGGCCGGCATCGCGCCGGCGGCAAGCCCGACGATAGCGAGCATCACCGCCGAACCGGCGACCGTCGCTGGATCGGACGGCGACAGACCGTACAGGAACGACGTGACCCAGCGTGTGCTCATCAGCGCCGCCGCCGCGCCGAGCGCGACCCCCAGCACGACCATGCGCGACACCTCGCCGAGCACCAGCCGCATGACCCGTTGCTGCCCGGCACCTAACGCGATGCGGATGCCGATCTCGTTGCGACGTCGCGCCACGCTGTACGACAGCGTCCCGTAGAGCCCGACCGTCGCGAGCAGGAGCGCCAGACCGCCGAAAAACCCCGACAGCGACGCGAGCAGGCGCTCGCGTGAGAGCGACGCGTCCACCTGCGCGGCAAGTGGCGTGAACTCGAGCGCGATCGATCGGTTGAACTGCGCGACCATCGACTTGATGACGGGCGCGATATCGGCCGGCGGCCCGCTCGTTCGGACCTCGTAGTGCGCATACGAGCCCGGCCCTGCGTTCTGCGACGCGGCGACGTAGATGGTCGGGATCGCCTCCTCGCGCAGCTCGCGATATTTC
>Ga0207691_10002559_pt1 | contig 17766 bp, 13 predicted proteins | sample KBSM13metaG_FD_184327 | JGI IMG/M metagenome (GOLD analysis project Ga0207691, IMG submission 184327) | Miscanthus rhizosphere microbial communities from Kellogg Biological Station, Michigan, USA - KBS M1-3 metaG (SPAdes) (version 2) | ecosystem: Host-associated > Plants > Roots > Rhizosphere >... | reverse complement strand
AAACACTTCGCGTGGATAGCCCAGGATCCGCGGACGCTCATTTTCCGCAGCGATCACGATGTCGTTGTAGATGCAGAAATCCGAATCGTAATGATCTTCGTGCTCGCCGCCGATGAGCACGCTGCGGCCATCCGGCAGCGGTGTCGTGCTCTGGCCAAAGCGCTGGAAGCACCACATCGGCCCAGCATCGCAGGAAGACGGACCGTTGAATGCTTCATTTGCCGAGTACGCGTCGAGTCGACTCTCGATCAACCATTCCCAAAGCAGGTTGTTCATCGGCTGCGGATTCGCGTTGCCGAACCTGGGAGAACGCCACGCAGCGAAAGTCGCCTCGGTGATATCTGATGGAGGTGGTTTGCGTTGATCCATTCGCTTCAGGCGGAGGCGTTACGGACGAAGAGTCTCGCCTGCCTGCGTCAACGCGAGTTGCACGGGACTGTGTGCTCTCCGGATGGCGTCCGCGAGCTCGAGCACGGCGGACGCGTAGAAGGTGGAGCGGTTGTAGCGAGTGACGACTTCAAAGTTGGTGAAGCCCGCCACGAATTTCGATGGCTTGCCGGGCGTGGGCAATTCGAAGATCGCGCAAGGCCCGCTCGGCGGTTCTCCACCGGAGAACACCACTCCTTTGATCTGCACCTCTGACACGTCGTGGACTCGCTGCAAACCGCTGACGAGATCCGATTCGCTGCCCGGCGCCAGGCGAATCTTCGCGGTCGGCACTTCACCCGGCACCCAGCCAAAGGCCTTTATGTAGCTGGCGATACTTCCGATGGCATCGGCTGGGCTGCCTACGAGGTCAATGGCGCCGTCACCGTCGTAATCCACGGCATAGCGGCGATAGCTCGAGGGCATGAACTGCGGCAACCCCACCGCGCCCGCATACGAACCCTTGATGGCGAGCGGATCAATTCCCCTCTCGCGTGCCAGCAGCAGCAATTCTTTCAATTCATCGCGGAAATATTCCTGGCGCCGCACACCGTCGAAGGCGATCGTCGCCAGCGCGTCGATCGCACGGAACGAGCCCGTGTTGCGCCCGAAGTAGGTTTCGACTCCCAGGATTCCCAGGATGACCTCGGGAGGCACGCCGAACTCCGCTTGAGCGCGGGCCAGGTATTCGGCGTGGAGCGACCAGAAGCTCGAGCCGGCGGAGATCAACTCCGGCGTCAGGAATTTCTCGCGATAGCGTGAGTACGAACGCGCCGGCGACGGAGCCGAGCTCGGCTCTGGCCCCATCAGCCGCAGGACGGCAGGCTCGCGCCGGACATTACCGAGGATCCGCTCGAGGTCCGAGGACTCGATGCCGTGCTCTTCGCTCATCGAATCGATGAAGGAACGCACGTCCGGACGTGAGAGGAAATCCGAGCGCGCCAACACAGGCTGCGCCGCCAACAGGCACGCGATGAAAAGCGGCTTCATCCAGGCTGTGACGGGTTTCACTCGGGCGCTCGTGGGAAAGACCGGAGAAACCTGAAGTTAAACGGCTGAGCACCTGCAGTCGGTGACGCTTTTCACAACGTCGAGTTAGCGCTTCCCGGCCGAGGCCCACCACTCCGCGTAAACGCTGCCAATCACCTTGTGACGATTCAGATCGGGTGCGCCGTCCGTCCACCAGACCGGGCCGCGCTCGCCGAGTCCGATTTTGGCGACATCGACTGCCTTGCGCGCGAGCGCCAGCTCCCCTGGGTTACCGGACGCGAGCGCCGCCTTGACCGCGCGCTGCGCGGCCATCAACTCTCGCACCAGAGCCTCGCGTTTTTCCGCTGGCACGTTGGGATTCGCGCGGCGCCACAGCCGGCCGCGAACCACGAAATATCGGCCGTCCGGAGTGACCCGTTCATTCATGCCGCGAGCTTAACCGCATATGATTGGGTTCAGTGAACGCGCTGCGCAATTTCATCCAGGCACATCCGCGCCTCGCGGTGCTCACCGGCGCCGGCGTCAGCACCAGCTCCGGCATTCCCGACTACCGGGACGAGCAAGGCGAGTGGAAACGCGCGCGGCCTGTGGAGTTCCGGCCATTCATGACGGATCCCAAGGTGCGCCAGCGCTATTGGTCGCGCAGCACCGTCGGCTGGCCCATCATCAGTCGCGCTCAACCCAATGACGCGCATCGCGCACTCGCGCGGCTCGAGGCCGAGGGTTTCGTTCAGCTCATGATCACGCAAAACGTCGACGGGCTGCACGCCAGCGCCGGCAGCCGGAACGTGATCGACCTGCATGGACGGCTCGAAACTGTGCGATGCATGCAGTGCGATCACGCCTTGTCGCGCGCCGACCTTCAGCGCCAGCTGCTCGCGAGCAATCCAGGCTGGGCCGAGATCGAAGGACGCGTTGCCCCCGATGGCGACGTCGACATCCAAGGCCGCGACTACAGCGAGTTTCTCGTCCCCGACTGTCCGCAATGCGGCGGTATCCTCAAGCCCGATGTCGTGTTCTTTGGTGAAACGGTGCCGCGCGAGCGCGTCGATCGCGCATTCGATGGCGTAGCGAAGGCGGACGCGTTGTTAGTCGTCGGATCGTCGCTGATGGTGTATTCCGGCTACCGGTTCGCCGAGGCGGCCGCGGCGGCCGGCAAACCGATCGCCGCGATCAATCTCGGGCGAACGCGCGCCGATCATTTGCTGGCATTGAAGATCAGCGAGCCCTGCGACCAGGCGCTGTCGCAACTGCCGCTGTCGGGCCGTTCGCCAGCGGGTGTGCGTCAACGCTGACTGACAGGCTATTCCCGACGCCCTATACCGTCACCCCAGCCCAACAAGGAGGACGTATGGCTGCGGTCCAACCCCGGTTCCTGATGCTGACGGTATCGTGCTGCTTCCTGTGGATCTCGACCGCCGGGGCAGCGACTTTGCCCGCCGGCTTTTCCGAGACACGCGTCGCGACCGGGCTGCTCAGCCCCACGGCCATGGCCATCGCGCCCGATGGCCGGATCTTCGTGACAGAAAAGGGCGGCGCGCTGCGCGTGGTGAAAAACAACGCGCTGCTGTCACAGCCGTTCCTCACCCTCAGCGTGAGCACTTCCGATGAGCGCGGCCTGCTCGGGGTGGCTTTCGATCCCGACTTCCAGGGCAACCGATTCGTATACGTGTACTACACCACCGCCACCGACCCCATACACAACCGCGTGAGCCGTTTCACGGCGAGCTCGACCAACCCGGACGTGGCACAGGCCGGCAGCGAATTGCCGATCCTGAATCTGCCTACGCTGGGCTCGTCAGTGCACAACGGCGGAGGCATTCATTTCGGACACGACGGCAAGTTGTACGTGGCCGTGGGTGAGAATTCCGTGCCAGCCAATTCGCAGTCGCTGAATACGCCGCTGGGCAAGCTGTTGCGCATCAACTCCAACGGCTCGATTCCCACGGACAACCCCTTCTACTCGCAGACCACGGGCGTCGCCCGCGCCATCTGGGCCCGGGGCCTGCGCAATCCCTACACATTCGCGGTGGATTCCGCCACCGCTCGCATCCATGTCAACGATGTGGGCCAGGATGCCTGGGAGGAAGTGAATCTCGGCGCCCGCGGAGCCAACTATGGATGGCCGCAAACCGAAGGGCTGCAGCCGGCCGGAGTCAGCGGCGTGCGTTATCCCATCCACACGTACCCGAACGCCGATCCGAATTGCGCCATCGTGGGCGCGACGTTTTACCGACCGCAGATCTTCCGGTTTCCAACCGCGTACGCTGGCCGCTATTTCTTCGGCGACTTCTGCGGCGGCTTCATCCGCATGTTGAGCCCGCCGAACTACTCGAGCTCGGCAGGATTCGCCACGGGCATCAGTTCGCTCGTGGACATCCAGGCCCACCTCGACGGTTCGTTGTACTACCTCGCGCGTGGCGGCGGAGACCTGTTCCGTGTGCAGTCCACCACCAGCACCATCGTGTTCAATGAGACTTTCGAGAGCGCGAGCGGCTGGACGCTCACCGGAGGCGCGAACACCGCCACCCGAGGTCTCTGGCAGCGGGGCGACCCACAGCCCACCACCGCTGGCATCCCCTTGCAGCTGGGCAACTGCCAGGGTTCGACGAACTGTCTGATCACCGGGCTTGCCGCGGGCACGTCGAATGGAACGAACGATGTGGACGATGGCCAGACGTCGATTCAGTCCCCGGCCATCGCGTTGCCGGCCGGCCGGCCGCTGACGCTGGCCTTCGGGCTGTATTTCGCGCACGTCAACGCCACTACAGCGGACCTGTTCCGCGTGCGCGTCGTCGGTGAGAACGGCGTCGTTCAGACCGTCTATGCGCGAGCTGGCGCTGCGAGCAACGTCGCGGGCGCCTGGGCCACGCGCACGGCCAATCTGGATGCCTGGGCCGGGCAAACCATTCAGCTTCGCTTCGACGCCTTCGACGCCGAGCCCGGCAGCCTCATTGAAGCAGGAGTCGACAACGTCGCGATCACCGCCCATTGAACGCGGGTTGCGAAATTACTCGCCGTATCGAGCTATGTGGCGTCGATAGGCCAGCAGGTGCCTCAACGCTTCACGCGGGCGGTTGGCCTTTTCGTGCAATCTGGATAGATTGAAATGCGCGTCGTGCAGGAGCGGGTCTTGCGCCAGGGCATCGCGGTACGCCGCGACAGCTTCCTCTTCCCTCTCGAGATCTTCGAGCAGTATGGCGAGATTGAATGACAGCAGCGCGCTCGACGTCTTCGCCTGTCGGTATAACTGCTCCGCCTCCTTGAGTCGCCCATCCAGGTGAAGCAACCGTCCGAGATTGATTCTGGCCTCCAGGTGATCTTCCTGGACACTCAATGCAGCCAGGTACGCAGCACGCGCGGCGATGACGTCCGTGTCCTCGAGCATGTGACCGCGCCGGTAATGGTCATGCGCGAGAGAAGCTGCCGACACTTCCGGGGGACTCCTCAATTCGGCAACCCGTGCCGGTCCCGGCTTTACAAGCGGCAACGCATATTGGCCGGAAGCTTCCCATTCACGTGAGCCTTCACGGACCGCGACATCTTTGCCGGACGCCGCCAACGTCACGGACAGCTGGCCCGTGGGCAGCACGCTGCGGATCTGTTCCAGGGCCGCAGCGATCTTGGGAGTGGAGATCTTCGCGGCCTTGAGCGCACCGGCCACGCGGAGTACCAGGAGTTCCTGAAAAGTGAATTTGCTCTTGCCGCGAGAAGCCGGCTCCGTGATGAATCCGGCCTGACTCAGCTTGCGGATGAGCGCTGGTGGAAGACCGAAAAGTCTCTTCAGATCTGCCAGCGAGTATTCCTGCATCTCATCGCCGAGACGACTTTCTGGCAGTGGCGGCTTCTCCCGGAACTGGGGCCCTCTTGGGCGCCTTGCGCTCCTTCGCGTCGCCCGCCCTGGAGGCGCGAGCATTCAGGCTGGCCTTGAGCACTTCCATCAAGTCGACCACGTTGGAGGCACCTTCGACGCTGGGTGGTTCCGCGAAGGACACTTCCTTGCCCTCCACCTTTCTCTGGATCGCAGCCTCCACCCTGGCGCGATGCTCGTCAACGAATTCATTGGCATCGAAGCGCTTCGCGGCAAGCTGCTCGATCAACTGGTTCGCCAGCTTGAGCTCCGCCTCGGACACCGGCGCCGCTTCGACGCCCAGATCCTTGATCGAACGCACTTCCGCCTTGAAGTGCAACTGGTGCATCGCCAGGCCGTCATCCATCGGACGGAGGATCACGATGTGTTCCTTGCCCCGCGAGATCCACCTGCCTACCGCACACTGCTTCGCCTTCTTTAGCGCGGTGGCCAATAACGAATAGGGTTTGGCGCCGCCCTTGTCGGGGGCCAGGTAGTAAGTGCCGTCGAAGTACACCGGGTCGACCGATTCCAGGGGAACAAACTGCGTGATGTCGATCGTGTGGGTCGTGGTGTCCTCGAGCGCCTTCAATTCCTCGGCGGAGAACATCACGTACTGACCCTTCGCGAACTCATACCCTTTGGTCATCTCGGCTCGTTCGACCAGCGCCCCGTCGTTGACTGCAACGTACTGCTGCTTGACGCGCGAGCCATCTTTTTGCCGCAACAAGTTGAACGAGATTCGCTCGCCCGAAATCGTTGCCGAATAGAGTTTCACGGGAATGGCGACCAGGCCAAACGAGATCGTCAGCGAGGCGATGGAGCGGGCATTGCTAGGTGGCATGAAGCAGAGATATTCGATCGTGGTCCGGGCATCAACTGAATTGCTGACAGCCGCGTTCTAGCAAGTGATTGAAAGCAAGGGGATCTTTTCCAATTTGTAAGACAGAAGCGATGCGATGTTGGCGTCCTGCGCTTACATGCCGCTTCAGAACTGCACGTTCTAAAGTGCCGTATGAAAAAGGCAGTGCCCCAGCTCAAGACCTACCGGGCGAAGCGCGATTTCACCAGGACCCAGGAACCCAGCGGATCACGGGAGGTGCTGCCGGCGGAGCATTTGCGGTACGTGATTCAAAAGCACGCCGCGAGCCATTTGCACTTTGACCTGCGCCTGGAGTTGAACGGCGTCTTCAAATCGTGGGCCGTCACCAAGGGACCTTCTGTCGACCCGGCCGACAAGCGCCTGGCCGTGGAGGTGGAAGATCATCCCCTCGACTATGGCGACTTCGAAGGCACGATCCCGAAGGGTGAATACGGCGGCGGCACCGTGCAGATGTGGGATCGCGGATTCTGGGCGCCGCAAGGGCCCAAGAAGCCGGAGGACGCCCTCAAGGCCGGTGACTTCAAATTTGTTCTGGCGGGCGAACGGTTGAAAGGTAGTTGGGTGCTCGTTCGCATCCGGAACAACCGCGGCCGCGACACGCGCACCAACTGGCTGCTGATCAAACACAAAGACGAATACGCAATCCCGGGCGGCACGCCGGCGCTGATCGCGCAAGATCGTTCGGTTGCTTCCGGCCGCACCATGGACCAGATCGCGCGCGGAGTTGGCAAGGCGCCCCGCCCGTTCATGTTAGCCAAGGCTGAAAGCGCTGGTGCGGTGTGGCATTCGAATCGCACGGAATCCAAGCCTGCGCCCGCGCCGAAGTCCCGCACTTCGACGTCCACACGGTTGTCCTCCATGCCGGATTTCATCGAGCCGCAGCTTGCGAAGCCGGTCGATCGCCCTCCCGCGGGTGCCGGGTATGCGCACGAAATCAAGTTCGACGGCTACCGCGTGCAACTTCGCGTGCAGAATGGCAACGCGAAGATACGCACTCGCACCGGGCTGGATTGGACCGGGCAATTCGCATCCGTCGCCAAAGCGGCTGAAGATCTGCCGGATTGCATCATCGATGGCGAAGTCTGTGCAGTCGACAAGAACAACATGCCGAGCTTCGCCAAGCTGCAGGAGGCCTTGGCGGAGGGCAAATCCGACCAGCTGGTGTTCTTTGCGTTCGACCTGTTGGTCGAGGCTAAAGAGGACTGTCGTCCCTTGCCCCTGACCACTCGCAAGAAACGATTGAAGGCGTTGCTGGACGGTTTCGGCGACACGATCCGCTATGTCGAGCATTTCGAATCGACCGGCAATGAAGTGTGGCTCTCGGCTTGCAAGATGAACCTCGAAGGCATCGTCTCGAAGCGCCTGGACGCGCCGTACGTTTCTGGCCGTCATGGCGGCTGGACCAAGGCCAAGTGCCGGGCCGGCAATGAAGTGGTGCTCGGCGGTTGGACCACCACGGCGGGCAGGTTCCGGTCGCTCCTGGCCGGCGTCCATCGGAACGGCCGCCTCGAATACGTCGGTCGCATCGGCACAGGCTACGGCGAGGCGGTCACTGGCAACCTTCTGCCCACACTCAAGAAGTACACGACGGACGTCAGCCCCTTCAGCGGCAAGGATGCGCCACGGAAGGAATCCAATATTCACTGGCTGAAACCCGAACTCGTGGCCGAGATCGATTTCGCCGGCTGGACGGCGACGAACATGATTCGTCACGCTTCGTTCAAAGGTTTGCGACGCGACAAGCCTGCCAGCGAAGTCGTCGACGAACGAACGACGTCAGAACCGACGCCGCAGGCCGAGAAACCAGCCGCCCAAGTGATGCGCGCGCCCGCCAAAAGGACGGGGCCGAACGTCGTGATGGGAGTGACGCTCTCGAGCCCTGACAAAGTGATGTGGCCCGAGGCAGCTCCGGGCGGTGCCGCCACGAAGCTCGACCTCGCCCGGTACTACGAAGCTGTCGGCGACTGGTTGCTACCGCATCTGAGGGGCCGGCCATGTTCGCTGGTGCGCGCGCCGGACGGTATCAACGGTGAGCAATTCTTTCAACGCCATGCGATGTCCGGCATTTCGGATCTCTTCACGCTGGTCAAGGTGCGAGGCGACAAGGCGCCCTATGTGCAAATCGACCGTGTCGAGGCACTCGCCGCCGTCGCCCAGATCGGCGCGCTCGAGCTGCACCCCTGGAACTGCGCCGAGGGCGACCCGGAAGTCGCCGGTAGATTGGTGTTCGACCTCGATCCTGCGCCCGAGGTGAAGTTCAGCGCCGTCATCACGGCCGCGCTGGAGATACGCGATCGCCTCGAGAAGGTGGGCCTCGAATCTTTCTGTAAGACCACAGGCGGCAAAGGATTGCATGTAGTCACGCCGTTGATCGCGGGCGAGGATGCCGTGGCGTGGCCGGCCGCGAAGAACTTCGCGCACATCATCTGTGCGCAAATGGCGCACGACTCGCCGACCAAGTACCTCGATACCATGTCGAAGAAGGATCGCGTGGGGAGGATATTCCTGGATTACCTGCGTAACGACAGGACTTCTACAGCCGTCGCGGTGCTGTCCACGCGCGCGCGAGCGGGCGCGACGATCTCCATGCCAATTCACTGGAAGGACGTGAAGGCGACGTTGAAGCCCGAGCGGTACAACATCCGCACGGGGCCCGATCTGCTCAAGAAGTCGAAGCCTTGGACCGACTATGAACGATCGGCGAGATCGTTGACCAAGGCGATCGAGAAAGTCCTGGAAAAAGATCGAAGGACCCGATGAGATGCCCCGGTCACTCGATGCTCGAAGCAAGTTTGCGTAAGGCTCCTCGCGGATCGCCCTCTATCGTGTCGCCGTGCGAAACGATGATCCGCCGGAGATCGTCGCGCTCGGCCCAACGCCGGAAGTGCTGCGCGACTTCGCTTTTGTGCTTGCCCAGCACCAGCTTCACCGGCCCAGGCACATGCGGCTCGTCGCCGGCGAATCCCATCACCCTGAGCAGCCACCCGCCGAGACCGTGTTCACCGTGTATGTCGCCGATCAGATCGTTGACGATGAGGGTCAAGCCGTCATCGCCATCCACTTCCAGCGCGGAATCGCCCGCGATCTCGGCGTAGCGGACCGTCGGGTCGCCGAAGTCGGGCGCGCTGGTGTCGACGCGCACGACTTCACCGATCTTCTCAACGCCGGCGCGAGGCGCCACGACAGTTATGCCCGGGTATCGCCCCGCGTAGCCCGGCGCATCGAGCCGATGCCTGAGGCTGGGTACGACCAGGAAGGCAGGCCGGCCGAATGCTTCGAGCTCGGCCATATCCGCTTCGCGCAGTGCGATGGCACTGAAGACGACCAGATCGCCCGATTTCAGTCGAACTACCGTCATGCGCCGTGGCAATTCGAGTAGCGGCATCTTCAAATCACCGACGACGGTGACGATGCGGTCGTTGATGCGCGTCAGTTTGCCGTGCGGCAACACGGTCCATTCTTTGAAAGGTGCGGTCATGCGCGCATGGAAGCGCGATCTCGAATTCCGCTGCAGCCCGCATTCACGGCAAGTCTTGTCGGAATAGGCCTTGGTTCAGGTCAAGGACTGGTCGGCCCGGGCAATCTGCCGATGTCAGGGCTTGGCATGCAAACCGTCGGCGCCTCCGTGAGCCCAGTGATACCAGCAAAGGACTCATTGAAGGTTTTCTGTGCCCAGGCATTCCCTCTCTTCACGACGTCCGCGGGCAAAGCCGCCTCGGGAACAAGGTCTGGATGAATCATCCCATCCAAGTCCCTGTCCAGGCTTTTGGCGTATGAGCCGCTCGCACCGAGGCGGAGCAGCTTTGTCATTTTGTAGATCGTTTCTGGCTTGCCGATCTCCGGGATCTGCCTGATGGGTTCGACGCCAGGGTGAAAGCTCCCCTTCGTCATCAGCTCCACAATGCGCCAATCGCCGCGCTGGAGCGCGGCATCGACATATTGAGGCGCGACCCGTCCGTATTCTTCGACTTCCGCATCCGTGAAAAGTGGTTCCCCGCTCGAGGTGCTGAACTCGCCTTGCAGGTAACACATCTGCGCATCCGCATCACCCGCCTTGGCTGCCTTCTTTGTCGCCTCGAAGTAGCGGATGTCCACATCGGTCGTATCGCCACAGTTCGAGCTTTTGAGCGCCGCCTCGGCCTCGGCCTTCCGACTGCGAACATTCATCCAACCATTCAGGCACTGAGCGTAGTACGACTGGAACTCGGGCTTGCCTTCGTACTCCCTGCAGTCCGAGAGATAGTTGGCGGCGGCCAGGTCGTGGGACGCGTAGGCGCAAACTTGCAGGGTGTGGAATTCGGCGCTGGCATGGTTGGACGAAAACGCGACTGACGCTGGAGCTGCAGTCTCCCGCGCCACGCTCGTTGGCCCACGAACGGGATTGTCCGAAACGGACTCGGGGGTGGCGGCGGGCACGATATCGGTCGAAACGCGTGACCGGACTCCGAAGTACACCGCGATCAGCGCAGCGACGATCACTCCACCGATCAACACTGCCTGCGTCTGCCGGCTCACGAATTCACCTCACCACGCTCACAGGGTGGCCAGTGATGCGATCAGGGTTCCTAACATGCACGCCATACGCATGACGTCAACGCTGCCTGACGACGCGGGCTGTGGCAAGGCGCTTCCGGAGATCAGAGCGAGTCGCACGCGCGTTCGATGGTGTCCGGTCGTCGCCGTCAATCTCGGTCAAGCGTGCGCAGATCATTTGCTGGCATTGAAGATCAGTGAGCCGTGCGACGTGGCGCTGTCGCAACTGCCGCTGTCGGGCAGAGTCTGCCCTATGTGAGAGGTCAACACTGACTGATAGGCTGTTCTCGACGGCACCCCCTCGAAAGGAGCAAGAATGTCTGCGGTCCAACCTCGGTCCCTGTTGCTGGCTGCTTCTTGCTGCCTTCTGTGGATCTCGACCGCCGGGGCGGCGACTTTGCCCGCCGGCTTCTCCGAGACACGCGTCGCGACCGGGCTGGTCAGCCCCACGGCCATGGCCATCGCGCCCGACGGCCGGGTCTTCGTGGCAGAACAGGCCGGCGCGCTGCGCGTGGTGAAGAACGACGCGCTGCTGCCTGAGCCGTTCCTCACCCTGACAGTGAGTACAACCGATACGCGCGGCCTGCTCGGGGTGGCTTTCGATCCCGACTTCCAGAGCAACCGGTTCGTTTACGTGTACTACACCACCGTCGACGCACCCACACACCCCCGCGTGAGCCGCTTCACGGCGAGCTCCACCAACCCGGACGTGGCAGAGCCCGGCAGTGAACTGCCGATCCTGAATCTACCGAGAATTGGCTCGTCAGCGCGCATCGGTGGCGCCATTCATTTCGGAAACGACGGCAAGTTGTACGTGGCCGTGGGTGACAATTCCGCGTCAGCCAATTCGCAGTTGCTGAGCACGGCGCTGGGCAAGCTGTTGCGCATCAACTCCGACGGCTCGATTCCCTCGGACAACCCCTTCTACTCTCAGACGGGCGCCGACCCTGCCATCTGGGCGCTGGGTCTGCGCAATCCCTACACCTTCGCGGTGGATTCCTTCACCGGGCGAATCCATATCAACGATGTGGGCCAGACTGCTTGGGAGGAAGTGAATCTCGGCGGCCGCGGAGCCAACTATGGATGGCCGCAAACCGAAGGGCCAGACCCGGCCGGAGTCAGCGGCGTGCGTTATCCCATCTACGCGTACCCGCACGACGGTTCGACTTGCGCCATCGTGGGCGCGACGTTTTATCGGCCGCAGATCTTCCAGTTCCCACCCGAGTACGCTGGCCGATATTTCTTTGGCGACCTCTGCACCGGCTTCATACACATGTTGAGCCCGCCGAACTACTCGACCTCGGCGGAGTTCGCCACGGGCATCAGTTCGCTCGTGGACATCCAGGCTCACCAGGATGGTTCGCTGTACTACCTTGCGCGTGGCGGCGGAGAGCTGTTCCGCGTGCAATCCACCACCAGCACCATCGTGTTCTATGACGACTTCGAGAGCGAGCTCGGTTGGACGCTCACCGCAGGCGCGAACAACGCCACCCGAGGTCTCTGGGAGCGGGGCGACCCGCAGCCCACCACCAACGCCGGCATGCCCTTTCAGTTGGACAACTGCCAGGGCTCGACAAACTGTCTCATCACCGGGTTGGTCGCGGGCACGTCGAATGGAGTGAACGATGTGGACGATGGCCAGACGTCGATTCAGTCCCCGCCCATCGCCTTGCCAGCCGGTCGGCCACTGACACTGGCCTTCGGGCTGAACTTCGCGCACAACCTCTACGCCACTTCGGCGGACCTGTTCCGCGTGCGCGTCGTCGGTGAGAACGGCGTCGCTCAGACCGTCTATGCGCGACCCGGAGCTGCGCGCAACGTCGCGGGCGCCTGGGCCACGCGCACGGCCAATCTCGATGCCTGGGCCGGGCAAACCATTCAGCTTCGCATCGACGCCTTCGATGCCCAGCCCGGCAGCCTCATTGAAGCAGGAGTGGACAACGTCGCGATCACCGCGCATTGAGCGTGGGCATGCGGTTCAGTGGAAAACGTATGCATGCATGAGAACTTTGCAATGTAGACCTCGCGGTATCTGCGGCGGTTTAACATCGTCGACGTATGACACCGCCAGACGAATCTCCAATTGGCCGCCGGCAGGTACTTCTCGGCGGCGTCGCGGCGGCGATCGCGCCGCTCCTTCCCCCTCCGCTGATCGCGAAGGAAATGCAGGGGCGCGAGAACTCGCTGTGGTACACGCGTCCGGCTGACGAGTGGGTTCAGGCGCTCCCAATCGGTAATGGCCGCATGGGTGCCATGGTGTTCGGCGGAATTTCCAGCGAACGCCTGCAACTCAACGAAGACAGTTTCTTCTCCGGTGGCCCATACAATCCGGTCAATCCGCAGGCACGCGAGGCGCTGCCACGGATCCGCGAGCTCGTCTTCGCCGGCAAGTACGCCGAGGCCCAGGCGCTGATCGAAGCTTCCGTGATGGCGCGGCCGCTCCGGCAGATGTCATATCAGACCGTCGGCGACCTCATGCTGACTTTCCCTGGCCTCGAGAATGCCTCGGGATACGTGCGTGAACTGCACTTGCCGACAGCGACGGCAGACACACGGTTCTTCATCGATTCGTCGCTGGTGACTCGCACCGCCTTCGCCTCGGCGGTTGACCAGGTGATCGTGCTGCGCCTCGCGGCATCCGCGCCTCGAGCGCGGGTCAATGTCAGTATGACGCTGCGAACGCCACAACACGCGCTTACATCGGTGGAGAACGGCGACACGCTGGTGATGGCCGGCGAAGGTCCGGCGGACCAGGGAATTCCCGGGGCGATCCGCTTCGAGGCCCGCGCACAGGTGATTGCGAAAGGCGGACAGCTGCGCGCGTCCGGGGCCGGCATTTACGCTCAGGACGCCGGCGAAGTGCTGGTGCTCATTTCTCTTGCGACCAACTACCTGGGACCGGTGGATCTTGGCGCCGATCCGGCGCAACTCAATCGCGACCGCCTGGCGCAGGCCGCGCGATTCGACTTCGACACGCTGCTGAAGCGCCATGTCGAGGACTTCAAGCCCCGCCTCGCGCGCGTGGAGCTCGACCTGGGGACGACCGAGGCGGCAGCGCTGCCCACGGACGAGCGAATCAGGCGATTCGCGATGACTTCGGACCCGGCACTCACGGCGTTGTACTTCCAGTATGGAAGGTACCTGCTGCTGTCGTGCTCACGCGGAAATTCGCAGCCCGCGAACCTGCAAGGCCTGTGGAACGAGCGCACCGATCCGCCGTGGGGCTCCAAGTGGACCATCAACATCAACACGCAGATGAACTACTGGCCGGCCGGGCCCACTGCGCTGTTCGAGTGCGTGCAGCCCTTGCTGCGCATGACCCAGGAGCTGGCGCAAAGCGGCTCACGCGTGGCGAGAGATATGTATGGGGCTCGCGGATGGGTGGCTCACCACAACACGGACCTGTGGCGTGCCGCGGCACCCATCGACGGCGCGTTCTGGGGCATGTGGCAGATGGGCGGCGCGTGGCTGTCGCTCGCGTTATGGGATCACTGGGATTACACGCGCGACCCGGCGTTTCTCGCAACGATCTATCCGTTGCTGAAAGGCGCAGCGGAGTTCTTCGTCGACACACTGGTCGAGCATCCGCGGGAGAAACTCCTGGTCACCAATCCTTCCCTGTCTCCGGAAAATTCGCACCCCTTCGGTTCCTCGATCTGCGCCGGGCCTGCGATGGACAGCCAGATCCTGCGGGATCTGTTTTCAAAGACGGCCGAGGCCGCGAAGATCCTGGGACTCGACGCCGGGTTTCGACAGGACCTGGCAGGCGTGCTCAACCGCCTGCCGAAAGATCGGATTGGCAAGGCGGGACAGCTCCAGGAATGGATGGACGACTGGGACATGGATGCACCCGAGATCAATCACAGGCACATCTCGCATCTGTGGGCGCTTCATCCCTCGGACCAGATCAACCTCGAAGACACGCCGGCGCTCGCCGCGGCGGCGCGACGCACCCTGGAAATCCGCGGCGATGAATCCACCGGCTGGGGTATCGCATGGCGGCTCAACTTCTGGGCGCGACTGGGTGCCGGCGACCGGGCGTTTCATCTGCTGCAGCTTCTGCTGAGTCCGCAACGCAGTTATCCCAACCTGTTCGATGCACACCCGCCATTCCAGATCGATGGCAACTTCGGTGCCACCGCCGCGATTGCGGAGATCCTGCTGCAATCGCACCGCGGCCGGCTGAAATTGCTGCCCGCGCTCCCGCGTGCCTGGGCTTCGGGCAGCGTCCGCGGACTGCGCGCCCGCGGCGGATTCGAGGTCGATCTGGCCTGGTCCGGTGGGGTACTGACTTCCGTTCGCCTCGTCAGCCATGCCGGGGAGCGCGCCACCCTCCTGTACGCGGGCAAATCCATGCCCACCGCCCTCGGGCGCGGCGAACGCCAGAGCCTCGAATGGCGCGACGGCTCCTTCAGGCGCGACCGAACTTGATTGGAGTTGAGCGGACTCGGGTAATCTATCGCCCACATGCCGCGCAAAACATCCGGTTCCGCCAAGTCCGCCTCGCGTCGCGGCTACTCAGCTCCCGCCCTCGAGAAGGGCATGGACATCCTCGAGTTGTTGGCCGACGCGGACTCGGGGCTCACCGTCTCGGAAATTTCGCAGCGACTCAAGCGTCGCATGAGCGAACTGTTCCGCATCATCGTCGTGCTGGAACAGCGCCAATGGCTGCAGAAGGATCCTGAGAGCTCGCGCTACAGCGTGTCGTATCACGTCCTGAAGCTCGCACATCGCGGCACTCCGGCGCGAAGCCTGACGCTGACAGCCGCACCCGTGATGCACGAGTTGTCGACGCGGATGAACCAGTCATGCCACCTCGTGGTTCGTTCCGGCACCCAGGGCCTGGTGATCCTTCGCCACGAAAATCTCAAGCGCCATGCGAACCTTTCCGTGAGGCTCGGCGCAGTCATCAATCTCATGACGAGCTGTTCGGGCCACATACTTCTCGCGCACATGGAGCCCGGCGATCTCGAGACTCTTTTGAAACTGGTGCCGCGCCCATGGGCCATTTCGCGGGCGAAGCTGGACCAGTCGCTCACACGGATCCGCCGGCGCGGGTTTGAAATTCAACGCAGCACGATCACCGCAGGCGTGACCGACATCAGCTATCCCATTCGCGGCTTCGATGGCTCGGTCGTGGCGGCGTTGACCATTCCCTATCTACATGTGCTCGACGACTCCCTGCCGACCACTGTCGAGCAGACACGGCGGCTGCTCCAGGAAGCCACCCACCGTATATCGCTGTCCCTTGGGGGACCGCGATAGCAGGCCGGCCCTGCTTCATTATTTTCGGAAGATCCGCGCTGCGAAGTCCTTCAGGTCCCGCCGCCAGGTCTGCCATTCGTGGTCGGTGCCGGGCGACTCCCAGTAGACGTGCTCGACCCCGGCCTCGGACAACGCGGTATGCAGGCTGCGGATCCGGGCGGTGAATCGCTCGGGTTCCGCGGTACCCACGCCGAAGTACAGCAGGTGCACTTTTTTCGCGAAGGCTGCCGGGTCCGCGAACGCGCCGTTGAAGTCGGTCTTGAGATCGTATTTGCGATCTTCGAGCATCCCACCAATGCCGCTGAATCCGCCAATATGCGAAAACAGGTCGAGGTGATTCAGCGTGACATGGAATGTCTGGAATCCGCCCATCGACAGTCCGGCCATGGCGCGATGATCGCGGTCCGGCAAGGTGCGGTAAGTCTTGTCGACGAACGGGATCAGCGCCTGCGTGACGTCGTCTTCGAAGACCTTCGCCATTTCGTTGCGCGCCTGGGCAGCTTGCGGCGATCCCAGCGTGGGACCCGTGAGATTCGGCGCAGGAGAGCCAGCCCGGCTCGCATAACCGTAAGCCATGACGATGATCATGGGCCTGGCTTCTCGCGCGGCGATCAGGTTGTCGAGGATGAAGTTGGCGCGCCCTTGCCGGATCCAGCCCGTTTCATCCTCGCCACCGCCGTGTTGCAGATAGAGCACGGGATAACGCTTCTTCGGCTGAGCTTCATAGTCCGGCGGCAGGTACACCATGGCATGCCGCCAGGTGCCCGTGACGTCGGAGTGATACCAGACATCCCGCACCTGGCCGTGAGGCACGTCCTGGATGGAATAGTAGGTAGACCCTGGCTCCGGGACCTCGACGGCACTCACATACCGCGAGCCGCCGAAGAAGGCCTTGCTGCCGGGATCGCTGACGTCGGCGCCGTCCACGTTGAACACGTAGTAATGAAGTCCCGGCACCATGGATTCGGTGGTGAACGTCCAGAATCCGTCGGCCTGTTTTTCCATGTCGACCTTGGGACCACTCCAGAAGTTGAGCCTCACCTTGGTCGCCTCGGGAGCCTTGATACGCAGCTGCACGCGGCCGGCCGCGTCGACGCGCGGATATTCCGCTCCCCACACGTTGGTCTCGGCAGCATTGAATTGCGCGGCCTCTTCCGCGCCACAGACGCTCGCGATCATCAGGGCCACGCACAAGATGTTCTTCATGATGATTCCTTGCTCCTTCCGGGTCTGAACGAGGTGAGGCTGCCGTGCGGAGGGACGCACGGCAGCCTCGAGGGCCACCACTTTTGCCATCTGGCCGGGACTTGTGGTCACCCAAAGCAATACTCCCGATACTTCTCATGCGCGGTCAAGGTGTCATTGTTCCCTTGCCCGGGATATCCATTTTGTCATTCATGGATTCAATTAGTGAAAGTCGATTGCCATCGTGAAAGTCGCTGAGGATGCTGCGTCATCGCGATTTCGCACCGCGGAGTTTTCCATCAACTGGGAGCGGCGATGAGAGTTGCCAAGTGTTGGGTCGGGCTGGCGGCGATCGTGGCGGCCTGTGGCGTGTGCGTGCCGGCGCCGGCGCAGCTCGAGGTTGCCCCTGGTTCCCGCCTGCCCGACGGAACGGAATTCACTTTCTGGGAGCAGCCGCTCTCCTTCAGCAAGACCTACTACGTCGACGGCAGCTCATCGAAGAGTGACGACCGCGGACAGGGCACGCGGCAGCGACCGTTTCGCACCATCGGCAAGGCGGCCGAAGTCCTGCAGCCGGGCGAACGCGTGGTCATCGCGGCCGGCACGTACCGGGAGTGCGTGCGCCCGGCGCGCG
>Ga0207691_10002557_pt1 | contig 17780 bp, 15 predicted proteins | sample KBSM13metaG_FD_184327 | JGI IMG/M metagenome (GOLD analysis project Ga0207691, IMG submission 184327) | Miscanthus rhizosphere microbial communities from Kellogg Biological Station, Michigan, USA - KBS M1-3 metaG (SPAdes) (version 2) | ecosystem: Host-associated > Plants > Roots > Rhizosphere >... | reverse complement strand
CGTGCCCAGATCGAGAGCGGTGGCGCCTCGGTGCAGGAAATCGCGCGCAACTGCGGGTTTGGCGATGCCGAGCGCATGCGGCGCGCCTTCGTCAGCCTGTTCGGCCGGCCGCCAAGCGCGCTCAGAATGGTGCCGGGCCGGGATTCCGGGAAAACTCTGGGTAGCTAGGAATCGTACAGAGTTTTCCCGGTATGCCGGCCCGGCACCGGCTTATTAGGCGGCTTTCGCGGCGAGTTGACGCAGTACGTACTGAAGGATGCCGCCGTGACGGTAGTAGTCACGCTCCTTCGGTGTGTCGATGCGTACGCGCGCTTCGAACGTGATGGGTGATCCCTTGGCCGGCGTCGCGACCACTTTCACGGTCTTGGCTTCCGCGTTGTTGAGCCCGGTGATCTCGAAGACCTCGGTGCCCGTGAGGCCGAGCATGGCCGCGGTCTTGCCGGCGGGGAACATCAACGGCAACACGCCCATGCCGATGAGATTGGAGCGGTGGATACGTTCGAAGCTCTCGGCAATCACCGCGCGCACCCCGAGCAGCATGGTGCCCTTGGCGGCCCAGTCACGCGAGGAACCGGTGCCATATTCCTTGCCCGCGAGGATCACGAGCGGCGTGCCGTCCTGCTTGTAACGCATGGCGGCGTCGAAGATGGACATCTGCTCGCCGGTCGGCACGTGCATGGTGACACCGCCTTCGGTGCCCGGCGCGAGCAGGTTGCGCAAGCGAATGTTGGCAAACGTGCCGCGCATCATGACTTCGTGGTTGCCGCGGCGCGCACCGTAGGAGTTGAAGTCGATGGGCTGTACACCCTTGGATACCAGGTACTTCGCGGCAGGGCTCGACTTCGCGATATCGCCCGCTGGTGAGATATGGTCGGTGGTCACCGAATCGCCTAACAAGGCGAGGCACCGCGCAGCCGTGACGTCGGTGACCGGACGCGGTGTCATGGTCATGCCTTCGAAGTAGGGCGGGTTGCGTACGTAGGTGGACTCTTCTTTCCAGTCATAGATCTTGCCGAGCGGGATCTCGATGGACTGCCAGTTGGCTTCCCCGGTGAACACGTTGGCGTAGCTCTTGCGGAACATGGCCGAGTCGAGCGTGGCATGCACGGCATCTGCTACTTCCTTGTCCGAAGGCCAGATGTTGGCGAGTACGACGGGTTTGCCGTCGGGGCCATGGCCCAGGATGTCGTGCTGCAGGTCCACATCCATGGTGCCCGCGAGCGCATACGCCACCACGAGCGGCGGTGAGGCGAGGAAGTTCATCTTGATCTCGGGATGAACACGGCCTTCGAAATTGCGGTTGCCGGAGAGCACCGAGGTCGCGACGATGTCGCCGGCCTTTATGCCGGCGGAAATTTCCGGCTTGAGCGGGCCGGAATTGCCGATGCAGGTGGTGCAGCCGTAGCCGACGACATTGAAGCCGATGGACTCGAGCGGAGCTAACAACCCGGCTTTGGCGAGGTAATCGGTGACGACGCGCGAGCCCGGCGCCAGGCTGGTTTTGACCCAGGATTTGGATTTGAGCCCGAGTTTCGCCGCGTTACGCGCCAGCAGGCCCGCGGCCATGAGCACGTAGGGATTGGAGGTGTTCGTGCAGCTCGTGATCGCAGCGATCGTGACCGCGCCATCGCGGATGTCCACCTGCTCGCCGTCAAGCTTGATCTCGGCATGTCCCGTGGCGGTGGGATTCTTCTTCGTGCGTTCTTCGGACATGACCTTGAGCGCCGCCTGGTAGACACTCTTGGCCTTCGACAGCGGCACGCGATCCTGCGGACGTTTCGGGCCCGCGAGACTCGGCTCGACGGTTGCCAGATCCAGTTCGAGCACATCGGTGTAGTCGGCAGGTTTCGCGCCGTTCACGCGCCACATGCCCTGCGCTTTTGCATAGGCCTCGACCAGCGCGATCTGCTCTGGCGGTCTGCCTGACAACTCGAGATACCGCAGCGTTTCCTCGTCGATGGGGAAGATGCCGCAGGTGCTGCCGTATTCGGGCGCCATGTTCGCAATGGTGGCGCGATCCGCGAGCGGCAGGTTGGCGAGGCCGTCGCCGAAATACTCGACGAATTTTTCGACCACGCCTTTCTTGCGAAGCATCTCGGTGACGGTGAGCACGAGATCGGTGGCCGTGCAGCCGGGCTTCATCGCGCCGGTCATCTTGAAGCCAATGACCTGCGGAATGAGCATGGGGATGGGTTGGCCCAACATCGCCGCTTCCGCTTCGATGCCGCCCACGCCCCAGCCGAGCACGCCCAAGCCGTTGATCATGGTGGTGTGCGAATCAGTTCCGACGACGGTGTCGGGATAGGCGCAGTTGCTGCCTTCGGTGTCGTTGTGGAAAACGACGCGGCCGAGGTATTCCAGGTTCACCTGGTGGACGATGCCCGTGTTCGGCGGCACGACCTTGAAGTTGCGGAACGCCGTCTGACCCCAACGCAGGAAGGCGTAACGTTCGCCGTTGCGCTCGAACTCGATCTTGTTGTTAGCCGCGAGCGCGCCGATGCTGCCGTAGTTGTCCACCTGCACCGAATGGTCGATGACCAGCTCGGCGGGGTTGATGGGGTTGATCTGCTGCGGATCGCCACCGAGCTTCTTCACGGCCTCGCGCATGGCGGCGAGATCCACCACGCAGGGCACGCCGGTGAAGTCCTGCATGATGACGCGCGCGGGGGTGAAATCGATTTCGTAGGACGGTGCTGCCTTCGCGTCCCAATTGAGCAGCGCCTGGATGTCATCCTGCGTGACGTTGACGCCGTCTTCGAATCGCAACAGGTTTTCGAGCAGGATCTTGAGGGAGAAGGGCAGCCGGGCGACCTTTTCGGCGGGTAGTGTCGCGAAGCTCCAGTAGTCGTAGGAGCGCGAACCCACCTGCAGGGTCGAACGGGTGTTGGTACTGCCAGTCATGAATGAGGTCTCCAGAAGTCGGCCGAAAACAAGCGCGGCATTCTAACTCAGCCGGTCACTGAGAAGTCGTGCGCTCGATGATGCCGCCTCCGAGGCATCGATCGCCGTCGTACAACACCGCGAATTGTCCGGGGGTAACGGCGCGTTGCGGCTCGGCGAAACGGATTTCGAGAGCGCCGTCCGCGCTCATCGTTGCGTGGCAGGCCTGGTCGGCCTGGCGATAGCGAACCTTGATCTGCGAATCGAATTCCAGCGCGGGAGGCTGCACCAGCCAGTTGCAGGGGCTCGTGGCCAGTGCACGACTTACGAGCAGCGGGTGATCATGGCCCTGCACGGCGATGAGCTGGTTGCGCGCGAGATTTTTTGCGGCGACGTACCACGCGTCCTCGCGCTGGCCCGCGCGCCCGCCGATCTCGAGTCCTCCGCGCTGTCCCAGCGTGTAGAAGGCAAGGCCGCGATGGCGTCCGACCACGTCCCCGAGTTCGGTGACGATGTCGCCAGGGTTGGTGGGAATGTAGCGCGCGAGAAATTCGCGGAACGGCCGTTCACCGATGAAGCAGATGCCGGTGCTGTCAGGCTTGTCGAAGACCGGCAGACCGGCCTCGCGCGCGAGCTCGCGCACGGCCGGCTTATTGAGGTCGCCGAGCGGAAACACGACGCGTGCAAAGTGTTCGCGGGCCACCGCGTGCAGGAAATACGACTGGTCCTTGTCCGGATCGCGCGCCTTGAACAGCGCCGGGCCTTCGGGACGTTGCTCGAGGCGCGCGTAGTGCCCTGTGGCGAATCGCCGCGCGCCAAGTCTCGTAGCGTAGTCGAGGCAGATGCCAAATTTTATTTCGCGGTTGCACAGCACGTCCGGGTTCGGCGTGCGACCGGCGCGGTATTCGGAGAGGAAGTACTCGAACACGCGCTCGCGATACGCCTCCGCGAAGCTCACGCGATGCAGCGGGATATCGAGCTCAGCCGCGGAAGCACGTGCATCCTGGAAATCCTGCGCGCCAGTGCAGTAGGAATCGTCGTCTTCCCAGTTGCTCATGTACAACCCGTGAACTTCGAAGCCGGCCCGTTTCAACAGCAACGCCGCCACCGCGGAGTCGACTCCACCGGACATGCCGACGACTATTTTCTCGGGGGCTCTGGAATTCACGGCGCGGATTGTACGCCGCCGGCCGGGGACCGCTCGCTCGGGCTACAGACTGACGACCGAGTCCATGGTCAGTGCGGATTCGAGACCGAGGCAGGCGACTGTGTCGAGCGGCTGACGCTTGCCGAGGCGATAGTCCTGCAGGCAGCGCAGGACCAAGGGTGAGCGGAGCCGCGGCCCCTGCGCGAGCAGTTGTTCGTGTGTGACCCAGAGCGTGCGCTGGATGCCGTGGTCGAGGGGTTGCTGCGCGCGATGATCGTCCACCGCACCGCAGAAGGCGAAGCGCAGGAAGCTGCGGCCGTCGACCGGGTTGCGCCAGAGGTAGGTGCCGACCAGCGCGTCGGGACGAAATCGCCACGCGGTCTCTTCGCGGGTTTCGCGGATCACCGCTTCCACGAGGGTTTCACCATCCTCGAGGTGTCCGGCAGGTTGATTGAGCACCAGGCGGCCGGAGATCCGCTCCTCGACCATGAGAAAGCGGCCGTCGAGCTCGGCGATCGCGGCCACGGTGACCTCGGGATTCCAGGCCATGGCTAACTAATCAGCGTAATGATTGCCGCGCGAGCTCATCGGGAGAGCTGGCATGCCAGATCTCGTCGAACTCGTCGAGGTACTGACGGGCGACAGGCGGATTGTTGAGATCGGCGACGCCGTCCCAGCGATCGGCATGCACGCGGTAGACGATCGCGCGGTCGTCGGCGATCAGGTATCCGCAGGCGCGCTGCCTGGCGGCGGCGGCGGCCGGGCGGATGTCGATGCAGCTCGTGAGCCTTCGGCCCATGGCGATGAACCGATTGTTTTCACGCAGCAGGCGCGTGTTGTCGGAAAGCAGTACGCGTGCCTTGGCGAAGCGGCGCGCCAGCACGAATCGCTTCACGATTTCGAGAAAACCGTTCTGGTCGTACAGGTCGGGCTCGAGGTCGGGCGTGTAGATAGACATGAGGCGCTGGGCGCTCGACGCCACGGCCTCGACGGCGGCGCGCATTTCCTCGAGCGAGCTGATCACGCGGATCTGGTTCTGATCGGTATTCGAAACGGCGGGCATGGAGCCGCCCGGCGCCGAATTGCGCTGCGAGAAGTTGTTGAAATCGAGTTCCCCGGACGTCATGGACCTTGAGTCGGTTTGTGACCTGTGCCCACTGAAGACTAGGTGGGCACACTGATTTCCTGTGCCAAATGCGTCACGCTTTCATCGCGATTTGCGCCCATCCGGCCGCGAACCGTGGGCTGGTTCGCACTCCATGGCGGGGCATACGGGAACTGGCATCGAAACATACCGATTTAACACTCGCCGGTCCGCGGCGGCGGCGCAGAACGTCAGATCGCGCGCGCCATTTCCGCTGCAAGCCCGAGGTACTGCTGCGGGCTCAGAGCCTTGAGACGCGCACGCTCCGGACCCGGCAGCGGTAGTTTGTCGATGAAAGCCGCGAGCCCGCCGGCGTCGACCTGCGTGCCGCGCGTGAAATCCTTGAGCAGTTCGTAGCCATTCGGCACGCCGGCGGCGCGCAGCGCCGTCTGCAATGCTTCACCGAGCACCTCGTGGGCGCGCTCGATGTCCTTCGAGATCGTCGCAGGATCGGCGGCGATCTTGCTCAGGCCCCGCTGCAGCGAACTCCAGGCGACCAGGCTGTGCGCGAGCGCAACGCCGACGTTGCGTAACACCGTCGAGTCGGTGAGGTCGCGCTGCCAGCGGGAGATGGGTAGTTTGGCTGCGAAGTGGTGCAGCAGCGCGTTGGCCAGCCCCAGGTTGCCTTCGGCGTTCTCGAAGTCGATCGGGTTCACCTTGTGCGGCATGGTCGAGGAACCCACTTCGCCGGCGACCGCGCGCTGGCGCAGGTAACCGAGCGAAATGTAGCCCCAGGTGTCACGCGCGAAATCGATGAGGATGGTGTTGATGCCGGCGAGCGCATCGCAGTACTCGCCGATCCAGTCGTGCGGCTCGATCTGCGTGGAGAATTCGTTCCAGGTGAGGCCCTGCGATTCGACGAAGCGGCGGCTGAGGTCAAGCCAGTCGACGCCGGGAAGTGCGGCAACATGCGCGTTGTAGTTGCCGACGGCTCCGTTCCATTTGGCAAGAATCTCGACCTTGTCGAAGCGGGCGCGCGCGCGGCGCAACCGCGCCACGACGTTGGCGAATTCCTTGCCGAGCGTGGTGGGGCTCGCGGTCTGGCCATGGGTGCGCGACAGCATGGCGAGCGCCGCATGCTCGTGCGCGAAATTCCGCAGGCGCTCGACGACTTTTTCGAGCTCAGCCGAAAGCACCGCACGGGACGCGCGCAACATGCGCGCGTAGGCCACATTGTTGATGTCTTCCGAGGTGCAGCCGAAATGCACGAGTTCCAGCACGGCAGGCGTGGCGCCACTCTGGGTGAGCTTCTCGCGCACGAAATATTCCACGGCCTTCACGTCGTGGTTGATGCGGCTCTCGATGGTCTTCACGGCCGCAGCGGCGTCTTCGCCCGGCTCCAGGGCGAGGCTTGCGGCGAGCTGTCTGGTCGGTTCCGAAAGTGGTTCTTTGAGCAGTTGCGGCACAGATTCTGCCAGCGCCAACAACCAGGCGGCTTCGATGCGGACGCGTTCGCGGATGAGGCCGCTTTCCGACAGCACCGCGCGCAATGGGTCGGCGCCTTTCCGGTAACGGCCGTCGACGGGAGAAAGCGCGAAGAGTGCTGCAGGATCCATGAAAGACATGCCTCGAAACGAGCGATAGACTGAGGCCGGCATGATATCCCAAGGCGAGAACAATCCTGGCCGCAAAGAGCACGACAGCTTCGGTGACATCGAAGTGCCGGCCGGAGCGTTATGGGGCGCGCAGACCGAGCGCGCCCGGCGAAATTTCGCGGGCATCGGTGGCGGCCCGCTGCCGCGGGATTTCATCACCGCGATTGCGCTCATCAAGGGCGCGGCGGCGCGAGCCAATGCGACGCTCGGATTGCTGCCTGCCGATCTGGCGCGGGCGATCCAGGACGCGGTGAATGACATCGCCGCCGGGAAACACGCCGATCAATTCCCCGTCGACGTGTTCCAGACGGGTAGCGGCACCAGCTCCAACATGAACGTCAACGAGGTGATTGCGCACCTCGCCGCCAGCGCACTCGGCAAGCCCGTGCATGCGAACGATCACGTCAACATGTGCCAGAGCAGCAACGACGTCATCCCGAGCGCCATACACCTGAGCGCGTTGATGTCGGTGCGGCAACGCCTGTATCCCGCGCTCGAGGAGTTGCGCCGAGTGTTGCGCCAGAAGGAGCAGGAGTGGTCGCAGGTCTACAAGACCGGCCGGACGCACCTCATGGATGCGATGCCGATGACGCTCGGCCAGGAAGTTTCCGGCTGGCGCGCACAGATCGACAACGCGCTCGAAAGGCTCCGCGCGAGCGAGCCCCGCCTGCTGGCGCTGGCGCAGGGTGGTACGGCCATCGGCACCGGCATCAACGCCCACGAGAGGTTCGCGGCGACGTTCATCGAAGAGCTGCGCGCGGCCACCCAGTTGCCGCTCACGCTGGCATCAAACTACTTCGCCGCCATGGGTTCGCAGGACGCCGCGGTGGAATTTTCCGGTCAGCTGCGCACGCTCGCCGTGGCACTCATGAAAATCAGCAATGACCTGCGCCTCATGAACAGCGGTCCGCTGGCGGGTCTCGGCGAGCTGCGGCTGCCGGCCTTGCAGCCGGGCAGCAGCATCATGCCGGGCAAGGTGAACCCGGTCATACCCGAGGCCGTGGCGATGGTCGCGGCGCAGGTGATAGGCCTCGATGCAGCCATCGCGATCGCTGGCCAGTCGGGCAGTTTTCAGCTCAACGTGATGTTGCCGTTGATCGGCGGCAACTTGCTGGAGGCCATTCGCCTGCTCGCCAACGCATCCGACGCGCTCGCCCGGCAGTGTCTCGAAGGCGCGAGGCCCGATGCGGCGCGTCTCAACGACGCGCTGGCGCGCAATCCCATTCTCGCCACGGCTTTGAACCCCGTGATCGGCTACGAGCGCGCCGCGGCCATCGCCAAGCGTGCCTATGCCGAAAACCGGCCTGTGTTCGACGTCGCGCTGGAAATGTCGGGCCTCGGCGAGGACGAATTGCGGCGACTGCTCGACCCGGCCGCGCTGACGCGCGGTGGACTGCATGGCGGTGGAGGCCAGGGTTGAGCCAGGGCTTCAGCCCCGCCGAGCTGCGCAGCCGGATTCTTCGGCGTTTCGAAGGCTCGCAGCCGCGGCACGAGCTCGCCGACTGGCGGATGCTGGGAGTCGACGCCGAACGCAGCCGCAGGCTTGCGCGCCATTTTCCGCCGGACCCGGTCGCGGCCGCCGTGCTGGTCGCGCTGGTCGATCGGCCCGAAGGGCTCTCCGTGCTGCTCACCGAGCGGGCTTCGCAGCTCGCCAAGCACGCGGCGCAGATTTCCTTTCCCGGAGGACGGCTCGAAGACAGCGATGCCGACATCGCCAGCGCGGCGCTGCGCGAGGCGCAGGAAGAAATCGGCCTCGATCCGTCGCGCGTCCGCGTGTTCGGCTATCTACCCGATCACCTGGTGTTCAGCGGATACCGCGTGACGCCGGTGTTGTCGCTGGTCACGCCGCCGCTCGCGCTGGTTCCGAATCCGGCGGAAGTCGCGGCGGTGTTCGAGGTTCCGGTCAGCCACGTGTTCGACGCGGGCAATCACAAGGCGCGCCTGCGGCGCGTGGGCGACGAGGACATGCTGCTGTATGACATTCCCTGGCAGGGCCAGAACATCTGGGGCGCGACTGCCGGCATGCTGCTGACTTTCGTGCACATGGTGCTGGAGGAAACGGCATGACCGATTCCGAAGACACCAAGACGCAAGGATCGCTGACGCGGCTGCTGGACATCATGCGGCGATTGCGCGATCCGGCGAGCGGCTGTCCGTGGGATCGCGAGCAGAGCTTCGCGAGCATCGCGCCGTACACCATCGAGGAGGCCTACGAAGTCGCCGAAGCCATCGCGCGTGGCGAGCCGGCCGCGCTCGAAGCCGAGCTCGGCGATCTGCTGTTCCAGGTGGTGTTTCATGCGCAGATGGGCGCAGAGCGGCAGTGGTTCGACTTTGCGAGTATTGCCGATGCCATCGCCGGCAAACTCACGACGCGTCACCCGCATGTGTTTGCGGACGCGCGCATCGACTCGGCGGCGGAACAGAATCGCGCCTGGGAAGAGCACAAGGCGCGCGAGCGCGCTGCGCGCACGCACGGCGGGGCGAGCGAACTCGCCGATGTGCCGCTCGCGCTGCCGGCACTGTCGCGTGCCGCCAAGCTTGGCAAGCGCGCGGGCCGAGTCGGCTTCGACTGGCCGGACGCCGGAGGCGTGCGCGCGAAGATAGAGGAAGAATTGCGCGAGACTGACGAGGCGGCGAACACCGCGCGTCGCGCCGAAGAGCTAGGCGACCTGCTGTTCGCCGCAGCGAACTGGGCCCGACACCTCGATGTTGATCCGGAGGAAGCACTGCGCCTTGCCAACGCCAAGTTCGAACGCCGTTTTCGCGCCATGGAAGAGCTCGCGGCGTCGCGGCAACTCGCGCTCCAGAGCCTCACGCCCGCCGACTGGGACACACTCTGGAATGAAGTAAAAAGCCGGGAAAAGACAGCGCCGGGAGGCGTTCAGTAGCGATTCATCGGCCCCTCCGTACATTGGCGCCACGGTCGAGCACCCTCGACCGAACGACGGAGGCTTTATGTCGATCAGCAAGAACAATCTGGTGGTGATCCTGGCGGCTGTGGCCATCACGGCGTCGAGTGCAGGAGCATTCGCCCAGAGTCCGTACGATCAGCGACCTTACGACCAGCGTCCCTACGACCAGGGTCCGAACGAGCGAGACCCGCGTGGCTACGATGATGCGGATGCTGCTTACGACTACGCGCGCGTCGTCGACGTTCAACCGCTGACCACACGGGTTCGAGTCACCACGCCGCAGCGTGCGTGCTGGGATGAAACCCGCGTGGACGAGCACTCGAATGGCGCCGGTCCTCTTCCGCGCACTGCGGCGGGTGGTGCCGTGCTGGGTGCACTGATCGGCGGCGTACTCGGTCATCAGATCGGTCATGGCCATGGTCGCGACGCGGCCACCGCGGCGGGTGTCGTCGTCGGCGCGGCCGTCGGCTCGCAGCAGGCGCAGCGCCGCGCCGCTTATGCCTCGGCGCCGCCGCGCCAGTACACCGTGCAGCGTTGTGAGACCCGCTACCAGGAGACCTGGGAAGAACGCACCGACGGTTACCGCGTGACGTATGTATACAACGGTCGCCGTCAGGTCACCGAAATGCCGAATCGCCCCGGCGAGCGTATCCGGGTGCGGGTCGACGTAAGCCCGGCGGAGTAGTGAACGAGTTGTTTGTCATCGCGTTGTGGGCCGCCTATGCGGCCCACAACGTCTTTTCCGCTAGACTTGCGCCTGTCATGAAGAAACTTCGCCAGGGCCTGTTGCCCATCACGCTGCTGTTGATCGGCTTCGCGCCGTTCTCGCAGGCGCACAGCATGCAAGGCTCGATGCCGAACGGCGCGGCCGCGCGCGAGCAGGCGCGCGCTCCGGAAGTCTTTCGCGATGAAATCTCGCTCGACGAGGCAGTGCGTCGTGCCGAAGCCCAATATCACGCGCGCGTCGTGCGCACCGATGTCCAGGACGAAGACGGCCGCAAGGTCTACGTACTGAAACTGCTGTCCGAAGATGGCCGCGTCATCAACGTGCGCATCGACGCCGCCACCGGCAGGACGCGCTGAAACCATGCGAGCCCTGGTGGTCGAGGATGAAGCTGCGTTGCGCGAAGGCCTGCGGGCCCAGTTGGTGGAGCAGGGCTTCACGGTCGACGTGGCCGCGGATGGCAACGAAGGACTGTTCGCCGGCACCGAGTATCCGCTCGATATCGCCGTGATCGATCTGGGCCTGCCGAAACTCTCGGGGCTCGATCTCATCCGCGCCTTGCGCAAAGCGGGCAAGAAATTCCCGATTCTGATTCTCACTGCCCGCGATCGCTGGCAGGACAAGGTGGAAGGGCTGCAGGCGGGGGCCGACGACTACGTCGCAAAGCCGTATCACTTCGAAGAAGTGCTCGCACGCGTGCAGGCGCTGCTGCGCCGCGCGGGAGGATGGGCATCGCCAATCCTCGAATGTGGTCCTATCCGTCTCGACACGCGTGCGCAGGTGGTGACACTCGGCGGCACGCCGATCGAGCTCACGACCTTCGAATACCGCATCCTCGAGCACATGATGCTTCGTGCCGGCGATGTCATCTCCAAGACGGAACTGACCGAACGCCTGTACGACCAGGACTTCGAGCGTGACAGCAATGTCATCGAGGTCTTCATCGGACGCCTGCGCCGCAAGCTCGATCCCGACGAAACGCTGCATCCCATCGAGACACTGCGCGGACGCGGCTACCGCTTCGCGCTGGCCCGGAATGAGATGGCGCGCACCCAGGGCGCTTAAGGTCCGCTTGTCGCGCCCGTCACTAAGCCGTCGGCTCCTGCTGTCGGTATTCGTCGTGATCGTGGCGTTCTTCGCGCTCACGGTATTCCTTCTCGACAAGATCTTTCAGCGTGCGGCGGAACGCAGCCTGCATGAACTGATCGACGCGCAGATGGTGGCGCTGATCGCGGCTGCGGATCCGGATGGGCCGGAGTCCGTGACGCCCACCGCCGTGCTCGAAACGCGCTTCGACACTCCGGGCTCGGGCCTGTACGCCGAGATTCGCTCGGCGAGTGGCGAGAGCATCTGGCGTTCGCAATCTACGACCGGCACTGCGGTGCAATTTGGTCCGCCCGTCGAGGGCGGTGAGCGACGGTTTTTCTACACCTCGATCGCGGGTACGTCCATTCGTCTCGCGGTCGCAAGCCGTGGCATCGTCTGGTCTGATCTGCACGGTCAACCGGCGCGTTTCACATTCAGCGTCGCCACGAGTCTCGAGGCCTACGAAGCGCAGCTCGCCAGTTTCCGCCAGCAGATGGTGGGCTGGTTCGCCGGGCTCGCAATGCTGCTGGTGGCAACGCTCGCGTTGCTGTTGCGATGGCTGCTCAAGCCGGTGCGACGCCTGGAGCGCGAGATCAAGGAAGTCGAAGCCGGCACCCGCGAACATCTCGGCGACGCCTGGCCGCGCGAGCTCGCCGCCGTCACCAGCAACCTCAATGCGCTGCTCGATGGCGAACGCACGCGCATCCGGCGCTACCGCGACACGCTCGGCAACCTTGCGCACAGCCTGAAGACACCGCTCGCGGTCATGCGCCAGTCGCTCGGTTCCGGCGCCATGAACAAGGATGCGCTCAACGGCGAAATTGACCGCATGAGCGGCATCATCGAACACCAGATGAAGCGGGCCGCTGCCAGCGGCGGCGTGTTGTTAGGTCAGGCGCCCGTCGACGTGGCGCCGATCATCGGCGAATTGCGCGCAGCCTTGCTCAAGGTGTACGGCAACAAGGACCTGCTGTTCGAGACCGCGGTCGAGCCTCTCGCCCAGTTCATCGGCGACCGCGCCGATGTCACCGAGCTGCTCGGCAACCTGCTCGACAACGCCTGCAAGTGGGCGAAGGCGCGCGTGCGCATCGAGGTCACGGTGGATGCCGATGCGGACTCGCGCACCGCGTTGCGACTCACCGTCGACGACGACGGCCCCGGCATTGCCGAAGCCGATCGCGCGAGGGTCCTTGAGCGCGGTGGCCGAGCCGACGAGGCAACGCCCGGCTACGGCCTCGGGCTTGCGATGGTGCATGACACCGTGGCGCTGTATGGCGGATCGCTGCGTATCGACAGCTCGAGCTTTGGCGGAGCGCGCCTTGCACTTGCGTTGCCGGGCAGACGTCGTTCTCTCTAGAGCCGGCCGGCCGGTCACGGACCTTCTTTGATCTCGAAGGTGATGCCTTGCGCCAGCGGCAGCTCGCGGCTCCAGTTGATGGTGTTGGTCTGCCGGCGCATGTAGGCCTTCCACGAATCCGAGCCCGACTCGCGGCCGCCGCCCGTGTCCTTCTCGCCACCGAATGCGCCGCCGATCTCTGCACCCGAAGTGCCGATGTTCACGTTGGCAATGCCGCAGTCGCTGCCCGACGCCGAGAGGAACGCTTCGGCGTGCTGCAGGCGGTCGGTGAAGATGGCTGACGACAATCCATGCGCGGATGCGTTCTGCATCTCGAGCGCTTCTTCGAGCGAGTCGAACGGGATCAGGTACATCACCGGCGCGAAGGTTTCGTGCTGGACGATCGGCCAGTCGTTCTGCGCGCGAATGATGGTGGGGGCCACGAAATTGCCCTTGCCCTCGAGGACTTTTTCACCGGTGATGACTTTGCCGCCGGCGGCCCTGGCCTGCGCGATCGCCTGCGAGTAGCGATCCACGGCGCTCTTGTCGATCAGCGGGCCCATGAGCGTGGCCGGATCGATCGGATTGCCGATGCGCACCTGCGAATAGGCATGCGCGAGTTTCCTTTCGAGCTCGTCGAGGCGCGAGCGATGCACCAGGACTCGTCGCGTCGTCGTGCAGCGCTGGCCCGCGGTGCCTACCGCACCGAACACGATGGCCGGTACCGCGAGTTTGAGATCGGCAGTTTCGTCGACAACGATCGCGTTGTTGCCGCCAAGCTCGAGCAGACTCTTGCCGAGGCGGCGCGCGACGCGTTCCGCGACGTTGCGGCCGATGGCGGTGGAACCTGTGAACGACACCAGCGCAACGCGTCGATCGTCGACGAACCGGGTCGCAAGCTCGGTGCCCGCGTCGATGAACAGCTGGAAGATCGCCGGTAGTTTGTGCTCGCGCATCACGCGATTGCAGATGTGCTGCACGGCGATCGCCGTGAGCGGCGTCTTGGGCGAGGGCTTCCACACCGAGACATTGCCGCAGATCGCGGCGAGAAAGGCATTCCACGCCCACACGGCCACCGGGAAGTTGAATGCGGAAATGATGCCGACCACGCCGAGCGGGTGCCACTGCTCGTACATGCGGTGCTGGGGCCGTTCCGAGTGCATGGTGAGGCCGTACAGCATGCGCGACTGGCCGACGGCGAAGTCGGCGATGTCTATCATCTCCTGCACTTCGCCCAGGCCTTCGGCCTTGATCTTGCCGTTCTCGAGCGTCACCAGCGCACCGAGATCCTCTTTCACCGCACGCAACGCATCGCCTAACAAGCGCACGGCTTCGCCGCGCCGGGGTGCGGGCACGATGCGCCAGGCTGCTGCGGCCTCGATGCTCGAGCGCATGACGGCTTCGTAATCCGTGATGGTGGCGCTGCGCACTTCGGCGATCGTTTCGCCGGTCGCAGGGTTGATCGAGGCGATGGCAGCGCCCGCGACATCTCTCGACCATCCGCTGCTGCCCGACCACGCGCCGGGATTTATCGAATCGATGCCGAGCCGTTTGAGAATGCCGGCGACATCGACGCTGACTTTTGCGGTGCTCATTTCTTTCGCCGCGCAGACTTGGGCGCCTTGGTCGAAGCGTTCCTGGCGGCGCTGGCATTGCGGCGCTGGTGCCCGGCCTGGCCACTGACCACGACCGTGGACGACAAGTCCTTGGTGCCGCCCGGCGCGTAGTACTGGCCAAAGCGGTTGTTGAGAATATCCGGCAGGGCGAACTGCTCCTGCGCGACGAAGCCCTGGTACTTGCGCGGGCTCGCGAGCACGAGGTCCACGACTGCGGTGATTCCCGCCGCCGTAGTCACCTGGATCGCCGACCAGAGGCGCCCGGCGATCATCTGTGGATAGATCTTGTTGACGTAGTTTTCTTCGCGCAACTCGCCATCCTGCAAGCCCGCGACCGCCGCGTACACGATGACCACATCCTGCAGCGTCTGCGGCACGGCGTGCTCCAGCACACGCTTCAGCGTCGCGCGATCGGAGTTGAGCTTGAGATCGTTCATGAGCAGGCGCATCTGCGCGCAGTGCCCGGGATATCGCATGGTCTTGTAGTTGATCTGTTCGCACTGCTTGCCGTACGACTCGGCCAGCGACCCCAGACCGCCCGAAGTGTTGAACGCCTCGTATAGCGTGCCGTCGATTTCGATTTCCTCGAGACCTTCGAGCGGCGCGGCGTCGACGATCTTGCCGTCGACCACTGCCTCGCAGGCATTGCCGTATTCGTTGATGAGACCCTCGGTGGACCAGGTCAGCGAATACTTGAGCACGTTGTTAGGGTGCTGGGGCAGGGCGCCAACGCGCAGCTTGATCGAACGCAGCTCGTCGAAATGTTTGGTGAGCTCGTTGGCCGCGATGCTGATGAAGCCCGGCGCGAGTCCACATTGGGGCACGAATGCCTTCGATGCACCGCGAGCGACCCGGCGCACACCCTGCGTGACCGCCACGTCTTCGGTGAGATCGAAATAGTGCGCATTGCCCTTGCGCGCCGCCTTGGCCACGGTGGGATTGCAGTAGTAGGGCAGGCTGGAGATGACCGCGTGCGGTTTGTGGACCGAAAAATGGTTGTCGAGCGCCTTAGGCTCGCCCGCGTCCAGCGCAACGGCGCGCAACGAGCGGGAGCCATGGGCTTTCACCACGGCCTCGGCGGCCGAAGCGTCGACGTCGCCGAGAGTGACGTCATAATCCCCCGACTCGGCGAGCAGACCACTGATGAGTGCGCCGATCTTGCCGGCGCCTAGGATCAAAACTTTGTGCATGAATACCTCGATTGACGGTAGTGTGCCGTAACCCTATGAATTAGAATAGTTCGCACCATGCGTACCCCCGACACTTCCTCCTGGCATCCAGCGAGCTGGACCACCCGCACTGCGGCTCAACAACCCCGCTACAACGACTTGGCCGCGCTCGAAAGCAACGTCGCTGCGTTGTCGCGTCTGCCGCCGCTCGTCGTCTCCTGGGAGATCGAGCAATTGCGCGAGCGTCTCGCCGAAGCGCAGATCGGCCGCAAGTTCCTGCTCATGGGTGGCGACTGTGCCGAGACCTTCGAGGAATGCGAATCGGACAAGATCGCCAAGAAGCTCAAGATCCTGTTGCAGATGAGCCTCGTGCTGCTGCACGGGCTCAAGAAACCCATCATTCGCGTCGGCCGCATGGCGGGCCAGTACGCCAAACCCCGATCCGCAGATACCGAGACGCGTAACGGCATCACGCTGCCGGCATTCCGCGGCGATCTCGTGAATCGTTCCGAGTTCACGCCCGAAGCGCGCGAGCCCGATCCGACGCTGCTGCTGCGCGGTTACGAACGCGCCGCGCTCACACTCAATTTCGTACGTGCGCTGTGTGACGGTGGCTTCGCCGACCTGCATCACCCGAGATACTGGGATCTCGGCTTCATGAAACATTCGCCGCTGATCGAGCAGTACCAGAAGATCGTCGACAGCATCGGCGACTCCCTGGACTTCTTCGAACGCGTGAGTGGCGGCCGCGCGCCGCACGAAGTCACCTCGGTGGACTTCTTCGCCGCGCACGAAGGTCTGCTCATGCCCTACGAGCAGGCGCAGACGCGCTACATCGAACGTCAGAAGCGTTGGTACAACCTCGGCACGCACATGCCGTGGATCGGCATGCGCACCGCGGCGCTCGACGGTGCGCACGTGGAATTCTTCCGCGGCATCGCCAACCCCATGGGCGTGAAAATCGGACCGGCCATGACGGCCGAGTGGCTGCAGGGTCTCGTCACCACATTGAATCCGCAGAACACACCGGGACGCCTCACCATCATTCACCGCTTCGGTGCGAAGGATGTGGAGAAGGGTCTTCCGCAGATGATCAAGGCTGTGCGCGAAACGGGCCAGCAGGTGCTGTGGGTGTGCGATCCCATGCACGGCAACACCGAGACCAGTTCTGGCGGCCTCAAGACACGTCGCTTCGAGAACATCCTCAAGGAGCTCGAACTGTCATTCCAGGTCCACGAGGCCAATGGCTCGTTCCTGGGCGGCGTGCACATCGAGCTCACCGGCGAAGACGTTACCGAATGCACGGGCGGCGCGCGCGGACTCACCGATGCCGATCTGGCGCGTGCGTACAAGTCCACGGTCGATCCACGCCTGAACTATGAGCAGGCGCTCGAGATGGCAATGCTGATCGGTCGTCACGGTCCGGCACGCTAATTGCTCTAGCTCGAGACATGCAGTACGAAAAAATAGCGGTTCCCAAAACGGGTCAGCGCATCACCATCAATCCGGACTCGTCGCTCAACGTGCCGGACAATCCGCTCATTGCTTTCATTGAAGGCGACGGCATCGGCATCGACATCACGCCAGTGATGCTCAAGGTGGTCAACGCCGCCGTCGAAAAGGCCTACGGCACCAGACGCAAGATCTCCTGGGTCGAAGTCTTCGCTGGCGACAAGGCCACGAAGGTCTACGGCAATGGCTTTCCCGACGAGACGCTGCTCGCGCTGCGCGACTTCGTGGTCAGCATCAAGGGCCCGCTGGGTACGCCCGTGGGCGGAGGCATGCGCTCGCTCAACGTGGCGATGCGTCAGAACCTGGATCTCTTCGCCTGCGTGCGGCCGATCCGCTATTTCCCGGGCGTGTCCACGCCCATGGCCGACGCGTCGCTCACCGACATGGTGGTGTTCCGCGAGAACACCGAGGACATCTACGCGGGCATCGAGTGGCCTACGGGCTCGGCCGAAGTCCAGCGCCTCATCTATTTCCTGCAGAACGAACTCAAGGTGAGCGGCATCCGCTTTCCGGCGAGTTCGGGAATCGGCATCAAGCCCGTGTCGAAAGAGGGCAGCCAACGCCTGGTGCGCAAGGCCATCCAGTACGCCATCGAGAACGACCGCGTGTCGGTCACGCTGGTGCACAAGGGCAACATCATGAAGTACACCGAAGGTGCC
>Ga0207691_10002555_pt1 | contig 17786 bp, 12 predicted proteins | sample KBSM13metaG_FD_184327 | JGI IMG/M metagenome (GOLD analysis project Ga0207691, IMG submission 184327) | Miscanthus rhizosphere microbial communities from Kellogg Biological Station, Michigan, USA - KBS M1-3 metaG (SPAdes) (version 2) | ecosystem: Host-associated > Plants > Roots > Rhizosphere >... | reverse complement strand
ACGCCCATCCAGGGGTGCCCCGACCTGTGAGACCGCGCCATCTTTGAATTCCACGCGCGCCGGCACCCGCAAAGCGCCGTCTTCTGTCACCGGTCCCGCGGCTTCGACTACCACGAATTGGCGCGACGCTTCGGGGACCCGGACCATCCCGTCCGGCAAGTCGTCCGGAAGATCACGTTCCGTTTGTGTCGTTGCGGTCGCCGGTGCCGAGCAGCCAGGAAGAGCGACGGCCGTGCTCAGCGTGCCAGCGATCACGCAGGACAGCAGCGATGAGTGCAGGCGCATGCCTCGTCCCGCTGCAAGAGCCGGTCACGCCAGCGCTGTCGCAGAACTCTCGTCGCCGCAATGAGTTGCTGATTCTGTGCACTCTGCAGCTGTGGCGACGATTGACCCATATGTGCATTTCTGCCACACTCGCGCGGTGCAGGTCTGGACGAAGCTCGCCATCGGATTCACGGCGACCGCTATCGTGATCGTGAGCGTGTACGGCGCGTATCAGCTCGTCGAGGAGCAGAGGGATTTGCGCGTGGCTGCCGAGCGCGACCTGCGACTGACGGGTGCCGCCCTCCAGATCGCTGCCGGCAATGCACTTCGAGATCGGCAGCCCGCCGACGTTCGCATCGTCGTCGACACCGTCAAGCTGCGGGATCCCTCGCTCGACGTGCTCGTATTCGATGCAGCGGGAGGGCTCATCGCCGGTTCCTGGGGCAGCGGCGCTGCGGAGGACCTCGTTCGTCGATCGATTCACGAGGCACAGAGCACGACGAGCGCGGTGGTGAGTTTCGAAGGGCCTCGCGGCCTGTCGTACGTCATTGGCGCCTTCCCTATTCGGGACCGCGACGACGTGAACATCGGCGCGCTGGCGCTCGTCCGGCCGCTGGATGAATTGCGGCGTGATCTCACGTCGGAGACGAGGTCGACGATCTTCTCGCTGGTCACGCTGATCATTGGACTGGTCGTTGCGGGCTGGTTCCTGGCGTCGGTGTATGTCAGGGGTCCTGTTCTCGATCTGGTGCGCACGATGCGCGCCGTCCGCGCCGGAGACCTGTCAGCGAAAGCCAGGTTCCGGCGCAAGGACGAACTCGGGGCCGCGGTCGCGGAATTCAACGCGATGATGACGGAGCTGGCCGATGCGCGCGGCCGTCTCATCGCCGAGGGCGAGGCACGCGAAGCGCTCGAGGCCAATCTTCAGCACGCCGACAAGCTCATCGCGCTCGGGCAATTGTCAGCCGGCCTCGCGCACGAGATCGGATCGCCGCTGCAAGTCTTGAACGGGCGCGCGAACGCCATCGCCGGACGGACTGACATCCCGGCCGACGTCCGCCGCAGTGCGCAGATCCTCGCGAACCAGTCCGATCGGATTACGCACATCGTCGAGCAGCTCATGACCTTCTCGCGGCAGAGCGTGCCTGCCATCGGTGACACCCTTCTTGGTGATCCGGTTCACGACATCGTCGAACTGTTGCAGCCGGAAGCGCGCCGCCATCGTATCCATCTCGAGTTCGAGTGTGACCCGTCACTGCCATCGGCGCACGTGGACGTCGGCCAGGTGCAGCAGATCGTGATGAATCTTCTGAGCAACGCCATCCGCGCGACGCCGCAGGACGGGCATATCCGTGTGAAGCTCGCGGCCGGCTCGTTGTCTCGCCGAGGCCGGGCCGAGCCATCGGTCGTGCTGACGGTCGAAGACACGGGCGAGGGCATTCCAGACGCACTCGTGTCGCGAATCTTCGAGCCGTTCTTCACGACCAGGTCACACGCGGGCGGTACCGGCCTGGGTCTCGCGGTCGTGAAGGCGATCGTCGACGCCCACGGTGGCACCATCGCCGTCGCGACGCGTGCCGGACACGGGACGACATTCACTGTGCACTTCCCTTCGGCTGCCCCGAACGTGGCTGGCGGCTGGGTGGCCTGATATGCCTCGCCGAACCCTTCTTGTCGTCGACGATGACGCCAACGTCGCTGACTTTCTGCGTGAGAGCCTCATCGAACGTGGCTACGACGTCGAGACGCACACCTCACCCGAAGAGGCGCTGGGACAGATCGTCAGCAAGCGCTTCGACCTCGTGATCACGGATCTCCGCATGCCGGGGATGGCCGGGACGGACATGCTGGCCGCGATTCTGAGCCGGCGCCCGGACCAACTCGTGCTGCTGATGACGGCGTTCGGCAGCATCGATCTCGCGGTCGCGGCGGTGCGCGCGGGAGCCTGTGACTTCATCGCCAAGCCGTTCAAGGTCGAGGCGCTGGCCTTTGCGATCGAGCGGGCGTTCCGCGATCGCGAGATGCGCCGGGAGATCGTTCGCCTGCGCGCCCGGTCGGCGAGTGGCGATACCGGACCGCTCGTGGCGAAGAGTGTCGCCATGCGCGGTGTCGTCGAGCGGGCTCAACGCGTCGCGGATCTGGATTCGACGCTCCTGCTCACCGGGGAGACGGGTACAGGGAAGAGCGCCCTCGCACGATTCATCCACGACACGAGTGCGCGCCGGCGGCGCCCGTTCCAGCACGTGAATTGCGCGTCGCTCCCCAGCACGCTGATCGAGAGCGAGCTCTTTGGTGTTCGCCGCGGGGCCTTCACGGACGCCCGCGAAGATCGGACCGGTGCGTTCATCGCCGCCGCCGATGGCACGTTGTTTCTCGACGAAGTCGGTGAATTGAGCCTGGACACTCAGGCGAAGTTGCTGCATGCGCTCGAGAGCGGGCAAGTGCGGCCGCTGGGCAGCACGTCCGGACTGCCGTTCCGCGCCCGCGTGATCGCGGCCACGAATCGCCCACTCGAATCGCTGCTGCGCGATGGACAATTCCGGCCCGATCTCTATTACCGGTTGAACGTCATCCGCATCGAGGTCCCGCCGTTGCGCGAACGTCGCGACGACATCGTTCCGCTGGTCGATGTCATGCTGGCGCGAATGAGCGATCGGCAATCGCGTCCCGTGCTCGGCGTGTCTGCTGCGGCGATGAAGCGCCTGATGACCTATCCGTGGCCGGGCAACGTGCGCGAGCTCGCGAATGTGATCGAGCGGGCGGTCGCCCTGTGCGACCACGATTCCGTCCTCCCCGAAGATCTGGACTTTCCGCAGGAACACACCATCGACACGCTGCTGGCGCAGAGCGCTCAGGGACCGCTGCCGCTCGAAGAACTCGAACGCGTCTACGTGCAGCGAGTGTTGGAGAGCCGCGGCGGCAACAAGGCCGAAGCCGCGCGCATCCTCGGCATCAACCGTCGAACGTTATACCGGATGCTCGGCCGGTCATTCGGATTGCAGGGCCGGATGGCCGAGTAGCTTCGACACCGTGTCAGGCCTACTGTTTGGCCTCAAACGAACCGAAAGAGACAGATGGTGGTATTGCGCGGAAATGCAAGAGCTGGTTTATGTCTGTACGAAAACAATGTCCACGTTGTTCTAGTGGGGATGTGGTGCCGCTGGACGCGATTCTGTCTTCTCCGAATTTCGACTTCTTCCGATGCGCTCATTGCCGGCAGTTCTGGCAGGTTCCAAAAGCCGAAGAGGGCCCCGCAGGCACAATTGTGAGCGGTGAACCGATCATTCCGCGTGTTGTCGAAATGACGGCTTAACGAATAGACGCGGACGACCGCGACTAGGTCAGGTCTCTCGAATTCGCGGAGACGCGTGGTTCGGCTAAGACGATCCGCGTGACTGGATCGTCTTTTCACAACGATCAGATATGTCAGGTCGCCGCGCCGCTTCGGATGGAACTGCGCCGCACTGCCGGGGTCAAAGACGGTATGCGTGAGGTCGGCTGGGAGACCATGCTCGAAACCATGTGGCAAGACGTCCGCTACGCTGCGCGGACGCTGCGACGCTCGCCTGGCTTCACCGCAGTGGCAGTCCTGTCACTCGCGCTCGGCATCGGCGCCAACACGGCGATCTTCACCTTGATCAACGCGCTGATGCTCCGCTCCTTGCCAGTGAGCCACCCCGAACAGCTCGTCGAGTTGCTCAGTCGCTATCCCGGAGAGCCGCGCCTGAGCTCCTTCTCGTGGCGCCACTACGAGCACTTTCGCGATCACAACCAGTCCTTCTCGGAGCTTCTGGCGGCTTCCCGCGCGCGCTTTCAGGTGGCCGGGGAAGGAATCGCGCCGGAGACAATCGACGGCGAGTACGTCGCAGGCAACTTCTTCACCTCGCTCGGCATGCGGCCCGCTCTCGGACGTGTCATCAACGGACAGGACGATCAGTTGGAGTCCCCGACCGCCGCCAGCGCCGTGGTCAGCTGGTCGTACTGGACCAACCGGTTGCACGCGGATCCCGCGATCGTCGGCAAGGCCATCATCCTCAACGGTGCGCCGGCGACCATCGTCGGCGTCGCGCCGCAAGAGTTCTTCGGCCTCCAGGTCGGCATGAGGCCCAGCGTGTGGCTGCCGATGGCGATGGAACCGATGCTCCAAAAGCCGAGTCGCCGGATGGACGGCTCGTTGGGCGTCGGCATGCTTGGACGTTTGCGCCCCGGCGTCACCATCGAGCAGGCCCTTGCCGAGATGAAGGTCCTCGACCGCTATCGCCTGGAGGATTTCGCGAAGAGCCGGTCGGCCGCGTTCGCGCGCGACTTCACCATTGAGTTGGAGCCGGCGGCCGCGGGATTCGCCGCGCTGCGCGATCGATTCGCGGCCTCGCTGCTCGTGTTGATGGCCCTGGTCGCACTGCTCCTGCTGATTGCGTGCACGAACGTTGCGGGCCTGCTGCTGGCGCGTGCGGCCGCGCGGCAGCAGGAGATGGCGTTGCGCGTCTCGCTCGGTGCAGGCCGCGTGCGGCTGGTGCGGCAGGCGTTGACCGAGTCACTCCTGCTCGCGGCTATGGGCGGCGCGCTCGGCGTCGCGCTCGCGTCCCTCGGTGCCGGGACGCTCGTGCGCGTCGTCCTCTCCGGGCGCGAGTTTCTGCGGCTTCAGCAACGCATCGAGATTCAGGTGCAACCCGATCTGCAGGTGCTGTTGTTCACCATCACGATCGCCGTGTTGACCGCCGTGCTGTTCGGGGCAGCGCCCGCCTGGCACGCCTTGATCACTGCGCCGGTATCCTCGCTGCGCACACACGGAGCCGCTGCAGAGACACGATCACGCCGCCTGTTTGGAAAGGGCCTCGTCGTTGGACAAATAGCCTGGTCGATCGTGCTCTTGAGTGCGGCCGGCCTGTTCGCGCAGCACCTCTCGAATCTGCGGAACCAGGACCTTGGCTTTCAGCGAAGATCGTTGTTGCTGGTCACACTAGACGCGACGAGCGGATATCCACGTGACCAATTGTTCACTCCGTACCAGCAGTTGCTTGGCCGGCTCGCGGAGATTCCCGCCGTCCGCGCGGTCACGCTCAGCGGAGTCACGCCGATCTCCGGCGCGGGAGCGTCGCGGTTCATCAGCGTCGAGGGCTTCGCAGAGTCACCGGATGCGCGCCGCTACGTGCCCCTCAACTGGGTGGGGCCACGCTACTTCGAAACGTTCGGCACACCGCTGCTGGCGGGGCGCGATTTCGCGTTCACTGACAAGGGAGGTCCGCCGGTCGCCATCGTCAACCAGGCCATGGCCCGCTATTATTTTGGTGACAGGGATCCCATCGGAGGGCGTTTCCAGCTGGTGGGTCCGTCCAGCAGCGGCATCACCGGCGCTCCGCCTGACCAGGCGTACACGATCATCGGCGTGGTAGGAGACGCGAAATACATGGATTTGCGTGAGACGCCGCCGCGCGCGATCTATCTGAACGCGTTCCAGGAGCGGAGCATGTTCGTGAATGAGCTTGCACTCAAGACGTCGGGGCGTCCAGCCGCCGTGACGGACGAGGTTCGTCGAATTGTGCGCGAAGAACTGAAGACTGTTTCGATCGCTCGCGTGACGACGATGGACGACCTGATCGACGCATCGGTGGTGTCGGAACGGGTGATCGCAACACTCTCCGCTTTCTTCGGCGGTCTCGGAGCTTCGCTCGCCGCGCTCGGCCTCTACGGCCTGCTGGCCTATACCGTGACGCGTCGGACCAATGAGATCGGGATCCGAATGGCACTCGGCGCGACGCGAGCTCATGTCTCGCGCATGGTGTTCAAGGGCGCCCTCGGCCTGGTGTGCGCCGGGCTGGTAATCGGAGTGCCGCTCGGTGTCCTGAGCCGCCGCGCGGCGACCCGCATCGTTACAGACCTATCTGTGGAGAGCCTCTGGCCGCTGGCGCTCGCCACCGCCACGATGCTCGCGATCGCCCTGGTCGCGGCGTACGTGCCGACACGCCGCGCCGCCAGCGTCGAACCAATCGGGGCACTGCGGCAATGACCGGCGGCCACACCTGATCGCCGCCTGGGCGAATTCGGCTACGACAGGCGGAGGGACGATCTGTGCTGCGGTTCAGGCATGACCGCGCCGGAGGTGCTTCACCAGGCCTTCGTGGTCAGCTTGCTCCCACAATCGCTCGAGCTCCGGATCGGAGGCATCGCCGCGCACCCAGTCGGCCATCCGCTCCAGCATCGCGGCCTGACGCTCGCGTGCCGCCGGGAACCATCGCGGTGTAGTCACCTGTGCATTGCGAATATTGGCTGCCGTCGCCCACCAGGCGAGTTGAAGCGCGAAGAGTTGATCGTCACTCGGCAGTTCCTCGCAGTCGAGCACGACGTTCGTCACGACATCGAGTAAGCGCTTTTCATCGACCATTACTGCGACGCCTCCCCTGGCCGTTCACGATTCACTGCCTGACACCAGTGCGTACCCGCGTCCGTTCACGATTCACTGCCTGACACCACCTAGAAGAACAGGGCGTAGACGCCAACCCAGAACGGCGCGCACAGCAACAACCCGAAAAGAATCCCTCGTGCGGCACCACGCCCGTCGTCAATGCCGGTGTCGGGACTCGTCGGCTCGATGCGTGGCACCGATATGACGACGCTGACCCTCGAGGGAATCTCCGACTCGTGAGCGACTCGATACGCCGACATCGCGCCAGTTGCCATACCGCGGATGGTGCAACCGACACGCCAGGACGACACGATGCTCGCCAGGACGACACGATGCTCGGAGCTTCATGTCGTCGCACGGGAATGCGCCCGGCATTCGAAAATCTATAGCGGGGGTTGGCCCGGATCGGTCCAGACGGGTGTCTGTGGGCAAGCGGACTTTGCCCGATGAACGCGCACAGCTTCGGTTCCTGCTTACGAGTTTGGAGGCTTGCAATAGTGGAAACGCGTTATTGCTTCGATCGAGATCGTCGCGGCAAACTGCCAAGGCTATGTCATCCCGATGCCTCGACTGCAGCATGCCCATTGAAGAAGAGTTGTGGTGGTATGACCCTTCGGCGCTGGCGAGAAACGATAGTCCGCAGGTGCCTCGGGCGACAGGAGCCGGCTGGGACAATCCGTATCCACCAACGTCCGTATCCGGGCCATTTCACAAGGCGTGCCTGGTGCAGCGAATGGGCCGCAAGCTCGATTCTCTCTCGTTGGCTTAGTTCACCCGGGAACGATGGGTCCTCATCACGACCCCGACGAACGTGGGGTGACTGCTATGGCCTTTCGCTGTTTGGACTGCAACGAACCCATTGAAGGCGACCCGTGGTGGTATGACCCTCTGGCCTACGGCGCCGACCTGAGTGGTCAGGTGACGCAGCTGACGGGAATCGTCTCACAGCGGTCCGAACCACCAACGCCTGCGTCGGCACCTTTTCACAAGGCGTGCCTGGAGAGGCAAATGGGTCGGAGTATCGAATCTTAACGGTCGCCGATCCCGATCATCCGTTGTCGTCGAGCTGAAGCAGCGGGCGGAGTGACGTTTCTCGTTACCTCACATGACTGCACCTCTGCCACTCGGCGCTCGAGTGCTGGCCGAGACCGACTCACGCCAGCCTTCTCCTTAGGCTAGAATGCCGGCAGTTCTTTGGCTGTCATAACCCGTCACAAATATGTGATCGGGTATCGCGGTGATTGCCGCATCGCCCCCGGGCGGTTTCATCTGTATACGCTGCGGGTCCGGCACACCATGACGCCGCGATCCTGAGCGGCGGGTTGCTTCTCGCGGCAATCGAGAGGGTCAATGAAGGTTCTCGTTACGGGAGGCGCTGGATATCTCGGCGCCGTTCTCTCACTGTCGCTCATCGAGCAAGGGCACCAGGTTCGAGTTCTCGACAACCTGAAGTATGGAGGCAGGTCGCTTCTCGCACTGTTCGGCCATCCACGACTTGACCTCATGGTTGGCGACGTGCGGGACCGCAGCGCAGTTGAGCGCGCCGTCGAACAGGTCGATGCGGTCGTTCACCTCGCTGCCATCGTCGGAGATCCCGCCTGCGCCCGCGATCCGGAGGCCGCTCGCGCCATCAACGAGCGTGCATCGCTGCAGCTCATTCGATCCGCGGATACCGCCGGCGTGAGCCGGTTCGTCTTTGCGTCGACGTGCAGCAACTACGGCCGGATGGCCGACACGTCCGTGCTGGCGAGCGAGGAGCATGAACTGCGGCCCTTGTCGTTGTATGCGGAAACGAAGGTCGCGGTCGAGCGCGAGTTGCTCGCACGACGTACGTCAACGATGGCGGCGACCGTTCTGCGTTTCGCCACGCTGTTCGGCGTGTCGCCGCGGATGCGCTTCGATCTGACTGTCAACCAGTTCGTGATGGAGATGCTCGTGCATCGGCGGCTGGTTGTCTATGGCGAGCGCTTCTGGCGACCCTACGTGCATGTTCGCGACGCGGCAGGCGCGATCGCAACGGTGCTGAACGCGCCTGTCGATCTGGTGCGGAGTCATGTATTCAACGTGGGGCACACGGACGAGAACTATCGCAAGATGGACCTGGTCGAGATGATTGGCCGGCGCGTCCCCGCCGCGGCGGTCGAGTTCGTGTCGGTGGCCGACGATCCGCGCGACTACAAGGTGTCGTTCGAGCGCATCCGCTCGACCTTGTCTTTTACGCCGATGCGTCGCGTCAGTGATGGCATCGAGGAGGTCGCGCGGCTGATCGAATCCGGAGTGCTCGGCAGCGTTGAGGATCCCGCGTTTTCCAACGTCAGCGAGGTCTCTCTGACCAAAGTGATGGCCCCGCCAGAGCCGCCCGCATGCGTGCCATAATTTTGGCCGGAGGCCGTGGAACGCGCCTCCGGCCTTTCACCGCGAGCTTTCCGAAACCGCTGGTGCCTGTGGGAGATACACCAGTGGTCGAACTCCTGATCAAGAGCCTGCTGCGCCATGGGATCTATGACGTGACGCTCAGCCTCGGATACCTTGCAGAACTGGTGCAAGCGTATTTCCAGCACCGGCAGCGGTTACTCACGAAGTTAAACCTGACCTACGTGCTCGAAGAACAGCCGAGCGGAACGGCAGGCTCCCTCGCGCTCGTCGAAGGGCTCAACGACACCTTTCTCGTGATGAACGGTGACCTGCTCACAGATCTGAACTTCAACAACCTGGTCAGGTTTCACCGCGAACACGGGGCCGCGCTGACGATCGCGACGCGGCGACGCAACGTCAAGATCGACTTCGGTGTGCTCAAATTCGACGACGGCGGCCAGATCACCGATTACGTCGAGAAGCCCGAGCACTTTTACGACGTCAGCATGGGCGTGTACGTGTATGAACCCTCGGTGTTGCGTTACATCGTACCCGGCGAGTACCTGGACTTTCCGGATCTCGTGCTTCGGCTGCTCGCGAACGGCGAACGGGTGCGTGCGTATGTGACCGACTGTCTGTGGCTCGATATCGGACGTTCCGACGATTACGAGCGCGCGCAGGAGATGCTCGAGGCACACAAGGACAGGTTTGAATTTGCCGGCGACGCCGATTCCTCTGTCTGATCTCGACTACGGCCCGGAAGAGGAAGCCGCCGTGCTGCGAGTGCTTCGCAGCAAGTGGCTGTCCATGGGGCCTGAGGTTCGGGCGTTCGAGTCCGAAATGTCGGACTTCCTCGGCGTCAAACACGCCTTCGCTGTCTCGAGCGGGACTGCGGCGCTCCACCTTGCCTACCTGGCTCTCGGGATCGGCGCTGGAGACGAGATTATCCAGCCCGCCATCAATTTCGTCGCCGCTGCGAATACCACGGTGGCAGCCGGGGCCACGCCCGTTTTTGCCGACATCGTCAGCCTCGACGAACCGACGATCGATCCCGAGGCCGTCGAGCGGCTGATCTCGCCGCAGACCAGGGCTGTCGTGGTCATGCACTACGCTGGCTATCCTGGAAGGCTGGCTCAGCTCACCGAGCTCTGTGCGCGCCATCGTCTGGCGCTCGTCGAGGACGCGTGCCATGCGGTGGGTGCCCGTTACCTCGATCCGAGCCAGCGGCCGCCGCACGGCGCCAAGGCCGGTACCGTCGGCGACATCGGCTGCTTCTCCTTCTTCAGTAACAAGAACATGGCGATGGGAGAAGGTGGCCTCGTTGTCACCAACCGTGGCGATCTCGCGGAGCGTATCCGTCTGCTGCGATCGCACGGCATGACGAGTCTTACGTGGGATCGGCACCGCGGGCATGCCATTGGCTACGACGTCGTGGCGCATGGCTACAACTACCGCCTCGACGAGCTGCACGCTGCTCTGGGACGGTGCCAATTGCGCAAGTTAGCTGACAACAACGCGCGGCGGCGTCAGGTCGTTGCGATCTATCACAAGGCTCTGTCTGCTCTGGACGGATGGATCATACCCTTCGCAAACTATCCGGGTGACAGTGCATGTCATCTGAGTGTGGTGGTCGCACCCGACACCAACACTCGCGAATGCGTGGTGACACACTTGAGGGACGTTGGCATCCAGACCAGCTTGCACTATCCGTGCGTACCCGGCTTCGACACATTCCACCGCTTTGCCGCCGGTGGGATCGATCGATGTCAGGCTTTCGCATCACGCGCCATCACGCTTCCGCTGTTCCCGACGATGACCGTCGACCAAGTCGACGAGACATGTCGCCAGCTGGCAATCGCGATCGGACAGTACAAATAGCGACGCCAGCTGGCAGCAAACTATCGGGAAACTGTTCCGTCGGTGTCCTGGGGTACGCCCTGCCACTGGACCCATTGCTTCATGCCATTCCAGAGCCACCACCAGCCGTTAACATCAGGCACGTAATACGTGTTGTGCGAGAACCGCAGGTTCTTCGCGCCACTGTGATACGTGGTCACCTGCGTCGCCGTGCAGTCTCCCGTATAGCTCATGCCGGTGGCAAACGCGCCGCTCTGCGTCCCGACGCGGATGGTGTTGTCGTGCGCCGAGTTGTTTTGCAGGTCGATGTCGCGACCGACCATCCCGCCGCAGTTGACGAAGTAAGTGATCGCGCGGAAATTGCTCTCGAGCGTGTTGCCGTAGATGTCGGCGTTTTGCGACGTCGAGATGAACACGCCGGTGTCCCCGCTGCGGCGGATCGTGTTGTTCCGGATGATGCTGCCGTTGCTCGCCTCGTAGAAGATCCCGTTGCGGGCGTTATCTTCGACGCGATTGCCTTCGACGAGCGCGTTCGGATTGCCGCCGTCGTACCAGATGCCATCGGCCTGGTTGTGATGGACGAAGTTGTTGCGGAACGTCACGTATTGCGATTCCATCACCTTCGATTCTTTGCCGTTATAGGCAATCTCATTGTTCTCGATGGTCGTGTTACTGGCGTAATACCCGACATAGGCGCCGCCACGGCGTCCGGGGTCGCTCGCTGACGGATCGTCAAAGTTGTGATGGATGTAGTTGTTCCGGATCACGGAGTGGTCCGGGAACAGGATGCCGGTCTTGTTCTCCGCAATCTCGTTGTATTCGATGGTCCAGTGGTCCGGCGTCAGCCAGTAGAACGCATGAATGCCCTTCTGCGGCATCTTGCGGATGACGAGATTCCGGATCGTCACGTAGTCGATATCCTGGTTGTGCGCGCGGAACGCCGCCTGCGTCGAGTCGGTGCTCGACCAACTGCTGCCGTCGAGGATGGCGCCGTACTCGCCGACGAAGGTATTGCCCGTCTTGGGGGTAATGGAGCTGGTCAGACTATGCACCCCTGCCCGCAGACAGAACGTCGTCGCGCCCGCATAGCCGTTGACGGCGCTCTGGATGGACTGACCAGGCCAGATGTCGATCGCGCCGGAGGGGCACGTAATCGTGCGCTGCGGGCCATATGTCGACGACGAGGTGGTTGACGCGAGCGTCGTTGAGAATTGCGCAGTCAGACCCTGAAATGTGGCTTGAACCGTGACTGTGCCGGTAGCGACCGCCGTCAGCACTCCAGACTGGGTGATGGTCGCGAGGCCGCTATTCGAGGTTGACCACACCGCACCTACGCCGACTGTGCCGCCGCTCGCGTCCGTCGCCTGGACCATATATTGGGCCGTCTGGCCAACGGTCACTGATGTCGGCCCGCTGATGGATAGCGAGTTGAGAACGGGGCTGCCTGCAATCAGTCGCACATTCTTCGGTGAAGAAGCGGATTGTGCGGACAGATCCACGGCGACGACGGCCATTGATCCTAGAACTGCGACGATGATGGTCGCATTCACCACCAGCGAGTGGCCGGCTCGCCAACAATTCGGACGCGCGTTGCGCCTGGAGCAAGCGTGCGACACGGTGTGCATCAGATTTCTTCCCTTCAAGGCAACTCGATCGGTCGAGCTGGTGAAGAGACCATGCCCTGTACCAACAAGAAATCCGTTGAAATCAGCATTTCCAAGGATTTCCCGCGATTCAACACGCACGAATCATGAAATCCGGATGACGCTTTTCGCGTCGATTCATGAATCCTCGCTGTGCTTTCCCGGGAGGGAGCGGGCGCAAGCAAACCGCGCCCGCCGAGTTGCTATTCCGAAACTGCGGGAGGGAGCTCGGATGGAAGGAGGTTGTTCTCATCCTGCGGGTAGTACGCCTGGTAGCTCCGATGATAGTACGGAAGATACGACTCGCCTCGCCCGTCGAGCACGACCCGGTTCAGCATCGCACCAAGAATGGGGGCGCTCACTGCTTCGAGCCGTTGGACCGCGGCAGCCGCTACGTCTCGAGACGTCCGACCGCAATCCAGCACCAACAGCACGCCCGACGCCACTCGGGCAATCATACAGGGGTCCGCGACTGCAAGTACCGGCGGGGAATCGAGCACGATCCAGTCGAAGTGCGCTCGGAGCTCCTCAATCAGTTTGGTGAAACGCGGGGAACCAAGCAGGTCGGCGGGATTTCTCATCGGGGTGCCAGCCGGCATCAGCCAGAGCCCGGAGACCTTCGTCTTGCGAAAATCGCGGCTCGAGGTCTTCCCGGACAACACGTCGGCCAGTCCAGGCTTCTGATCTTCCCCGAACATTTCGTGCAGCCGCGGTTTCCGCAGATCGGCATCGATCAGAAGCACACGCTGCCTCAGTCGGGCAAGCGACACGGCGATGTTCGCCGCTGACGTTGTCTTGCCCTCAGAAGGTTCTGAGCTGGTCACGAGAAGCGTGTGCCCTGCCCCGAGTTCCGGAGCCAATACGAGGTTCGTTCGAACTCCTCGCAGCATTTCAGCGAACTGACCAGGTACTTCATTTCCCAGAAGCGGCGATGCCCGGCCGTTCTGCGGTTTGACGCGCGGCACCACACCCAGAACCCGAATCCGCAAATGCTGCCTCACATCTTCCGGAGACGTGAGCCGCGTATTGAAGGCCTCGAGCAGGAGAATCAGTGCCAGTGCCAGGCCTCCGCTCCCAAAGAGCCCAATCACCACGTTGCGCGCTTTGCGCGGCAGGATCGGGAACGCTGGAGTGTCCGCCCAATCCAGGACTCTGATGTTCGTCGGTTGAAGCTCGCGTGTCAGCGCGGTTTCCCGTGAGCGCTGAAGCAGCCTGTCGAGGACCTCACGGTTGGAAGTGGCCTCGCGCTCGAGTGCCGTGTATTCGACTGCCTTTCCGTTCAGACTCTGCACTTCCAACTTCTGCCGCGCCAGATCGGCGACTAACTGACGCTCACGCGACTTCGCCGCGTCGAAATCGTTTTCAATCGCACGGGCCGCATTGGAGATTTCTGTCTGGAGCTTCCGTTCGGCGTTCTCAACGGCTCCCTTCAGCTTGATGATGTCGGGATGACGCTCGCCGAGCTCCTTCGACGCCTGCGTCAGCTGACGTTGCTGCGTAGCCAGCTCTCCCTTTAATCCTTGAATGTAAGGGTTGGACGCAATCGCTGGCACCGTGTCGAGCGGTTCCCGATTGGCTTTGGCGGCCGCGAGTTGGTTGTACTGCGCCGTCTTTTCAATCGTTTCGGTCCTCGCCTTCGTTTCCGCGGCCTGTAGTGCCGCCAGTTTCTGGACGACAACGTTCTGCTGCTCCGTACCCAATCTGTCAGTCATCAACGCGTCGGCACCATGCTGTGTCCGATAGCGCTGCAGCGCCTCCTCGCTTTCTTCGACGAGCTTGCGTAACTCGCCGACCTGTTTCGAGAGCCAATCAGATGCATCGCCGGTCGTTCTGGATCTGAACTCGGAGTTCTGCTGCAGATACGCACGTGCGAGCGCGTTTGCGACCTGCGCGGACAACGCTGGATCAGTGGAGCGGAAACCAACATTGACGAGGCGGCTATCTTTGACCAGGGACACTGTTCGTCCCTTCACGATGTCGTCGACTGCAGGTGCCTGTGTGGTGCCTGAGTTCGGCGACTCGGAAGCTGACGGCGCATTCGACGCACTCGCGAGATTGCTGCCGTCCGATTTCGAGCGATCGGTGTGTGTCAGATCGTCATGCGCCAAACGGGCGAGGTTACGGCTTTCCAGGATGCCCAACTGAGTCGGGAGAAATTCCCTCATCCAATCCCGCTGGTCCAGTGGTACCAATGGACGATCGACACCCAGAACGTTCAGATCCATATCCATCTGGATCGTCGCCTGGGCTTCATAGACCGGCTTCGTCATCCAGTTGACGAGCATGCCGCACAGCATTCCCACCGCCAGCATCACTATGACGATCCAGCGGCGGCGGTAGACGATTCGAAAGTAATCGCGAAGATGAAGAAAGTCAGTTGCAGACTTGTCGTACACACCGGCACCCGAATCGGGGGACGCGGGTCGATCGGTCGTGCGCATCAGGGGAGCCTCTCCGTGAATCAAGCAGCTTAGATGAAACCGAAAGACAGGTGCAAGGTGGAGCACCAATCACAGGCCGGCCTGCTGACGTTGCCGACCCCTTTCATCAGATCTAATTTTGACACCGATGTGCCCTGTTGCAGTAAGGTGTCGGTGAGCCAAGTTGACGTTGGCGCGAGGGAGATATGCACGCAAGGTGAACAGGACCTTCACAGCGGCGCTGGCGACTTGCATTTCTGTAATTGCGTCGATCCCAGTGTTTGGCCAAACAGACCGCCCGGACAGCACAGCCGCGCAGTCCAGTCTGTCGCCCACTATCCGGGTGACGGGAGGATGGGACGACAATATCTTCCGAGTAAATGAGGCTGACGCGCCGATCGCCGATTTCACTACGACGATAAGTCCTGCTGCTCGGGGCACGCTCCGAGCGTCACGCCTGAGGCTCAGCGGCCAGGGCGAGGTGGACTTCATCAAATTCAGGAGAGTCGATCAGATCAACTCCGTCGACGTACTCACCGATGGGCGGGTTGAACTTCCGCTCGGCCAACTGACGCCCTATGTCGGAGGCAATTGGACGAACACGCGTCACCGGCGGAATTTCGAAATCGACCTTCCCGTGAGGCAAGTGGATTCGGGTTGGATCGCCGGCGTTGACCTGCGGCTCTCAGGAAAGACATCCATTGGCGTCTCGAGGCGACGCTCGCGAGTCGACTACAAGGGCGACACGAGTTACCTCGGCAGCGACCTCGCGCAATATCTCGGGGCGACGGCGTGGATCAACGGTGTCGAGGTTCGCTATTCCTTGACGCCTTTCACGACCATAGGAGCAGATTTCGAGAAGGACCGAACCGAATTCGAAGTCGCTACCGAGCGGGATTCTGACGGTATTCTCGTCGCGTCCGTTATCGAGTTTCGACCGCTTGCGCTGGTGAGCGGCCGCGCCCGGTTTGGTTTCCGCAAACGGACGTTCTTGGACGGAAACGCTCCGGCGTTTCGAACAGCGGTGACGCGCTTCGATCTCGCTTACACGCTGCTCGGACGAACACGGTTTACGCTCACTGGTCAGCGCGACCTGTCGTATTCCTATCGAGCGGATCAGCGAGACTACCTTCCGACTGGCGCGGAACTGGGAGTGAGCCACCGAGTGGGGAACGCCTGGGACGTTGGCGGAGCGGTGGGTCGATACAGATTGCAGTACGGTCTCGGGATCCCAAACGGCCCCCTGTCGTCTCGATCGGAAAGGGTCCTGAGCTACCGCATGGGAATCGGGTATTACATCCTCGGGGCGCGTGTGGGGATCGAGGCTTCGCGGGAGACGCGAACGTCGGACTTCACCGTGAACCGGGACTACGAGGCGACGCGGGTTGCTTCGTCGGTGAGCTACGAGTTCTAATCCGCTTGGCGTGGCTCCGCCGTAAAAGGAACAGCGGACAACTGAAGGCAGAACGGTGCTGACTCTTCTCGTCTTGACGGCGCTGCAGGTCGCTCCTGCTCCTCCCGACCCCCGTCTGTATACGGTCGGGCCGAATGATGTGCTCCTCGTCACGGTGTACAACCAGCCGCAGCTGTCAGGCAAATTTGTCGTCGAGGCCGACGGATCAATCGCGTTCCCCTTGCTCGGCCGCGTGCCGGCTGGCGGATTGAGCGTCCGAGCGATCGAGGACACGGTGCGACAACGTCTGGCCGCCGGGTTTGTCAACGACCCGCAGGTCAACGTCACCGTTGACCAGTACCGCAGCCAGCAGATCTTCGTGATGGGTGAAGTGAAGCAGCCAGGTAGTCTGCAGTTCACCGGATCGATGACGTTGATCGAAGCGCTGGCCCGCGCCGGTTCGATGACCGAACATGCCGGAACGGATGTGGTGATCGTACGCTCGTCGAACGCCTCGGGATCAGCGACTCCAGCTCAAAAGCCAAACGCGCCGGGTGACGACGCCATCCGCGTGAACCTGCAAAGTCTCCAGAGCGGAACCCTCTCCCAGAATGTGCCCCTTCGGGCGGGCGATACGATCTTCGTCCCGCGAGCGGAGACGGTGTTCGTGTCAGGTGAAGTCCGTAACCCGGGTGAGTATGTCATGCGCTCCAGCGGGATGACGGTGCGGCAGGCCCTGGCGCTTGCGGGCGGGGTGAGCGAGCGCGGATCGTCCCGACGGATTCAGATCGTTCGGGTGGTCAATGGCAAAGAAGAGACAGTCAGCGCCACACTCCAGATGCCTCTGAAAGCCGGCGATACGATCGTCGTGCACGAACGGTATTTCTGATGGCCTAGGTCCGCATGGACGTTTCCATTGTGGTTCCTACGCGTAACCGCAGCGCGCTGCTCTCGAGGACGCTGCGCAGCGCTCTACGCCAGGAGCGCGTCGACTTTGAAGTCATCGTCGTCGACGAAGCCTCGAACGACGAGACGCCCGCGCTTCTCGCAGGCCTTGATGATCATCGTGTCCGGGTGCTTCGTCATGACATCCCGCGCGGCCTTTCTGCCGCACGCAATCACGGGGCCGAGCACGCACACGCCGAGTGGCTGGCATTTCTCGACGATGATGACCTGTGGGCACCGGACAGGCTGTTTCGCCAGGTGAGTGCCGCGAGGGAATCCGGCCGCGACTGGGCCTACACCGGTTCGGTCAACATCGCTGACGGCCGGATCGTGCGCATCAGCCCGGCTCCGTCCGAAGAAGAAGTCATGGCCACTCTCCCGCGATTTCCCATCCTGCCGGGTGGTGGATCGAATGTCATCGTGCGCCGGGAGACGTTCACACAAGTCGGCCCTTTCGAAACGCGTCTCGTGAGTGGCGGAGAAGATTGGGAGCTCTGGATTCGGCT
>Ga0207691_10002551_pt1 | contig 17795 bp, 15 predicted proteins | sample KBSM13metaG_FD_184327 | JGI IMG/M metagenome (GOLD analysis project Ga0207691, IMG submission 184327) | Miscanthus rhizosphere microbial communities from Kellogg Biological Station, Michigan, USA - KBS M1-3 metaG (SPAdes) (version 2) | ecosystem: Host-associated > Plants > Roots > Rhizosphere >... | reverse complement strand
CACCACGTGGTCATCCACTTGGCGTCGAATCTGTACATCGCGCGTGCCGCCACCGAGCCCGACATCGACTTTTTCCAAGGCACCGCGCTCACCAACTCGGTGGTCGAAGCGATGCGCACGACCAGCGCCAAGCGCATCTTGTACGCTTCCGGCAGCGGTGTTTATGGGGATTTCGGCCAGCTGGAGATCCCGGAAGATCAGGGCTCGCTGTTGCCCATTTCCACCTACGGCGCCAGCAAGCTCGCGGGTGAAGCGCTGATCGCCAGCTACTCGTTCATGTTCGGCCTTTCGGGCTGTGCCTTCCGCTTCGGCAACGTGGTCGGACCGCGCCAGACGCACGGGGTCGGCTTCGACTTTGCGCGCCGCCTGCTCGACGACCCGTCGCAATTGCGCATCTTGGGTGATGGCTCGCAGAGCAAGTCCTACGTGCACATCTCGGACATCATGGCCGCGGTACTGCGCGCGCACACCGAGACGCAATCGGCTTACCAGGTTTACAACGTGGCCACGGGTGACACGATCACCGTGAAAGAGATCGCCGAGCTCGCGGTGGAGTGTGTCGGGCTCGCGCCCGGCTCCGTACGCTTCGACTACACGGGCGGCGATCGCGGCTGGAAGGGCGATGTGCCCATCGTTCGCCTGGACACGAAGCGCATCCGCAGCACCGGCTGGTCATGCAAGCACAGCTCGCGTCAGGCGTTGCAGAGGGCGATCCTGGCCATGCTGCCCGACATGAAAGCGGGCAAGATGTGAAGGCCGCGGCCGTCAGCCGATCTTGGCGTACATCGCGTCGCACAGCTCGGCGACTCTGACGGCTTCGGCAATCGTGGCAGGGTGCGCCAATTCCTGGCTCACCTTGCCCGTCAGCCAGACGCGGGCCACCGCTGCCATCTCGTCGTCCAGGCTGATGTTGGCCGGGCCGAAGTCGAACACTTCTTCGGTCGCGCGCTGCGTCCTGCCCGAACCGTCATTCCAACCCCAACGCCGCCCGACGCGTAGCGTTTGGGGCCCGTAGGTTCCGCCACGGCCGTCGACGAGCGCGTAGCCATCTTCGCCCACGAACTCCAAACGGAAGGTGTTGACCCAGCGAATGAGCGAGACGCGCAGCGAAATCAGCGTTCGCTCGCTGGTCAGGATGGCGGAGACGTCCTCCTCGATGCCCGTCTTCCAGAAGCCGCGCGTAGCGCTGGCTGCCGAACAAGTGAGCTTTGGCGCCACCTGAAGCGCGAGGTCGAGCAAGTGAACCCCCGGATCGATCAGCACGCCACCGCCGGCCTGCTCGGGGCGCAGCTTCCAATCCTCGGTCGAGCGCGGATGCCCGCCATGACCAATCATCATGTCGACGCTGCGCAGCTCACCCAAGGAGCCGTCTCGCAGGAGCTCGAACACTTTCTGCATGGTCGGCAGAAAGCGGTAATTGTAGCCAACGAAGCTCGGCAACGGGAGCCGTTCGGCGATGCCCGCGATCTCCCGGGCGCCCGCGGCATTCAGGCCCAAGGGCTTTTCGATCAGGATCGGTTTGCCCGCTGACAGCACTCGTTTGGCCGCTTCGGCCGCCAAGTGATGCGGAAGCGCGATCACCGCCGCGTCGAACGAAGCTTCGGGGACTTGCGCTAGGTCCGCGTAGTGCGGCACCGAAGGGAAAAGATCGGCGGCTCGCTGCACCGGGTCGACCGTGCCCGCGAGCCGAAGCCCCGCGTACTGCTCGTTCTTTTCGAGCGCAGCCAGCGTGCGCGCGCGTTGTTTGCCGATCAGACCGTGGCCAATGACCAAGACCCTCATGACTCGATCCTTCGAAGCTTCCAATGATCTTGAGACAAGTCTCGTGCGGACTCGCTGCTCCAGGTGTCGCGCACGTGCACGAAGCGGCCGTGCAGCCCGCGCGCGTCTTCCAGAAGCAGACGGCGCACCAGCCGGCAGGGCTCGTCGATCGAGACCGTGGTCTTCACGATCCCGCCGGCCTTCCGCACCTCGCTCAGCATGTCGGTATCGTTCGCCCCAGGAGCGATGATGGTGACCGTGGGGCCGTCTTGGCCGAGCTCCATGGCCAGGGTCTCGGCGAACCGCACCAATGCCACTTTGGTCAACCCGTAGCTCATGAAATTGGGGTAGCCGTAGGCCGCGCCGCCACCGCCGAACAGCACCAGCCGCCCCGCCCGCTCGCTGGCCATGCGTGGCACGGCTGCGTGGACCAGGCGAATCGTGGCGCCGAGATTGGTTTCGATGGCCTTCCAGCAATCGTCGATGGAGACCTCGGCGAAGGGCCCCGTGGGGCCCAGCGTGCTGGCCGCGTGCACGATGCCGATCGGTCCTTTGGCGGCGTTGATGGCCGCATACAGCTCGTCGCGCCGAGCGCCTGCCAACGCCAAATCACAGGGCATGGCGCGTGCGGCGCCTGCGCGGATGGCATTGCACTCGGCAGCGACGGCGAGGCACGTGTCGGTGCGACTCACCAACACCAGCGACGCAGTCGTGGTCTTGCTCAAATCGAGCGCGATGGCGCGGCCGATGCCTCGGCCTCCGCCAGTGACAAAAATAGTTTCGACCGGTGTGTCGTGAGCCATTACGGTTTTCGCCTCGCGACCGCGATGGTCTGCTCGCCCCAGCGCGACGCATTCAAATAGAACAGGGGTTTGAGGGCCTTGCCGAAGACACTGTACGCGCTCCCGAGCAGCTTCGAAACCATGCCCGTGGCAGCGCCCGGATCGTTCTTCTGCTTGGCCTGGCCTGGCACGGTGAAGCCCGACGCGACGCGCACGGCGGTTCGGTAAAAGGAGTGAAAGGGAAAGCCCCAGGCCAGCGTCTCCAACACCTCGAAGCCCGCCCGCGAGAGCAGGGTCTCGAGATCCTTCGGCGTGTAATGGCGCTGATGCCCGATCACCTTGTCGAAGGCGGACATCTTGCCACCCGGAACGGTGACGATGGCAACGCCCGACGGACTCAGCAGGTCCAGCAAGCGACGCGCAGCGAGCTCGTGATCCGGAACGTGCTCCAGAACCTCGGTACAGACCAGAAAGTCGAAGGCGGCGAGGCGCTCGGGGTATTGCTGCGCAAAGTGCGGCAGAGTGAGGTTCAGCTCGAACAGCTCGAACGTCGGATTGCGCCGACGGCTATCGACCAGCGACTGCTCGGAGAGATCCGCGCCGTTCACAGTGGCGCCCGGGATGGCATCCGAAAGCTCACGCAGCAGCTCCCCTTGTCCGCAACCCACGTCGAGAATGGCTCGGGCGTGCGCGGCGTAACGCTTGGCCAGCTGAACGACCACGCGTCGGCGGTGAAAAGCGGCTGGGCTCACGGCATCGAGGTGGCCGTAGTCCTTCCACATTTGGTCGTAAAAAGCCTGCGAATCGGATGCTACTTCAACCACGCGCTCGTCCTCTCGTTGCTTCGCCGACGAGCTCAAGCATCGGGCTTCCGGCCCGGACCCTCGATCGGAACGGCCAGGGTTCGGGTCTTGTCGACGACGCGCCCGCGCATGAAGTGCTGAAAGCGCTGATAGGCCATGAAGCCCAGCACTTCGACGCCGGTCGCCCAAATGGTCACGTTGTGCGTATCGCCCACGCGCTCTTCGAACGGGATCACGAACTCGGCAAAGCCTGCGGGGTCGACCGCGTACGCCTCGAGCTTGATCTCGTTGGAGAAGCACCAACCGTTGGTGTGCAGCTCGAGCTTCTGCAAAAATTCTTTGCGGAACGCCCACATGCCCGACGAAATGTCGCGGAAGGGGTGCGCGTACAAAAGCGACGCGGCCAAGCTGAGCCCGACGTTGCCGATGCGGTTCCACAGGCGCATGGCCTTCGAGTCGACCAAAGGCAGCCGCGAGCAGTTGACGAAGGACAGATCGCGCTTGACCAGATAGTCGACGACGTAGGGGAAGAGCTCGATCGGGTAAGTTCCGTCGGCGTCCGAGGTGACGATCACGTCGCCTTTGGCCTCCGCAAAGCCGCGCTTGTACGCGAGCCCGTAACCGCGCAGACGCTCGACCACGACACGGGCCCCGTTGGCCTCCGCCAGCTCCACGGTTCGATCTTTGCTGCCGCCATCGACCACTAGGACTTCAGTGATCTCTTTGGGCACCCGCTTGAGCGTAGCGACGATCCCGCGCTCTTCGTTGAGCGCCGGAATTATTAGGGAAATTGTCGGTCGAGACATCGGGCACGAGTCTAGTCGAGCGGATATCGCGAGTCGAGCGTATCAGCGCTGAAAGTAGGCCGTGATATCCGCGCCTCGACCCGCCGCTGCCCACGTAGCGACCTGCTCCGAGCCCACGAAGCCGGACAAAAGATGGGAGCTCGAGGACACCTGCAACGTTCGCAGGCCAGCCAAGCGCGCGGCCTGCTCGAGTGACTGGGGAGTGAAGTAGACCAGGTGCTCGCGCTTGAGTGAGTGATAGTAGGGCCCAAAGACCTCTGCCTCGGGGCAATCCAAATTGGGTGTCTTGATCGCAACGACGCCGCCCGGAGTGAGGCAAGCCGCAACGCGAGCGAGCAGCGCGACCGGATCAGCGACGTGCTCGATCACGTCCCACAGCGTAATCAGCTGGTAGCGTTCGTGAAGCTCGCTTCCATAGTCGTCGAGCGTGCCGCTCATGGTCGAGAAGCCGTACAGCTTTTCGGCAACTTGCCGCGCGTGCGCCGAGATCTCGATGCCCTCGTGCGCGAATGCTGCGGCGGCCAGCGCCGCGCGAAAGTAGCCATAGCCACTGCCCAGATCGAGGGCTCTGCCGCTCGTCACGCCGCTGACAGCCGAAAGCTCCCGCAGCTGTCGGGTGGCTTTTTCGAGACGCCAACCGGCTTGTGCCGCGTACTGCCCGTAGCCGCCGGCTTGCTTGGCATCGCCCTCGAAGTAGCTCTCTTCGTACACGGGCGGCGTCTGTTCGAAGGCCCAGCTGCCCTGCGCCTCACGCACCAGCCAACCCCAGGTGCCGTCTTCGGAGCGAGCCACTCCGAAGCTGGGATTTTCGGCAATTTGCGCGTGCCAAAGCCTGCCCGGAGTGCCCAGCGGCCCGACTTCGACGGCGCCCTGCACAGCGCGTGGCGCGAGTCCCGAACGCAGCGCGCGAAAGCCATGCGCGAGGCGCGCCAAAAGCTCGCTCGCGCTGCTGGCTTCGCTGCTACTGAGCCAGGAGGCAAAGCTTTCTCGATCGAGACCGAGCAGACGGAGCAGGCCGTTTTCGAAATGGTCGCTCGAATCCTGGTAGACGATCTGGCCGCGCGGGGAGCGGATGATGACTGGGTCACTCATGAGCTTGGTTACGATCGATGAAAGTTGGCCAAGATGCGCGCGCCGTCGAAATCGAAGCGGAAGCGCAGCGGCCGCAAGCCGCGAGCCACCAGCGCCTCGGCGACACGACGTCGCTCGGTGGGACGAACGTAGAACATGAAGAAGCCGCCGCCACCCGCACCCATCAGCTTGCCGCCGATGGCACCTGCCTTGAGCGCAGCCTCGTAGTGTTCGTCGATCGAGGGATCGCTCATCTTGGAAGCGAGCTTGCGCTTGTTGGTCCAATGCTCGTGCAAGAGCTCGCCATAGCGATCGATCTTGCCGTCCAAGAGTAGCTGACGCGTCTCGTAGCCCAGGGCTTTGATGCGGTGCATCCGCTCGACAGCGTCGTTTTTGTTGTCTTGGATGGCCTTGCCCTGTTCCGTCAGGACCGCCGACGCCGAGCGCTCGACGCCCGAGTAAAAGATGAGCAAGTTGGCTTCCAGCTCATCGACGGTCTCGTCCTTCACTGGCAGGCGCTCGGTCTCGACCGAGCCATCCTTGTTGAAGGTGAACGCGGTGATCCCGCCGTACGCTGCGATGTATTGATCTTGTTTGCCGATCGGCTCTTTGAGCACATCGATCTCGATGTGGCAGGCCGCTTGCGCGAGCTGCTCGGTGGACAAGTACTCGCGCTTGAAGGCGTGCAGCGCGTTCAGCAGCGCGACCGTGAAAGTACTCGAAGAACCCAACCCAGAGTTGGCGGGCACATCGGCGAAGCTATGCAGCTCGAGCGCGCGCTCGAGGCCCGAGAAGCGCAGCGCTTCACGAAAGATGCGATGTTCGATCTGATCGATCGAGTCGACCATCTCCAGCTTGGAGTAGGCGAGCCGGATGTTGTCGTAGAAGCGACGAGCCACCGACACGAACACGAACTTGTCGATCGCCGCCGCGACCAAAAAGCCGCCGTGCTCGCGGGAATAGCTGAGCAAATCAGTACCCCCGCCGCCCAATGAAAATCGCACTGGCGCCCGCGAAACGATCACCTAATGCCTCCCATCACGATGCTCTGAACCGCCATCCCATTCGTCCTTTTTGCGTCGCCCTTGGATCTGCCGAGCCACTCGGTAGCGCGTCTGTCCAAGTGGAGCCAGTGCCTTCGAAAAGCGCCGGCCAAAAGCGGACCCGCGCGCCCGGGGACGGAGCGCGCGGCGCGCGAAATTGACGTATCGGGCGAAAATTCGGCTACGTACGCAGGCTCAGCGCAGCGGCCAGCACGAGCGCGAGTCGCCCAAGCCCGCCGCTACCGGGCGCTAAGGGATCAAGCGCACCCTGGCCAAGTGAAAGAAGTCACGGCGTGCCACGGACAGCTTCACCCAGCGGGTCTGTTGGGTCGAGAAATCAGCGCGCCAGGTGCTGAAATCATCCTTGCGGGTGGCCACGGTCTTCCAGTGCTTTTGGTCCGAGCTCACTTGCACCAAAAGCGGCAAGGCTCGCTCGGTGTAACCGTCTCGTCGGTTTTCGACCACGACGGCCGACAGCGATTGAACGCGCTGCAGATCGAAGACGACGTAGGGATGGCTTTCTTCCTTGGTATGAAAGAAGTAGTTCGGGCACGCGTCGCACGACTGCGAAGGTGACGGGCACAAGCAGTCGTCGAATTGAGAGCTCGTTTTGAACGAGGCGGTGGGCGCCAGATCCAAGGTCAGGTCGTGCCGCTCTTTCAGCGCACGGAACACGAAGCCGAGCCCAATCAACACGACCAAGCCCGCCAGCAGCAACTGAAACCGCCGGACCCAAACGAGCTCCTGTGCGCGCTGAGGATGTGCGAGTGGCTCGATCAAGCGCTCCGCGAAGGCGTGCAGGCGCTCGGCGGCACTGGCCTGTCGGTCGAAGCTCAGCTCCGCGAAATCGGCGAAGGACTTTTCGAGCAGCTCGCCGCGCAAGCGCTGCGCTTCTTCGGGGCCTCCGGCCGCGCGCGCCAGCGTGTCCGGCGCTGCCTCCGACCAGAGCTGCAGAAGCGCGTTGGCATCGGTCGGGGTAGCTGCGACTTCGGCGGCGCTTTCGGGGGCCTTGTGGTCGAGCTCGCGCAGCGCCAAAAGCGCCCAATAAATGGCTTGGCGCGAGAGCTCGCAGGCGACCGCGTCCGAGCCCGGGAAGGGTGGTGGATCGCTCGGTCGAGCGCTGCGTTGCGAAAGCAGGTTGGCCAACTGTGCGCGGCCAACCAGCGTCGAACAACGGGCGGAAAGCAGCGGCAGCTTGGCGGAGCGCAGAGCCGCACCCGACCCCCAACGCAGCCAACCCAAAGCTTGAAAGCGGCCTGACAAGGCTACCCTAAGCGCCCCGAACGAACGCCACTCGTCACGCCACCGTGATTCTGGGTCGCGATTGCGTCGTACGCTCGATCGATCTCGAACTTGCTTTCCAAGAGTTCCCGGATAAGACGCTAGTCTACGGTCATCGATGGATCAAGGGTCGGTTCCAACCAGTCGCGCACGAAGACTGCTCCGCGTCTTCGAAGGCCCACCACCCGGCGGCAGGCTCGCGGGGCGCATCGAGCACTTGAAGGCACGGCTGTGGCTCGTGGTCGTGCTCGTACTCGCATGCGCGGTGTACGTCTACTTCGCGTCGGCTGGCGGCATGCGCAATTGGCCGGTGTACGGCATTTATCTCGATCTTCAGGCAGACGCCTTCCGCCTGGGTCATTTGTACGTGCCGCTCGAGCCGGCGCGCGAGCTGGTGCAAGCGGCCGATCCGTATGACCGCGTCAACATCCGCTATTGGGCGCTCGACCTCAGCTATTTTCGCGGCCGGTATTATGTCTATTGGGGACCGCTGCCGGCGCTGCTGCAAGCCGCAGTCAAGGCCCTGCTCGGCATCACCCATGTCGTCGGCGATCAGTACATCGGGCTCTACTCCGCGTGCTTGGCCACGTTGGGCGGCGGGCTGATCATCGAACGCATGGCGCGGCGCTTGTTCGGCAGCGTGCCCAAGTTCGTGGTCGTTTTCGGCATTCTGGCCTTCGCCTTTGCCAACCCCATGCTGCACAACGTGACCACCGCGGGCACGTATCAATCGGCGATCCTCGCGGGGCAGGGCTGGCTGCTTCCGGGTTTGGCGCTGGCATTCGAGGCGGTCTGGCACGGCGGGACCGATGCGGCGCGTCGCTATCGTTTGTTGCTGGCGGGAGTGTGTTGGGCGTTTGCGGTCGGGTCGCGCGTGACCGTCTTGCCGACCGTTGCCCTGTTCATCGGCGCAACTGCGCTCGCAGAGTCCTGGGGCTCGGAGCGACGCTGGCGGAAAGCGCTGGTCAACTCGTTGTGGTTGGGCGTACCGGTCGCCGCGACCGGCTTTGCCCTGCTCGCTTACAACCAGCTGCGGTTCGGTAACCCGTTCGAATTCGGATTGAAGCTGCAGCTGTCGGGCTACCCGCGGCTCGAGAAGTTCGAAAGCCAATTTTGGCTGCCGAATCTGTACTCCTACACCTTTCGCCCGTTCGCGCTTTCCTGTCAGTTCCCGTATGTCTTTCAGGAGTGGTGGATCAGCTCGAGCACGGCCTTTCCTAGCTGGATGACCTTGCCCAAGGGCTACTACAACATGGACGAACCGGTGATCGGCTGGTTGCGCGCCGTGCCCATCACTTGGTTCATCGGCTTCGCGCTGCTGCTCGTGCCGCGCCCGCGTGCGCTGCACTTTCGCCATGGCCGAGTGTACCTTTGGTGCCTGGTCTCTTTCAGCGCGCTGGCGAGCCTCACTGGGCTGACCGCGTTGGGCGTCTACGCCACGACCATGCGCTACCTGAGCGACGTCACGCCCGGGCTCGTGCTGCTGGCGTTGCTCGGTGCATTCGCGCTGCGCGCAAGTCGCTTTGGCCTGCTGGCACCCAAGCTCACGAGCTCGGCCATCGTCCTGCTATCGTCGGTGACGATCGTGATGGGCTGCTTCCTCGGCTACCAGGGCTACAACGGGCACTTTCACAAGTACAACCCCAAGCTCGATGAGAAGCTGGTGAAATCGCTCTCCGTGTGCGGTGATTCGACGCCGAAAGTGCCGCGCTTCTCGCCTTGACGCCCCTTCGTCGAATGCCGCGCTCCCGACAATCCGCGAGCTAGAAGGCGCCGGCGAGGTTCACGCCTGCGCTTCCCGGTGCGGCATTGGCCGTGAACCGAAGTGGAGCCGACGCGGCGCCGGAAGCCGACGAGCGGTCGGTGGTGATCAAAACGACACCGATCGCCGTGGCCGCGGCTCCGACCAATATGCCGACCGTGGACAGCGTCCCATACGTCTTCGCTTGGTCGTGTGCTCGAGCTGCCTCGTCGTAGTCAGTACAAGAAGCCTGGCTCGCGCAGTTCGATACTTGGCGGTTTTTGGCGGAGATGGCCAGCAAGCCAAAGATCCCGCCGGCCGCGAGAAAGGCAACGCCCCCGCCCGCGACCACGATGCCCACCGTCTTTTGGCGCCCGCGTGCGGCAGTTGCGCCGTTAGCCGCGGCGCCACCCGCTGAGCCGGGAGCGCTGTTGAGCTCCGACGCGACCGTCGAGCCTGAGCCGGCGTTGGTCGGATTGGAAGCACCCGAAGCGCCCGCAGCGTCCAATACCACCGGGAAGTGGCGGGCCTTCTCCCCTTCGCGGATCACGATCGTCCGCTCCGCTGGGGCCAGGCCCTCCGCCGCGAAGGAGAAGGTATGCTCGCCGGGATCAACCGCCACCGCGGTGCCGTCGAGCCGATAGAGCAACGGTCGAGCATCCATCTTGATCGTGACGGAAGCCACGTCGCGGCCCGCGGCGTTGCGAACCTCGAACACCACCGTGGGCTGCGCCGACTCGAGCTCGTCGAGCCGTTTGATGCAGTCGGTCACCACGAGTCCCGGGCACTTCGGGTCACTACACATCTGCAGTTGCTCGCGTGACTCGGCGAGCTTCCCCTCGCGCCGCAAGGTCTGGGCACTGGTGTTGGCCGCGACGCACTGACTTTTCGTGATTTCAGCGTGGGCTGGCAGGCTCACGAACGCGATCAGCCCAGCGACGCGCCAGAGCAGTCTTCCATTTTTGCTCATAGGCACTCCTGCTTGAAGATGCGGTTGCCCGCAGCATCGAAGTAAAATGGCGGATCGCAGCTCACCCGAGCGCGAGTCGGGGGCTCGGGCGGCGGCGTGACCGCCGGCGCGACCGCTGCAGGCGGACTCTTTTCGCTGCGCGCCACCGCCTTCGGTGCAGCCGGCGACTTCGTGCGCACGGCCGTGGCTTTTCGGGCTGCGCTGGGCGCGGCGGGGGGCGCAGCAGGAACGCTGGCTGCAGAGGCTTCGGGCGTCGGCACCCGAGCTTCTGCAGCGGCTGCGACTGAGGCAGCGGGAAGGCTCGTTGTGGCGGGCGAGGGCAGCGGGACTGCCGGGGTCGCCGACATCACGTGCGCTGCCAGTTCCGGACCTGCCGGTGCGAGAGCAGCGCCGCCCGACAATTTCCAGCCCGCCACGAGCAGCCCGCCGAGGAGAGCCAGGGCGCCGCCAATGGCGAAGCGTGACAGTGCGCTCTTACGGCGGGGCAGCTCAGGCGACGTCCAATGGACGCCCGTCGCGGTTCTTACTCCGGCCTGGTTCGAAGGCGGCGCCGCGGCGCGCGGCGCTTCGGAGTGCGCGTTCTGCCCGTGCAGGATGCTGGCGACGCGCTCGATCCCTGCCCGCGTGCCCGGCGGCGCAAACGGCATGAGAGCCTGAGCCAAAGCAGCCACGTCCCTGAAGCGCTGCTCGGGTTCCTTTTCGAGACAGGTCGTGATCACGTCGACCAATCCGCGCGGAAGACTGGGGGTAAATAGCGTCGGGGAGGGCAGCGGCTCGATCGCGATCTTGATCGCCAGCTCCGTCACGGTCGTGGCGCTGAACGGCGGCTTCGCGGTGACCAACTCATAGAGAATGGCTCCGAGCGCCCAGATGTCGGTGCGCGTGTCCACGTTCTTCGCGGAGCGGAATTGCTCCGGCGACATGTAGAGGGGAGAGCCCATCATCGAGCTCGTCTGCGTGAGCGATACGCCCGCGCCGGGGGCCTCGAGCAATTTCGAAATCCCGAAGTCGAGCACCTTGATCGAAATCTGCCCGTCGGAGCGACGCACACAGAAAAGATTGGCCGGTTTGAGATCACGGTGGACGATGCCGAGCGCATGGGCGTCGGCGACGGCAATGCACGCTTGCACCACGAAATCGACGGCTTGCCCGATCGGCAAGGCGCCATGGTTGGCGAGCCATGCGGAGAGATCGACGCCGTCGAGGAACTCCAAGACCATGTATGGAGCGCCGTCCCGCAGGCGGCCGACGTCGAAAACGCGCGCCACGTGCTCGCTTTTGATGCGAGCGGCGGACTTGGCCTCCCGGTAAAACCTGGCGACCGTCGCCTCGTCTCCCAGCATCTCGGGCAGCAGGAATTTGATCGCCACCCTTTCTTCGAGCTCGACGTGGCGAGCGGCTACCACGACGCCCATGCCGCCGCGGCCAAGGACCTTCTCGATGCGATACTTGCCGGCGACAATCTGCCCCTCCGACAGCTCGGCGGTCGCTTCTAGTCCTTCTTGTCGCGGCGCGGGCGGTTGCAACGGTGGGCTCACTGGATAGAACTCGGACGGAGACCCTACCGCCTTCGCCCGCTGACAACGCTACGCCGACACACCACGCGCCGCAACGATGCGCGGCACACCGGGCTCACGCCGCAGCAATGGACCATTCCAAGTTCGGAGCGCGCCGTGGTAGGACGGTGCTCATGCTCGGGACTAAGGAGCGCTGGCTGGGGCTGGTGGCGCTGGGATGCGCGGGCTGCGCGAGCATCATCGGCTTGCCGGACCTACCCAACCTGTCGACGGACCCGGGCGCGAGCGGCGCCGGTACATCGCCCGAAACCGGTGGTACCTCGGGAACACGCGCCGATGCCGGTGATTCGTCCAAAGGGATGTCAGGCACGGCGACCGCGGGCGGGTCGAGCGGCGGAGTCCCCGGGATTGGCGGCCGCGCGACCGACGGAAGCGCCGGCGAGATCGCTGTCGCGGGCAGCCCGGGAAACGCGGGCACGGCTACGACCGCGGGGAGCACCGGGACCGTCGGGACCGCCGGGTCCGCTGGGTCCGCTGGAGACGGCACCGTATGCATGCCGACTTGTGGAGACGGCATGACCTGCCAAGCGGGCAAGTGTCAGTGCTCCACTGGCTTCAGCTCTTGTTCGAATTCGAACGCTTGCTTCGATCTGCAAAACGACAAGGACCACTGCGGCACCTGCACAGGAACCTGTAAAGACGGCTGCTCGGTGGGCCGCTGTTTCACGCGCATCTCGGCGCTTCCGTCCGACACCATCGTCAAGTTCGCCGTCAATGCGACGCATGTCTACTTTACGAAGCGAGACGCTGGCACCGTGTCCCGGATCTCTCGCAGCAACGGAGCAGTCGAGCAACTCGCCGATCGGCAAACCGGCGCTGTGGGCATCGCCCTCGACGCCAACAACGTGTACTGGGCGACCATGGGCGCCGCCTATGGCGAAGGCACGGTCATGAAGATGCCGCTCGCGGGCGGACAAAAGACCACTCTCGCCACGGCAGAGCCCGAGCCCGAGCACGTCGTCGTAGACGCCAACAACGTCTATTGGAACAACACGCTACCGGTTCCGGGTACACTGATGAAGGTGCCCATCGCTGGCGGCGATGCCAATAAGGTCGTACTCGCGTCAGGCGATCCGGCAACCATTGCCGGAGGATTTACGCTCGACGCGACCAACGCTTACTGGGGGAATTGGTCTGGCGCAGACGGCGACGTCTGGAAGGTCCCTTTGAATGGCGGAGCGATCGCCAACCTCACGCACACGAGCAAGGCTCTAGCCGCCCTTGCGACAGTGAGCGGCGGGACCGTCTATTTCGTGGCGGGTAGTGATATCAGAAAGGTCAGCACCGCAGGGGGTACCGCTTCGACCGTGTACCTCGAGGCACCTGCCGCCTACATGGTGGCGGATAGCAGCAACATTTATGTTGCCGAAGTGACGAAGTACGTAGTGCTCAGGATCCCGTTCGATGGCTCCAAGGTCGTCCCCCTAGCAGCGGCGAAGAAGTATTTCTTGGACCTCGCGGAGTACGGCAGCGATGTCTTTTGGGTCGACGCGGAAGGCTTCAAATCGACGTCCAAGACGCCCTGAGGGCGAGTCGCGTGTGACTGGGTTAATGGTCACGCGCTACTGCGTGTGAAGGCGCTGCCTTCGGCGTCGCGGTCCGGCCAGAGAGAGCCCTCGCGAATCCAAACCTTGTCCGGAAAAGTGCCCGTTTCGTTACAGCCGGACAAGCTCGCAGTTGGCGAGGTCGTGCCCTGCCTGGAACGCCTGCCTCACTCTTCGCAGTCAACGACGCACGCGCGCTGGCTGCCGGCAGGGGACTCATCCGCACGTCGAGCGAGCTCACTACCTGGCACGTCACTCTGCACCGTCGAGTCATCAGCGGCAGCGCCAAGCCCGTGCGCATGAGCGAGAAGGGCGCGAACGCAGAGTGGGGAGTGGGCATGCGAGCGCGGGTGTGCTTTGGTTCGGGTATGCGAGAGCCCCGCCCATCTCGAAAGCTTTTGATCGCGTCGCTCGGCGTAGCGACGATCAACTACGTGGCAGCTTGCGTGCACGAGCCCGAGACCACCGGCAACTTGGTTGCGCCACCACCACCCAGCACCGCTGGTGCGTCGACGAGCACAGACGACGGTGGCGTCCTCGTCGCGGGTGGCAGGCCTGGCACAGGTGGCGAAGCCGCAATCCCGCAGACCTCTGGCAACTTGGTCGCACCGCCTCCACCAACGGCTCCGCTCCCTTCGAGCACGCCCCCCACCTCGGGCAACTTGGTGCCGCCACCCAAGCCGCTGCCGACCGGTGGCGTAAGGCCACCCATCAACGCGCACTGAGTCGATCGCCGCGTTTGCCCCGCGCGAGCGCCTTCAACCTCGCCTCAGCGGCACACGCCCGTGATGACGTCACCTTTGGCGGTGCACTGACCGCTCACACACGACACCGCGTAGCATGGATAGGGATGGTCGCAGAGCGCCGGGCACATCGTGCTGTCGCTCTTCGTGCAGGCGGCCGTGGGTTCCGGAGCCTCCGTCGGCCAGGCCACCAGACATGCGTCCGACGCGAGCGCGTCGGCGCGCACTCCAAGGGGGGCGCTACAGCCTCGGCTGTAGCAGGCGTTGCCCGTGTCGTAGGCGGTGACGCAGTCACTGTTGTTCTGACAGCGCCGATTGCTCGGGACATTGACGGCACTTCCGCCCGAGCCCGCCGCGCTTCCAGCCGAGCCTGCAGTCGCTCCCCTACCCGCAAGCGAGGCCCCCGCACCACCAACGCCGCTGCTGCCACCGGCCGAGTCGTCCTCATCTCCGCCACTTCCGCATCCGAAAAGGCTCAGTAAGCAAACCGTCGTGAGCGCGAAAATCAATGAGGTACGAGTCACGCCCATCAGTCTACAGGCCGCGAGAGATTCGCAGCAAGCCCGGGCAACCGCTCTGCCTGACGCGCAGCGAAAGCGCGACTAGTGCGGTGCCTCGCTAGCGGCGTTATTCCGAACTCGATCCTGCGGCGGCCAGCCTCGAGGAGCCGAGGAGCCGAGGAGCCGCGGAGCACGCGACTGGCGATGGGCGAGGTTGACCTCCCGCCGCGCCGCCCCAAAGGCGCGCGCCACTCAGGGCGAGCACGAACTGCAAGGTGACGCCGCCAGGCCCCACACACCCAGCGGCACCCATGAGCCGCCGTCCCCGCGACGCACCCTGGGCGCGGGAGCGACCCTCGCTCACCGCCGAACGCGGGCTCCGCAGCGACGCGCGTGACAGAGCCGTCTCACGGTCGCGCTGCCGTCCGCGAGACCGAACGCCGTGAAGAACTGGTGCAATCGGGGCCGCAGCGGGGCAGCCCTACCCGAAGAGAGGCGGGACAGCTGCGCGAAGGCCTACGAACGCCGAAAGGCCAAACCAGGTGGCTTGGGCTTTTAGTTGTGTTGGGCATTCAGGACTGGAACCTGAAGCCAATGGATTAAGAAGCAGCTGACGGGTGGGCGGACGGGCCGGGAAGGGACACGGGAGGGCGGCAGGAGCGCATGATCGTGGAGCGGGCGCACACGCGGCCACCGCGGCGGCCACCACAGGGAACCTGCGCTCCGCCTATCAGCTGGACATCCGCCGCCTCCACGGCGCCGGACGATTACCGCATGCTATCGAATGCGCAGCGAAAACCAATGTTGTAGCGAGTGGTTGCATTCAGCTCGATCCGCGCCGGCAGCGTGACGCCACGCCTGACGCCTTCCAGCAGGGGGGTCGCGAAATTGAGCACGTCAGACTGATCGTACTCGTGCTTGGGATCGAAGGTCACGAAGTCTGGGCTGCCATCTGGCAACGCGCAAAACTCTGGGTCGCTCGCAAAGCCGCCCAAAGTTTGCGTCCATTCCCACACCGAACCAAATAGGTCCGCGTGACCGTAGGGGCCTTGATCGAGCTCGACGCCGTTTGTGCGGTAGAGCGATGGGGAAGGCGTCTGAAAGTAGTTCATCAACTGCAATTGCGCACAGATCGCTGGCTGTTCCGCATCTTCCGCTGCGTCGTTCGCGCAGTCGATAACTGCTTGGGTCAGAGCCGCTACACCAGGAATCTCTGCATCGCCCTGCGCCGCACGACTCAGCTCCGCGAGGGTCGGCAATCGTCCCTTGGCCCACTGACAATACCCTTCCGCCTGGTCGTGACGGACGTAGACCGGAAGCTCGAAGCGCGACGGATCGTCCCAAGAAGCGGGGTTGGGATCCGCGATATCATGTTCAGGTACCGTGCATGCGCCTGCGCTAACGCAGATCGAATACAGATCGGTCGTGACGGGAGTCTCTTGAAGCCAAAATTGCTGAACGGCGAGCTTGCGATTGGCACCGTAGTCTTCGCCCGTCACTTGAGCATGGTCTTTGCAGCCTGCGGGGCGACGAAACCGTTGTATCGATGGGTCGAAAGTCCAGCTGCCGACGAATACCTCGCCAGCGGGGATGCCAAAGACCCTCCCCACCCAGTCGTCACGGTTGGCAGCAGAGGAGCCATCGCTTGTTGCGTCGACAGCTCCGGCGTCCTCGAAGATCGCCGGAGTTTGGTGCGTGCGCCCGCCACAGCCGGGGGCGATGGCTACAACCAAAGCGAGCCCGAATCTTAGCGCTGGAAAGGAGGTGTGACGGTCCATTGGCCTGGGTCCACTGTGACCGCCCATTTCGCTTGCACATACTGCGCAGCCTTTGCCCGTGCAGTAGTGCACATGTCTTGAGAGACAAAGGTAGTCGTCTGCGTAATTTGCGGATTCATTACGTTGGGCACGGATGCATTATGGTTCAAACCTAGGACATGCCCGAGCTCGTGCGCCAACACGAGGGCATTGTCGCTGTCTTGATTTAGAGTGCCCATGTAAGCGACGCCGGTTTCCGCCAGATCGACAATGCTGCCGCTCACTCCACAGGTGCTGTTACTTACGGTACCAGTGAGCATGACCATCGGAAGATCGGAACGTACTCGTCGTACTCAGCTCAACGGGTTTCGATACACGGCTTCGACGGAAAGCGTGCAACCAATGTCGTCGAGCACGGCCGCGCCTTCGCGCGTCTCGCGCAGCGTCCAGCTGCCGTCGGCGCTTCTGCTGAACACCTCTAGCCGCTGCTCCTCCTGCGAGATGAGCACGTAGCTGGCGAGGCTCGGAATGCGACGATAATGCGAGAACTTCTCGTCGCGGTCGTAGCGCTCGGTGCTGGCCGACAGCACCTCGACGATTACCCTCGGATTGGTCGCGGTGTTCTTGTCCGCTGGGTCCCGCTCTAAGTTGCCGCAGAACACGCTGACGGCGGGGTGCGTCGCTAGCCCAGTCTCCACAACGCGCACGCGAAGATCAGAAGTGAACACCTGGTAGGGCTCACCGGCCAGCTAGCGGCTCGCTGCTCCCGGCCTCGGCGCGCCACTTCAACAGATGCGCCGCGAACGTTTGACTCAGCGGATCCGGATGCCGCCCCACGAACTCCGCAAACTGCGCGAAGTCGATCGCGCGCACACCAGGTGTCGCCTCCGGTTGGACGTAAACGACCTCGACCGCAGAGTCGGGCCCCGCTCCCTGAATTGCCGCTAACCGGGCGCTGAGGCCAACCCGGGGCGACGGGTAGACGAACTGCCGAAGGTCTTCCGGCGTAGTCAGGTAACCCAGTCGCGCCAGTGACGACGCGAGGTGGTGGTACTTCTGATGCGCGTCCGTCTTCAGCAAGATCGCGCGGAAGCCGTCGACGATCTTGCGAAAGCCGAGCCGACTCGCGGTCTCGAGGTAATGGTCCTGCGTATCGCGCCGCGAGCCCGCGTCTGTCTTCAACTCGACGAAGTAGACCTTGCTGCGATCCTTAGCGAAGAGCGCATAGTCCACCTTCACTGAGCTGTGGCCGGCAAATTCGGGCCAGATCAGGTCACGCTTGATCGGGAGCTCGGGCAGCAGCTCTTCTTCCAGCGCGACGCCCGTGACTTCTTCCAGCAGCGCCTTGAGGTAAACGGAGAAGAAGATATCGACGCGGCGCTCGAGTTGGTAGGCGGGCAAGTGCCGCCAGCGATC
>Ga0207691_10002550_pt1 | contig 17799 bp, 30 predicted proteins | sample KBSM13metaG_FD_184327 | JGI IMG/M metagenome (GOLD analysis project Ga0207691, IMG submission 184327) | Miscanthus rhizosphere microbial communities from Kellogg Biological Station, Michigan, USA - KBS M1-3 metaG (SPAdes) (version 2) | ecosystem: Host-associated > Plants > Roots > Rhizosphere >... | reverse complement strand
GGCCCCGTGTGCGGTGGTTGCGAGGGCAGGATTTGAACCTGCGACCTTTGGGTTATGAGCCCAACGAGCTACCAGACTGCTCCACCTCGCGACTGAGCCCAAGAGTTTAACACAGCGAACACGCCGATCGGTCGCTACAGCCCCGCATGACGCAAGGTCTCCAGAAAGCGGGCCGTGCTCTGGAAGCCGACGACGCGAGTGCCGCCGACCTCCTTGCCGTCGCGGTCGAAGAACAGCGTCCCTGGCGGTCCGAACAGGCCGAAGCGCTTCAACAGCGCGCGATCGTGGACGCCGTTCTGGGTCACATCGGCCTTCAACAACAGCGCCCCTGAGAGCTTGCGCTGCACGGTCGTATCGGTGAACGTGAAGCGCTCCATCTCTTTGCACGAGACGCACCAGTCGGCATAGAAATCGAGGACGACGGGTCGCCCGGCGGAGCGCACGGCGGCATCGAGTTCATCGACGCTGCGAATCCGGGTGAAGCGCGGCATGCCGCCGTCGGCTGAGCCATTCAGCCGAGCTGCCAATAAGCCCAGCGGCTGCAGCGGATCGCTTCCGCCGGAAGCCGCGCCGATCCATTGCAGCAAGCCGACCAAGCCCAGCAGCGCCGCAGCCACGCCGCGCCAGAATCGAGACGATGATGCGGCGCGACGCTGCCAGATCGGCCAGCCGATCACCATGGCCGCTGCCACGGCCAAGCTGCCCCAGAGCCCAAGCGCCAGCGGGGCAGGCAGCAGGATCTGGACCGTCCACAGCGCGACAGCGAGCAAGAGCAGTCCGAACAAGCTCTTGATCTCGTTCATCCACGGACCGGCACGCGGCAGCAAGGCGCCGGCCGACGCGCCCACGAGCAGCAGCGGCACGCTCATGCCCGCGGCCAGCGAGAACAAGGCCGTGCCACCGAGCCAGACATCGCGCGTCTGGCTCAGGTAGACCAGCGCGCCGGCAAGCGGCGCTGCGAGGCATGGACTGACGAGGAGGGCCGACAAGCCGCCCATTGCGCAGACCCCGGCGAGTCGCCCGGGCGGAAGTAGGTTCGACGCGCTCGTCAGCTGGGTCGCAAACGCAGCCGGAAGGCGCAGCTCGTAGACCCCGAACATTGACAGCGCAAGCGCCACGAGCGCGACACCGAAGCCGCCGAGCACCCACGGCGTCTGCAACGCCGCGGCCAGCCCTTCGCCCGCCAGGCCGGCGGCGACGCCCAGTCCGGTGTAGACCAAGGCCATTCCGAGCGAATAGGCGGCGGCAAGGGTGAGGCCGCGACCTCGGGACACTTCGACGCCGTGACCCGCGATGATCGACGAGACGATCGGCAGCATCGGCAGCACGCACGGCGTCAGTGACAGCAGCACGCCGGCGAGGAAGAAGGCGCCGACCACCGGCCAGAAGCGCCCGTGCCGCAGCATCGAGTCGAGCGCGGACCCGTCGCCGGCCGATGCGGCCTGCGTGTCGCCAGCGTCGGAGCCCGCGGGCGCCGGCAATTCGCTCGCGGCGAGCTTGCGAACACCGGCCTGGCCACCGAAACCATTGAGGCTGACCTTGAAAGCGCTCTCTTGCGGTGGGTAACACAGCCCGGCATCGGCACAGCCCTGACTGCCCACGACGAGCGAAAACGCGCCGTCCGCGCGCTCGACCGGCAGTGCGACGCGGAGGACGTCGCGGTAGGTCTCGACGTCCTTGCGGAACGTTTCGTCGTACTTCACCTTGCCGCGCGGAAGATCCGGCGCGCCGAGGGAGGCGCCGGTCGCGCTAAATTTGAGCTGCTCGCGGTAGAGGTAGTAGCCCGGCGCGACCTTGAAGGTGATTTCGACCGACGTGTCGCTCAGCGCCCGCGCGCTGACCTGGAACGCCTTGTCCGGATCGAGGAAGTCGTCCGCCGCCTGTACAGGCGTCAGCACGGCGCACAGCCACAGAATCCCGAGAAGCATCAAGACCTGGTTGATCGACGGAAGTGGGTTTCGCATGCCCGAATAAGTCGCCGCGGATCAGTCGCCCCGCCGCGCCGTCACCTTACCGGAAGAAGCGTCGGCGGGTCAGCACGAGCGCGAGATAGTAGCCAACAGCCGCATAGCCGCTCAGAACCAGCAGCGGTTGGACGACGTCGGTCGGCGTCTCGCCGAGCACGAGCGGGCGGACCAGGTCGACCGCGGCCTTCAGCGGCAGCACGCTGCCGATCGTCTGCAGCCAGCCCGGCATCTGCTCCATCGGGAAGTACACCCCCGACAGGAATGTCATCGGCGTGATCACGAGCGTGAAGTAGTAGGTGAAGAAGTCGTAGCCCTTCGCGAGCGCGTTGAAGACCAGCGCCAGCGACGCGAACGTGACGCCGACGAGGCCGAGCACCGGCAGCGCGAGCAGCATCGACGGTGCCCGGCTGATGCCGAGCAGGAAGATCACGACAAGGATCGCCGACACCGAGAACAGCGCCTTCAGCGCGGCCCAGAGCATCTCGGCGAACACGATGTCATCGAGCTCGACGGGCGCGTTTAGGATGCTTTCCCAGGTCTTCTGGACTTGCATCCGCGAGTACGCCGAGTAGAGGGCTTCGAAGGTCGCGGCCAACACCGCGCTGACCGTCACGCTGCCGGAGGCGAGGTACTCGATGTAGGGCCGGCCACCGATCTGGCCGATCAGCGCACCGAGCCCATAGCCGAACGCGACCAGCGTGATCAGCGGCTCCGCGATGTTGCCGACGACGCTCGGCACCGCGAGCTTCTTCCAGACCAGCAGATTGCGCAGCACGACCGGCCAGAAGCGCGGCGTGATGCGGGGTGCGGCGTAGAGCGAGGTCAGCATGGCGTTACGCGTCGCCGCGGATCTGTCGACCGGTCAGCTTCAGGAACAGGTCTTCAAGATTGGCGGGTCGATGCAGATATCGCACCGAATGGTCCGCGGCCAGCGCATCGAGCAGCGGCTTGGCCTCGCGCACGTAAAAGAACACCGTCTCGCCGCTCGCCTCGACCCGCTCGGCGAGCCGAGCATGAGTCGTTCCTGCCGCCGCAGCGCCATCGCCGTAGACCTCGACGACATCGCTCTCGAGGTGCTCGGCGATCAGCTCGCGTGGCTTGCCCTCGGCGATTTTCCGGCCGTGGTCGAGCACGATGAGGCGGTCGCAGAGCCGCTCGGCTTCATCCATGAAGTGGGTCGTCAGCAGGATGGCCTTGCCCTGCTGCAGCAGGTTCTGCAGGCGTTCCCACATGAGATGGCGCGCTTGCGGATCAAGGCCGGTGGTCGGCTCGTCGAGGACCAGCAGGTCGGGATCATTGATCAGCGCGCGACCGAGGCTGAGACGGCGCTTCATGCCGCCGGACAACTCACCCGGCTTGACGCCGGCCTTGGCCTGCAACGCAGCGAACTCGAGCAACTTCGGAATCCGCGCCTCGATCGTCGCAGCCGGCAGCCCGAAGTAGCTGCCATAGACGCGCAGGTTCTCGGCACAGGTGAAATCCGGGTCGAGGCTGTCGGCTTGCGTCACGACGCCGATCCGCTCCTTCGCGGTTCGCACCTGCGCGGGGATATCGAGGCCGAATGCCGTGATGCGGCCGGTGTCGGGCTCAGCGAGACCGAGACACATGCGGATCGTCGTCGTCTTGCCGGCCCCGTTCGGGCCGATCACGCCCAGGCATTCGCCTGCATGGATCTCGAACGAGAGCGCATCGACCACCTTGCTGGCGCCGAAGGCCTTCGTCAGCTGCACGACGCGCAACAGCGGTTCGGTCATGGCATCGACTCGGGGAAGCGGTATCGCCAACGAGAAAGGGTCAGCTCACGCTGACCCTTTGCTGCGACGGCGAGTTGGAGGCAACCTACTCCTCGGCCTTTGCGTCGGTGGCAACGGGCTCGGGCCGGTCGACGAGCTCGACGAACGCCATCGGCGCGTTGTCGCCGACCCGGAAGCCCATCTTCAGGATCCGTGTGTAGCCGCCGGGCCGGGCCTTGTAGCGCGGGCCGAGTTCGTCGAACAGCTTGCTGACGATGGCGCGATCCCGGGTGCGGTTGAAAGCCAGCCGCCGGTTCGCGAGCGTCGGCTCCTTGCCGAGCGTGATCAGCGGCTCGACCAGCCGGCGCAGTTCCTTCGCCTTCGGCACCGTCGTCTTGATCGCCTCGTGTTGAATCAGCGAATTGCACATGTTGCGGAACATCGCCAGGCGATGCTCCGACGTGCGGTTGAGTTTTCTGAGTCCGTGACCGTGGCGCATGTTGGTTTCCCTTCTCTATTTGAACCCCGGCCGTGTCAGGTACCGGAGCGTGCACCGGACCGCCCTGAGGCGGTCCTTTCGTCGACCGTGCCTCGCGGCGCAGCCCTTGTTGCTATCCGTTCCGCGTCACCGCTTGTCGAGGCCTTGCGGCGGCCAGTTCTCGAGCCGCGCGCCGAGCGTCAGGCCGCGTGATGCAAGCACTTCCTTGATCTCGTTGAGCGACTTGCGCCCGAGGTTCGGCGTCTTCAGCAGCTCGGTCTCGGTGCGCTGGATCAGGTCGCCGATGTAGTAGATGTTCTCGGCCTTCAGGCAGTTCGCGGAACGCACCGTCAGCTCGAGCTCGTCGACCGGACGCAGCAGGATCGGATCGAACTGCGTGCTGCGCGGCTGCTCGCGATCGACGATGCCGGCAAGGTCGCTGCCCTCGAGCTGCGCGAATACCGCGAGCTGTTCGACCAGGATCTTCGCCGACGAACGGATCGCTTCCTCGGGCGTGATGGCGCCGTTGGTGTTGATCTCCATCACCAGCTTGTCGAGGTCGGTGCGCTGTTCGACGCGGGCGCTGTCGACGGTGTAGCTGACGCGCGCGACCGGCGAGAACGACGCGTCGAGAACGATCCGGCCGATCGACTTGGTCGGCTCGTCGCCGTAGCGGCGCATCGTGCCAGGCACGTAGCCGCGGCCCTTCTCGACCTTGATCTGCATGTCGAGCTTGCCGCCCGACGACAGGTTCGCGATCACGTGGTCGGGGTTGATGATCTCGACGTCGTGCGGCGTCTGGATGTCACCGGCGAGGACCGGGCCCTCGCCTTCCTTCCTGAGCACCAGCGTGACTTCGTCGCGGTTGTGCAGGCGGAACACCACGCCCTTCAGGTTCAGCATGATGTGGACGACGTCTTCCTGGACGCCATCGATCGCCGAGTACTCGTGCAGCACGCCGGCGATCGTGACTTCGGTTGGCGCATAGCCGACCATCGACGACAGCAGCACGCGGCGCAGCGCATTGCCGAGCGTGTGGCCATAGCCGCGCTCGAACGGCTCGAGCGTCACCTTGGCGCGGTTACCGCCCATCGGTTCGACGTTGATGGCCTTGGGTTTCAGCAGACTGGTTTGCATGGAATCCTTTTCCTCTCAATACCCTCGGCTCGTTACACCGATAAGGCTGATGGATCTGGTGGGCTTGAAAAGCACCGCTGTGCGCCCGACAAACACAGCGGAAAATGAGATGGCGCGAACGACTCGGCTTTGGATGCCTCGACCCGACGCGGCCGCTCCGAGATGCTTCCCTCGCGGCGCGCCGGACCGGCCGGAGCACCTGCAAGATGTGAACGCCTCAGCGCGAATACAGTTCGACGATCAGCGCTTCCTTGATGTCGGCCCCGAACTCGTCGCGATCCGGCGCCTTCTTGAAGACGCCTTCCAGCTTCGACGCATCGACCGTCACCCAAGCGGCCAGCCCCTGACCTTCGGCCAGCTTGACGGCATCGGTCACGCGCAGCTGCTTCTTCGCCTTCTCGCGCACCGCGACTGTGTCGCCGGGCTTCACGAGGTACGACGCGATGTTGACGACCTCGCCATTGACGGTGATCGACTTGTGCGAGACCAGCTGACGCGCTTCGGCGCGCGTGGAGCCGAAGCCCATCCGATAGACGACATTGTCGAGGCGGGATTCGAGCAGCAGCAGCAGGTTCGCGCCGGTGTTGCCCTTGCGGCGCTCGGCCTCGGCGAAGTAGCGCCGGAACTGCCGCTCCAGCACGCCGTACATGCGCTTGACCTTCTGCTTCTCGCGCAGCTGCAGTCCGAAGTCGGATGTGCGCGTGCCCGAGGTGCGGCCGTGCTGGCCGGGCTTCGAGTCGAACTTTGCCTTGTCCCCGATCGGGCGCCGCGCGCTCTTCAGGAACAGGTCGGTGCCTTCACGGCGGGAGAGTTTGGCCTTGGGGCCGAGATAACGTGCCACGTGGTTTCCTTCTAGATCGATCTGACGCGGCAAGATCCTTTTTCAAGGGTCTCCGCGCGAGTCCGGCGCATGTTGTTATGGGGCGCTCGAACGGTGGTCTTCAATGCTCACAAGTGAAAAATCGGCGCTGGCTCGAGACCGCGCCGATCGGGGAAAACGGTTCCTCTCAGATGCGACGGCGCTTCTGCGGACGGCAGCCGTTGTGCGGGACCGGCGTCACGTCGGAAATCGAATTGATGCGGATGCCGAGCGAGGCCAGCGCCCGCACCGACGACTCGCGACCCGGACCCGGGCCCTTGATGCGGACGTCGAGGTTCTTGATGCCTTGGTCCTGCGCCGCACGGCCGGCGGTCTCGGCCGCGACCTGCGCCGCGAACGGCGTCGATTTGCGCGAGCCCTTGAAACCCTGGCCGCCGCTCGACGCCCAAGCCAACGCGCTGCCCTGCCGATCGGTGATCGTGATGATGGTGTTGTTGAACGACGCGTGGACGTGCGCGATGCCGTCCGCAACGTTCTTCCGGACCTTCTTGCGCACGCGCTGGGCGGCGGTATTGACAGGTGCTTTAGCCATGGTGACCCTTACTCAGTCTTTCACTCTGGCCGGACCGGCGCTGGGCGCCGGTGCCGGACTCATTTCTTGACGACCGCTCCAGACTTGCGCGGGCCCTTGCGGGTGCGCGCGTTCGTCTTTGTGCGCTGGCCACGAACCGGCAGCCCGCGGCGATGCCGGAAGCCGCGGTAGCAGCCGAGGTCCATCAGGCGCTTGATGTTGATCGACATCTCGCGCCGCAGGTCGCCCTCGATCGCGAAGCGGCCGATCTCCTCGCGGATCTTCTCCAGATCGGCGTCGGTCAGATCCTTGATCTTGCGGTCGTACGGAACGCCGCTCGCGTCGCAGATCTTCTGCGCCGTGCTGCGGCCAATGCCGTAGATCGCCGTCAGGCCGATCTCGGCGTGCTTGTGCGGCGGAATGTTGATACCGGCGATGCGTGCCATGAAGTTCCTCTGATATTCGGTTGCGCGGGCTTAGCCCTGGCGCTGCTTGTGACGCGGGTCGGTGCAGATCACGCGAACCACACCCTTGCGCCGAATCACCTTGCAATTGCGGCACATCTTCTTGACCGATGCTGCTACTTTCATTTCACTGCTCCTCTCGATGCGCTCACTTGGCCCTGAACACGATGCGGGCGCGACTCAGGTCGTAGGGCGTCAGTTCGACCGTCACCTTGTCGCCGGGCAGGATACGGATGTAGTGCATCCGCATCTTGCCGGAGATGTGCCCAAGAACCACATGCCCGTTTTCAAGCTTCACGCGGAACGTTGCATTGGGAAGATTCTCGAGAATCTCGCCCTGCATCTGAATGACATCGTCTTTCGCCATGCGTCCCGCGTCGGTTGTCCTTTTCGTTCAGTCCGTTGAAGCGAGCCTCAGCTCGCCTTGAAATTGGCCTTCTTCAACAGCGACTCGTACTGCTGGCTCATCACGTAACTCTGCACCTGGGCCCAGAAGTCCATCGTCACGACGACGATGATCAACAACGAGGTCCCACCGAAATAGAACGGCACGTTGTACTTCAACACCAGGAACTCAGGCAGCAGGCACACCGCGGTGATGTAGATCGCGCCGGCCAGAGTTAGCCGCGACAGGATCCGGTCGATGTGGCGAGCCGTTTGGTCGCCCGGGCGAATGCCCGGAATGAAGGCGCCGCTCTTCTTCAGGTTGTCGGCGGTCTCGCGGCTGTTGAAGACGAGCGCCGTGTAGAAGAAGCAGAAAAACACGATCGCCGCGGCATACAGCATCACGTAGATCGGCTGTCCGGGCGAGAGCAGGCTGGCGACGTCCTTCAGCCAGCGCATGCTGTCGCCGGTGGCGAACCAGCCGACCGCCGTCGCCGGCAGCAGGATGATCGACGACGCGAAGATCGGCGGGATCACGCCCGACATGTTGAGCTTCAGCGGAAGGTGCGACGACTGGCCGCCGTACACCTTGTTGCCGACCTGGCGCTTCGCGTAATTGACCAGGATCTTGCGCTGGCCGCGCTCGACGAACACGACCGCGAACGTCACAAGCGCCACGAGGACGGTGATGAAGAGTGCGGCGACGATGCTCATCGCGCCCTGGTTGACGAGCGCGCCGAACTGGCCGAGCGCGCCCGGTAGACCGGCGGCAATGCCACCGAAGATCAGGATCGAGATCCCGTTGCCGAGGCCACGCTCGGTGATCTGCTCGCCGAGCCACATCAGGAACATCGTGCCGGCGACCAGGCTGACCACGGCGGTCAGGCGGAAGCCGAAGCCCGGCGCAATCACCAGGCCGGGCGAGCCTTCGAGTGCCAGCGCGATGCCGAGCGACTGGAACAGCGCAAGGCCGAGCGTGCCGTAGCGTGTGTACTGCGTGATCTTGCGTCGGCCGGACTCGCCTTCCTTCTTCAGCGCCTCCAGTGTCGGCACGACGTAGGTCATCAGCTGCATGATGATCGACGCCGAGATGTACGGCATGATCCCGAGCGCGAACACGGTGAAGCGCGACAGCGCACCGCCCGAGAACATGTTGAACAGGCTCAGGATCCCGCCCTGCTGGCCGTGGAACAGCTTCTGCAGCTCGTTCGGATCGATGCCGGGCACCGGGATGTGCGCACCGAGCCGATAGACGACGAGCGCGAGCAGCAAGAAGACGAGCCGGCGACGCAGGTCGCCGAACTTGCCGCTCTTTGCCAGTTGATTCGCGTTCGTGGCCACTGATCGATGTTCTATGTGAGTCTTGGGTCGGTCAGCCGACCGAACCGCCGGCCGCTTCGATCACGGCCTTGGCACCCGCCGTGGCGCCGATGCCTTTGAGCACCACCTTACGGGTCAGTTCGCCTGATTTGATGACTTTGACGACCTTTGCAAGCTGGCCAACGAGGCCGGCCTGCTTCAACGTCAACAGGTCGACTTCGTCCGCGCCCAGACGCTCGAGGGTGGTCAGAGTCACTTCGGCGTTGAACTGCTTCAGGTGCGACTTGAAACCGCGCTTCGGCAGGCGGCGCTGCAGCGGCATCTGGCCGCCTTCGAAACCGACCTTGTGATAGCCGCCCGAACGCGACTTCTGACCCTTGTGCCCGCGCCCGGCCGTCTTGCCGAGGCCCGAACCGATGCCACGACCGACGCGACGGCGCGCCTTCTTGGCGCCGTCGGCCGGCTTGATCGAATTGAGTTCCATGCTCTTCATCCTCTCGTTCACGGCAGCGCGTCAGATTACCTGCACGAGGTACGAGACCTTGTTGATCATTCCGCGCACGGCCGGGGTGTCTTCGAGCGTCGAGACGCTGTGGACCTTGCGAAGGCCGAGGCCGCGCACTGTCGCCCGATGCGACTCGCGCGTGCCATTGATGCTGCGCACCAGCTTGACCTGAAGCGTCGCCTTGTCGGCGGATTTCGCCGCTTTCTTGTCCGTCATGATCTTTTCTCCGCGCCTTCGCGTCAGCCGAGGATCTGCTCGACCGTCAGGCCGCGCTTGGCGGCGACTTCGGCGGGCGTCGTCGAGTGCTTCAGGCCGTCGAGCGTCGCCCGCACGATGTTGTAGGGGTTTGACGAGCCGAGGCTCTTGCAGACGATGTCGGTCACGCCCATGACTTCGAATACCGCGCGCATCGGGCCGCCGGCGATGATGCCGTCGCCTTGCTTGGCCGGCGCCATCAGCACCCGCGACGCGCCATGCTCGCCAACCACCTTGTGCTGGATGGTGCCATTGCGCAGCTGAACCTTGACCATGTTGCGACGCGCCGACTCCATCGCCTTCGTGACGGCGACCGGCACTTCTTTGGCCTTGCCCTTGCCCATGCCGACCCGGCCGTCGCCGTCGCCGACGACGGTCAACGCCGCGAAGCTGAGCGTGCGACCGCCCTTGACGACCTTGGTGACGCGGTTGACCGCAATCATCTTTTCCTTCAGGCCGTCGTCGTTGCCTTCGGTCTGGGCACGGGGTTGAAACTTTGCCATGTGTCGAATTCCTGGAAAGCGCCTGGGCGCTTAGAACTGCAAGCCGGCTTCGCGGGCCGCGTCGGCGAGTGCCTTGATGCGGCCGTGGTACGCAAACCCGGCGCGGTCGAACGCCACCCTGTCGATCCCGACGGCCTTCGCCTTCTCGGCGATGCGCTTGCCGACAATCGACGCGGCCGAAACGTTGCCGCCCTTGCCGGCCACCTTCGAGTCGCCGGCGACTTCCTTGCGGACGTCGGCCTCGAGCGTCGACGCACTGGCCAGCACCTTCGAGCCATCGTCGGAGATCACGCTCGCGTAGATGTGCAGATTCGAGCGGTACACGGTCAGGCGGGCGACGCGCTGCACGGCGATCCGGGCACGGGTCTGCCGGGAGCGACGTACGCGCTGGTCCTTCTTGCTCAACATGTCATGCGCTCCTTACTTCTTCTTGGTCTCTTTGATGACGACCTTCTCGCCGATGTAGCGGATGCCCTTGCCCTTGTACGGCTCGGGCGGCCGCAACGCGCGAACCTCGGCAGCGACCTGGCCGACCGCCTGGCGATCGGACCCCTTGATGACGATTTCGGTCTGCGTCGGGCACTCGACCTTGACGCCGGCCGGCATCTCCTTCGAGACCGGGTGCGAGAAGCCGACCTGCAGGTTTAGCTTGCTGCCCTGCGCGCTGGCGCGAAAGCCCACACCGACCAGCGCCAGGCGCTTCTCGAAGCCCTTCGTGACGCCGCCGACCATGTTGGCGACCAACGCTCGCATCGTGCCCGACATCGCATCGGCCTCGACCGAGTCGTTGGCCGGCGCGAACAGCAGGCGACCTTCTTCGTTTTTCACCGTCACGAGCGCATTGACGGGACGCACCAGCGTACCCATCGAGCCCTTGACGCTGATGGTCTCGCCGGTCAACGTGACGTCGACGCCCTTCGGCACCGACAACGGCATCTTTCCTACGCGTGACATGTCGTGCTCTCCTTCAGGACACGTAGCAGAGGACTTCGCCGCCGATGCCGGCCTGACGCGCCTTACGGTCGGTCATCACGCCCTTCGGCGTCGTGACGATCGCGACACCCAGGCCGTTCATCACGGTCGGGATGTCGTGGCGGCCCTTGTAGATGCGCAGGCCCGGCCGGCTGACGCGCTCGATGTGCTCGATCACCGGATGGCCGGCGTAGTACTTCAGCGCGATCTCGAGCTGGGGCTTCTCGGTCTCACCACGGATGGCGAAGTCGTCGATGTAGCCCTCGTCCTTCAGGACCTGGGCAATCGCCACCTTCAGCTTGGACGACGGCATCGCGACGCTCGGCTTCTCCACCATCTGCGCGTTGCGGATGCGCGTCAGCATATCGGCGATCGGATCACTCATGCTCATACGAATATCTCCTCGTGGGCTCGGCGCGCCGATGTCACCAGCTAGCCTTGACGATGCCCGGGATGTCGCCCTTGAACGCCAGATCGCGGATCTTGTTGCGGCCGAGGCCGAACTTGCGGAACGTGCCGCGCGGCCGGCCGGTCACCGCGCAGCGATTGCGCTGGCGCGTCGGATAGGCGTTGCGGGGCAGCTTCTGCAACTCGAGGCGAGCGGCATAGCGCTCCTCGGCGGACTTCTTCGCGTCGTTCGCAGCGCCCTTCAGTTCGGCGTACTTCTTGGCGTACTTCGCGACGAGTTGGGTGCGCTTCAGTTCGCGCTGGATCAGGGACGTCTTGGCCACGGGCTGTCCTTCAGTTCTTGAACGGAAACTTGAACGCGCCGAGGAGTGCCTTGCACTCGTCATCGGTCTTCGCCGTCGTCGTGATGCTGATATTGAGGCCGCGCAGGGCATCAACCTTGTCGTAGTCGACCTCAGGAAAAATGATCTGTTCCTTGACGCCGATGTTGTAGTTGCCACGGCCGTCGAAGGCACGCCCGGAGATGCCGCGGAAGTCGCGCACCCGCGGCAGGGCGACCGTCACGAAGCGGTCGAGGAACTCATACATCCGCACGCCACGCAGAGTCACCATGCAGCCGATCGGAACGCCGTCGCGGATCTTGAATCCGGCGATCGCCTTCTTCGACTTCGTGACGACCGGCTTCTGGCCGGCGATCTTGGTCAGATCGCTGACCGCGTGGTCCATCACCTTCTTGTCGGAGACAGCCTCGCTGACGCCCATGTTCAACGTGATCTTCGTGATCCGCGGAGCCTGCATCGACGACTTGTAGCCGAACTTGGTGACCAGATCGGGGACGACCTTGTCGCGGTAGAACTCTTGCAAACGGGCCATGGCCAACCTCTCAAGCCTTGATTTCTGCGCCGCTCGACCGGAACACGCGGACACCGCGCTCCTTGGTCTTGCGCGACTGCTGTTCGGAGTCGCTCAGCAGCTTGATGCCGACGCGGTCGGCCTTGCCCGTCGCCGGGTTGAAGATCGCGATGTTGGATTGATGGATCGGCAGCGTCTTGTCGACGACGCCGCCGGTCGTTCCCTTCATCGGATTCGGCTTCACGTGTTTCTTGACCACGTTCACGCCCTCGATGAGCAGGCGCTCCTCGTCGACGCGCTGCGTCACCGTGCCGCGCTTGCCCTTGTCGCGGCCGGTCAGCACGATGACCTGGTCGCCTTTGCGAATCTTGTTCATGGCTAGGTGTCCTTTGCGTCCGGCGCCTACAGAACCTCAGGCGCGAGCGACACGATCTTCATGAAGCGCTCGGTCCGCAACTCACGCGTGACCGGCCCGAAGATCCGGGTGCCGATCGGCTCGAGCTTGGCGTTCAACAGCACGGCGGCATTGCCGTCGAACTTGACCAGCGAGCCGTCCTGGCGGCGCACGCCCTTCGCGGTGCGAACGACGACGGCGCTGTAGACCTCGCCCTTCTTGACGCGACCACGCGGCGCAGCTTCCTTGATGGAAACCTTGATCACGTCACCGATGCCGGCGTAACGGCGCTTCGAGCCGCCCAGCACCTTGATGCACATGACGGATTTGGCGCCAGTGTTGTCGGCCACGTCGAGCCGCGACTGCATTTGAATCATGTCTTTTCCCAACTTGCCCGGCCATCCGGATCTCGCCGGGCTGCCGAACAGTCTTGGGCCCGTCGAACCTGCCGAGCGCGAGGTGCGCTCGACCGGTGGTTTGGGCGGAGCCGAGATTCCGAGATGCACCGTGCGGTGCAGATCAGAAATTCCGGCGAAGCCAAGCATTATGCCCGAAGCCCGCCGATCGCGTCAACGCGCCGGTGGGCTCGAGCCACGAATCTCTTCTAGGCCGCAGTCACCTGTCTGAGCAGGGTGTCGGCGTCGCTGACCTCGAACTTGCCGGGCCCTTCGATGTTCAACGACTTGACCACGCCGTCCTTCACGATCATCGAGTAGCGCTGCGAACGCAGGCCCATGCCGCGCGCATTCAGGTCGAGCGTCAGCCCCGTGGCCTTCGCAAAGTCGGCGCTGCCGTCGGCCATCATCCGAACTTTGCCGGCGGTCTTCTGATCGCGCCCCCAGGCGCCCATCACGAACGGATCGTTGACCGACACACACCAAATTTCGTCGACGCCGGCCTTCTTCAGCTCGTCGGCCTTCGCCACATAGCCCGGCACGTGCTTGGCCGAGCAGGTCGGCGTGTAAGCGCCAGGCAATCCGAAGATCGCAATCGTCTTGCCGGCGGTCGCCTTCGCGAGATCGAATGTGTTCGGACCCAGCGAGCAGCCGTTGCCTTCGACCTCGACGAACTCCTGCAGCGAACCGGCGGGCAGCTTGTCTCCAACTTTCAACATGGCGTCTCCTTCGATGGCAAAGCAGATCAACGACAACGCGGCAGGTCTGCCGAAGCCGTTGCAACGGTCGTGTTGACCTCAGACGGTCAGCGCCTTCTGGACCAGGCGGGTCACGACCCAGGACTTGGTCTTCGAGATCGGGCGGCTCTCGGCGATCTCGACGATGTCGCCGAGCTTGTACTCGCCGTTCTCGTCGTGCGCGTGGTACTTGCTGGTCCTCGCGACGATCTTGCCGTAAAGCTCGTGCTTGGTGCGGCGCTCGATCAGGACCGTGATCGTCTTCGAGCGCTTGTCGCTGACGACCTTGCCAACCAGCGTGCGCGTGTTCTTGGCCTTGGGCTCGGCGGTCGCGGTGTCCGCCGCGGCGGTCTGCTGCTCGCTCATTTGGCGGCTCCTTTTCGCTTCTCGGCCTGCACGGTCTTCGCGCGCGCAATGTCGCGCCGCGTGTTGCCGAGCTGGGAATGGTTGCTCAGTTGCTGCGTCGCCTTCTGCATGCGCAGGCCGAAATGGGCCTTCAGCAGTTCGGCGACTTCTTTCTCGAGCCCGGCAGCGTCCTTGGCGCGGAGATCGGATGCTTTCATGTGATCGTCCTCGGGTGCGGCGTTCAGGCGCCGACTTGGCGGGCCACGAAGGTCGTCTTCAGCGGCAGCTTGGCGGAGGCCAGCTGGAACGCTTCACGGGCGAGCTCTTCGGGGACACCGTTGATTTCATAGAGCACCTTGCCGGGCTGGATCTCAGCGACGTAGTACTCGGGATTGCCCTTGCCGTTGCCCATCCGGACTTCGGCAGGCTTCTGCGAAATCGGCTTGTCCGGGAAGATGCGGATCCAGATCCGGCCGCCACGCTTCACGTGACGCGAGATGGCGCGCCGCGCCGCCTCGATCTGGCGCGCGGTCAGGCGGCCGCGCTCGGTCGCCTTCAGGCCGAAATCGCCGAACGACACGTTCGCACCGCGCGTGGCGATGCCGGTGTTGCGGCCCTTCTGTTCCTTGCGATATTTTCTGCGTGCAGGTTGCAGCATTCTTATTCTCCCTTGCCTTCACCTTTGGCCGGTTCGGCACCGGGTGCGGCGGCTTTGCGGACCCGCTTGACGGCAGGAACCTTCGGCGCGTCCGTCGCGGCGGCGCCAGCAGCCGGCGCTGTCGCTGCGTCCGTTGCCACAGCCGGTCGATCGGATGCCATCGCCGGGCGCGGACCGCGGTCGGCACCGGGGCCACCCGGACGGCCACGGCCACCCGGCGCACCCGGACCACCCGGGCGTCCGCCCGGACGGCGCGAACGCCGATCGTCCTCGGCACCCGGCGGCGTGATGATGCCCGGCGCTTCGCCGTTGGCCAACCGGTCACCGCGATAGACCCAGCACTTCACGCCGATGATCCCGTAGGTAGTCTTCGCTTCGGAGAAACCGTAGTCGATGTCGGCCTTCAACGTGTGGAGCGGCACGCGACCTTCGCGGTACCACTCGCAGCGCGCGATCTCGATGCCGTTGAGTCGCCCCGACGACATCAGCTTGATGCCCTGCGCGCCGAGGCGCATCGCGTTCTGCATCGCGCGCTTCATCGCGCGGCGGAACATGATCCGCTTTTCGAGCTGCTGGGTGATCGAGTCGGCGATCAGTTGCGCATCGATCTCGGGCTTGCGGACCTCTTCGATGTTGACCGCGACCGGCACGCCGAGACGGCGCGTCAGTTCGGCCTTCAGGTTCTCGATGTCCTCGCCCTTCTTGCCGATCACGACGCCCGGACGTGCCGAGAAGATCGTGATGCGCGCGTTCTTGGCCGGACGCTCGATCAGGATGCGCGAGACCGCGGCATTCTTCAGGCGCGCCTTCAGGAACTCGCGCACCTTCAGGTCTTCGGCCAGCATCGTCGCGAAGTTCTTGTTCGACGCGTACCAGCGCGACGACCAGTTGCGCGTGACGGGCAGGCGGAAGCCGGTCGGGTGAATCTTTTGTCCCATGTCTTGCCTTCTGCCTCTAGTTGCCGACGGTGATGTAGATGTGCGCGGTCGGCTTGCTGATGCGGTTGCCGCGACCCTTGGCGCGTGCCGAGAAGCGCTTTAACGTCGCGCCCTGCTCGACGTAGATGGTCTTGACCTTCAGCTCGTCGATGTCGGCGCCGTCGTTGTGCTCGGCATTCGCGATCGCCGACTCCAGGCACTTCTTGATGATGCCGGCGGCCCGCTTCTGCGTGAACGTCAGGATGTTCAGCGCCTGGTCGACCTTCTTGCCGCGTACCAGGTCGGCGACAAGCCGGCCCTTGTCGGCTGACAGCCGCACCCCGCGAACGATTGAACGAGTTTCCATCGCCGTGTCCTTACTTCTTCGCAGCCTTCTTGTCGGCCGGGTGACCCTTGAACGTCCGGGTCAGCGCAAACTCGCCGAGCTTGTGCCCGACCATCTGATCCGTGACATAGACCGGCACGTGTTGCTTGCCGTTGTGCACCGCGATCGTGACGCCGATGAAATCGGGCAGGATCGTCGAGCGGCGCGACCAGGTCTTGATCGGCTTCTTGTCCTTCGTCGCGGACGCCTTTTCGACCTTCGCCATCAGGTGGTGGTCGACGAACGGGCCCTTCTTGAGCGAGCGGGTCATGCCACTCTCCTTACTTCTTGCGACGCGCGACGATCATCGTCTGCGTGCGCTTGTTGTTGCGCGTCCGATAGCCCTTCGTCAGCGTGTTCCACGGTGACACCGGGGCCTGGCCCTCGCCGGTGCGGCCTTCGCCGCCGCCGTGCGGGTGGTCGACCGGGTTCATCGCGACGCCGCGCACGGTGGGGCGGATACCCATCCAGCGCTTGACGCCAGCCTTGCCGAACTGGCGCAGGCTGTGTTCCTCGTTCGACACCTCGCCGATCGTGGCGCGGCAGTCGATGTGGATCTTGCGGACTTCACCGGAGCGAAGCCGCATCTGCGCGTAGGTCCCTTCGCGCGCCAGCAGCGTCACTGCCGTTCCGGCCGAACGCGCAATCTGCGCGCCCTTGCCCGGAAGCATCTCGACGCAGTGGACGATCGAGCCGACCGGGATGTTGCGGATCGGCAGCGTGTTGCCGGCCTTGATCGGCGCTTCGGCGCCCGACAGGATCGTCGCACCGACCTCGAGCCCGCGCGGCGCGATGACGTAACGGCGCTCACCGTCGGCATAGCAGACCAGCGCGATGTGGGCGCTGCGGTTCGGGTCGTACTCGATGCGCTCGACCTTCGCGGGAATGCCGTCCTTGTTGCGCACAAAATCAACGACGCGGTAGTGGTGCTTGTGACCACCGCCCTTGTGGCGAATCGTGATGTGGCCGTTGTTGTTGCGGCCAGCGTTCTGCATCTGCGGCTCGAGCAGGGCGGCCTCGGGCCGACCCTTGTAGAGATGCGGATGCACGACCTTCACGACCGCACGGCGGCCTGGCGAAGTCGGCTTAACTTTGACGACGGGCATTACGCGCCCTCCCCGGAGAAGTTGAGCTCCTGACCGGCCTTCAGCGAGACGTACGCCTTCTTGACGTGGTCGCGGCGGCCGATTGAGCGTCCGAATTTCTTGACTTTGCCCTTCTGTACCACCGTCTGGACCGACTCGACATCGACCTTGAACATCAGTTCGACCGCAGCCTTGATCTCCGGCTTGGTGGCATCGCGCAGGACCTTGAACGTCACCTGGTTCTGCTTCTCGGAGACCAGCGTCGCCTTCTCGCTGACGATCGGCGCGACCAGCACTTGCGACAGGCGGCCTTCGGTGTGCTTCGGACGCGGCGCTGCATTGCTGACCGGCTTCGCCGTGGCGCTCTTCGCGGCCTTGGCGGGTTTGGCGGTCGCAGGCTTGGCAGCGTTCACGGCCGCGGTCTTCGCGCCCTTGGCCGGTGCTTCTTGCTTGGCGGGTGCCCTGCTCATGTGAGCATCTCCTTCAGTTGCTCCATCGCGCCGCGCGTCACGAG
>Ga0207691_10002549_pt1 | contig 17802 bp, 15 predicted proteins | sample KBSM13metaG_FD_184327 | JGI IMG/M metagenome (GOLD analysis project Ga0207691, IMG submission 184327) | Miscanthus rhizosphere microbial communities from Kellogg Biological Station, Michigan, USA - KBS M1-3 metaG (SPAdes) (version 2) | ecosystem: Host-associated > Plants > Roots > Rhizosphere >... | reverse complement strand
CGATCATTCCAGCACCTAGCGTGGGCGCGCCGGAAGGGCATCGATGCCGGGCTCAAGCAGGCTGCTGATCTGGCCATCGTCCCCAAGGTTCCAAACCAGCCCCTGGATCAGTTGGCCGGTGTCGGCCAGCAGGTCCTTGGCCTGCAGCTTACGGAAAAGCGCCTGAAATTCCGGGGCATCGATGACCGGTCCAAGATCGAACAGATCGCCATCGCCACTGCCGTGACGATTCCCATTCGCGCAGTAGAGCAGGATCGGTGCGTAGAAGGCCTTCGTCGGCGGGACGTCAATCGTTACGGATTGGACGAGGATTCCGTTCTGCGTCTCCAGTTTGCGAGAAACGAAGATGAGTCCGGGCGGCACAGTTACCCTGATCGGCGCCTTGGTTTTGTTGGTGAAGACAAGGCACAACGCGATCAAATTGCCGTCGGTACCGTAGGCCTTGCTTCGATCCTTGTTCCCGCAATTCTGCGGGCGGCTGGAATCATAGTGCCTGATCGGCTGTCGAAGCTCGATTCCCAAGGGAAATCCGAACGCTTTCCCGACGGGCGCGGCCGTGGATTTGCCCAAGCCCGGGCGTGGAAGAGAGGCGTTGGTAGGTGACGGCGTGGCAGCGGTCGCCGATGGCGAACCAGCTGAAGCGACTTGTTTGCCATCTGGACACGGCCCGGGCTGCGCGGCAGCCTCGCCCTGCGCTCGATTTGCAGCGGCGCTGGACGCAGCGTCGATTGCAGTCCCGAGCACCGCGCCCGCGATCTGGCCCTTGCCCAAGATGCCGCCTCCGAGGATGCGGCCCATGCCGCCCATCTGCTGGGCGCCCCCAAGAAGTCCACCTAGCCCAAAGCCCTTCTTCTTCCGCGGCGCGGCGCTCCCCTGGCACTGTGGCGCCTGGGCCTGCGCTTGAGTTTCGGCTTGCGCCAGTGCCGGCGCATTCGGAAAGGCAGACGCCAGACCCATCACGAGCAGTCCGCCGCACAGGTTCAGAGTCCACGGCCGGCGCCGGTCGGATGATTTGAGAGGCCTTTGCATCGATCCAGCGTGCAGGCGCCGGAAGGGCCCGGCAAAAGCTGATAGACCAACCGCTTAAGGATGTACGACGCCGACTGAGCAGATCGACAAACGGCTGAATACTACGTCGAATGCCGGAACTTGTCGGCCCGGCGCTCGACCGAGCTTGGTTAACTCATTGCAAATCCAATGAAGACGATTTCATCTTGCCCGCCAGAATTTCTGCATCGGAACTGCTTCGGCAGGCGACGAATATCGTATCGTCACCGCAGATCGTACCCACGATCTCGGCAAGCCCGGCATTGTCCAGCGCAACGCCGACGAGATGCGCGGATCCCGGCGGCGTCTTGATGACGACAAGATTGCCGGCGGGCTCGATCGTTCGCACCCAATCCTGGAAGATGGATGCAAGCCTCGGAGCGTGCGTTTCTCGCTGCTCTTCGGGAAGCGCATAGCGGAGCTGGCCGCCGCGCCGGACCTTCACTGCGCCCAGTTGCTCGAGGTCACGCGATACGGTTGCCTGTGTGACTGGAAACCCAAGCGCGACGAGCCGGTCCGCGACTTCCTCCTGACTCGTCAGCTGCTGCTGCCGGATGAGATCAGCGACAGCGCGCTGCCTTCGGTCTTTCTCGCTCATTCGTATACTTATGCACATACTTGCATATAAATGCAAATTCGCCGATAGGGCCGCGCTTCATGATTCGGACGGCCATCCTTGGTGCCTCAGGCTATGTCGGCGGCGAGCTGCTCCGCCTCCTCGCCGCGCATCCGCAACTCGCGGGCGAGAAGCTGTTCGGCGAAAGCAAGGCTGGAATGCCGGTTGGCGCCGTCCACCCGCACCTCGCGCCTATTTATTCAGGATCGTTCGAAAAACTCGACGAGGTAGCGCTTGCGGACGTGGACCTCGTCTTCGCCGCTTTGCCCCATGGCCATAGCCAGCAAATCGCAGGATCGATTCTGGATCGCAGCATTCCGTTCGTCGACCTAGGGGCGGATTTCCGGCTCGACGACGCAGCGACGTACGAGCGCTGGTACGGGCACGCGCACGAAGCGCCCGGGCTGCTTAGCGAATTCGTCTACGGGATTCCCGAGCTAAATCGGGACGGGATCCGTGGCGCCAGGGCTGTGGCTGCCGCAGGATGCTATGCCACTGCCGCGATCCTTGCGTTGAAGCCTTTGGTGGACGCCGGACTGGTCAATCCGAAGAGCCTCATCGTCGATGCGGCCTCCGGCGTCAGCGGCGCCGGTCGCGAGGCGAAGGAAGCGACCGGTTTCAGCACCGTCGACGGCAGCTTCACTGCCTACGGACTGCTTAACCACCGTCACACGGCTGAAATGGAAATGGCGTTGGGAGCGACGGTGCTCTTCACACCGCACTTGGTGCCAATGACCCGAGGCATACTCGCGACTTGCTATGCCGAGGCGGCCGGCAGGGGGGATCCGCTGCAGGCCCTGCGGGACGCCTATGCGGTTGAGCCCTTCGTACACGTCACGGGGGATCCGCCCGCGACGAAATGGGTCAGCGGGTCGAACGGCGTCCAGGTTACCGCTCGCTACGACGACCGCACCGGGCGGGTCGTTGCATTCGCTGCCATCGATAATCTCGGAAAGGGCGCTGCTGGACAAATGATCCAGTGCGCCAACCTCATGCTCGGCCTCGAAGAGACGGCCGGCCTCACACCAATCGGAGTTTACCCATGAGCGTGACCGCTGCCGAAGGCTTCGTTGCGGCCGGCTGCCACGCCGGCATCAAGAAGCGGCGCTTCGACATGGCGCTACTGGCGACTGAAGACCGCAGGCCGGCTGCCTGTGCGGCCGTCTTTACCCAGAACAAGTTCGCTGCGCCGCCTATCGAGCTAGGCCGTAAGCTCCTCATTGCGAATGGCGGTCGAGCGACAGCGGTGATCGTCAACTCCGGCAATGCCAACGCCGGCACGGGAGTGTCCGGCTACAAGGATGCCCAGCTCATGGGCGCGGCCACCGGTGACGCGCTCGGGATCGATGCTTCTCAGGTGATGGTTTGCTCGACCGGCATTATCGGCACCCCGCTCCCGATGGAGCCGATCCTTCATGCAACTCCGAAGCTAGCGAAGAAGCTTTCCCTCGAAGGCGGGCATGACGCGGCGCGCGGCATCCTGACGACCGATCACAAGCCCAAGGAAGTGCTGATAAAAGGCTCGACTTTCACGATCGGCGGAATGGCCAAGGGCTGCGGCATGATCGCGCCGAACATGGCCACCATGCTCGCCTTCCTGACGACGGATGCCGATGTCCCGACGGAGCTGATGCAGAATATCCTGCGACGGGCCTCCGATGCGACCTTCAACACGCTCAACGTGGACGGTGCGACCTCGACGAACGACACGGCGATGGTGCTTGCATCGGGCCGCCGCGGAAAGGCCGACCACGAGGAGTTCGGCAACGCGCTGCTGGCTGCATGCGAGGACCTGACCATGCAGATGGCCCGCGACGCCGAGGGGATGACGCGGATCGCCCGACTCATCGTCACGGGCGCGGCCAACGACAATGAAGCAAAGGCCGCGGCCAAGAATATCGTCGAGAACAATCTCGTGAAATGCAGTTGGTACGGTGGCGACCCTTATTGGGGACGCCTGATGGCTGCGGCCGGATCGGCGGGCGTCGAGCTCGATGTCGCCAGGTCGCGCGTTGCCTATGGCGGGATAGTCGTCGCCAGCGGCGGCGCGGGCATCGAGCATGACGGCGTCGCGCTGGCCCGGCACATGATGGGAGATGAGGTCCAGATCGAGGTCCACCTCGGCGCAGGCCAGGCCTCGGCGAGGATGATCGGGATCGATCTCGGTCCGGGCTACATCAAAGAGAACAGCAAGACCTCATGAGCGCTGCCGAGACAGCGCGCGTCCTCGTGGAGGCGCTGCCGTACATCCGGCAGTTCGCGGGCAAATCGATCATCGTGAAGCTAGGCGGCGCCGCGATCGATCGGGAGTCCGATCTTGCGCTCGCACAGGACGTTCTTCTTCTGAGAAGCGTCGGTGTTCGCTGCGTGCTCGTCCATGGAGGCGGACCGCAGGTCGACACGATGCTTCGCCGGGTCGGCAAGGAGCCCGAGTTTCGAGACGGTCTCCGCGTCACGGACGCCGAGACGCTCGAGATCGTCCGGATGGTGCTGGTCGGAAAGATCAACCGCGACCTCGTCGCAACGATCAACAGCCAGGCCGGCGATGAGCCGGTCGCCGTGGGCGTGTCAGGCGAGGACGCCGGACTGCTCACAGTGGTCCCTGCGGACTCTGCATTCGGGTTCGTCGGCAATGTCACGCAGGTCCGCGCCGAACTGATCCACCGGCTTCTCGACGACGGCCTTACACCGGTGATCTCAACGGTCGGGGCGAATGCGGAAGGACAGCCCTACAACGTCAATGCCGACGAGGCAGCGCGAGCGATTGCGGTCGCCATGCGTGCCGAGAAGATCGTGTACCTGACTGCAGTTCCGGGCCTGCTTGAAGACCCAAGCGATGAGAAAAGCTTGATCCCGCGTCTCTCATCCGGAGAACTGCGCGACCGGCTTGCGCACGATAGTGTCGGAAAGGGCATGATCCCCAAGCTCAAGGCTTGTGCCGATGCCGTCGAGCAAGGTGTCGGCTTTGCCCACATCATCGACGGCCGCGTGCACCATTCGCTGCTGATCGAACTGCTCACCGACCATGGCGTGGGGACAATGGTCCGGAAGGAGAAAAGCTGGTGAAGCATTTGCTCGCAATCCGCGACCTGACCGCCGCCGACGTGCACGCGATCCTTGCCCTGTCTGAGCAATCCGCGCCGCGCGTGCTGCAGAACAAAGGCGTCGCTCTCTATTTCGAAAAGCCGAGCGCGCGCACCCGCAACTCGATGGAAATGGCGACCGCACAACTGGGTGGTCATCCTGTTTACCTCCAGCCCGCCGAGTTGGGCATCGGCACACGCGAAAGCGTCGAGGACGTGACGCATACGCTCGCCTGCTATCATTCGATGATCGCAGCACGCGTCTTCGATCACGGCCTCCTGGAGCAGATGGCGGCAGTGAGCGCCGCACCGGTGCTGAACATGCTTTCGGCGACCGACCATCCGCTCCAGGCGCTTGCCGACTTGCTGACGATCAAGCAGCTGCTGGGTCGGCTCGAAGGCGCGCGGATCGTCTTCATCGGCGAAGGCAACAACGTCGCCAAATCGCTCGCAGAGGCCTGCGCGCTCGTCGGCGCGACGTTCGTGCTCGCCAGCCCGCCGGGCCATGGCTTCCTCGAAAGCGTGGCAGACGCTCGCGAAGTGCTCGATCCCGCAGCTGCAGTCGAAGGTGCGGACATCGTCTACACCGACGTATGGGTGTCGATGGGCGGCGAAGACAGCGAAGAGCGCCGCGCCTTGTTCGAGCCTTACCAAGTTGACGAGGGGCTTATGGCGCTCGCGCCGAACGCGCGGTTCATGCATTGCCTGCCCGCGCGCCGGGGCGAGGAAGTGACCGCGCCGGTGATCGATGGACCACGTTCCGCTATCTGGCGCCAGGCGGAAAATCGAATGCATACGGCGCGCGGTGCGATGCTTTGGATGATGGGCCTCACGCCCGAAACGGAAAGCAAGAATGACCAAGAAGAAATTGAAGGTGGTGCTGGCCTATTCGGGCGGTCTGGACACGTCGATCATCCTCAAGTGGTTGCAGACTGAGTATGATGCGGAGGTCGTGACCTTCACGGCGGACCTCGGCCAGGGAGAAGAGGTCGAACCGGCAAGGCGCAAGGCCGAGATGCTGGGCGTCCGCCCCGAGAACATCTTCATCGACGACCTTCGCGAAGAGTTCGTTCGCGATTTCGTCTTCCCGATGTTCCGCGCCAATACGGTGTACGAAGGTCAGTATCTTCTCGGCACGTCGATTGCCCGTCCGCTGATCGCCAAGCGGCAGATCGAGATCGCGCGCCAGGTCGGCGCGGATGCCGTCTGCCATGGGGCGACCGGCAAGGGGAACGACCAGGTCCGATTCGAGCTCGGCTATTATGCATTGGAGCCAAACATCCGCGTGATCGCCCCGTGGCGCGAATGGAAGTTCGCCAGCCGCGAGGCACTGCTCGACTTCGCCGAGAAGCATCAGATCCCCATAGCCAAGGACAAGCGCGGAGATGCGCCCTTCTCGATCGACGCAAACCTGTTGCACTCATCATCGGAAGGCAAGGTCCTGGAGGACCCGGCTGCGGATGCGCCCGAATATGTGCATCAGCGGACGATGTCGCCTGAGGATGCGCCGGACGAAGCGACGACCATCAGCATCGATTTCGAGCACGGCGATCCGGTTGCGATTGACGGCGAGAAGCTAGCGCCCGCCATACTTCTGGAGCGGCTCAACAAGCTTGGTCACGACAATGGCATTGGGCGTCTGGACCTCGTCGAGAATCGCTTCGTCGGCATGAAATCCCGCGGCGTCTATGAAACGCCGGGCGGCACCATCCTGCTCGCGGCACATCGCGGGATCGAGAGCATCACCGTCGATGGCGGCGCGATGCACCTCAAGGATGAGCTGATGCCGAAGTATGCGAGCCTCATCTACAACGGCTTCTGGTTCTCGCCGGAGCGCGAAATGCTGCAGGCGGCAATCGACAAGAGCCAGGAGCATGTCACCGGCCGCGTTACGATGAAGTTCTACAAGGGCAATGCGACCGTGATCGGGCGGGAGAGCGCCCATTCGCTCTACGATCAAGATCTCGTCACTTTCGAGGAAGGCACCGGCGACTACGACCAGCGCGATGCTGAAGGGTTTATCCGACTGAACGCGCTGCGGCTACGGACGCTCGGCCAGCGCGAGCGGCGGCTAAAGTCCTAAGGCCTTCTTCGCCTCGGCGATTTGTTCGCGGACGCGGTCCGGAGCCGTCCCGCCATAGCTTATGCGGCTACGCACCGACGCATCAACGCTAAGTACGTCGAACACGCGTTCGTCGATGCGCTCGTCGATCGCTTTGAGGGCGTCGAGCGGAAGCTCGTCGAGCTTGCAGCCGCGTTCCTCCGCAGCCTTCACGGCGCGGCCAGTGATATGGTGCGCCTCGCGGAACGGCACGCCCGCTTCCCGCACTAGCCAGTCGGCCAAATCGGTTGCTGTCGAGAAGCCCTGTTCAGCCGCAGCGCGCATGCGTTCCGGCACGAACTCGCAAGTCTCAATCATTCCGCCAAGCGCCTGGATCGAAATCGTCAGCAGGTCGGTCGCTTCGAACACCGGCTCCTTATCGTCCTGCATGTCTTTCGAATAAGCCAGCGGCAGTCCCTTCATCGTGACCATTAGCGACGTGAAGCAGCCCATGATTCGACCGCTGTGACCGCGCACGAGTTCGGCCGCGTCAGGATTGCGCTTCTGCGGCATGATCGATGAGCCGGTGGAGAACTGATCCGACAATTTGACGAAGCCGAATTGCGGATTTGCCCAAATGATTAGCTCCTCCGCGAGCCGCGACAAATGGAGGCTGCACTGAGTAGCCGCCGAAAGATAATCGAGCGCAAAGTCACGATCGGAAACGCTGTCGAGGCTGTTGGCGGTGGGACGATCGAAGCCGAGCGATTTGGCAGTGGCATCGCGGTCGAGGGGAAAGCCGGTTCCCGCAAGTGCCGCCGCGCCGAGCGGACATTCGTTCGATCTGGCCTGGGCATCGGAAAAGCGCGAAACGTCGCGCCCAAGCATCTCGTAGTAAGCCATTAGATGGTGGCCCAAGGTTACAGGCTGCCCGACTTGAAGATGCGTGAAGCCCGGCATCACCGTTTCGGCATGCGTGTCCGCAACCTCGACCAAGGCGCGCTGCAGGTCGCGCACATTGGCAACCGCGTCGCCGCACGCATTTCGCACCCACAGTCGAAAGTCAGTGGCAACCTGATCGTTGCGCGAGCGCGCTGTGTGCAGCCGCCCCGCTGCTGGCCCGATCAGCTCCGTGAGGCGATGCTCGACCGTCATGTGGATGTCTTCGAGCTCGACGTTCTCAGTAACGCCCCCGCGCTCGAACTCGGCGGCAATCTGGTCGAGGCCCTTCAGGATCGCCGCCGCGTCCTCGGTCCCAACGATGCCCTGATCGCGGAGCATCGCGGCATGCGCCTTCGACGCTTCGATGTCCTCACGCCACAGCCTCTTGTCGAAAGAGATGGACGCGTTGATCCGCGTCATCAGTTCATTCGGTCTCGTTTGAAACCGGCCGCCCCAGGTGCGCTGGGGCCCGCGCTGCGTTGACCGCTCTTCCGACATATGCGCGCCGTGGCACGCACGCACCGGCAAATCAAACCCTGCGGGGCTGCTGAGCCGACGATCTTGGCATTGTCATGATTGCGATAGTTGGTGACGCGTGAAAACAAGAGGTCTTTGCGAATCTCACTAAGTGTCCTCCCCAAATTCGGGAGGGGATTCGTTTTGCTTAACGGTAGGAATTGGCTCGCGTTTGCGAGCGTGACGTCGCTTGCCATCGGGCTCTGCTCAACGCCGGCATTCGCCCAGGATCAGCCGGCCGCTGCTGCTGCCGCAACTGCCGAAACCAATCAGGAAGCGGATTCCGCTGTTGCCGCCGCTGCGCCCGCAGAGACTGCGCCGGAAGGCGACGTGGTCGTCACGGCCCGCAAGCGTTCCGAGCGTCTACAGGACGTCCCATTGTCGATCGCCGCAGTCTCCGGCCAGACGATGCAGCAGCAAGGCATCAAGAAGATCGAGGACCTTCAGACGAAGGTACCCAACTTCAAGATGACGGAGACGGGCATCGGTTCGCAGATCGCCATTCGCGGCATCTTCTCGGGTGTGAACCAGGGCTTCGAACAGTCGGTCGGCACATATATCGACGGAATTCACTATGGCCGTGCGCAACAGGCTCGCGCGCCATTCCTGGACGTCGAGCGTGTCGAAGTTTTGCGCGGACCGCAGTCGATCCTCTTCGGCAAGAATTCGATCGCCGGCGCGCTGAACATCATTTCCGCCCAGCCGACGAAGGATTTCACCGGCTACGCCCAGGCGAGCTACATACCGAACCAGGATGATTGGGAGGTGCTCGGTGCCGTCTCAGGTCCGATCAACGATCGACTGCGCGCCCGCGTTGCCGGCCGCTTCCATACCGGCGACGGCTTCCTCAAAAACCTGACGCTCGATCGCAGCGAACCGAAGCGCAAGGACTGGAACCTGCGCGGTATCGTCGAGTGGGACGTGACGGACGATCTCACCCTCAACTTCAAGGTCGAGCATGGCGAGTTCGACACCAAGGGCCGTAACATCGAAGTCTACAACGAGCTTCCGTCGATCAGCCCGAAACCGATATTCGCGGGCAAAACCTACGCCCAGATCCTGGCCATGTTCGGCGCAGATCCATCGGTCTCGAACAACGTCAAGGACGATAAGCGTTCCTCCAACGGCGACACCTCGGACAACACGTCAGGCACTTACGTGCTGACGGCCAACTGGAACACGAACATCGGCCAGCTGACGTCGATCACTGGCTACAACAAGTTCAACTACGACGAGTTCTGCGATTGCGACTTCACCGGCGCGACGCTCCTCAACATCGATCTTCGCGAGAGATACAAGCAATTCAGCCAGGAGATCCGACTGGCGTCCGACACGTCCGGCCCGTTCGAGTACATCTTCGGCGGATTCTATCAGACCAGCGATCACAGCTACGCGGACAACATCAACATCCCGACCAACTCGCTGCTCGTGCCGGTGGTCAATGCTTCCGCGCCAGGAAGTCTCGGAAACGCCCTCCAAGCGACGCGCGCTGCGCGGCTGGCACATGTCGACACCGATATCGTGTCGGCGTTCGGGCAACTGACCTACAAGTTCAATCAGCATTTCCGCGTCAACGTCGGCGGCCGTGTCACGCATGAGGAGAAGGAGGGCGACCGCACGCTCACCATCGAGAATATCGACGGTACGACGCTGAGCGGCAGCCCTTTAAGTCCCCTGAAGCCGATCCTCGCGCCGCTGGTTTATGCGCAATTGTTCAAGATCAGCTCGACGAACCTGGTGCCGATCGCAGGTGCGACGGCCGTGCCGGCCGGCGCGCATTGCGCGACCCCTGGCCTGACTCCCGGTCAGAAAGCAGCAGCCTGCCTCGCCGACCTCGGCGCTCATCCGGTTGACGGTAAGGTCTCGAAGACGGGCTTCGTCCCCTCCGTTGTCGCCCAATATGACGTCAATGACGACATCATGTTCTACGGGTCGTTCACGAAGGGTACCAAGTCGGGCGGGTTCGACTTCCGTGGAAACAACCGCGGCTTCTATTCGACCATGGCCGATGCCTTCGAGTTCAGCGAAGAGAAGGCGACCAATTGGGAAGCTGGCGCCAAGACGCGCTTCCTTGGTGGCCGCGCAATCTTCAACACGGCGCTTTACCACACCAAGATCCAGGATCTGCAGGTGTCGGTGTTCGACGGAGTCCTTGGATATGTGGTCGGCAATGCCGATGCCAGAACCCAGGGCATCGAGGTTGACGGACGCTTCGCTGTGACGCCGACCCTCACGCTTAGGGCAGCAGGTGCACTCACGGACTTTGAGTTCACGAAGTACCCGAACGGTCAGTGCTACGCGGGCCAGGTTCCGGACGGCACCCTTGGGCAGTGCGATTACAAGGGTAAGACAAACCAGCTCGTGCCCGATTGGCAGGCGACACTGGCCGTCGACTGGAAGCACGCGCTCACCGACAGCCTCGAGCTTCGCACGACTGCGGACATGTTCGCGAGCGACGGTTATTTCCTGTCTCCGACGCTCGATCCGAACCAGGTGCAGGGCAGCTACGCCAAGTTCAACTTGCGTGCGGCCGTCGGCGACCCAGGCCACCGTTGGGAAGTTGCCGTGCTAGCCAAAAACCTGTTCGACAAGCGGACCGTTTCAATGGGTGTGGGGACGCCGCTCGCCTATTCTACCTTCGGCGCCTACAGCCAAGCCAACGTTGTCGACGAAGGTCGCACCGTTGCCGTGCAGGGTCGTCTGGGTTTCTAAAGCTCAGGGGGGGAGCTTCGGGACGGGCCCCGGCGCGTAGCACGCTCGCCGGGGCTTCGTCGTCTCAGCAAACCTTCTAGCGACGCCGGAGACGAACACTTTGCGTTGCGATTCATGACAATGGTGATGCCGATCAAGGCTTCGTCGGACCGGACTTTCGGTCGGATTCTGCCCGGGTTCGTGCTTTGCTCGCTGGTGGCCGCCGCAGGATATGCCTTGGCCGAAATCGAGCTGGTATTCTCCGGTAGGACGTGGATTGAGGCGCTGGTGCTCGCGATCTTGATCGGGGCCGCGATCCGGACGACCTGGGTCCCCGGGAGTCGATGGAAGCCCGGCATCGATTTGAGCGCCAAACTGGTACTCGAGATCGCCGTAGTACTTCTCGGGGCATCAATCAGCGCCGCCACTATCCTCTCGGCGGGCTGGCCTCTTCTCTTCTCGATCCTGGCAATTGTCGCAGGCGCAATCATGCTCGGCTTCGGCATCGGCCAAATGCTGGGACTGCCGAAGCGGCTGGCAATGCTCGTTGCCTGCGGCAATTCGATCTGTGGCAATTCCGCGATTGCTGCCGTGGCCCCGGTGATCGGCGCCGACGGAGACGAGGTCGCATCGTCAATTGCCTTCACCGCCGTGCTCGGCGTCATCGTAGTCCTGACGCTGCCTATGATCGGCGCGATCCTGCACATGACGCAGATCGGCTATGGAGCGCTTGCCGGACTGACGGTTTACGCGGTTCCGCAGGTCATCGCCGCAGCTGCGCCGATCGGACCGAAGGCGGTGCAGATCGGAACCCTCGTAAAGCTCATCCGAGTCCTGATGCTCGGACCAGTTTGCCTTGCCCTCTCTTTTGCCGCGCCGAAGCTGCGGACCGACGGTGCTTCGACGTCAGATCGCCGCGCTGCCCGGCCGGCGCTGCACCAGCTCGTCCCGTGGTTCATCATGGGCTTCCTCTTGATGATCGGAATGCGTTCCGCGAACCTTCTTCCCCAACAGGCCCTCGCGCCGATCGACAGCGCAGCGACGATCCTGACAGTCATCTCGATGGCAGCTTTGGGCCTGGGCGTTGACGTCCGCACCGTGTGCAGGGCCGGAGGCCGCGTCACTGCTACCGTCGTCCTGTCACTGCTCGCGCTTGGATCGGTCAGCTACGTGCTGATCCGCATTCTCGGCCTGTAGCTACTTCAGTCAGGCCGCTATGCGGGCCGCGGGGTGAGCTCAGTCTGCGGGCCGCGAGATCCCAGGAAAAAGATCAATGCTGCAGCGAGGCTTGCGAACGGCAGCCACTGCATCGCCCCCAGCAGGCCAATACGGTCCGCCAGCCATCCGGTCAGGATTGGTCCCGGCGCCAGCCCGAACGCATTGTTGGCCAGCGTAAGCACTGCAAAGGCCGTGCCGTGAAGCGCGGCCGGGGTAAGGTTCGCAACCATCGCTCCCGCTGGACCAGCCGACGCGGCGGCGAGGAACATTCCTAGCCCCAGAAGCACGAGCTGCGCTGATCCCGGCTCCAGGCTCATTGCGACGCTGATCATGAAAGCGCAGCCGAGGCAGTAGGCTACCGAAAGGAGCGCGCGCTGGCTCGAAGTGCGGACGAACTTGTCGCTGATCGCTCCGCATATGATCATGCCTGCTCCGCCGATCGCCAGGAATATGGCAGCAAGCGGTGCCGCCTTCTCAAGGGGCAAACCGTAGTAGCGGACGAAGTATGTCGGAAGCCATGCCGGCAGCGCGGCAGCCGTCAGAAGCGAGAGTCCGCTGCCGACGTAGGCGCATTTCAACTGCCGCCCGGCGAATAGCGAGCCAATGCTGGCAAGCGTTACCTGCCCTTTTTCCGGCGTCGCGCCACCATTCAGTCGCGATTCCCGAACGAGCAAGGGATAGACGAACGCAAGGAGAAGACCGCCAGCGCCGATGGCGAGGAAGGCCGTGCGCCAACCGTGTTCCGCAGCCACGACCCCGCCGATTGCGACACCCAGCACCTGGCCGGCAAGTCCGCCTGCCATGAATGCGGCGGTAAGCGTTGCCCGCATATGCTTCGGGAAGACGCTGATGATGACTGCGATTCCGACGCTCCCGTACGCCGCTTCGCCGACACCGACGAGCACTCTAGCAGCAAGCATTTCGTGATAGTTCTGCGCCAGGCCGCACAGGAGCGTCGCAACGCTCCAGACGCCCGCCATGATCGCAATGCTCTTCACGCGTCCCAGACGGTCCGCGAGCAATGAGATCGGGCAGGTCAGGAGCCCGACCATCAGGGCGACGACACCCGAAAGAAAGCCGAGCTGGCCGTCGGTGAGCGCCCACTCAGCCTTCAGCAGCGGGAAGACGGCATTCAGCACCTGCCGCGCCATGTAATCGGAGATCAGTAGGCCGAACGTGAGCGCGAACACCAGCCAGGCGTAGGCGGAAACCTTCTCCTTGCTGGCGCTCGTCACGGATCAGGCTGCCTGGCGTTGCGCCGCCGCCGGAGGTTTGCGGTTCGGAAGCCAGCCGTTCTTCTCAAGCGTCTCATCGATGCTCGAATAGAAGGTGCCGATCTTGTAGATCTCGTGCGCTTGCTCGCCGGTCGCGATGGGGCGCCAAAGCTCTTCCGAAATGCGAACCATCTTCTCGATCTGCTGGACCGACGTCGCGCGCTCGCCGCGGCGGCCGTAGAGGTTGTCCTCCTGCCCGACGCGAACGTGCAGGCCCATCGCGATGCCCATGGTGCAAAGCGGATAAACGTGGCGCATCAACCCTTCGACCGTCAGAGTCGCGTTCTGCGGAACGCGGTTGATGAATTCCATCAGGTTGCGCGGGTTGGGTCCATCATGGCCACCCCCGATCGAGACCCAGTTCAATACGTAGGGACCCATGTACTGGCCCTGCCGAACGATCCGTTCGACCGTCTCAAGGTCCTTGATGGAACCGATCATGAAATGCGGCTGGATTCCCGCACCGACGAGGCGCTTCAGATGCTCCTTCACGAAGCCTGGGCCGCTCTCGTAATACATTTCGGTATAGGCGTGCTTGTAATCGGGCTCACCCATCGAGGTGCCGGCAGCATCCTCATCGGTGATGAGCTCCATCACGTTCATCTGGTTGGTGTTGATGGCGATGGTCACCTGATCCGGCGCCGGATTCAGATCGGCGAGCATGTGGCGCGTATCGTCGCCGAGCCACTTGGCCGCTTCACCTTCGTCCTTGGGAGCGAAGCTGATCGAGCCGCCGACCTGAAGAATCATCTTCGGCACTGCTGTACGCAGGCGGTCGAGCATCTCGTTGAACATCTCGAGACGCTTGGAGCCCTTGCCGTCCGGTTCGCGGACGTGGACGTGGAGAACGGTGGCTCCAGCGTTGTAGCAGTCGACCGCCTTCTGCACCTGGTCCTTCATCGACACCGCGATGTCGTCGGAATCCCGCGGCAGGAAGCTGGGCGCGTAAGGGGCAACCTGGATGACCAGCGGGTCCTGGTTTTCGGGCAGCAGGCTATCGTCCATGAACTGCATGGTTGTTCTCTCCCTTAGTAAGGCTTGTCGCCGATGATGCTCGCGCGCTCCATCTTCCGGACGGCGGGCCAATAATCCATGACGGCGTAATGCTGGGTGCAGCGGTTATCCCAGATGGCGACGCTGTTCGGGCGCCAGCGCCAGCGAACCTGATATTCGGGGATCGCGGCGCGCGAGATCAGGTAGTTCAGGAGCTGTGCTCCGCCCGGCGCAAAATCCTGGCCGTAGCGGACGTTCTCCGCAGTGTGAAAATTGGTGAAGTGAGTCGTGAAGCTGTTGACGAACAGCACACGCTCGCCGGTCTCCGGATGCTTGCGCACGACCGGATGTTCTGCGTCCGGAAACCGCTCCTTGAGTCCGTGGCGCTTCTCGATCGGCATGCGCGCACCGAAGCTCGCCTCGATCGAATGTCGAGCATAGAGCCCATCGATGGTATCCTTGATGTGGTCCGCAAGGTCCTCGTAGGCGCGGCCCATGTTCGCCCAGACGGTGTCGCCGCCGACCGGCGGACATTCGAGGCAGCGGAGCACGGCGCCCATCGGCGGCGCATCGCGCCAAGTCGCGTCGCAATGCCAGGCATTCTCAAAATGCTCGGCCGGTGAGTCCAAATCCTTGTATATACAGAGGAGGCCGGGGTGATCGGGATCGCTGCCGACCGCCGGATGATTCTCCAACTCTCCGAACCGACGCGCGAAAGCGACATGCTCCGCCTTGCTCAGCTCCTGTTTGCGCAGGAACAAGGCCTTGTGATCGAGCAGGGCCTGGCGGATCGCGCCGAACAGGTCGTCATTGGTCACGGCCTCGGCGAGGTTCACGCCAACGAGCTCCGCACCGATGTGCGTGGTGAGCTTCTCGATCTTCATTCGACGACGAAGATCGACGAGCCCGTCGTCTTCCCTGCTTCGAGATCGCGATGCGCCTGGACGGCATTGTCCAGCTCATAGCGCTGGTTGATCTCGATCCTGATGCGGCCGCTTGCGACATGATCGAACAGGGCATTCGAAAGCTCCGCCCGCTCAGCCGGGTCGGCAATGTAGTCGGCCAACGCGGGACGAGTGAAGTAGACTGACCCCTGAATAACCATCTGCAGCGCATCGATCGGCGGGAACGGTCCCGAAGCCGTCCCACAGCCAACAAGCACGCCGCGGCGCTTGAGCGACTTCAGAGAGGCCAGGAACGTGTCCTTGCCCACGGTATCGAACACTGTCGTGACGCCTTCGCCGTCGGTCAGTTCGCGAATGCGTGCGACGACGTCTTCCTGGCGATAGAAAATGATCTCGTCGCACCCGTGCGACTTCGCCAATTCTGCCTTGGCCTCGGTCGAGACGGTCCCGATCACCCGCAGACCGAGCAGTTTTGCCCATTGTGATGCGATCAGGCCCACCCCCCCGGCCGCGGCATGGAGAAGGATGGTGTCGCCAGCCTTCATCCATGGATTGGTTTTAAGGAGCCAGTAGGCGGCACTGAGGCCGCGCATGGTCATTGCCGCGGCGGTTTCCAGCTCGATGCCATCGGGGAGCTTGAACAAAGATCCGGTCGGCATGACGCGCTCGGTCGAATAAGCGCCGAGGGGGCTGCCTGTGTAGGTGACGCGGTCGCCGACCCTGTAGCCGTTCGTTCCCGGACCGACCGCTTCGATCACTCCCGAGGCCTCGACGCCCATGCCGTTGGGGAGCTGGACCGGATAATAGCCCTGCCGGAAGTAAGTATCGGCGAAGTTCAGACCGACTGCCGCATGACGAACGCGCACTTCGCCCTCGCCCGGCTCGCCCACTGGAGCGTCCTCGAGGCGGAGCACTTCGGGCCCGCCCGTCTCATAGAAGCGAACGACTTTTGCCAAGATATTCCCCGATTCAATTTCGGGGTCCGACTATCATCAGTGGCCAAGCTGGATTATCGGGATCGCGACAATCGCTGGTCAGTTGGCGACATAGGCATGGAACTCGTTCGGGCAGCAGCTCTGACAGGCTATTTCGAGGTGGCGCAACACCTTCATCTCGATGTCGTCCCTCTGCTGCGAAACGCCGGCCTGTCGCGATCGATGATAAGCAACGCCGAGCAGATGCTTCCCGCCAGGTCGGTGATCCTTCTGCTGGAAAACAGCGCGCGCACGTCGGGATGCGAAACTTTCGGACTGAGGATGGCGGACCAGCGTAAACTCTCCGACATTGGCCTGCTCAGTCTTCTGATCGTCCATCAGCCAACGCTTCGGGACGCGATCGGAATCGTGGCCGAATATCGCAATCGCATCAATTCGACGCTCACCCTGCAGCTGGAGGAGCACGACGAAGTTGCGTTCCTGCGCGAGCATATCGCTCTCAATGAGCCGCTCATCCTCCGTCAGGTTAGCGATGTTGCCCTCGGCACGCTCTACAAGATGTGCCGGGCCATCATGCCCAACTCATGGCGGCCCCAATGCGTCTGCCTCAGCTACGATCGACCGGGGCCTCCCGATCGCCCGCTATACGAGCGGTTGTTCGACTGCCCGATGCATTTCGGCGCGGACTTCGACGGGATCGTCATCCAACGAAGCGATCTCGACAGTTCGCTGCCGCGAGCGGATGCGGCCTTGGCCGACCATGCACGGGAGTTGGTCAACGCGGTCATGGGCCCTGGTGAGCGCAGCGTAGCTGAAGAGGTCGAGCAATCGATCAGGCTGCTGATGCCCGCGGGCAGGGCTACGATCGGGGAGGTTGCCCACTCGCTCGGCACGAATGTCCGCACACTGCAGCGTCGTCTCGAGCAGGAGGAACACAGCTTCAGCGACCTGCTCGACCGGGTGCGCATCCAGCAGGTCAGCCACCATTTCACAAACAGGCAGCTGCGGTTGACGGACGTCGCGCACCTGCTCGGCTATTCCGAGCTGGCGTCCTTCAGCGCGTGGTACCGCGCCCGCTTCAACAAGACTCCGAGCGAAGCTCGTCGAGACATGCGGCAGAGCACGACCGCCTGACCCGAGCCCGGTAACGCCGAGCGGAGACTCGCTAGCGACGAATTGCTCCGCTGACATGCTCGCCGAGCTAACCCCGCCGACGGAACGGAGCTAAGCTGCTTCCCGGGCGGGGATGAATTTCCAGACGAACATAAAAGATCGCATTGGGCGGAATGGACTTGCCATTGCGCGCGGCTCTCGCGTGAAGGTGGGGGCTGCATTCGTCGCGCTTTGTGCGGCTGCGGCAGCAGTCGCCGCCGTGCCGAGCGCCGCCAGCGACGTTGATCATTCCTCCGTATCTCTCTCCATTCCCGCCAAGTCGGTCCCCTCGCCTGATACGGTCTTCGCGGAGCCCAGGAATGCGGCCGTCCAGCTCTCCGCGACGCTTCAGCCGAACGACGATCTCAAGGCCGCCGTACGCGGAGACC